>Ga0302189_10000382_pt1 | contig 38197 bp, 32 predicted proteins | sample II_Bog_E2_2_FD_194551 | JGI IMG/M metagenome (GOLD analysis project Ga0302189, IMG submission 194551) | Peat permafrost microbial communities from Stordalen Mire near Abisko, Sweden - II_Bog_E2_2 | ecosystem: Environmental > Terrestrial > Soil > Wetlands > Peat | place: Sweden: Abisko...
CCAAGCCGCGACTTCAGAGTAATGAATCGTGGCCGTGTACTGATGGGGACTCGTTACAAAGTGTTCGGCGACGCGCTTCCCCACCTCTTGCGGCGACATACCCGTGGGCCACTTGTTGAAGAAGTCTGCGTGGCCGACAGGGTTGGCGGATGCGAGCGCTGGCTCTGCTGAGGGATACTCAGTGGCGAACTCATCCGCCTCTCGATTTATTTCCGCGGGCGAAGCGACGCTGGTGGAGGACAAGATAACTCGATATCGGAAAGTCACGGTCTGGCCTTTTTCCAGCGTGAAGTTGAAGACGGGCTGTTTCGCATCGAAAATACTGCGGCCAAGAGGGTTTGCGGCAAACAGGCCATACCCTCGCGCGTGCCAGTAAGTTGGATAGCCGGGGTTGGCTGGGTGGTCGATGATTGCGATGCTGGCGGTGTGGTCGCCAGTATGCCCCGTGAGCACGCACCAGCGGCCGCGAGTCCCCCAGACAGCCGGGCCCTGGATTCCCTCGCTGGTGAGATACACGCCCGTGGCGGGGTTAGCGGAGCCTGCTGGAGCGGCGGCCACCTGCGTTGGATTCCCGTTGGCGTCCATAAACACGCCCCCCTTTTCCTCAGGCGATTCGAGCCAGCGAGCCACGCGGATCCCGAACACGCCTTCTTTATCGTCGTTGAAGACGGCACGATCCAGAGCCTTCAGAGTCATAACCTGATCGATAACTCGCGCATGATTTCTCCGCTCGAAGATATAGCGCGTGGTCTGGTTAAGTATCTGCTTGTTTTCCCCTGTAACCCAGACGGACTCTACCACTAACTCCCCGCGGTCGGGACCACTCTTCGCGGATACGATTCCAGTTTGAAGAATGGTTCCCATCTTGGAGCGGTTTTCGGGCTTGATAGCATCGGAGTTATTCCAGAAATCGAAACCGTTTACGTTGCCGTAATTGAACCACAGTCCGGCATGATGAGGATGGTCGACGCGCTCGCCGGAAAGTGGCGCAAGCGGAAAGCCGCGAGTCACGGTGACGCCTTCATCGTCGATCAGCGGATACAGAACCGGCTTCTTGAGCGATGTGGGCCAGACATAAGACGTGAAAGGCTTGCCGTCGATTGTGATGTCGACGCGGCGGTTCATTTCGTCGGGAACCACCTGGACGCCTTTCCCGGGCGAGGCCGCGAATGCGCTGGCTGCAACGGTGATGACCGCGGCCAGGGCTAGCTTGCTACGCATAGACCTTGCCTCCCGCCATAACCTGCTGAGTCTTGTCGTCGAAGGTGACTTTCTGGCCGGTTTGGATGGCGGCCACGTTCATGCACAGCGCGATTGAATGGCTGTAGCCGGCTTCAATGGAAGCATTGGGAGTCTTGCGCGAGCGGACACACTCCATCCAGTTGCGCATATTTGCGGACGTCTGCGGATCGGCTCCAGTGTCGGCTGCGGTAGAAGTTGGTGTTGCGTTCTCGGTGAGCGAAAAGCTGTTCAACAGGTTTGGCTTCATGTCCATTTCCGCGGCGGAGCGCGCGCTCAGTCCGCCCGTGGAAGTTACGGTCTGTTTGTCCATATCGATCATGCCGCCATTCGAGTAATAAAGTTCCTTAACTCCGCCCGCCGAGTTAGTAAATCGCGACGAATACTGTACCTGGAAACCTTTGCTCAGATCGTCGAGCGGGCCGTAATCGAACACCGCGGTCATCGTATCCCAGTTCTGGCGTCCGTCCTTCCACAGATAAATGCCTCCATTGGCGACCACGCTGCGAGGATGCGGCAGCCCGGTGAACCAATGGACTGTGTCGATCTGGTGGACAAGCCACTGGTCGGGAATGCCGGATGAGTAAGGCCAGAAAAGCCGGAACTCAAGATACTTGCGCGCGTCGAAGGGAGCCATGGGGCGGTTGAGCAGATAGCGCTTCCAATCGGTGTCCTCTTCCTTCAGCAGCGGCACTTCCTTGGGGCGACGCCAGCGGCCTGGCTGATTCACATTCCACGTCATCTCCACCATCACAATGTCGCCAAACGCGCCGGACTTGATGTATTCGGCGGCCTTAATGTAGCTGGGTGTCGACCGCCGCTGAGTTCCCACCTGCACAATCTTGCCGGTCTTGTGGACCGCGGCCCTAAACTTGCGGGCGTCGTCCATGGTGTGTGCCGTCGGCTTCTCGACGTAGGCATCGCGGCCGGCGTTTACCGCTTCCACGCCATGAAGGGCGTGCTGAAAATCGGCGGTGGCAATCAACACCGCATCGATGTCCTTGCGAGCATAAAGCTCGTCGTTGTTGCGGACCGGATCGACGGGATCTCCACTGAGCTTCTGTATATAGGCGGCGCCCTCTTCGCGGCGTCGGTTCCAGATATCGGAGACCGCGACAAACTGGAAGTTCATATCCTTGGCGTTCTGCAAGAAAGCGGGAATCAATGCGCCTTTCATTCGATCGCCGCAACCAACAACGCCCACTCGCACGCGGTCGTTCGAGCCGACAATTGCCGCATAGCTGGATGCGTTCCACGAGACAGCTGTTGCGGCAAGGGCCACGCCGCCCGTCTTCAAAAACGCCCTGCGGTTGTTATCTTTGAGATCCATGTTTCTCCTCGTCCGGTTGGTCTTTCGCCCAAGCTCTGCTGGTTGAAAATTTCAGATTTCCGCTGAGATGTTTCAATGCCCTTGCATGATACCTATGACGGATTCACACCGGAGCGAGACGCGCAATTGAAGCCTCTTCGACAATTCTTTCCGATCGTTCTTCGAGATATTTTGGGAAAAAAGGCGCCCCGTTTCAACAGTCGAAACGGGGCGCCAGGCTGAGCGTTCGTCTGTTCAGGATGGACGCATCTCTAGAAGGTGAACTTCATGCTTCCCTGGAAGACTCTGGCGCCACTTCCGGAGGTCGATGAAACCTGGCCAAAAGTGGACGACGTTAAGACTACCGGTGTACTCAAGGTGAAGTCCGGGTGGTTCAACACGTTGAATGCCTCCAGGCGAAGATCCATTGCGAGCCGTTCGTGGATCGGAAATATGCGGGAGATCTGTGAATCGAATTGCAAGAAGGGTGGAGTCCGGAATTGGTTCTTGCTTACATTCCCATACCCTCCCAAAGCTGCACACCCATTGGCCACATAGGCCCCATTGGTACCGGTGTTGCAAGGAGTAGTGATTTGGGCAAATGCAGCCGGGTTGAAATACTCGCGGTTCGCCTCGCCCGTGGCACTGCTGAATTTGGCTTCGGCATAAGGGTTGACTCCGGGTATCAGGTTAGGCCGATCGTTGCCGATATCGGTAAGGGAGTTGTCCTGACCCGAAGTCACGTTGATGGCGGTGCCACTGGTTATGTGCATCAACGGCGCGATTTCCCAGTCGTTCGCGGCCAACTTCTCGATACGGTTTAGGTGGCTGAAGTTGCTCTTGGCGACGACCACGACGTTTTCGATGTGCCGGTAATCGAAGCCGCAGGGTCCGTAGTCCCCTTTCGGGTTGTTGGGATTCTGAGTGAGCGTGGCAGCAATGTCTCCCTGGCCGTCGGCAATGTCCAGGCACTTGGACCAGGTCCAATTTGCCAGCAGGCTGAAGGTGGACGAAAGGCGATGCTGGATGGTGGCGACCATGCCGTTGTAGTTGGCAATGCCGGTGTCGTTGACAACATTCGAGCCCGCGCCGCCGCCCGAGATCTGATTGCCCTGTGCCGGATTTGCGATAGTGAGAGCAAGACGCGAGTTCTGGTTTCCAGTTGTAGAGCAATTTGTTCCTGCCGCGCCCGGCTTTACAGCGGCTGGGCCGGTGGTAACTATGCCAGTGCAGCCGGTACCCCCCGCGCCCCAAACTCCGGGAATGTATACGGCTGGACTCAGTGGCGTGCCCATGGGGTCATGGAGGGTTCTGTTCCCGATGTAGTCCATCTGAGCTTGCCACCCGCGACCAAACTGATGTTGAACGCTGAGCGTCCACTGAATGGTATAGGAAGGGCGAAATTGGTCGGGCATCACAATGTACTGCGACTGCGCGAAGAATTGCGCCTGCGACGGAGTGGGAACGGCGGGCTGTGGAAATGGATTCGTCGTAATGGAGCCGACGGACCACGGCGCGCTGAAGCTGACAGGGCCGGTTGAGGATGTCTGGGTTTCGGAGATGGCGGTGGCAAAGGGCGGATTCTGCTGGGTGCGCTGACCGGTAAAGAAGTTGGGTTTGTCATATGCCAGTTCGGCGCCCGCCCGTATCACTGTTTTGCCATTGCCAAATGGATCGTAGGATGCGCCGATGTTGGGAGAGAACTGCCATGGCGAATTCTTCGTGAATCCCTGTGGGACGCCGGAGTCCTTGTAGAACAGAACGCCCGCCGGAGCGTTCGGATAGACCGTACTCGAAGTGTTGGACAAGAAGTCGTTCATGTTAAATACGGAACCTCGGTTGAAGTAGTCCGTGGGCATGAAATTCGGTCCCCAGCGCAGGCCTGCCACCAGGGTCAACCGCGAAGACGCGTGGAAGGTATCCTGGCCATAGAGGCTTGGAAGCGGCCCGCGCAGCGCGTTCTGCTGCTGTTTGCTCTGCTGGAAGGCGCTCAGCGTTCCCTCGAGGAAATCCAGGTTCTGGTCGCCAATCACGGACCCACCCTTGGGGCCGCTGCCGCTGTATTCGCCATTGAAAGTAAAGACGCCGTTGGATTCGTACGCATTGCCGATATTGAGCTCGTTCTGCACCCACTCCCCACCGAAAACAAGTTGGTGCTTTCCGCGCACCCAGGTGGCGTCGTCGTCCAGAGCTAGCGTGTTGTCGTTGAAGTGAGAAACTGAGTTTGTTCCGCCGCCAATGGTGAACTTGCCTTGACTGATCTGCAGGCCGTTGGGCACCGCCTGATACATGCTGACGCCCAGCGTTGCGGCATTGATATCGGCGGGGGCATATCCGCGGTTGTCCACGCGACGCAATACCGTGGCGTGCGCGGAGTTCACCAGGTTGGGCGTGACGGTGTATGCCTCGCCCAGCGTGAACGACTGCGTCCGCTCAATGTTTCCGGATTGTGTGGTAATCAGGATGTTGGTTGGAGAAAAGAAGGCTGGCGCCTGATATCCGTCAATGAAGTACCGGCCGTAGAGGTTGTTCTTGGGGTTGATGGTGTAGTCAACCCTGGTCACAAACTCGTTATCGGCCGTCTGCGACGGGATGGAATAGGAGACAAACCCGCAATTCCCGGTGTCGTAGCTGGGGTTGATCGCAGGCAGATATTTTTGCAGAGAAAGCGCTTGCGCGTTCCATGTGGGAGTGGTCGCATACTTGTCGCCCGGAATAGTTGCACCTGTGAGCGGATCGACCAGTTGAACGAATTTCTTCGACGCTTCGCAACCCGCGCCGTCGGTGACGGAGAAATCGCCCGCAAGGTTGGCTGCGGTGGGAACGGTGGCTTTGGTGCTGGCTTGAGCCTGATCGGCATGGAGGTGCTGGTATCCAGCGAAGGCAAAAAACTTGTCGCGAATGATCTTTCCGCCGAAAGTGCCGCCGTACTGATTCTGGTGCAGCGTGTCCTTCGAGGTGGAGAAGAAATTGGTGGCGTCGATGAAGTTATTACGGATGAACTCAAAGGCAGTTCCGTGGTAGGTGTTGGTCCCGGATCGGGTGACAACGTTTACCATGCCGCCGGTATGCTCCCCATCCTGCGCGCCCAGCACCGTGGATTCCACGCTGAACTGGCTGACTGCGTCGGGAAATGGGAAAGGCAGATTGCCGTTGCCCATGTAGTCCTGGTTGTCGCCGCCATCGAGCCGCCAAAGCGTCGTGTTTCCATTGCCCCCGGCAACCGAGATGGAGATGGTCTGGTAGGAATACTTGCTTCCTGTGAAATCGGCGCCGGGGGCTGAATTGGACCCGCCCGATAGAGTAAGCAGGCCGGTCATCTGACGGCCGTTGAGCGGCATCTCGGTGATGTCCTGCTCGTCGATCGTTTGCTTGAATGACGCGTCCTCCGTCTGCAGCGCAAGGCCTTCCGCATGGACCTCGATCTTGACGTCCGCCTTCCCCACGGCAAGCGCGGTATTTACGGCTATGCTGCTGCCAACTTCGAGAACAATGCCCGTTTGCTCATAGGCCTCGAAGGTCGGGGCCGAGACACTAAGGGTATAGGTTCCGATAGGGAGGCCGGGAAAGACATAGACACCGGCTTTGTCGCTTGTTGTTACGTGCTTGACCTGCGTTGACACATCGGTGGCAGTGATGGTCGCATTCGGAATTACAGCGCCGGATGCATCCGACACAGTGCCCTGAATGTTGCCGGTCCCCGCAATTTGGGCGCTCCCTCTTGCGGAAAAAAGAAGCAATGCAAGGCACCAGAAAATTGCTGCCCAGCGGCTGTCCATCGCCAAGTGCTTGAAGCGTTTGTATTCCATAGCTGCCTCCAAAAATGGTCTTTGAGTTTTCAATTCGTTGATTTCGAAGGTGGTTTGACCACAACTCGGCCCCGGGGTTCTTCAGCTGGGTTTCGATATCTGTTTTTTTCGTATCGAAATTCCCGTTAGAAAATGCTTCACTAGCCTATACAGTGGTCGGACCACGACTGTCAAGCAATACTTCACCGTGGCCGATTCCTCTTGAATGATTCTCTTGGAATTGGATATATACGCCCATAATTGCGAGCTTTAGGGAAGCTTCAATTGCAAATCTATTGGTCAGACCTTAAAATCCGGCCAGGCAATCTTTTTTTGAAAGATGGAAAAGGAGTTAGCGATCACAGAAACGGTCCCTCTACCGCCGAAAACAAGTCGGCCGCTGGACTCTGAAAGTTACACGCCGCCACAAGCATCCAGGCCGCGCCGATAGAGGCAGGCACGGTGCAAATTCCGCCGGTTCGCCGAGGATGCCCCGCAGCGGGTTATCGCCTTGCGCGGCAGACTGCCAGGATTAACCGGGCAGCGGCAACCCGCCTCCGCGTTTTCCAATTCCGGCCCCATGGTTGCCAGCCACCGTCCGCCGAGTGAGAATTCAGGGGAGAAAGCGGAACCACTTTTTCTTCTCCGATGTATCGGGTTTGCTGCACGCTGACCGGGACATCCGGCAAATCGCGCGCGAAATGGATGAGTCTTCCAGCGCCAGAGGCTTGGCGGTGTTTTGCATCCGCAGCACCGCGGCATAATTGTTGGGGATTCTCCACCTGGCTGGCATGGTCAGAGCCCTGGTAACCTCCTGGTCCGCGAGTTCAGGGAAGTCAGGGTCGTACCGGTTGATAACCACTTCGAGATTCGGGCCGCCCTGAGCTGAGATTTGCGTTATGAGGCGGTTTGCATTGCGAAGCTCGGCGATGCCCACCTGGGTAACAAGGTAGTAGGTGGCGGATTGGTCAAAATGTTTCGCCCGCCATAAATTCAGTTTTCTGCCCGCATCCACCACCACGTAGTCGAACGCTTGCAGGGCAACCTCGAGAAGCCTGTCAATGCTGCTATAAGAGGCTTGCGATGGAGTGAATCGATCTGGCGCAGCCAGCACAAATAGCCCGGACTCACATTGGGACAACAACGTAGAGAGAAAGACCGGATCAAGGCGGCCGATGTTCTGGAATGCATCGAGCGTTGTGAATTCGGGCACGATTCCGAGGTTAAGCGCCGCATCGCCAAGCGGGAGATTGAGATCGATCAACAGTGTCTTTTGCCCCGACTCCCGCGCCAATGAAACCGCAAAGTTACACGCCAGCATAGTGACGCCGGAGCCGCCCTTGGCGCCAAGGAATGCGAATAATCTTCCGTTTGCTTTCCGTGGGACCGGGATTGTCGAATGCCTCGCGGATGCCCAAACCAGTGCGTCGGCGACGGTTTGGTGATTGAAGGGCAGTGTGAGAAACTCGCGCGCGCCGGCACGCATGCAGCGCATCATCATGAGCGGGTCGGCCTTCTCCGAGAAGACCATCACAATCGTTGAGCCATTTTGAGCTATCGTCTCCACCACATCGAGGGCATATTCTGGATCGCTGTCGAGATCGACAAGAACCGCATCGAATTTCCCCTTGAGCATGCATGAAACTTGATCGGGGCTGGGCGGATACGAGGGGAACTCCTGGACCCTGCAGTTCGCATGGAGGGCAAGCGCCTTTGCTGCCGCAGCCCGGTGCTGCGCGTGTGGACTGACTAGCGCTACGGATAATGTGCCGGCACTCAACTCACCTCGAATTTGGACAGTGGTCGCCATAAAAGAACCGATGCTTGCCGATAGCGCGTATCGCTCCCGCATCTGAAGCAGGACACGATCCGCGGCGAAGGCCCTCCCGATCAAGGATCCCGTATTCGACAGTTCCGCACCTTGGTTATCGGCAGCAACACGGCCGGCTTTAGGGTTCCTTGAGAAATCCCTCGCCAGGCATCGGGACACATGCGCCGCTTCCGGCGTCACCAGGCGTCACCTGCGCCTGGTGTATCCTTCCTATTCGGACAGGAACGCGGTGAACCGGCGAGGATGGAACCATGAGGCGCGCTTTTTTCGCGATACTTCTAGCTGATTTGTTTTGCTTCTCCAATTTCGCCGGCGCTCAGCAACTCGGCATTGCACCACATCCAATCAAAGTGCTGCTGCTCGATGGCGCGAGCGGCGGACCTTACCATAACTGGCGGTTGACTACCCCTGTGCTGAAGGCCGAACTGGACGAAACCGGACTTTTCGAAGTGACCGTTGTAACTGCCCTGCAATCCAATGGGAACTTTACGAACTTTATGCCGGACTTGAGCCGGTACCAGGTCATTGTCTTGAATTACGATGCTCCCGATTGGCCGGAAAACCTGCGCCAGCAGTTCGAGCAATTCGTGGGCAACGGCGGCGGGTTGGTGGTGGTTCACGCTGCCGACAACGCTTTCCCCAACTGGCCGGCCTATAACTCAATGATCGGAGTCGGCGGCTGGAGAGGACGAAACGAGCAGGCTGGACCGATGTGGTATTTCAAAGATGGCAAACTGGTCTCCGACCCCTCTCCAGGGCCAGCCGGAGCGCATGGGGCGCGCTTGCCGTTTCAAGTTGTAACCCGGCAGCCAGAGCATCCGATTATGAAGGGATTGCCAGCCGTATGGATGCATGCGGCCGATGAGCTTTACGGCACCCTTCGCGGCCCCGGCACAAATATGACAGTTCTTGCGACCGCGCATTCCGACCCGAAGAACAAAGGAACGGACCACGACGAACCCATGGTCATGGTGCTCAAGTTTGGAAAGGGGCGAGTCTTCCACACCACGCTGGGACATGACGTGGCCGCGCTGAGCTGTGTGGGATTCATCACCATTTTTCAGCGCGGCACGGAGTGGGCCGCCACGGGGAAGGTTACGCAGAAGGTCCCAGCCGGGTTTCCAACCGCGGATACGGTGAGCCTCCGCGCGGACATTGCCGCCATGGACCCAGCCTTTTTGAACGGCGCTTCGTCGCCCGTGCGAATCAAATAGGACAACCTCGTGAAGAATAGTCCGAAGAATCCTCAAACTGCCGGGTTGTCGAAAGGTACCTTGCGTGGTACTCTGGGTGCGAGTCCCCTGATAAAGCGCATACCCGCCATCTTTTTCCAAACATAAGCGGGAAGCGAGCCGGTTCGTTCATGGTTGAAGGAGATGGCTCGGGAGGACCGCAGACTTATTGGCGAAGATATCAAGTCGGTCGAATTTGGCTGGCCAAATGGGGATGCCGACTTGCCGGCCGCTAGGCGACGGTCTATATGAAGTTCGAACAGACTTACCAGGGAACCGCATTGCGCGGGTCTTTTTCTATGTGGATACAAGACAGAGGATCGTTTTGCTGCACGGGATTCTCAAGAGGACACGGACAACTCCGCAACCTGATTTGGCGGTCGCGCGAAGGAATATGCGGAAGCATGAGAAGGGATTGCGTTGAGACCTCTGAAGAAGCAGGCATTCGACCATAGTGGCTCCAGTTTCGATAGCTTCCTTGAAGAAGAAGGCATCCTGGACGAGGTCGAGTCCGTAGCAATCAAGAGGGTGATCGCCTGGCAATTGTCAGAAGCGATGAGGACGGGGAAAATCAGTAAAAAGTTGATGGCTGAGCGTCTCGGGACCAGCCGCTCGCAACTGGACCGCCTGCTCGATCCGGAAAACAGCGCCGTTCACCTTCAAACCATCGCCAAAGCGGCCCGAGCCGTTGGGAAGCGTTTGCGGTTGGAAATGGTTGACGCAGCATAGAAAGTGCGTTCCCCATTTTGACTATTCGCAGGAGACCCATGCAGACGACCGCGCAAGATGTCCTGGTAGTCGTTGACGTACAGAACGACTTCTGCCCCGGCGGCGCGCTTGCCGTTGCCGATGGCGATGCGGTAATCGATGTCATCCATCGTGTTGCCCCGGCATTCGACCACATTGTTCTTACCCAGGATTGGCACCCTGTGGGACACTCCTCCTTTGCCAGCGCTCACCCGGGCAGGCGGCCCTTCGAGCAAATCGAACTGAGCTACGGAATGCAGACGCTGTGGCCCGACCACTGTGTTCAAGGCAGCAAGGGCGCGGAGTTTCACTCGGCGCTCCATTTGCCGCAGGCTCAGATTATTCTGCGCAAAGGCTTCAGCCCGCAAATCGATTCCTACTCCGCTTTCTTTGAGAACGATCGGGTTACTTCGACGGGCCTCGGCGATTATCTGCGCGACCAGTGCATTACCCGCATCTTTCTTGCTGGACTTGCCTATGACTATTGCGTGGGCTTCTCCGCTCTTGACGCTCAGCGTCTTGGTTTCGAAGCTGTTATTCTGCGCGATGCATGCCGCGCCATCGACCTCGACGGCTCGGTGGCCCGAATCGAGGCCGAGTTTGAAAAGTCTGGAGTGGTGTTGATGGATAGCGCTGACCTTGCCGGCTGAATCCGCTTCTAGCCGGTAAAATTGCGGCAGGTTCAGCGGACTTCTCGCGCACCTCATGCATCTCCTCAACTTCCAAGTATTCCGAATGAGCAGCAGTTTTCAGCCACAGCGAGATGCTGTATCCTGAAGGTACCTAAAAAGATGTTTTTCTTCAGAGGTCCAGATGCTGAACATCACCACGGACATTCAATCTCTCACGACGTTCCGGCGCTGTTCGGGCGACCTGATGAAGCAACTCAAGAAGAGTAAGCGACCTCTTGTTCTGACGGTGCGCGGCAAGGCCGCAGCCGTCGTGCAGGACGCCGAAGCGTATCAGCGTCTGCTCGATATTGCCGCAAGCTCCGACGCGGAAGAAGGCATTCGGCAGGGCCTGGAGGATGTCCGGATGGGAAAGATTCGGCCTGCGAGGGACTTCTTCGACGAATTTGAGAACTCCCATGGCATACCTGGTTAAAATCGCGGCCCGCGCCGAGCGTGACTTCGTCAGTCTGTACAAGGAGATCAACGCCGAGGGTTCCGATGCGGCGCTGAAATGGTACAAGGGACTCAAGGAGGCGGTTCTCAGCCTGGAACAAATGCCAAACCGTTGTCCGGTCACGCTTGAGAACAACCAACTTAGACACCTGCTTTACGGAAACAAGCCACACATCTTTCGTGTGATCTTCCGTACTTTGGAAAGGCAAAAGCGGGTAGAGGTGCTTCACATTCGCCACGGCGCCAGAAGGCGATTTAGGCCATCGGATATTGCTTGAAGGCTACCGGCCGTTCGGCCCGAAACATTAAAATCGCAGAAGGTTAAGCGGTCTTTCGGCTCACCACATATGTCCCGCAACTTCTACATTCTGGCCGCCACGCTTGCGCTTCTTGCGCTGCTCTCGGGGGCCATGTCGCTGGTCCCCTCGAGCTTCCAGCCCGGTCTGCCGGCCAATGGATCGCTGTGGCGAACAGTCGCAATGTTCCTTCTTCTCGTGGGGCTCGTTTTTGCGCTCCTGGGCGTTATGACACACCTCTTCGAACAAGTGGATAAGCGCAGCGAAGAAGCGCGGGTCGCCGCAAGGCGCAGGCGTCGCGGCGACCGCGGGTAAATCTCTTTCCGCGTGGCCCGGCAATGCGCCGGGGCAGCTTCAAGTAGTAAAGCCTGGCTACGGCGGCTAGAATCAAGTCTGGGACTCTTCCCGCTGGACAAGAGAAGACGCCGATGTATGAAGTTACCGTGGAAGCCGGTTTCTCCTCCGGTCACTATCTTCGCAACTACAAGGGCAAGTGCGAAAACCCGCACGGGCACAACTACAAGGTGCGCGTAACGCTTGCCGGGACCGCGCTGGACGAGGCCGGCCTGCTGCTCGACTTCAAGCTTCTCAAACAGGTGCTGAGGCCCGTAATCGACCGCATCGACCACCAGATGCTGAATGACCTGGAGCCGTTCACGGTGCTAAACCCGTCGGCGGAGAACATTGCAAAATACTTTTATGACGAAACCCGCGAGCAGCTCGCCGTGATGACCGGCGGGCGCGTCCGCGTCAAGGACTGCACCATCTGGGAGACGGATACCACCACGGCTACTTACTACGAGTAGTCAATTGCCGTCCGCACTCACTTTGCCTTCCTTGCCACCAATATCCGCAGCGGAGGGAAACACCCGCTCCAATCCAGCGGGCACATTTCCACCACCAGGCCGCAGGCGATCCACTGCGCTTCGTACTCGCGCATCAGCTTGTAGTCTGAGATCACGGCCACGCCGCCTGGTTTCATAACGCGGGCAATCTCCTTGCAAGCCTTGACGCGGCCTGCTTGCTCGTAGATGTTGTGCAGGCAAACATTCGACAGCACCACGTCGAACGACCCATCCGGGAAGCTCATCTGGCGAGCATCTTCGCTCTTTACGGTAGTCCGGTCACCCAGCGCTTCACTCGCGATGTTTTTCAGCAGTCCTTCCGGCCCGTTGCCTGAAAGGTCTTCGGCATTCCAAATATCGATGCCTGTGGCATGGCCCGTTGTGAGCCGTTTGGCAGCGCCGATCAGCAACAATCCGCGCCCCGTGCCAACATCCAGCACAGTTTCCGCACCGGTCCAATCCACTTTGCTCAATATGCTGTCGCGATGCCGGAACTTACCCGCCCTGGAATAGACCAGCATCAGTACAGCCGGTAGTGCGAAAAATACGGCCGAGTACAGCAATCCCGGATAAAACGCCAGCGTCACAGACCCGATGGTCACGCTCCGGACCGCAAGGGCCAGGATCAGGCAAACCACGCTCGCGATCAAAAGGTTCCGGATCACGTTCGGCGCGTCTATCCCATAATCTATTCTTTGGGCCATCGATCCCCTCAATCCCGGCGTCCACTGCCTCAACGCAGGATGCCGAAATCGTACCACCCCGCCAGCGCGCGCGGGCTAGGACCTTCGTGAAATGCCGGGTTCAGTTCATCAGGCTGGACTTCGATTTGAGGTACTTGTCGAAGGGAATCTCGAACGCGAACAGCTCATTGCCATCCGCATCGCGCAGCTTGCGCACCAGAAACTTGGCGCCCATCAGCGGGTGGTTCAGCTGTGAAACGTCATAAAACAGAAAGCCGGCGCGCGTGGTGTGCGGCTCAACCACCAGCGCCTGGTACTCGAATGTGTCGAAGTCCTGCTCGACTTCTTTATCGCTGGCCTTGGGAGCCATTTTGATGGAAGGGATCGGGCCAGGCATGGGGATTTTGGCGCCCTGGCGGTCCTTCTGGCTCATCAACCGCTCCACGTCTTCCGGCTCCGCAGCCTCAATCTTCTCGCCTGCGGCTGTAAGGAAAAGAATGCGTGCGTCGCGCAAAGAAAGCGGCCGATCACCGGTGTTGGTCACGATCAGGCGCACCGGCATCACTCCGTGCTTCAGATAGTCGACGCGAAAGAGGGACGCCTTTTCGCGCGTATCGTAGGGTTCGGCGGCTATGGCCACCTTTTCGTTGTCGTGTACTTCAACCGCGGCAAACGATGTAGCCGGCTGCACTGCAGGCTGGGTATGGTCGCTGGCTACGGCCGGCAAAGCCAGCCAGAACACGAGCAGCGTATATCCCCATGAAAACCTCATCGTGGACGACTGTATCATTTGAGGGTTAGACCGGGCGATCAGGAAATCCGTTAAGCATGATTCTTTTTTTCTACAACCTGGCGTTGATGGCGGCCCTCGTCCTGAGTGCGCCGTGGTGGCTCTTCCGCATGGCCACCACGCAAAAATACCGCGAAGGGCTGCGCGACCGGCTCGGTCGAGTACCTTTGCTTGGAGGCCGAAGCTCCGGCAACACCAGCCGCGAGCGGCCGCTGGTCTGGATTCACGCCGTCTCGGTGGGCGAAGTGCTGGCCGTGAGCCGGTTGGTGAAAACGCTTGAAGCTGCGCTTCCTGCTTATTTCATCGCCATCTCCACCACCACCCGCACCGGGCAGCAGCTAGCCAGGGAGCGGTTCGGGCCGGCGAGAGTCTTTTATTGCCCACTCGACCTGCCCTGGGCCGTGCTCGCATACCTGACCACTCTCAAGCCGCGCCTGCTCATTCTGGCGGAGACCGAATTCTGGCCCAATCTCCTCAACGGATGCTTCCGTCTCGGAATCCCCGTGGCCGTGGTGAATGCCCGCATCTCCGACCGTTCCTGGCCGCGCTATCGGCTTGCGCGGCGCTTTTTCGGGCCTCTTCTCAAGCGGATTTCACGCGTGTTGGCGCAAAGCGAGACCGACGCGGAACGTCTCAAAGCCATCGGCTGCTTGCCTCAGAGCGTCACAGTGTCCGGAAACCTGAAGTTCGATGTGCATGCGGCTGCTGAGACGGAAGCCACCCGCCAATTGAGAACCCTGGCCGGCGATTTGAGACTTGTAGTGGCAGGCAGCACGCTCGAAGACGAGGAGGAATCGCTCCTCGACGCTTGGCCCAGCATCCTGGAAGCTCATCCGCAACTGGCCATGGTGCTCGCTCCCCGCCATCCAGAACGGTTTGGCGCTGTGGTTGCACTGCTGGAAAAAAGCGGGCTGCCGTGGACCAGGCGCTCCAAATGGCGGTCCACGCCGCCAAGTCCGCTCGCTCCCGGCGAAATCGTCCTGCTCGACACCATCGGCGAGCTGGCTTCGGTTTATTCGCTGGCCGCTGTAGCCTTCGTTGGCGGCAGCCTCGTATTGGCCGGCGGCCACAATCCGCTTGAGCCGGCGCAGTTTGGCGTACCCATCGTAATGGGTCCAAACTACGCAAATTTTCGCGCCATTACCATCGATCTGCTCAACCGCAGCGCCATTCATATCGCAGGCAAAGAAGAGTTGGCCGCCGCGCTGATTGAATTGTTGCGCGACACCTCCGCCGCTTCCGCGATGGGCGAGCGGGCAAGAAAGGTCTTCGACCAGCAGGCCGGAGCCACAGAACGGTGCGTAAAAGCAATCCAGGAGTTGCTCACCGAGAGGGGCCGGGCCCAATGAAACGGCCCTGGCTGGCTCCCTTCACTCCGTTGTATGCAGCCGGACTGGCCCTCCGCAATCTGCGGATCGCGAACGGCTGGGAGCCGATTCGGCGTCTGCGCTTCCCAGTCATTAGCATAGGCAATCTCTCCACAGGCGGCGCGGGCAAAACGCCGCTGACCGTCGTGCTCGCCAGTGCTCTCACCCAGCGCGGCCTAAATGTTGACGTGCTCTCGCGAGGCTACGGCCGCAATAACCGGCAACCGGCCCTGGTTGATCCGAACGGTACCGCGGAGGAGTTTGGCGACGAGCCGCTCCTTATCGCACGCAACACGGGAGTGCCGGTCTATGTGGCTCGTCAGCGTTACGAAGCGGGCCTGCTGGCCGAGGCGGCAATCGCCGATCCGGAAAAACCAGCCATCCACCTTCTCGACGACGGCTTTCAGCATCGCCAACTTCATCGCGACGTCGACATTCTGCTCCTCAACCGCCAGGACTGGGACGACCGCCTGCTCCCGGCCGGCAACCTGCGCGAGGCGCTCCGTGCGGCATACCGCGCAGACGTCATTGCGATTCCAAAGGACGATCCGGCTTTCGAAACGGAGCTGAGAGCCTGGGGTTGGCACGGCCCAATCTGGCGTCTGACGCGCAAAATGGAGATCCCGGACGTCGATGGCCCCGTCCTCGCCTTCTGCGGCATCGCCCGCCCGGAGCAATTTTTTGCCGGCCTCGAAGCCGCCGGCGCGCAAATCGCCGCGCGAATCGCCTTCCCCGACCACCACCCCTACACCACCACGGACTTTGATCGTATTAAGACCGCAGCGCACCAGTCCGCCGCCGCCGCATTGATTACAACGGAAAAAGACCAAGTCCGCCTCGGCGCGCTCGCATCGGATTTTCCAGATTCGCTCATCCTCATAACTGCCAATCTCCGCGTCGAAATCGAAGGCGAGCGGACGGCCATCGAGTGGCTGGTCGAGCGCGCCGCGCCGCCTCCCTGATTCCGCATTCCAGATCGCCGGCGGTCAAGCAGTCGTTACGCCCTATATGAGCAGTTGGAAGGAAATCTGCGATCCGGTTCGCGAACTCACTCTCGCGTGTATTTCTCCACGTCCGAAGATTGTCCCTTGGAATCCCCGGTGCTGGAAGGACGGTCCGGAATATCGACATACAGCCGGATCGTCAGCGTCTTTGCGTCCGACGATAGTTGCCAATCCTGTGTCGTGCGAACATGGACTGGATTTCCGGATGTATGGTCGTCGCTCAAGACAACGGATTCCACGATGAGCGACTTGCCCTTGAGCCTTGCTTTACATTTGCCTGTGATGTCGCCTGGAGTTAAACAGTCTCCCTCCGAATTGTCCAGCGCATACCGGTTTGTCGTTTTGGCGCCCAGTTCTTCTCTTGTGATTTCGACGGCGCCATTTTTCTGGGCAACTTCCAGGGTCACTTCCGGATCGATATCGCTGTTGCCCTTCTGGCCCTTGTGTACATACTTGCCCGTGAAATCCAGGCTGGACGCCGCGAATCCAACCTGTAGGGTCGTGGCCGCCACCAGGCCAACCATCGCCACAAATTGAATTACCTTACGAATTCGCCTAGTCACGGGGGGGAGTCTCGGCATCGTTTTCAAGATCATATCTGACTTTTTGTCGCATAAAACCAGGTGTATCGCCATCTGAAATATCTTTATGCAAATTTGATTTCGTTCAATGCTGACGCGGTTTGCAATCAACTCGGCGCACACTCCGGCAAGTGTATTGTTGCGATTGCGATGCGGCGATCCGAACGCGCTGCCGGCGGTTCAAGTGTGCCGCCCCTGTGAGAAAATCAGAATTTGCAAACGCAGACAAAATTTCGCTTGCTCGTGGTTCGGCTGGGCGCCATGGGCGACATCCTGCACGCGCTGCCGGCGGTGACGGCGCTGCGGCTGGCCCATCCTCAATGGGTTATCGACTGGGTGGTAGAGCCCCGCTGGCAGGCGCTTTTCGCGGCCGAAGACGGCATTGGCCGGGTTACCTCAAAGCCATTGGTGGACCGGCTCCTGTTCGCACCCACAAAGGATTGGCGGCACGACCCGCTGAGCCTCAAGACTCGCAGTCAAATCAAGGCTTTGCGCAAGACTCTTCGGGCGGGCGAATACGATGCCGTCCTCGATCTTCAAGGTGCAATCCGATCGGCTGTGGTGGGGCGGCTGGCAGGTTGCCGCCGGCTGATTGGCGAGGCGGAACCGCGCGAACGGATTGCGCGATGGCTTTTTACGGAATGCGTAGCCACTTGCGGCGCGCACGTGATTGAGCAGGATGTTGAACTGGCCTCGGCCGTGGCCGGGGATTGCCTGAGTGCGGCAAAGCCCTTGCTGCCTGTCGATCCCGAAGCCGAAGCCTGGGCCGATCAGGTTCTGCCGAGCGGTGGCAACCAGTCGGGGTCCCCGGGGACGGGCGGGTACCCTTTGGGTGGTCCGTGGGGTGACAGCCAGCCTGCGGTCCTCATCAATCCCGGCGCGGGTTGGGGCGCAAAGCGCTGGCCGGTGGAGCGATACGCAGCCGTCGCTAATGGATTGATCGATCGCGGAATGCGCGTCCTGGTGAACGCGGGCCCCGCCGAATTGCACCTCGCGGATGCTATTTTTGACGTGACGGGCGGCGCGGTTACCTCACTTCCCAACTCGCTTGGCCAACTTATCGCCCTCACCCGTCGGGTTGCACTGGTTATTGCGGGGGATACCGGCCCGCTGCACCTTGCCTGCGCCCTCTCGCGGCCTGTTGTCGGCATCTACGGTCCCACCGACCCCAGCCGCAACGGCCCCTACGGTACGCGGTTCAAGGTGCTGCGCAGCCCCGAGAGCCGCCGCGACCACACCCGCCATGCCGCGCCGGAAGCCGGTTTGCTCACCATCCAGCCTGAAGATGTATTGGCAGCCGCCGATGAACTGCTCGCCACGGAGCCGCAGCCGGGTGCCCCAGGTCTCGCCTCTGAGACCTGGGAAACCTCAAAGCCCACCGGCCCCGCTCCTCAGGAGGACGCCAGTTGACTGAGCCCATTCAACCCGGCCATCACGACTGGATCGCTCACTGGCAGCGGATAGCTCGCCGTATCCGCGTTCCGCTGGGCTTTCTCGCCGCCGCGCTTTATCTATTCGAACTTTGGCGTCGCGCGCCTCAGCCGGCCGCCGTGGCATGGAGCCTGGCGCTCGTGCTTCCCGGCCTCTGGCTCCGCGCCTATGCCGCAGGATACGTGAAAAAGAATCGCGAGCTCACCGTGACCGGCCCCTATGCGCACACCCGCAACCCCTTGTATCTGGGCTCGATGCTTATCGCCGGAGGCTTTGCCCTGGCGCTGCTCAGTTGGCCGGTGGCGCTGGTGCTGGCTGTCGGATTCCTGGTGATTTACGTCCCGGTCATCGCCTCGGAAGAACGATTCCTGTGCGCCACATTTCCCCAATTCGACGCCTATTCGAGGTCCGTCCCCCGCCTCATTCCGCGTCTTACCCCCGCAGAGCAAGTCGCCGCCGACGGTCCGATCCCAAACGCCCAACCACCCCAGCCAGGCGCCAAAATCCCCACCGGCGGCTTCTCCTTCTCGCTCTACCTCAAGCATCGCGAGTACAATTCAGGTATTGGGGCCGCTCTGCTTTACCTTAGTCTTCTCTTGCTGCGCCCGGCGCTGCGGATTTTCCATGGTTAGCGCCAGCACGGTGGAATATTGCTATATGGATTCTCCCTTGATAAGAATCCTCCTCGGCGATCTGTGCCCTGGGGCGGCGAATCCGCGGAAATGCATTGGGTGCAATCGCCGCAACATTGGGCGAGCGCTTCCCAAGCCAATACAGTCCATCTATTGAGGAGAACAGCCTGACGTTGAAGATGCGGATCATCGCAGCGACTTTCGCCCTTGCTCTTGCCGTCTCGGCTGCGGGTCAGCAGGTGGCTCCGCTCGCGCCTCCCCGCGCCGGCTTCATTCTTCCCCCCAAGCAGACGCTCACCTACTCCGTCGATTGGAGAGTCTTTCCCGCCGGCACCGCCGTCCTGCACTTTGAAACAAACGGCGACCGAGTCCGCATTACCGCCAGCGCCGATACGGTTGGCGCCATCAACCTGCTTTTCCATGTCGATGACCACTTCCAGTCCACCTTCGACCGCGAAAAGGGCTGCACCTATGAGTTCGACAAGCAGACCGTCGAGGGCCGCCGGCAGATCAACTCCACGCTCAAGCTGGATTACGCCCAGGGCAAATCCATCCTGGATGAGAAGAACCTGGTCACCGGCCAGCCCAAGCATTTTGAGGTGCCCATAGCAGGCTGCCTTACCGATCTGCTTACAGGCGTCTTTTATGCCTCGTCGCAGCCCATGGCGCTGGGCCAATCGTTCGTCCTTCCCGTGGTGGACGCGATGCACACCGTCCCGGTGATTATGAAAGTCGAGGGCCGCGAAGAGATCACCACCACACTGGGCCACTTCAAAACCCTTCGCGTGCAGCCCACCGCGGATGCGGGCGTGGTGAAGAATCGCGGCAACATCTGGATCTGGTACACCGACGACGATCGCCACCTGCCCGTGCAAATGCGCGCGCGCCTGTTCTGGGGCACCATCACCTTCCGCCTCACCGGCAACGAGACCAAGTAGGCCCGGCCATTCCAAGCCCCTGCCACGGGCGTGAGGCAAAAAGTCCCACGCTGCGCCTTTATGCGGCCGGAGGGCTGCTGAAGCCCAAAGAGATCAGTGCTTGCCAGCCGCGGGGGCCTTGGGCGGGACTGCAGTTTTGGTGTACACGATCTTCTTCGTCCCGCCCTCGCAACTGCCCACCACCTTACCTTCCGCGTCCTTGTCCTTCGACACAATCTCCAGCGCATAAGCCCCCGCGCCGTTGGTGTCCAATTTCTTCGCGATTTCAGACTTTAGCTCTTCGCAAGGCTTTGGCCCTTCCGCGTAAGCCAAGCCCGATAAGCATCCCACTATGGCAATGATCGCCACGACTTTCATTGGGCAATCTCCTTCGCCTCGATACTAGGACGAATCCGAGTCAAATGCCAGAATATTCCGGTTGCTTCATCGGTCTTTGGGGCTATTTGGCGAGCCCGCCGTTTCATATCCATGCGGTGCCCAACTGGAGCTAAGAACGTGCATGGTCGCGTCTCGACCTTTGTGGCGAGGCAGAGAATCTCCAAGCCCCGGCTCACCGCAGCCTCATGTCCTCACGGTGTACACTTTTCCTTCGCGCTCAACCGCTCTCCTCCATGGCGCGTACAGGAAGTCCCATGAATCGATCCACCCTTGCCTTTGCCCTCATTCTCGCGTCAGCATTCACTCAACCTTGCGCGGCCCAGCCCGCCCCGCCCAAGCGTCCCATGACCTTTGAAGACATGATGAAGATGAAGCGTCTGGGCGCAACCGCCGTTTCGCCCGACGGCAAATGGCTGGCCTACTCCGCCACCTCTGTGGATCTGGAGAAGAACACCAAAACGCCGGAGCTTTTTGTCCAGCCTATCCCCGGCGGCGAGCCCCAGAAGCTTGAGGGCGCTCAGCCCGGCGACGACGGCATTCAGTTCTCTCCCGACGGCAAACATATCCTGTTTCTCTCCTCGCGCGAAACGGCCGCGCAGCAGGTGTGGCTAGCCGACTGGGATTCGGAAACCGGAGTTCCCGCAAATCTCCACCGCCTCACATCCATCTCCGGCGGCGCTGAGAACGCACTCTGGTCGCCAGATTCGAAGTCCATCGTATTTACCTCCGGCGTCTATCCCGACTGCCCCGCAATCACGGCAACCGACGCGTCCGGCGACGCCGGGGCCCCCACGGACAGGTCTTCGTCCGTGGGGTGGAAATGCAACGCGGATCGCGACACCGCTCAGACCGCAAGCAAGGTGAAGGCGCAGATTTTTACTCACCTGCTCTATCGCCACTGGAACCACTTAACCGGCGACAAACGCAGCCATCTTTTTCTCGCGCCGGTCAGCGGCGGTGGAATCCGCGATCTCACACCCAACGATCCTCACGACGTTCCGCCCTTCTCGCTCTCGGGAGGCGGAGGCTTCGCGTTCGCGCCCGACTCGAAAGAACTGGCGTTCACCGAGAACCTGGACCCGGAGCCTGCGATCAGCACCAACGCCGACATCTTCATGCTCGACCTGACCGACCCGGCAGCCAAGCCCGTCAAGGTCAGCACATCTCCAGGGGGCGACTTCTCGCCCGCCTACTCGCCCGACGGCAAGTACCTGGCTTGGCGCTCCCAGGCGCGCGCCGGCTACGAGAGCGACAAATTCCAACTCGTTCTCTACGACCGCGCCGCGAAGACCATTAAAGTGCTTTTGCCGAGGTTCGATAACTGGGTGGACGAGTTTGCGTGGACCCCGGATTCGAAGCAAATCTACTTCGTTGCGGGCGACAAAGGCGAGGCTCCCATATTTATTGCCGGCCTGGATGGTTTCCAGTGGCAAATTCCCGACAGCGGAGAGTTTAGCGATTTGCATGCAATCGAAGGCCGATCTCTCATCGCATCGAGAATGACCGTCGCGGCGCCGGGCGAAGTCATACTGCTTCATATTCCCGAGGAACATCCATCGGAGCACAGTAAATTCCTGGAGGAGCAGGAGACCCACCTGAACGACTCCCTGCTCGACCAGCTCGACGTCGCGCCGCTGGAATCGTTCTGGTTCACCACCGCCGACAAAACCAAAGTCCAGGGCTTTCTCATCAAGCCTCCGGGGTTCGATGCGGCGAAGAAGTATCCGGTAAAGTTTCTCATCCACGGCGGTCCGCAGGGCGCGTGGGGCGACTCCTGGAGCTATCGCTGGAACGCCGAGCTGTTTGCCGCCAACGGCTACGTCGTCGTGATGATCAACCCTCGCGGTTCAACCGGCTACGGGCAGGCCTTTGTCGACGGCGTCAACGGCGACTGGGGCGGCAAGCCGTTCACCGATTTGATGGCCGGCCTCGACTACGCCGAGCAGCATTACACGTTCATCGACAAAACGCGCGAGTGCGCCCTGGGCGCAAGCTACGGCGGCTACATGGCCAATTGGGTGCTGGGCCACACCACCCGCTTCAAGTGCATCGTGAGCCACGACGGCATGTTCAACGCCGAGTCGGCATTCGGTTCCACCGAAGAGGACTGGTTCAACCAATGGGAGTTCAAAGGCAACCCCTGGGACTACTACGGCAAGCCGGACGCGGAGAACCCGTTCCGCAAATGGTCGCCATCGCTGGCGGCGAAGAACTTCAAGACTCCAACGCTCGTCGTCCATAGCCAGCTTGATTACCGCCTCGACGTCAGCGAAGGCTTCCAGCTTTTCGACACGCTGCAATTGCTGAAAGTGCCCAGCAAGATGCTCTACTTCCCCGACGAAGGCCACTGGGTCCTGAAGCCGCAAAACTCCCAGCTCTGGTGGAAGACTGTGAACGACTGGGTCGATCAGTGGACAAAGAGCAGCGGTCAGTGATCGGTGCACAGGGAACAAGTGAAGATGAAAATCAACTTTGCTCAGGCAAGTAACTTCGGCGACCATAGCGCTGTTGTCCTGTAACAGGGCACGACTTTGGTCGTGCCGCGGGACGCCAAAATGGATGCTGGGCTTTAGCCCTTGAGGTACCTCCGGACATCGGCGGTTGACCTTGCTGCTTCCTGAAGCCGATTGCCGGAGCAAGATTGATATTCCTCTAAGTGAAGCACTGAACAGGCTGAGTGCATCCGTGTGATTTGAATCACATGTTCTTTATGGGTTGCGGATTGATTCTGGTGGGGTGAGGTCGAGGTTGAATCGGATGCGGACGGCGATCGTTGGCGGGGGAATAGCGGGGCTGGCGGCTGCCTATGAGTTGGAGAAAGCGCGGGCGGCCGGGGCAGCAGTGGAATACACGCTGTTTGAGGCGCGCGACCGCGTGGGCGGCTCGCTGGACTCGGAGATCGTAGATGGAACGGTACTGGAGCGAGGCCCGGACTCCTTCCTGACCGAAAAGCCGGCGGCGGCGGAGTTGTGCAGGGAGCTTGGGCTTGCTGCGGATTTGGTGCCGTCGAACGATGCTGCGCGGAAGACCTTCATTGTGGTGAAAAACCGGCTTGTAGCTTTGCCGGACGGCCTGATGTTCCTGGTTCCTACAAAGCTGATACCGACGGCGACGACGCGGCTTTTCAGCCTTGGAACCAAGCTGCGCATGGGGCTGGAGTTGCTGCACCCTCCGCGGCGCGCGGACCGTGGCGACGAGGCGGTAGCTGCGCTGGTGGAGCGTCATTTTGGAGCCGAAGCGGTGGATCGGCTGGCCGATCCGCTGCTGAGCGGAATCTATGGCGGGGACGCGGCGCAACTGAGCGCGCGCGCGGTGCTTCCCCGACTGGTGGAGATGGAGAGCGAATACGGATCGCTGACGCGGGGAATGCTGGCGGCTCATGGCAAGATGCGGGCCAGGGCGAAGGCCTCCGCGGCCCAGAATGGTGCCGGGAACGGAACCGGAGCGGCGCAAAAGGGGACGGCTGCCCGGGCCATTTTTACAACACTGCGCGGTGGGATGCGGCAGTTGACTGGGGCGCTGGAGGCACGTCTGGGAGAAGGTTCGGTGCGGCTGCGCACGCCGGTGAGCGGCCTGGAGAAGGTGCGGGACGGATGGCTGGTTTCAGCCGGCGGGGACGCGGAGCTGTACGATGCGGTGATTATGGCATCGCCGGCGTGGGCCGCGGGCGTTCTGCTTGGACCGGTGGACCCGGAGTTGGGCGAGGAATTGGGGGGGATTCCGTATTCTTCTTCGATTACGGTGAATCTGGTTTACGACGAAGCGAAGCTGGGACCGCTGCCGGATGGTTTCGGGTTTCTGGTTCCGGCCAGCGAAGGGCGGGCGATGCTGGCCTGCACGTTTGTGCACAGGAAGTTTCTGGGGCGGACGCCAGCGGGGAAGGCTGTGCTGAGGGCGTTTCTGGGGGGTATGAAGAATGAGGCTCTGTTAACGGAGACGGATACTGCGCTGGTAAAGACGGTGCGGCGCGAATTGAGAGAGATTCTGGGAATCGAAGCGGAACCGGAGCGAACGCAGGTTTCGCGTTGGCGGCGGGCGATGGCCCAGTATGCCGTGGGACACCAGGAGCGGATTGGGCGAATCGCGGCGCGTGTGGCGCGGCTGGAAGGCCTGCGTCTGGTTGGAAATGCGTATGACGGGATCGGAATTCCGGATTGCATTCGCCTGGGACGCGGCGCGGCGCGGGAGTTGGTCGCAAAGTTTGAAAGCCGCGAACGATTCGCCGGTTGAACTTGTAGCTACCGCCGCTTGACGATGTACCCTCCGATGCGTCAGAGTGCAATCCGTACCGCTTGGGGATTGGGGTGTTTCGCAAGGTTGAGGCGCTCGATTGAGATCCCGCGCTGTTCAGGCCGAATCTGCTCTACTCTTGGCAGTTCCTGAGCGTTGAAACAGCCGTGATCGAACGCGGAAGGAGATTTGAATGACCCGCTACCAACACATTCTTACCCAAAGCGCGAATGGTGTGAAGACCATTACCCTGAATCGCCCGGATAAGCGCAATGCATTGAGCCCGCAACTGATAGAAGAGCTGACAGCGGCCCTGCACGAAGCCGAAACCTGCGACTGCGGAGTTGTGATTTTGACCGGCGCGGGCCCTGCGTTTTGCTCCGGCTTGGACATGGAGCACCTGGAAACCATGAATGCGCGCACGCCGCAGGAAAACAGGCGCGACTCAGAAAATATGGCCCATGTGCTGCGCAAGCTCTACGACTTTCCAAAGCCGATCATCTCAGCCGTGAACGGATCGGCCATTGCGGGTGGGATGGCGCTGGCCACCATTCCCGACTTTACGCTTGCCGCGCCGGAGGCGAAGTTTGGCTATACCGAGGTGCGCGTGGGGTTTGTGCCGGCCATCGTGGCTTCGTTCCTGATTCGTCAGGTGGGCGAGTTGCGGACGCGCGAATTGCTGCTTTCCGGAAAGATTCTGAAGGCGCAGGAGGCGCTCAGCCTCGGCCTCGTGACGCAGATCGTGGAGCAGGACGATCTGATGCCGGCGGCCCGTGCGCTGGCGCAGTCTCTGTTGCAGAACAGCCCTCAGGCGATGTTGGCGGTAAAGCAATTGCTTTCAAAACACGCCAAGCGGAGGCTGGACGAGGAACTGGAAGACGGGGTTGCGGCCAACGCGCAGCAGAGGTCGACCGAGGACTTCAAGGAGGGCGTTCTGGCGTTCAAGCAGCATCGCCGGGCCGACTGGCCCAGCATGAATGCGAAGGTGTAAGAGCGACCAAGACCCGCAGACAATCAAAATATTCTTGACTTTCATAGCATTTATGCTATATGGTAAGTTGAAGAGAATGGTTGGAGCCGAGCGCTTCCGACAATAGCCGGGAAGCGCACGTTGGGGACTGGAAGTACCTATCCGAAAACCGGAAGCATAGAAACATTACAGAGGGATATAGATGTTAATTATGGGAGGAAAGACTACAGATGTTATCTACAAAAAGTGGTATGTCGGCGTCTGATGAAACGGTTCATCCAGCAAAAGCCACCATTGCGTGGGAGGGAGACTCACGCGAGGTTTTGGACCAACGGGCAAGCGAGGTGCGACGCGACATCGGGTACCCGCTTTGGAGACTCCAGAAAGGCGAGAGTCCAGACCTTTCAACACGTCCGATGCAGTCAATTGGCCACGGTGTCTTTGAGTTGAAAGCTGAGGATACGGCTGCTTGGTATCGCGTGATCTATCTTGCACGCATTGAGAATACGATCTACGTGTTGGATTCATTCACCAAGAAAAGTCGGAAGACTGAGAAGAACGATTTGAATCGAGCCCGGGCGCGGCTATCAAATGTCAGGCAGCGCCTACAGAAAGAGAGGTCCGATGCCAAGGGCAAAAGGAACAAATGAACCCGGACACATAACCACCGGAGATGTTTTAGAAGACCTGGGATTTTCCGCCGAGGAGATTCGGGAGATTGAGATACAGCACGATCTCTGGGCGCCCATCCGGGACGAGATCAAGCGTCGGAAGCTGACCCAATCAATGGTTGCCAAGATTCTTCAGATTCATCAGCCGGATGCGAGTCTGCTCATGCGCGGCCAGATCGCACGCTTCAGCATCACCCGGCTCCTGCAGTTCGCCAACCGCCTTGGGCTTGCAGTCACGCTCACGGTGGCCCCCAAACCGGAGATCGCCAACGCACCTGCAGGACCCAGGATTCCCATTCGCAAGACCAGCCAGCGCAGGCCGCCGGTCAAACCGGCTGTCCGATCTCGGACGGCTCGAATCGCGGCCCTAGCCTAGCCCAGCGGGTTCTTGGCCCTCAGCTCGGCAACTATTTCCGCAGCCGCTGCGCGCGCGCGATCCCCCTGATCGGGCGGGAAGCTGATGGCGCCGACGCGTGCGTGGCCGCCGCCCCCGTAGCGCTCGCAAACCGCGGCAAGGTTCACCATTTTGGCGGGGTCCGCTTTGGTCCAGGGATTGGAGCCAACAGCCACCTTGGTGCGGAAGCTCGACTTCGACAGGCCGATGGAATAGGTGGCCTGCGGGTGCAGATAGTAGGGAATGAACTTGTTGAATCCCTCCAGCGGGTAGTCGGTTATGTCGAAGAAAATGGTGCCGTCGCGCTCTTCGCTGCGGCTCCGGATCAGTTCCAGCGCCTCCTGATGCCGCTCCAGCAGCGGCTGCAGCAAGTCCGCGACAAACGGCTGGCTGAGCACCTCGGCGAGGGGGATCTCGGTGAGCAGCGGAATGAGACGCGGAATAAACTCCGGGTCCTGCGTGGCCTCGATGATGAGCGTGAGCTTCATGGCCGGAGCGGCCATTTCGACAGCCGCCTCGGGGCTTTCGTAGAGCGCGCCGTCAACTATGTCGGCCCAGTGAATCAGTTCGGCGACCGGTGCGGTGTCAAATCCAAAACGGGTTGACGCGATGTGTGCAAGAAACCCGGTGCAGGACGTGTACTTGGGGTCGAAGAACTTGTGCGCGCCGCAGATTGGATCGCGCTGGCAATCGAGAAAGCTCTGATGGTCCTGGGGAGTTAGAAACGCAGAAAGATGGTGGTCGAACCACCAAGTAATCCTGGGCGAGGAGGAATATTTGAAGTCGACAATGGCGTTCTCGTCGCCGGTAAACTCGCTCTCGTCGAAGAGCGCGCCGGCGCGGTGGACGAGGCCGTGGTATTCGTAGATGGCGTCTTTGGCGATGCGCTCACGGTGGAAACGAGTAAACAACGAGGCTGAGCAAGCTCCGTCAAAGCATTTGTCGTGATAGAAGACGCGAACCCGCAAAACCTGCACTCCCCTGAGGCTGGAATTTGAATCAGTTGAACTGTTAAGCATCAAGGGAATGGCTGGATGTGTCAAGGCGCAGCCAGATCGGGAGCATGCGAGAAGTGAACTTAAGGCATCCGAAGCGAGATGAATTCGATTGAAGAATTCTGTAATACAGCGTATTATTTCGTATTATGAGTACTCCGCGCATCATTAGTTTTCGAATCGCCCCAGAAAAAGTTGCCCAACTGGACCTGATTGCCAAGGCCATGGACCGCGACCGCAGCTACCTGCTCAACGAGGCCGTGGAGAGCTACCTGGACTACCAGCGGAGGTTTAGGGCGATGGTGGAAGAGGGCCTGGAGGATATGCGAACCGGCAAATCCTTTACCCACGAAGAAGTGGGGCCAATGATCGATGAGTGGAGTCGAGACGCTCAAAGCAACGTTTCATGAATGTCCTCTGGTCGGCCGCCTCGGTACGCCACCTCCATCAAGCCGTCGACTACATTCAAGGTGAAAACTTCGGCGGGGCGACGGCAGTCCGTCAAAGAATTTTGAAGACGGCAGAGCGACTAGGAAAGATGCTTTTTTCGGAGAGAGTTGGGCGGATCGATGGGACACGGGAAGCGGTGGTTCCTCGCACGCCATTCATCGTGGTGTATCGGGTCTCAGAAAAAACCGTCGATATCCTGGGAATCTGGCACGCCGCGCGGGAGTGGCCCAAATCGTTTTAGATCGAAATCTCGACCTTGAATTCGTTCTGGACTGTCCGATAGTGAACGGTTGGATTCACTTCTGAACAGGCCAGACCTGCCGTCGAAAAACGATCTCAAGCTAAGATGTTTGCTTTCAGATGATTCTCCGTCGAACGAATTGGCCGGAAGAATGCACTCACTGGAGGTAGCGTTTCAGCGACAAATCTCCAGCCCGCACGGAGGCTTTCATGCGAACCTTGCTCCAAGACCTGCTTCAGGATGTTCAATACGCAGTCCGCCAGCTGTGGAAGTCTCCGGGCTTCACCGCTGCCGCTGTGCTGAGTCTGGCCATAGGCATCGGCATCAACACCGCGCTTTTCAGCAACATGGACGCGGTGGTGCTGCATCCATTGGCCGTGCCGCGGCTCGACCGTGTGGTTACGGTGGACGAACAGCAGGCGCACAATCGCTCCGACGGCTTCTACGATCAGGTAACGCTGGCCAATTACGAGGACTGGGCGCGCCAAAGCCGCTCGTTTGAATCGCTGGCGGTCCGCACCCAGGCCGACCTGACCCTGACTGGCAATGGAGATGCCGCGCACGTTGAGGCCGCGCTAACGTCCTCAAACTTCTTCCCCGTGTTGCGAGCCACCCCGCAGATTGGCCGCGTTTACAACGAAGATGAGAGCCGTCCTGGCCGGGACTCCGTTGCGGTGTTGAGTTACGGCCTGTGGCAGCGGCGCTTTGCCAACGACCCCGCGGTGCTCGGCCGCTCCATCGAACTCGACCAGCGCAATTACACCATCGTCGGCGTGATGCCGAAGACGATGCAATACCCCTCGACAGCCGATATTTACCTGCCCTTCGCGCCCACGTCGATCCAACTCGGCAACCGCAGTGCCCATGACTACCTGGTCACTGCCCGCCTCCGCGATGGCATCACCGTGAAACAGGCGCAGGCCGAGATGCGGACCCTGGCCGAGCACCTGGCACAGGCATATCCCATCACCAATGCGGGTTGGTCGGTACACGTTGAGCCGCTGCTGGACGGCATCAACGGACCGTACACCCCGCTCTACTACCGAATGGTCCTGGGCGGCACGCTTTTTGTACTCCTGGTGGTATGCGCCAACATCGCCAACCTGCAACTGGCCCGCGGCATTGCCCGGCGCCCTGAGATTGCCATGCGAACAGCGCTGGGCGCGAGCCGTTCACGCGTCCTGCGGCAGTTGCTCACGGAGAACCTTCTGCTCAGCCTGGTAGGCGCGGTGGGCGGCATCGGGGTCGCGGCCATCTACGGTCAATACCTGCTCGTCTCCATGCCGGAGCGGGTGGCGCGCTTCATGTCGGGCTGGACGAATACCAGCCTCAATGGGCGCGTACTGGCGTTTTCGTTTGTGCTGGCGGGCCTGGCTGGGTTGATTGCCGGAATGATTCCCGCGGCCGAGGCGCTGCGCATCAATCTTGTGGATCAACTGAAAGCCGGCTCGCGCTCCTCCATCGGCTCTGGGCGCACACATAGACTGAGAAACATATTCGCCGTGGCGCAGATTGCGTTGGCGGTCGCGCTGGCGATTGGAGCGGCCCTGATGTCGAAAGGCATGAATGCGTGGCTGCACGCCGCCGACTTTTACCAACCCGGCAAGATGCTCACCTTCAACGTGAGCCTGCCCCCAGTGCGCTATGACACCCCGCGGAAGCAGGTGGACTGGTACGCCGGCAGTCTTGCGCGGCTGCGCGCCTTGCCCGGCGTTACACACGCCGAGCTCGCAACGGCGCTGCCCTACGACGACAACGGCTGGCTGCGCGATGTGGATATCGAGAACCGCCCCACGGTACCGGGCAAGTTCCAAAGCGCGTTGAACCTGCCAGTAACTCCAGGATATTTTGACGAGTTGCGCATTCCAATCCTCACCGGGCGCGGATTCAGCCAGAGCGATGCACTGGGAACAACGCCGGTAGCCGTGGTGAGCGAACGATTTGTCCAGCAGTATTTTCCCGGCGAGAACCCGCTGGGGCATCGCATTCACATGGGCGGCGGCAGCAGCCCCAACAAAAACGACCCGTGGCTGACCATTGTCGGAGTTGCCAAGGAGACCAGCTACTCACTGTGGGATCAAACGCCCCACGCAGCGGTTTACATGGATGCGTTGCAGGTGCCACCCGCCGGGACGGAGTTCGCCATCACCACCACCGGCGATCCACTGGCCTTGGCGCCCGCCGCACGCAAGGCTTTGGCCGCACTCGATCCGGCCCTGCCGCTGAACACGGTGGAGACCTATGAGCAACTGCTGCGCGATAACCTGACCGGGCTGATGTACGCCGCAGGGTCGCTGAGCCTTGACGGAGCGATCGCGCTGCTGCTGGCGGCCATTGGCATCTTCGGCGTGATGGCGAATTTAGTTGGCGAGCGGACGCGCGAAATTGGCGTGCGGCTGGCTCTGGGCGCGCGGCGAGAGGACGTTTTGGGCATGATTCTCCGCCGCGCATGGTGGCTCACGGGCACGGGGGTTTGCGTGGGACTGGTAACGGCTTACGCCCTGGCGCGCCTGGTGGCAAACTTGCTGCGCGGCGTGCGCCCCGACGACCCGATGGTTTTTGCCGGCATTACGGCTGTCATCGTGGCGGTCGCCCTGTTTGCAAGCTGGCTTCCGGCGCGGCGGGCGTCGCGCATCGATCCCATGGTGGCGTTGAGGGACGAATAGAGAGCGGACTCGAGCGAGCCGGGGATTTGCATCTCGGAACAATTGCTCCCGCTGCTCGCTTTGTGGGCGCAATCGCACGCGCGCGCCACAAAGCTCCCCGCAGTGCCGCCTCGTGGAGTATCTTTCCATCAGTAGAATTCAACGGACACAAATCTGTTTCAATTTCTTGGGAGGCTCCATGGAGCCGGAAGATAATCCACCAATGCCGGAGGTTTCGGCCCCCCGAGCAGTCCCGGATCATCCGGGACAAATCGACCAGAGCGGAAGCGGCCCTGTGCTGAGCTACCTCAACTGGGCTCTTCTCGGTAGCCAGGGGTTGCGGGCAGGATGGTCGGTACTGATTTTCTACTATCTTTACCGCTTCTTCAACTTCGCGATCGGATCGGTTGTGTTCCTGCTCTATCCCGCGATTGCGAAGTTCGATCAATCGCCGATCACGGGCCTGATTGGGGAGCTGATTCCCCTGGCGGCGTTGATGGCAGCGGCAGCGATTGTTGCGCGCATCGAGCACCGGACAATCCTCGACTACAACCTGACCGGCCCCCGGCGTCTCTCGCAATTCCTGGCCGGCGCGGCAGCGGGAATTGTAGCGCTCTCAGTGCTTGTGGGCGCGCTGTACTGGGGCGGGTGGCTCCATTTTGGAGCGGTGGCCCTTAGCGGTGTGGGCATTGTTCAATACGCCGCGCTTTGGGCAGTCGTCTTTTTGGTGGTGGGCCTGGTTGAGGAAGGCAGCTTCCGCTGCTATCTGCAGTTCACGCTGACCCGAGGCATCAGCTTCTGGTGGGCGCTGGCGGCCATTGCTGTTCTCTGCGGGGACTTGCTGCTAAGGACCAAAGGGAATGGTGTATGGGGCGTATATTCCATTGCATTGCTGGGGCTTGTTCCGTGCCTGCTGCTTTATTTGAAACGAGTTGAAAACTCCGGCTTCTGGCAAGCGGCCTGGGTCACCTCCACTGCCTTCGGATTCATCCACACCAGCAACAACGGCGAAAACTGGATTGGCATTTTCGCCGCGGCAGGCATCGGGTTTGTCTTTTGCGTGAGCGTGCGGCTCACAGGCTCGGCGTGGTGGGCCATTGGCTGCCATGCCGCCTGGGATTGGGCCGAGACGTATTTCTACGGCACCGCCGACAGCGGGTTGACCGCACAAGGCCACTACATGACAGCCAGCCCGGCGGGCGCGGCCTTGTGGAGCGGCGGAACGGACGGGCCGGAGGGCAGCGTGCTGGTCATTCCGGTAGTGCTTCTGATCCTGGTGGCGCTGATCGCCATCTACGGGCGGAAAAAGGTCGCGGAGCACTCGGCGCAGGCTCTGGAGAAAGCCGCGATATAAAGATATGCGGCTCTGGCTCAACCATACCGGTGAGGTTTCCCTGCGCGAGCAGTTAATCACCCAGGTGGTTCTCGCCATCCTGTGCAAGGAACTCACTCCCGGCCAGCGTCTGCCCAGCACCCGCGAGCTGGCTCGCCGCTTTAACATCCACGCCAACACGGCCAGCGCGGCCTACCGCGAGCTTGCGCGCCAGGGCTGGCTCGAATTCCGTCACGGCAGCGGCGTCTATGTGCATGCCAAACAGCCTGCGGCACCGCTCTCGCCAGACGTCGCCGCCGAATTTGTGGTCGATCGGCTCATCGGCGAGCTGGTGGCCAAGGCGCGCAAGAAAGGTGCTTCCGACACGCTGCTTCGAACCCGCCTTCTCCGCTGGCTTGCCATCGAGCCGCCTTCGCGGTGGCTGGTGATTGAGCCCGACCCGGATCTGTGCAGCATTGTGATTCAGGAAATGACCCCGGCTCTGACGCTGCCGGTGACAGGCTGCACCCCGGAAGAATGCGCCAGTCCGGGCGTGCTGCAAGGCTCCATGCCCGTTGTGCTGCCCAGCAAGGCGGAGGCCGTGCGCAAGCTGCTGCCTGAGGGAACGGAGTTGACCGTCTTGCAGGTCCACCCGGTTGCGCCGGAGCTGCAGGTCTACCTGAAGCGCTACATTCCCGAGCATAGCGGCGACCTGATTGGCATTGTGTCGCGCTGGTCGGAGTTTCAGCGCATTGCGCGCACCATGCTGGTTGCCACCGGATTGCCGCCGGAGAGCCTGCTGGTGCGCGACCCCGCAGTCCCGGGCTGGAAGCGCGGCCTGGACGCAACCGTGGGCGTGGTTTGCGATTCGGTCGCCGCGCTGGAGTTGCCGGCTGGCGTGTTTCCCATGCGCTTTACGTTGCTCGACGCGGCCTCGCTGGCGCCCCTGCGCGCCATGGAAGCCACGATTGCGGGCGAAGGCGACGAGGCTTCTGCCTAGCGTCCTGAGTTTGAAAAAAGCAACACAATGCTGGCCGTCATTCTGAGCGAACGGGGCCCCGAACGCCTTTCAGTTCGGGGGTGGTGAGTCGAAGAATCTGCTTTTCGCCTTTAACATCCGCATGGCTGCAGCCTTGTGTCACTCTCGAAACTGTCCCAATCGCCTCTCCCCTGCGCGCGCTTCAAACCTAACATCGGATCTCGTAACGCCAAACAAGGAGATCCGATGAACCGTCTGATGATCCAAGCCGCATTTTGCACCGTCCTTTGCCCGCTGCTCACTGCGCAGCAGCCGACACAAGCTGCCTCAACCTCTGACCACTCGCAGACTGCTTCCGGAGCGCAATCTGTGGCCGATGTGCTGCAACCGAGCGCGGCGACCGTGCGCAGTCTGGCCCTCAAGAATGCCCGCACCATCTCCGTGAGCTCCGACACGGTGTTCTTGACCGTCAGCACCCTGGACCGGGCTCTGATGAATCAAAAGGGATGGGCGCAACTCGGCCTCAACATCGTCGACGTTCCCCACGGCGGCGATCTCGAAATTCAGGTCAACAGGCTCGTCTTCACTCATATCCACACCTACATCCTTACCGAAAAGGCAACCGGCATCGTTCTCGCCTCCGGCAGGGTCAGAGCCTTCGATGGAGTTGTTGCTTCTGGCCCCATGGCCGAGCAGATTGTGAACGCACTCTGCGCAGCTCGGCTGTCTGCGCAGAGTGCGAGCAGTAATCGAGGGTTATGAGCTGTGCGGGCCGTTACGCGACCAGCCCGGCTTTCAGAATCGAGAGCCGGGCCAGCCGCAGATCGCCAATTTACGCAGGGCAGTAACTAAGTTGAGAAAGGACCAGCCATGATTCGAAGAATGCTTCAATCCGCGCTGTGCATAACGCTCTGCCCGCTGCTGGCGGCTGGGCAAGTTGTAGCCGTCACCCAGCAGCCAAACGCCCAGTGCACCGTTCCAACAGTGACCGCGATGGCAACAGGGCAGCCCCCATACCAATCGAACTCCAATGAAATGTTTGTCGAACTGGCCGCGCCCGATTCGATCTCGTTCGAAGAGGAAAAGACCGGCTCTCCCTTCCAGTTTGTCGTGGACAAGGATGTTGTTGAGGAAGGAGTTACTCTGCTTCACGCGGGCGCGCCCGTAACCGGGACCGTTACCCGCGTCCGGTGCGCTTCTGAAAGAAAACATCGCGGCGGTCAAATGGATATCTTGCTGAACGATCAGGTCTCCGGGAAGAAGGTCATGGTCCGCTTGATCGGCCCCAGCCCCGTGGAGCCAATCCTTGTGGACGATCCAGGTTATAACCCCGGATACGGCCCGTGGAATGGCCCCGGACCCAGCGTGCCTAGCATTGGTTCCATCTTCAATGGAATCGGCATTGCTTTTGGGATCATCCTTCTCATCGTATTAATCGCAGCGGCCCGCAGTTGATTAAAACCTGTCGATTGGAGACGTAGACTGCTGCGATGAAACCTACACTCGGCTCGGTATTTCTGGCGGTCACCTTCGTAAGCTATTGCTCCTTCGCGCTCCATGCTCAGAACGCAGACGCTTGCGCATCGAAGACCTATTTTCACCGGGAGCCCAAAGCGCTCTCGAGCGAAGTAATATCGACTCCTTTCGTTGTCAGAGATATCAGTGGGACGATCACTAACAACGGCGGCAAGCCGCTCGAAGGTGCGTATATCGAAATGCCTACCGGAACGACGGACGAAGTTGCAAATCAGTCAAGCCCAAGAGGCGACTTTACACTTTCGTCTCTCAACGTTCTCGGCCCCTTCGCATGGTCAGCGTTGGCAGGCCCCGGAACATACTGTTTTCGGGTGACGAGGGCTGACTTTCATTCGGTGGTTGGGGTGATCGTTGTGTCACGAAACGCGCCGAAGGGAGCCATCATTGCGATCGACCTCAAGCCTGGTGAGGGCTACCGGGACACTCCTCCGGATGAGCAACTCCTTCCGGCCAGCAGTGTAGCTCCTTTTCAAGTCCCCAACCCCAGGCAATTCCCGCAGAAATATGCGGACGTGTATATGCCTGTATCGCTTGCTGCGGGAAGGGTTCGCACTCCCGAGTTCTCTGTTTCGAAGCAACAATGGTATGCCATCGTGCTTCAGGTTGAAGAGTCCCTACCACCTCTCCGAATGCGGTGTATGACTGGAGCCACACTCGGACCGCTTGACGCGAAGGATTGCGAAAAGGACGAGCGAGTACTCCAGGCCGACTGGACGGTGTGGGAGGACGGACGGATTGTGCGGTGGGGTTCTATTCCCGATGACGATGGCGGGAAATGGGGCGGCAAGGACATGTTCATCCAGATCGGTGGTTTCGGCCCGGAACCCGGCAAGAAGTACGTGGTGCAGCTGCATTTTACGAAGGATGGCTCGTCGCTCAATATCGCCAATCCTCACCTGATCGTAATCCCGCATGGAGATATGTATTAGGGCTCCGCTGGATGTATGGTCGCCCACTAGGGAACTATGGTTGAGCAGAAATTCGTTCCCAACCGACCGAAATGGGCCGCCTGTTCTGGCAGGTTGGCTTGGCGCCTATGGGGAGCACCGCCAGGGGCGGGCGGGGTCACGGTCCCGTGCCATAGCTGAAAGCTAACAGCTACCAATGATATCGTTGCTAGCACTTTCCTCATTTTGTAAAGGCTTACACGCGCAATTATGTACGCGCAAACGCACAAATAACGCCCTTTTTTGCACCAAAACGGCCTTATTTCGTGTCATTTTGCACTATTTGTCACGCGTTTGAGTACGCGTATATGCGTATGCTGCGCGGTCTCCGTGAACATCGCAGCGTACGCACTTAACCGCACCCAGGCCAGGCGCCGATGGCATGGGCAACGCAAGAGCGTTATTCTGAAGTAGACCGATGCCCGATGCCGACCCACTGAACTCTCCGCCTGCGCTTGCTTCGCCGCCGCTCCGTCGCAAGCGGCGCTGGCCGCGGGTTCTGCTCAAGACCGCCGCTTGCCTGCTTGTGCTGCTGGCGATCGGGGCCGTCGTGGGTGTTTTCTGGCTGCGCTCGGCGGAATATGCCGCGCTGCCGGTGCTCGACGGCGACCTGCATCTTGCGGGGCTCTCCGCGCCCGTCACCGTCCGGCGCGACGCCCATGGCGTACCCCACATGGAAGCCGCCAACGAGGACGATCTCTTTTTCGCGCAAGGGTACGTAACCGCACAGGACCGCCTTTGGCAGATGGATGCTTTCCGGCGTAACGCCAACGGCGAACTGGCGGAGATCATGGGGCCGTCTCTGCTGCGGCACGACAGGTTCCAGCGCACCTACCAGTTTCGCAACACGGCGCGGCGCATCTACTCGAACCTGGCCCCTGCCGATCGCGCCCGCCTCGACGACTACGCGCGCGGCGTGAACCTGTTCATAGCGCAGCACCAGGACAATTTGCCGGCAGAGTTCAGGCTGCTCTTCTATAAGCCGCGGCCCTGGAGCGGCGCGGACTCGATGAGCATTGTTTTGATGATGTGCGAGACGCTGGATACGCATTGGTATGCAAAATATTTCCGTGAGCGAATCGCGGCCAAGCTGCACAATCCAAAGCTGGAGGCGGACCTTTACCCGGTAGGGTCGTGGCGCGATCGTCCGCCGACCGGCACGGTGGTGGATTGGAGCCAGCCGCATCCCGCGCCGCCGGGCACGGCGACCGATGAGGACGACGACCGCACCCAGGCGCGGGTTGCGTCGGAGGGTGGCGCGGCAGAGATTGCCGAAGAACCCATTGCTTTGAAAGGGCACGACTTCAGTCGTGCCGCAAAGGCAATAGAATCAACGTGGGCTTCAGCCCCTGAGGGAGTGGATTGGAGCCAGCCGCATCCCGCGCCGCCGGGCACGGCGACCGATGAGGACGACGACCGCACCCAGGCGCGGGTTGCAGCGGAGGGTGGCGCGGCAGAGATTGCCGAAGAACCCATTGCTTTGAAAGGGCACGACTTCAGTCGTGCCGCAAAGGCAATAGAATCAACGTGGGCTTCAGCCCCTGAGGGAAGTGTTCCGCCAATTTCATCCGAAATCCCGACTTTTCCCGCAGCTTCCGCATCCCCGGGTGGCGCGGCAGAGATTGCTGAAGAGGACATCCCCAGCGGCTTGCGGGCGTTGCTTGGGCTGCCCGCCTGCGACGAATGCAATCCGGGATCGAACAACTGGGTGATTGCCGGCCAGCACACCGCAAGTGGGAAACCGCTGCTTTCAAACGACATGCATCTGGGATTGACTGAGCCAAACATCTGGTACATGGCCGATTTGCGCGCGCCGGGGTTTCACGCAGCCGGCGTAACGCTGCCTGGATTGCCTTTTGTGGTGGCCGGGCACAACGAGCATGTGGCGTGGGGCATTACCGCTTTGTACTCCGATGTGCAGGATTTGTACCTGGAAAAGCTCGACGGAAAGGGGAATTTTCAGGCCGCCGACGGAAGCTGGAAACCTCTGACCGTGAATCACGAGACAATTCACGTGCGCGGCGGCAAGGATGTCGAACTGGATTTGCCGTCGACCGCTCACGGGCCGCTGCTGAATGCGCTATTCAAGAAAGAGACTCGGGCAATATCGCTGGCGTGGACGATCTATGACCCGTCGATGAATGCGCTGCCGCTTTACCCGATGAATGTAGCGTCGAGCTGGGATGAGTTTTCCGCGGCTCTGAAGATCTGGTCCTTTCCTACGCTGAACATGGTCTACTCCGACGACAAGGGGCACATTGCGTATCATGCCGTGGGCTGGATTCCGGTGCGTCCGGGGGGATTGCAGGGCGTGCCCATTGCGGATGCGAATCACGATTGGCACGGGTACATTCCGTTCGACGCAATGCCCAGCGCGGTGGATCCGCCGTCGGGGTTTCTGGCCACGGCCAACTCGCGCGTAACCACCGAGAATTCGCCTTACCCGCTGGCGCTGGAGTGGGGCGACCCTTACCGGACCGAGCGGATTTACAAGTCGCTCCAAGGCCGCGAGCAGCTCACGCCCAAAGACCTGCTGGCGGTCCAAACCGATGTTTACAGCGAGGTGGATCAGGAGCTGGGTCACCGTTTTGCGTATGCGATTGACCATACCC
>Ga0302189_10000385_pt1 | contig 38136 bp, 44 predicted proteins | sample II_Bog_E2_2_FD_194551 | JGI IMG/M metagenome (GOLD analysis project Ga0302189, IMG submission 194551) | Peat permafrost microbial communities from Stordalen Mire near Abisko, Sweden - II_Bog_E2_2 | ecosystem: Environmental > Terrestrial > Soil > Wetlands > Peat | place: Sweden: Abisko...
GTGACCGGCTCGATGATGATCTCCGAGTCGAGAATTAACTCATCCAGCTTCGCGCTGAGAACCGGCTCACGATGCTTGTCCAGAACAATCGAAGTTTCGAGATAGGAAGCTGCGGACAGGCGAACGATCTCCGACCGGTCCAGTGCATGCGAGAGTTCCAGACCATCTTCTTCATCAGTCAGAATGGCGATCATTACAGACGAATCCACAATCATTTGGGCAGACCATCCTTGTCATACAACAAAGCGTCGATCTCCCAGGAATGAATCGGATTCTTCACTCGTTTGGAAAACTCCCGGGCGAATGCCTGCAGGTAGTCGGATCGTTTCAGACGGGACGGCTGCACTGTTCGTTCCCCCTCGACCTTCTCCCGTTCCAGCTTTTCCTTGACAGCTTCAGAGACCGCAACAACAAGGCTGACCTGCTTGAGAGCGGCCAATTCCCGGACAATGCGCTCGGTTTCCTCGTTTTTAATGTTCAGGGCCACCGAATTCCACCTTTCCACCATGCCTTTCCACCATTCTACCATCCATGCGCGGTCAAACAACAAACTGCCGGCTGGCCCGCTCGAAACCCTACCCTCATGCCCTAATCTAGAGCCATGAGCCAATCCACACAGGAAACGCCGGCAGCGCAGGACGATATCTTCGATTTGTTGGTGATGGGCGCCGGGCCAACCGGTCTGGCCTGTGCGATTGAGGCGCAAAAGGCCGGTCTGCGCGTTGTGATGGTGGACAAGGGCTGCGTTTGCAACTCGCTCTTTCATTACCCCTCGCACATGACCTTTTTCACCACGCCCGAGCTGCTCGAAATCGGCGACATTCCTTTTCCCAGCCCCAATACCAAGCCCAACCGCAATGAAGCGCTCCAGTATTACCGGCACGTGGCCGCCTACTATAAATTGGACATCCGCCAATACCATCGCGTGGAGAGCGTGACAGGCGCGGAAGGCGACTTCAGCGTGCATCTGGCGGACCGCTTTGGCCGCGCTGGCTCGCTCAGGGCCCGCAAGCTGGTGATCGCCACAGGCTATTACGACCTGCCCAACTACATGAACATTCCCGGCGAGAGCCTGAGCAAGGTGCATCACTACTACTTCGATCCCCACCCCTTCTATGGAATGGACGTGGTGGTGATCGGCGGCAAGAACTCGGCGGCCATTGCGGTGCTGGAACTGTGGCGCAGCGGCGCGCGGGTCACTCTGGTTTACCGCGGGCCGGAGATTCCGCCGCATGTGAAGTACTGGATCAAGCCCGACATTGAAAATCGGATAAAGAATGGCGATGTGAAGGCGTACTTCTGCTCCAACGTGGTGGAAATCACGCCGGACAGCGTGCTCATCCAGACGCCAGAGGGCCGCGAGACCGTGAAGAACGATTTTGTCTTCGCCATGACCGGCTATCATCCCGACTTCGAGTTTCTGGAGGGTTTAGGAATTCGCCTAGAGGGCGAGGACCGGCTGCCGGTCTGCAATCCGGAGACGCTGGAGAGCAACGTGCCAGGCATTTATCTGGCTGGCGTGATCGTGGCCGGCGCGCGCACCAATGAGATTTTCATTGAGAATGGCCGCCACCACGGACGGCTGATTGCCGCCGCGCTTGTGGGCAGGTGAAGGCTGGTTGCCGGGGTTGGCTCAAGGAAGTTTTAGTCTTTGATGCCCGAATGCTTCGAGCGGGTCAAAACGCTGTGGCCTACGCGCCGGCGCGTGGACCATGCAGTGCAGTTTTGACGGCGCAGCAGCCGCATAAGAGCGCGTGACGTGCAGCCGGTCCATTACCACGTAACGTGTACGCACGCCGTCCACAGTCGCGGGGAGTTGGGCGGGAATCCGATTGCGGTCCACATAAACGACCAGCGCCGCTTCGCGCGGATTGTCCAGGCTCTGGCCCACGCCGACTCCAAAAAACGCCGGATTCTGCCGCATCAGGCTGGCGGCTGCCTGACTCTTGACGGCCATGGCCCGCGCCAGAGCTGCGGACGGAAGCGAGACGACGCCGTACGGATTTTGCGGCGCAGCCCCGTAGGCCACCGCGCGGGCCGTGGTGGGAATGACAAGCGTGCGCACGCCATCCACCGTTGCCGGCACATTGACCATCCTGTTTTCGTCCGTGTAGAGAATCACCGCGGCTTCGCCGGGATGGTCGCTGCTTTTGCCGGCGGCTGCGCCCAGGACTCCCGCGTTCGAACTTACCAGCAGCCGAGCCTGCACAAGCGCCTGCTCGGCGCGCGCGTTTTCCGTAGCGCTGAGCGCAAGCCCCTGCGCGGCGGAGATGGTGCTATCGCCATAACTCAGGCAACTAACCGCATGATCAGCGGCGCCCACAAATGTATAACTCCCGCCTAACTGCGCGCCTAACTCGCTCAACACGTTCGCTGCCGGGTTGGCTACTCCCTGACTAACTCCCGAAGCGTCTGTCCCTCCGGCAAAGTAAAGGCCCACAGGCTCGGCATTCGCGGCATCGACGACCAGCGCGCCCGAGTCGCCCGCGTCGCTGAACTGGTTACCGCTGATGGCGATCTGACGAGTAAAAGTCTTGCTCAGGTAAGGCCGCGTCTCCGCACAGTCCAGGTAATAATCCACCGTCACATCGAGATCGACCGCCGAGATGCCGCCGCAAGTCAGCCCCGTGGTCCGTCCGCTCTTGGCCACCTTCATTTGGAGCCAACCAGCCTCGCCCCGTCCGCCGGTCGAGCTGATGCCGGGAGGCGCTGCAGCTAATGTGCCGTCTGCTTGCCTCGCGCCCAACTCCAGAATGTTGCCGCTAGGGTCAACGGCGCGGGAGGTCACCTGAGCAATCGCCGCGTCGGCGTTGGTCAGCCTTGAGCTGAGCGGCAGCCAGCCGGTGAGCTGCGCCACCGGAGCCACGGAAGATACGAGCGCAGGGCCTGCGTCATCTCCGAAAGGCGTGCAGTTGTTGTCGATCAGCCCCGGCTGCACGATGGCGTCGCCCACGCTGGCGTGGTCGCTTTTGGCCAGCACGTGGTTGTTGCCAAGCAAGTACTCGCGCTTGCTTGCGTCCTCGACCAGCGCGCCCAATGTGCCGCTGCAGCAATCCACAATCTGGCTGCCGCGCATGTCGTAGTCCGCGTTATTGCCGCCAGAGCTGCCCAGCAGCACCGACGCCGCCAACGAAGCCTGATGCGTGGCCGGGTTGCTGGTTACGCCCGCGATGTTCACTAACACCACGGCTGCAGTCCTGGAAATGGAACTCGAACCGGAACCCGGCAAAGCGCCGGCCACCGTGGCCACAACATACGTTGCGCCGTTAGCCTGCACCGAGGATGGCGCGGTGTAAGTAACCGTGCAGGAGGTAAAAGCCTGGCTCTCGCGCTGGCAATTCACAGCGCCGAGCGAACCCTGTCCGCCGCCTTGCCCGTTTGCCGAGCTTGCCAGCTCAAAATGAATGCTGGCCGTTCCGCCCGCCTCCGCGAGATAGCCGGTAATGTAGACGGACCCGCCCGCGCCCAGGGCCACATTCTCCGGCGTCAGCGGTTGAAGGAATCCCGGCGTTAGGGTCAAAACGGAGCTCGCGCGAAGACTGGGATTCGAGGCCTCTGCCGCAGTCACCACCACCTCTGCGTGGTCGGCGGTCAGATAACTGGGCGGCGTGTACTGGCCGTTTGCGTTGATGCTTCCGGGGCCGCTCGTCGCGTCTCCGCCGGAGACCGACCAGATGACCTGCGCCGGACTGCCGTTGGTTGGGATGGCGGCAAACTGGTGAACCAAACCGCCCCGAGAGCTGGTTGCATTGCATCCGGCGCAGTTGGTGTCGATGGAACTCGCGCCGGGCGTGACCGAGAAGCCCACATTCGAAGAATTTGCCGTGCCCATCCCGCCGCAACCTGCCGCCATGAGCAGCGCGGGAGCCAGAAGCATTGGGAGATTCTTGAAATTCAGCGGCATGGGCAAAGTCTCTATCTACATTCTATCGGCTTATAGGTCTCGCATCTCATGACGCTCAGAAATTGGGGCCGTGGGTATACGTCCATGCTCTCTAATCTGAAACTCCTGCCGGTTTCATCTCGCCTTCCCAGCGCGCGACAACGGCGGCGGCCATGCAGTTGCCAATGACGTTCATGGCGGTGCGGCCCATGTCCATTAACGTGTCCACGCCGAGCAGCATCAGGACGGCGGAGGTGGGAATCTGGAAAGAGCCAGCGACAGCGAGCAGAACGACGAGCGTGGCGCGAGGCACGCCTGCGATGCCTTTGCTGGTGAGCGCCAGAGTGGCGAGCAGGACGATTTGCTGACCGGCGGAAAGATGCATACCAGCGGCCTGGACGGCAAAGAGCGCGGCCATGGCGAGATAGATGGTGGAGCCGGTCAGGTTGAAGCTGTAGCCGGTGGGAATGACGAAGGAGACGATCCAGCGCGGCACGCCGAACTCTTCCATACGCTCCATAGCCAGGGGAAGCGCGGCCTCTGACGAGGTGGTCGCGAAGCCGAGGGCGGCAGGCTCGGCGACCGCGGATGCAAAGCGGCCGAGGGGGATGCGCGCAACGAGCAGGATGGGCACGAAGACCGCGAACAGGAAAATCGCCAGGGTGACATAGTTGGTGACTAAGAGCTTGGCCAGCGGCAGCAGCGTTGCCAGACCCATGCTGCCAATTGTGTAAGCCAGCGCGGCTCCGGCGGCGATGGGCGCGGCGACCATGATGATGCGAGTGAGGCGGAACATGGTTTCGGTGAGCGATTGCAGAACGGAGACGAGTGGTGCGCGCTTGGGTTCGGGCAGCATGGCCAGCGCGACGCCAAAGAGCAGCGCGAAGACGGCGACCTGGAGAATCTGATTCTGCGCGACAGCCTGGGCGATGTTCTCCGGAAAAATGTTGAGCAGAATCTGCTGCCAGCCTTCTGGGCGGGCGGCGGGCGCGATGGGCTGGATAGCTGCGGGCAGCGTGACTCCGGCTCCGGCCTGCGAAAGGTTGATGGCGACTGCGCCGAGAATCAGGCCGATAGTGGTGACGGCTTCAAAGAAGATGATCGACTTGAGCGCGACGCGGCCCACTCCTCGCAGTTCGTTGTGGCCGGCGATGCCGGTTACGATGCCGCCGAAGATGAGCGGCGCGACAATCATGCGAATGAGGCGCAGGAAGATGTCGGCCAGAAAGTGGGTCTGCGCGGCTATGGCGGGCGCATCCACGCCAAGTTCCGCGCCGGCCAGCATGGCGAAGAAGGTCCAAACCAGCAGCGAACGGCGGCGCACAGCGAAGGGAAATAAGAGGCAGAGAGCGGTCCAGCGAAGGACGACGGCAAGCTGTGCGTAGGGATGAACGAGACCGGCCGCAAGGCCCGCGGTAAAGAGCAGGACCGCAGCCAGGGCAAGCGCGCGAAGGGCCACGTGGCCGGATTGCGGAGGAGGCGGCGTAGAGGTAGGCGTCATCGATGAGCCTTGAGGATTCAAGGACTCCATTATCCTATGGCGATGCCGGGTCGCGCATGAATCAGGCGGCGCGCGACAGGGCGAAAATCCGCAAATGCGAGTTTTATTTCTCTAACTTTTAGGCGATTCAGCAGTCGAGGCAGTAGATGCAGCAGCAACGGCGGGGCAAGCAGCGCCGCAGCTTCCGCCACAGGGGGTCTTAGTCTGGGCCGGAGTGGACTCGGTTGAGGACGAGTTACTCTTGCCCCCGTAGTCGTTCACATAAAATCCGGAGCCCACAAAGTGCAGGCGCGGAGCGGTAAGCGGACGTTCGAGCTCGCCTCCGCACTCCCGGCAGACAAGCTCCGGCTTGGATCTAAAGTGCTGGATTTTTTCAAAGCGATGACCACATTGAGTACAACGATAGGCATACAACGGCAAAGCATTTACCCCTCTGGGACAAAATGACACTACTCCTATTGTATCGGCAGCGCGTCAATTGTCAGCAAACCATCTGCGGAGGGGCAGCCGGCGTGAGCTTAATGCACGGCAATGAGCACGGATGCCGAGTGATTCTCCCACTCCAGGGTGAGCTTGCCTGTGGTGCCGCCGAGGGCCGCAAAGGCGTAAGTCAGATTCTCGACCGTCGCCAGCGGTTTGCTCATGGTCATCTTCACTCGGCCCAGGTCCTGCGCCTTGTCGTATTTGGTGCCCCACTGGCCGGTTTGCTTGTTCACGATCAGCATCCAGTTGTCAGGGTCGGCGACATCGACATACAGGGAGTAGTCGCCCGCGGGAACCTTCAAACCGCCCAGGGTCAGGTCCGCATCGGTGTGCAGTTTGGTAGCGTTATTGGCGCCGGCGCGCCACACCGGATAGGTAGGGTCTTTGCTGATCAGGCCGCCCTTGTTGAAGATCTGGCCGGCGCGGCCCTTGACGCCAGGCGAGTTGTAGGTGATGGTGATGGTTTTGCCGGCAATGGCCGCCGACGCTGTGGCCGCCGGGCTCTTTGGCGGGCCGGGCTGGGCGGATAGGGTTGCGGCTACGATCAATAGCCCTGTACAAACTAAAAGACGCTTCATGGTTGTTCTCTCCGTGGGAAGGAATCCTTGCCGGCGGCGTAAGCCCCGACGCGATGATTGTCGCACCGCGCGGTTCATTTGGGGAAATGGCGACGAGCGACCCGCTGATGATGTGGCGCTAAAACGACATCCAACGCGGCGCGGGGTGCGATATACTCCAGACGAAACGAAAACAAGGAGGTTTTCGATGCGTTTTAGCGGATTTTTGAAGATGGCGGCGGCCGGATTGGTGGCTGTGGCGATGATGGCGCCGGGGACGATGAAGGCGCAAGCGGGCGGCGACATGGTGCAGAAGCCGGCGGATCTGCAGAAACTAGTTCCGGCGACCGTGTTCTACCGCGGACAGTTGGCGCCTACACAGTTGAGGAACTCCGGCGGCGTAAAGTTTTCCGACGGGTTCGTTGTGCTGGCTAGTCTTGTGGACACCAGCGGCTACTCGACCGGCGTGCAGGCCAAGTATCAGGCATATTTCATCACCGAAGTTTCCCTCAAGGTTGGTGGCGAGAAGCTTCCCGCGGGCGCTTATGGCGTGGGATTTGTGGGCGACAAGTTTGTGGTGACCGACGTGGGCGCGCACGAAGTGCTCACGGTGAACTCGGGCGACGATGCCGGGCTGAAACGGCCCGTGCCGCTGCAAGTTGTGGCCGATGCGGCTGGCGGCTTCCGGCTCTATGCCGGACGCAAGTATGTGAGCTTTAGCAGGTAGTGGTTAGTGGCTAGTGGTTAGTGGTTAGTGGTTAGTGGCCGGATGATTCCCCGATTGGATGACTGGGGATATCATCCGGCCATTGCTGTGCGCCGTGCAGCGCGGGTTAATTCTGGAATAGGCTATAGCATTCCCTCAAGGGCATAGGCGCTTTGGACTCAACCGGTTTTGAGAAGATAAAGGACCATGGGCTGTCCTCTTCCACCTCGGGGCAGCCATGAGTTAGGATTCGCCCTCCGCCGGAGACCACGATCTCAGCGTGAAAATCGATTGGGAGGGACGCCTGCATGGCTGCAAAGAGCGCCTTCTGGGCATTTGCATGCGCATCGCTGACGTACTCGCCGATGGGCAAATGGACTCTCTTCCCGGTGCTTGAATCGACCATGGTGCGGCTAAAAGAGGCAGCTTTCATCCGCTCGTGCAGCTGTACGTACTCGTTATCGTGGATTTCGATTCGGGCTGTAAACCGCATTGGAGAGGCTCCTTATGCACTATCTTCCCCAATCTATTCCGGTTCGTATAGGTTTTTATAGGGTTATTGTCGGGTTTTGTTCCCCTCGGAACCAAAATCCTAACGGGCCCATGGTGGCGCCAAGATGGGCTTTTTTCGGTCTCTCCGGCCTCGCTAGGCGACAAGGACACGCGATCTGGTATGACCGCACGGACTGGCCCGAACTGTGATCCTGATGTCCTGACCAAGGAGCATGAGGAAGCGCATCAACCTCTCGATCGAGAACCCAGTCAGGCGGCCGCGAAGAAGCATCGAGACCTTCGGCTGATCGATTCCCAGAACTTCGGCAGCTTTCTTCTGGGTGAGCTTGCGCTCCCGTATGAGGACAGAGATTTTGTTGGCCAGTTCGGCTTTGGCGAGCGCCTCTTCGGGGTTCGGCAGGCCGAGATCGGCAAAGACATTTCCGCTGCTAATTACGTAATCCGCCTCGTGCTTGGGCATGGTTCAGGCCTTCCTTTCCCTGTCGATTTCGATCGCTCGCTTGAGTCTCTGTTTCACCATCCCACTGGCTTTGCGAAGGTTCCCTTGCGGTCAGTGAGCGTTGCCGGAAACTGGCTTGACGCCAGATCATCTTGCCGGATGCGCTTGATGAATGTTGCATATTGCCTTAGTTCGCGGCTGTGAAACTGGTGGGGATTCAGAATCCCCACCGGCAGGCCGATCTCCTGCGCAACAATCCTGACCGGCTCCGCAAGGTCGGAGTCGTTCGTGATAACTACGGCCACCTCAAAGCGCTTTGCGTAGGCGTCACGCAAAAGGTGAGCGGCGAGGTTCACGTCCGAACCCTTCTCCTCTGTCCTGTCCACCCAAACCTTTTGGGCGGGAGTGACGTTTGTCAGATACATCGGTACCGAGTGGGTTAGGAAATTGCCATACTTGATGTGCAGATTTGGAATGGTTTTGAGTGCCCGGATGTAGAGACCTTGATCATGGGCGGCGGTAGGATTGTACGGCCTGGAACTCACCCGCGCTGTGAAGTAATGGAGCTCTTGAATGGTATCTGCAGGAAGCAGCGTCTGTGCCAGTTTTGCAAGGTCCAGCCACTTGTATGGCGTTCTCTTGAGCGCGCCGTAGTAGAGATTGAATCCGTCGATATAGACGTTAGTGATCGCCAAATTCGTTTCCTTAATTCGATCTTTCTCAGAGAATACGATGTGAATATGATTGTGGGCGCTGTTCGGCTAAGTTGTCAAGGATGTGTGGTTTGCAGGTTTTTCCCTTGACATCGCAGGTTTTTCCTTTGACATTTTGTTAGGACAGGGGTAGTATCACTTTGATACTACCCCTGTCCCTTGGTGGGCAGGAAGCGAAGCCAGCCTCTCGGGGCTGGCTTCAGTGTTTCCAGGGCTTCCATGCATGCGCTCCCAGGTTCTTTGCGGGATCTGCGACACCAGGCTATTCAAGAAATAATATATGTGCGCACGAACGCGGACCTTGCGGTTCGCGTTCTTGTGTTTGAAAAGGGTTGTGCCTTTTTGCGTCCGGATTGACGCCCTGACCTACCAGTTGAGCGTAAAAGTGCGGGCGGGGACGCCCGCACTACAGCCGGTCCGGAGACCGGCGCTACAGTTCGACTTGTGCGCTACAGCCCGACTTACACCTTCGCCAGGACTTGGCCGGTGAGGCGTTCCCTGACTAGTTCCTGGCCGTGGGCAAAGAGTTCTTCCAGAGGGAGTTTGCCGGAGTCTACTTCGGCGAGTAAGTCGCGCTGGGCGGCGTACTCTTTGTTGACGATGCCGGCTTTGGATTGCAACATGCGCCAGGCTTTGCGGCGCTCTACGCAGAACATGACTAACTGGCGCGAGAGCGCGTAGTAAGTCGTTTTGCCGTCCTGCTCCACGGTGATATAGACGCCGAAGTCGGGAATGAAGGCGCGGTGGCCGGGCGAGAGATAGCGGCGATAGACGACGTCCTGCTGAGTGATGCGAACCAGCATGTTATCGAGCGGGATGAGTTTGGCTGCCGCTTCGGGCTTGATCTTCTTGAGATGGTTGCGGAAGCGAGCTTCGGTGGTGCACCAGTGAGCGACGGTGTAGTGGGAGGTTTCGCCGGTGACCTTGTTTTTAGTCTCGTACCAATCCAGATCAATCGAGGGATTGCCCTTGATGTCGAGAGCTTCCTGATAGGTTTCGCCGAGGCGGGGATTGAAAACAAATTCTGGCACGCCGCGCGAATCGCGAACGCGCTGTGCCTGGACGAGAGCCATGTCGTCGGCGACGCCGTGCTCGGGCTGGCAGGTGGTGAAGGCCTGCAAGAACATTGTCCCGCGATACTCCAATCCATCCAGGATGGCGCGGTAGAGCTTGGGCGCATTGGCCATGGAGACCTGCGCGACGAAGGGCGAACCGTGACCGGCGAGGAAGGTTTCTGCGACGGTCTTCTTCTCAGTGTTCTTGCCTTGAGTGGCCGCGCCAAAGGTATTCATATCGCCGCCGCCGAGCATGGGCGATGAGTCAGAGTTCTGGCCGCCGGTATTCGAATAGACCTGCGTGTCGAGCATGAGGACCTTGACGTTGGGCCGGTTCTGCAAGACGACCTTGGAGACGTTCTGATAGCCGATGTCGCCCATGCCGCCGTCGCCGCCGACCGCCCAAACCTTGGGCAGCTCGACGATCTCCTGATCGGTCATGAGCGCGTCAGTGAAGTGGCTGAGGTGGTAATACTGCTCGGCATCAATAACGTTTTCGTCGCGCGTGAGGAGGATGTCGGCTAGGCGCTCTGGGACGACTGAGCGGCGGGCGTGATCGACAATGAAGCTCTCACCCATGAGCCAGCCCACGGTGACGCCGTCCTGAAAGAGCGAGTTCATCCACGGGTAGGGGTGAGGATTGTTGGGCGCGGATGAGCCGTAGACGGTGTTGCAGCCGGTGTGTGCGGCCATGGCCATGACGCTCATGCCGTTGGCGAGGCGGCCATCAATGGCTTGCAGATTTTTGTGGTTGAAGGCCTCAGTGAGCAGGACCGCTGCGATGCCTTCGACCAGCGCGGCATCGCTGATGGGACCGTGGGTCTTTTCGTAGTCCGCGATGCGTGCCTGGGTGTCTTTTTCGTCTTCGCCGCCGAGGCCGAGGATGAGGTGAGCGATGGCCTGACGAAGCAGATCGTATTCTGCCATGTTGCGAGCCTTGAGCACCGCAAGACGAGCCACGCCGCGCTTTTCAAGATCGCTGGCCTTGGCCAGGAAGCGGTCGCTTTTGGCGTGGAAGACGGGGCGCATGTAAGCCTCAGTGACAGCGGCGATGGAGCGCAGAACGCTCTTTTCACCGCAGCCGGCGCAGGCGCCGTCGCCGGCCACCAATGCGTCATAAGTGGAGCGGACCATGAGCATGTTGCGCAAGGTCGCGGTTTTGGAGTCGGCGGGATTGGCGGCGTTGTAGAGGCCGAGGAACCGCTGCGATGTGTCGGGCAGAAGGTCAAGGAAGTTGGTGCCGGTGGTGTGTTCGGCGTTGACCTCTTCGGTTTCCGCAACCATCTTGAGCGCCATGTGGTCGCCGCAAGCCGTGACACAAGCCGCGCAGCCTTTGCACAGATCGGAGACAAAGATGGAGAAGATGCCGCCGGTGCCGGGAGCTTTGCGCTCGGGCGAAGAGAAGATGGCGGTGACCTTCTGGTAGGCCATGGGAACCTGGTCGAGGATGGCGAAGAATTGCTGTTTGGCCTGCGCGGAGAATCCGTCGAGTGAATTGGTGACTTCGCGGAGGATGGTGGGAAGCGGCGTTCCAGCTTTTGTGTCAGTGACCATGCGCTCGCGGGCGAGCTTTTCAATCTGTGGCAGCGCGGCGATTAGCTTGGCGCGGTCGGTAGCGCTGGCGACGTAGTGATTCACGGCGGTGCTCAGCACCGTGCGGAGGTCCTGCGCGGTGTTGGGCAGAGCCGTGTCAGGGCAGGCTGAGATGCAGTCCATGCATTGCGTGCAATTTTCCGCGATGAAGTGCGGAGTTTCGCGGCGGGCGACGTACTTGGATGCGGTGTCGCCGGTGGCGGCGGCGATGAGGCCGATGGCCGAGAGCGGCGTGGAGGGCTGGTTATAGCCGAAGTGCGAACGGAACTCAGCGTCGAAGCCGGCGAGAGTGGCGAGAGGTGCGCGCGCGGCCTGGCCCTCGGGAATTGCGTGAGAACGGCAGCCGGTGCCGCACGAGGAGCCTTCGGCAGCGGGTACGGTTTCGAGAATGGGTAGCAGCGCCTGACCGCGCAGGGACGAGTGGTCGGCTGCGGTGAGCGCACCGATCGCGATTTCCGTGACCTGGCTGTAGCCCTGCATCATGACTTCCATGTTGGAGTCGACGACGGCTTCGCCCAGCTTGCCGAATTTCTTTACGTATTGCTCGCGGACAACGGCGCGGTATTGCTCCTGAGTAATGCCGAATTCCTTGAGCAGCGTGCTGACGCGGAAGAATGCGCCGAGGAAGGCGTTGCCTTGCATGCGCAGTTGGAGATCGGCGCGGTCGGTGGCCTTCTTTGCGATTTCAAAACCGGGGAGTGTGAAGACGCGAATTTTCTTGTCGATGATCTGCTTGCGCGCCCAGATAGGCAATTGCCCCCAGGCCTGCTCGCCTTGCTGATCGGATTCCCATACCAGCGAGCCGCCTTCGGCCATGCCGTCGAGCGGGTTGGTGTGGGTGAAGGCTTTGGGGTCGCAGCAGAGAACAACCGTCACGTGGCGCAGGTCGCAGTTGACGCGGATGCGGTCTTTGGCGGCGACCATGAAGTAGGAAGTCGGCGCGCCTTTTTTCTCTGAGCCGTACTTGGGGTTGGCGCTGACGTGGATGACTTCCTTGGGATTGCCCAGCGAGTCCTTGAAGCCGTCGCGCTTATAGATCAGATCGTTGAGGTCGCCGAGGATGGCGCCGAGATTTTTGCCGGTCGTGATAGCGCCCCATCCGCCGATGGAGTGGAAGCGGACGGCTACCGCGCCATCAGGCAGCAGCGACGGGGTTTCGTCGCCGAGAACCGCGTAGGGATGGTCGATGCCGAGGACGAAAAAGGAGACGCCGTCGGCAGCCGTCTTGCCGTCTTTGCGAGCGCGGCCAGCGGCGGCAAACTCGTATGCACCGAAGATGTGTTCAGGACGGAAGTCTCTCGAGCCGAGGCCGTAAGAGCCGCCGTAGATCTTGGGGACTTCAGCGAGCGAAACCGCGGGCAGGCCTTCGACAGACTGAACCGCTTTTGAGAACGCGGTGCGAATATCGCGGCCCAGCGGATTGTCGCCCGAGAGAGCCTCGTCAGTGCGCTCGAGGATGATGACATTCTTTTTGCCCCGGAGCGCGGCCACGATGGCGGCTTCAGGGAAGGGGCGAATCACGTTGACGTGGATGGAGCCGACGCTTGCGCTGCGCGTGCCACGCAGGTAGTCCACTGCGGCTTCAATGTTTTCAGCAGCCGAGCCGAGAGAGACGAAAACGGTCTCTGCGTCGTCGGTTTTGTACTCGCTGAGGAGGCCGTAGTTGCGGCCGGTTAGCTCGGCAAACTGCGCGTAGGCGGCTTCGAGGAAGGCAAGAATCGGCTCGGCGAAGTTGTTGCGGCGCGCCACAACGCCCTGCATGTAGTGTTCCTGGTTCTGCACGGGGCCGAGCAGGATGGGGTTGGCCAGATCCAACATCTTGGGCACGCGGCGGCGCGTGGGGCCGAAGAGCGTGCGCTGGGCAGGGGTGGGGCAATCGATGATGTCGTCGGGCGCGCCGAGGAACTCGCGAATCAGCTCCGACTCATGCTTGTAGAAGGTGCGCTCCAGGTGGGTGGTGAGGAAGCCATCCATGATGTTCATGCCGGGGGTGAGCGAAAGCTCCGTGACGCGGCGCAGGATGAGGGCCTGGTCGGCGGCCTGCTGCGCGTCTTTGCCGAAGAGCATGATCCAGCCGGTGTCGAGCGCGCCGTAGATGTCGTCATGGCCGCAATGGACGTTGAGCGCCTGCTTGGTGAGGGCGCGCGCGCCCACTTCAAGCACCATGGTGCTCGCCTTTCCGGGAGCGTGGTAGTACTGTTCGACGCCGTACACTACGCCCTGGCCGGAGGTGAAGTTCACCACCCGCTTGCCGCAAACAGAGTGGGCGATGGCGCCACCCTGGGCTGCGTGCTCGCCTTCGGTCTCAATGGCGATGGTGTTCTGGCCGAAGACGTTCAAGTGGCCCTCGGCATAGGCCTGCTGGAAGAGCTCGCCACCCTCCGTGGAAGGCGTAATCGGATAGAAGACGCCGGCGTCGGCGATGCGCGTCTCGGTATGGTACGAGACAAGCTGGTTTCCATTTGCAGTAACCCGAATGCCGGGAAAGCGAGGAGCAACAGTCATGAATCCCTCTCTGAAGGTACGGTTTTCCCCATGTTAACGTTTTTGGAGCGGAGTGGGAGGCGTGCTCGGCGAACGAGCTGGTGCTATTTGATCTCCAATAGGCCGCGCGGCGATAAAGCAATCCGCCGGGGAAGGCAGCCTATATCCATTATCTACCGAAAACCGTATTAGGGGAGACGGCGTCCCACGTGGCGAGATACGCGTTTTCTTCTCCTTCCAGATCTAACCCTGGATCCTTTCAGGGGCTGGCAGGTCAGGGGCAACTCTGGCCTGCGTGCAATTTTTAGCTTCGGGCTTGTCTGTATATTTGATGCGCCAATTTCGTCTTTGACTCTGGAGGGTTGGGTGCGAGAGGATTTGGTCGAAGTTCCCTCGGGGGCTTACGGCCCATAGATTCTGTTTGGCCTGTTTGTCAGGGCCGAAGCACTGACCTAAAGAAGGCGCATTCTTCAAGTTTTCTCTTTATTCACACGTGTGCAATCGAGGAGCTTTCAGGCTTTACTATGTGAGTGAGGATCTTCTTCGATGGAGGTTACGATGAAGCTGCGTTTTGTTCGTTTTGCATCTCTGGTGGTTGTTGCCGGCACCGCGCTTTTCACGGGCCGGGCCGTGGCGCAAAGCGCCGTTGATGCCGCGAAGATTGCCGCTGGTTTGCCGGGCGAAGTTCATGCGGCAATTCACCGGCTTTCCAGCCTGCGCGAGTTGCCCGATGCGGCGTGGAAGATGCACTCCGGCGATCTGGCGCATGGCGAGGCCTTGAATCTCGACGAGAGCGGGTGGCAGCCCATCGCCAAGGGTTCGCTGGCGCCGAAGGATGCGGTCTGGTTTCGCCAGACATATCAGGTCCCAGTCACGCTGAACGGCTACGACCTGACGGGTGCGCGCATCTGGTTTCAGTTTCATGCGACGGCCAACGGACCGATGCCGCAGATTCTCTACTTCAACGGCCGGCGCGTGGCCATGGGCGACGATCTGGAACCGGTGGTGCTGATTGACCAAGCGAAGCCCGGCGACACGGTGACGGTTGCGGTGAAGCTGCTGCATACCGTGGATGACAAGACATTCAGGGGCGCGACGCTGAAGATTGATTTTGCGGAGGGCCGGCCGAATCCTGAAGACCTGCGCGAAGAGTTTCTTTCTGCAGGGTTGCTGGTTCTCGCGCTGGCGCCGGATAATGCCGGCAAACTATACACGCTCACCGACGCCAGTCGCACGGTGGACTTGGCGGCTCTGGACGCACACGACCAAGTTAAGTTTGACGCCAGCCTCCGAGCGGCGCAGACAAAGTTGGAACTGCTGAAGCCGCTCTTGCAGCAGGTTACTTTCCACCTTACCGGCAACTCGCACATAGACGCCGCGTGGCTGTGGCCGTGGACCGAGACCGTGGACGTGGTGAAGCGGACTTACGGCACCGCGCTGCAATTGATGTACGAGTATCCCGATTACACCTTCACGCAATCGGCGGCGGCTTACAACGAGTGGCTGGCGCAGAAATACCCGGATATGAACGCTGAAATCGCCCAGCGCATCAAGGAGGGCCGATGGGAGATTGTGGGCGGAATGTGGGTTGAGCCGGACCTGAATATGCCCGACGGCGAATCGCTGGTGCGGCAGATTCTGGTGGGCAAGCGCTGGTACAAGCAGGCTTACGGCGTGGACGTGCGCATCGGCTGGAATCCGGATTCGTTTGGCTATACGTGGCAGTTGCCGCAGATCTACAAGAAGAGCGGCATTGATTATTTTGTGACGCAGAAGATGGCCTGGAACGACACCAACCAGATGCCGTTCAAATTCTTCTGGTGGGAATCGCCGGATGGGTCGAAGGTGCTGAGTTATTTCCCACACGACTACGCGAATGACAATCTGAACCTGGTGCGCCTCTCGCGTGACTACGTCATCGCGCAGAAGCAGGCCACGGGGCTGCCGGGGATTATGGACCTTTATGGCGTAGGCGACCACGGCGGCGGACCGACGAGGGCGATTCTGGATGAGGGATTCCATTGGGCGGGGCAAGATTCGAAAGGCGGGGGCCCTGTAACGCCGAAGATCGAGTTTGGCACGGCGCAGAGTTACTTCACCGCGCTAGAAAAGCAGATTGCGCCGGAGAGCCCGGAGTGGGATTACCGGTCAATTGCGAAAGGCTACACGGCACCTCCGGCGGTTGATGGCAAGGTCTCCATTCCGACATGGAAGAGCGAACTTTATTTTGAGTATCACCGCGGCGTGATGACCACGCAGGCCAATCACAAGCGCAATATGCGCGAGAGCGAAGAAGAAGTCATCAACGCTGAGAAGTGGGCTTCGCTGGCGTGGCTGGATGGCCGCGAGTATCCGGGGAAAGAGCTGACGGAAGATTGGAAGAAGGTGCTCTTTAACCAGTTCCACGACTTAGCAGCCGGGTCTGGTATCGGCGTGATCTATAAGGATGCGCAGAAGGACTACGACGTGGTGCGCTGGTCGACAAATGAGATTGATGCGGGTGCGCTGAGTAGCGTTGCAGAGAGGATCGATACCAAGGGCGAAGGCACGCCTGTTCTCGTCTACAACCCATTAGGTTGGGAGCGCTCGGGCGAGGTTACCGTGCGAGTCCAGTCTCCGTCCGGCTCTAGTACCTTTGACATAGAGGATGAAAATACTCATGGCGCAGGCCTGCAATCCATTCCAATAAAATCGATTAACTGGGGTGAAGTTCCGGGGGTAGCTGAGCTTGCATTCAAGGTGGAGCGAGTTCCTGCTTTCGGCTATAAAGTAATCCATGTGCACAGCGAACCCGCCGTTGCTCGCGCAGTTTCACTGCTTTTCCCCATCAATACGAAGGAGACTGTTGACGAAATTTCAATTCATGAGGGCAATCTTAGCGTTACGGTCAACAAGTCTACAGGCTGCATCACGAGCCTCTTCGATACATATGCGAAGTTCGAAATGTTGGCTTCTGGTGCATGTGGCAATCAGCTTCAGTTTTTTAAGGACACACCGAAAGATTACGACGCGTGGAATATCGACCCCGGCACACTGGATATGAAGCCCGCGGTGATCGAACGCGCCGATTCGGTCGAGCTTCTCGGCAAAAACTCCGAGTATCCTGCTGTTCGCGTCACCCGCCGCTGGCAGAACTCGAAGTTTGTGCAAACCATCAGCCTCGCACCTAACTCCGACATCGTTGACATCGACAACGAGATCGACTGGCACGAGTCGCATGTGCTGCTGAAGGCGGCGTTTCCGCTGGCGGCTTCGGGGCCGTTTGCTACTTACGAGATTCCCTACGGAACCATTGAGCGGCCAACCACGCGGAACAACAGTTGGGAGAAGGCGCAGTTTGAGGTTGAGGCGATTCGCTGGGCCGACTTGGGCGACGGAAAGCATGGGCTGAGCGTGCTGAACCAGACCAAGTACGGCTACGATGCGGTGGGCAACACGCTGCGGCTGACGCTGCTGCGCTCGCCGAAGTGGCCGGACCCTGACGCCGACATGGGCCACCATCACTTTCACTACGCGCTCTATCCGCACGCGGGGACGTGGAAAGATGCGTTGACGGTGCGCCACGGCTACGAGTACAACTATCCGCTGACGGCTGTGGTGACCACGGCTCATGCGGGTTCGCTGCCGGCCAGCCATTCGTTTGCGTCGGTTGCACCGGAGAATGTGGTGCTGACCGCGGTGAAGAAGGCGGAAGACGCGAAGGGATTGATCTTCCGCGTTTATGAGTGGGCGGGGAAAGAGACAACAGCCGAGTTCCATGTGCCGCCGGGAGCGACGGGCGCTACGGTGACCAATTTGATGGAGACGCCGGAGGGCGCGCCGCTGGCCGTGGTTGGCGATGTGGTGAAGGCGCCGATTCATCCATACGAGATTCTGACCATTCGCGTGGATTATCCCAACGGCGGGCCGAAAGAGTAAGTAAGTTCAATCGAAAAAGAAGGGCTCCAGGGACGGGGCCTTTCTTTTTTTGGTACTCTAACGGCAAGGAGCATGGCCCATGCACATCACTTCCCCGTTCTTTGTTGTCCCTGTTATCTTGGTGATTTTTACCATAGCGATTCTCTTCGCAACAAGCACAAAAGAGGACGGCGACTCTTCGCACTGAGCGGGAAGCGCTATTCGTGAGCAGTGGATCAGTTTGAATATACTTTCCCTCAGGGGCTAAAGCCCGGAGGCTTTTGTGGCATTTATGTACGGGCTGAAGCCCGTACCCTTCAAGAAATCTGCTTCATTCAGATTGTGTATGGACTGAAGGTGCGTGCCATCCAAACTGGCCCATCACCGATTCGAGGAACCTTTTGATGGATGCGGACGTATAACGGGGCTAGAGGACGATTGCCATGAATCTCGATACGACGCGAAAAGCTGCAACTTTGGCGGTGGGTCTGGCGCTGGCGGCCGGGATGGCGGGATGCCGGGTCCATGTGGACAAGGATGCCAATGGCCAGGATAAGAAGGTCCAGGTGGATACGCCTTTTGGCGGCGTGCATGTGAATACCGATCAGACCACGGCGGCGGACCTCGGATTGCCGGTTTATCCGGGCGCCACGGTGGCGAAGGACAACGGCGAGCACAAGTCAGCCGATGTGCATCTGGGTTTTGGCGAGTGGGAGCTGCGCGTACGGACGGTTTCCTACGAGACCGCCGATTCCGAGGAGAAGGTGACCGCTTTCTATAAGAAGGCGCTGGGCCGCTACGGGGACGTGATTACTTGCCAAGGCAATTCGCCGGTAGGCAAGCCGGCGACCACCTCCGAGGGTTTAAGCTGCGCCGATGACAAGGAGAGCGGCCACGTGAAGATCGACCGGGGCGATTACGGCACGGGCAAGGACAGTTTAGAGTTGAAGGCCGGCTCGAAGCGCCACCAGCACATTGTGGGCTTTGAAAATCCCAAGAACGGCAGGCCGCGATTTTCCCTGGTGGCGCTGGATTTGCCCGCTGTGGTGGAGTCCGGCTCTGGAAAGAGTGATTAGTGCACGCTGTTGCTGCCTGGAATAGAAAAGATGTGCCCGCGCGCCACGTACTCAAGTACTGGGTGAGCGCATGGCTCCCGGTAGCCATCGGCGTGAGCGTCATTGCGCTGGAATCGACAGAAATGCTCGGTGCCAACCATACCAGCGGGCCGCTGCGCTGGCTCTGGGAGACCGTCTTCGGCGCCGTGGGGAACGCGCGCTGGGAATTGATTCATCACCTGATCCGCAAGAGCGGGCACTTTTTCGGCTACGGGGCCATAGGCCTCCTGTGGCTGCGAGCCTGGTGGATGACGCTGCCCCGTTCACGCTTCCTGCACGACGCCTTTCTTGCGCTGCTGGGAACGGCTGTGGTGGCCAGTTGCGACGAGTGGCACCAAACATTTCTGCCCAACCGCACCGGGTCTCCCTGGGATGTGCTGCTGGATTGCTGCGGCGCGCTTACGCTGCAGTTGGCGGTATACATTTGTATGCGGCTGATGAGGCCGAAGAAGCTGGCGCGCGCGGAATAGAGATTTAGCGAAGAACTTCGCAAACAAACACGGGCGCATCCCGCAAGGGGATGCGCCCGTTTGGCATTCTGAGGGAGGAAACACAGAAGAAACGCCGGTTTAGGCTGCTTCTTCCTTGACTTCTTCCTTCTTCGATTCTTCCAACTGCTTTTCCAGATCGGCGCGCTTTTTGGCCTTGATGTCTTCGCGCTTCTGGCGCTTGACCTCGAGCTGCTTTTCGGCGCCCAGCAGTTCGATAAAGGCCTTTTCGCCCCCATCGCCCTTGCGGAAGCCGGTGCGAACGATGCGCAGATAGCCGCCCTGGCGATCTCCGTAACGCGGCGCCACGGTCTCGAAAAGCCGTGTGACGGATTTATCCGTCATGAGAAAGCTGAGGGCCTGGCGGCGCGAGTGCAGATCGCCGTTCTTGCCCAGGGTGATCATCTTTTCAACCAGCGGACGGACTGCCTTGGCCTTGGTCAAGGTGGTCTCGACGCGGTCTTCAAGGATGACGGACGTGACCAGGTTGCGCAACAGGGCGCGACGGTGGCTGGTGTTGCGTCCGAGCTTGTATCCTGCATTGCGATGGCGCATGGTGAAACTCTCTTTCGAATCAGTGGTCAGTGGTTAGTGGCCAGTGATTAGTGGACAGCAACGAAGCCCGAACGGGTTTTTGCTGGCCACTAATCACTAGCCACTGCTCACTATTAAAAGTTCTCAGTCTCGGTGGGCAATTCCAGGTCCACGGAATCCAGCGGCTCGTCCTCGTCGTCGAAGTGGCTGTAGTTGGCGGCCAGAGCGGCGGCGGGCGAAATGCTGGTGGGTCCGGGAACGGCGTTGCCTTGCTCGTCGATCTTCATGCCCAGCGAGAGGCCCATCTGGGCGAGGATTTCCTTGATCTCGTTGAGGCTCTTGCGGCCGAAGTTCTTGGTCTTGAGCATCTCGGCTTCGGTCTTCTGCACCAGTTCGCCGATGGATTGGATGTTGGCGTTCTTCAGGCAGTTGTAGCTGCGAACGCTCAACTCCAGCTCTTCGACCGAGCGGTTGAGATTGTCGTTGCGCAGCAGAGTGCGGCCTTCTTCGCCACGCCCGTCGGCCTCAATCTCCTCTTCGAAGTTGATGAAGATGTTCATGTGGTCTTTGAGCAGCTTGGCGGCCAGGCCGACTGCATCGGCGGGCAACACGGCTCCGTTGGTCCACACTTCAAGGGTGAGCTTGTCATAATCGGTGATCTGGCCCAGGCGAGCGGCTTCCACCCCGTAGTTGACGCGGCGCACCGGCGAGTGAACCGAGTCCACGGGGATAAAGCCGAGGCCGAGGTCGGCGTCGAAGTTCTTGTCTGCGGAGATATAGCCGCGGCCGCGCTTGAGGCGCATTTCCATGTCGAGCTTGCCGCCTTCAGAGAGGGTGGCAATATAGATGTTCTTGTCGAGAATTTCGACGTCGCCGTCGGCCTCGATCATTCCCGAGGTGACCACGCCGGGCTGGTCGGCGCGCAGATAAAGCGCCTTGGGACCGTCGCCCGTGAGCTTGAAGGGAACCTGCTTGAGGTTCAGGATGATGTCTGTCGCGTCCTCGACCACGCCCGAGATGGACTGGAACTCGTGAAGCACGCCCTCGATGCGAATCGCGGTGACCGCGGCGCCCTCGATGGAGCTGAGCAGGGTGCGGCGCAATGCGTTGCCGATGGTGGTGCCAAAGCCGCGCTCAAAGGGCTGGGCGCTGAACTTGCCGAATGTGTCGGTGAGCGTCTCGGCATCAACTGCCAGGCGCTTGGGCTTTTGAAATCCTCTCCAAAGCATATCTTGTCTCGTTTCCCGCGCGGCATGTACGTCGCGATGCATTTTGCGGCGGCCGCGCAAGTTCTCCTTCTGTTTGGAATGCAGTGGACAGTGGTCAGTGAACAATGGTCAGTAAGGACCCAATCGGGTGTTCTCACTGTCCATTGTTCACCGCCCACTGTTCACTATTACTTGCTGTACAGTTCGACGATGAGCTGCTCGTTGATGGGCAGGTTCACGTCCTGACGCTTGGGCAGATGGAGCACGCGGCCCGAAAGGTTCTCAAAGCTTGCTTCCAGCCATGCGGGCACGGGGCTCTGCGCGGCGTACTGCGCGCCCTGCTCGATGATGATGAGCTTCTTGGCGTTCTCGCGGATCTTGATTTCGTCGCCCGCGTTCACCTGGTAGGAAGGAATGTTGACCTTGCGACCGTTGACTTCGACGTGTCCGTGACGGACCACCTGGCGAGCCTGGCGGCGCGACATGGCAAAGCCGAGCCGGAAAGCTACGTTGTCCAAGCGGCGCTCTAGCTGCTGAATCAGCAGTTCGCCGGTCACGCCCGAGGCGCGGTTGGCCTTCTCGTAGTACTCGCGGAACTGGCTTTCGAGGGTGAAGTACATACGCTTGGCCTTCTGCTTTTCATGCAGTTGCAAGCCATAGCCCACGATCTTGGCCTTGCGGTCCTTGCCGTGCTGGCCCGGGGGAAAGTTACGCTTCTCTAGCGGGCAACGGTCGGAGGCGCACTTGGCGCCTTTCAAAAAAAGTTTGGTAGCCTCTCGACGGCAGAGGCGGCAGACTGCTCCGGTATAACGTGCCATTTCTTCTCCTGACTTCAGATGACGGCCGGTTTACGTGTCCGGAGGACATTTCGTCCCGGCCCTTGTTTCAGTGGTTAGTGGTCAGTGAACAGCGATCAGTAAGTGCCCGCAGGCTGTTCACTGATCACTGTCCACTGCTCACTGCAATTACACTCTGCGGCGCTTGGGCGGACGGCAGCCGTTGTGCGGTACCGGCGTCACGTCGCGGATGGTTCGCACCTCGACACCGGCAGCAGCCAGTGCGCGGATAGCCGACTCGCGGCCCGAACCCGGACCGGAAACCCGCACATCGACCGCGCGCAGACCGTGATCGCGCGCCATGCTGGCGGCGTTCGAGGCTGCCTGCTGCGCCGCGAAGGGTGTACCCTTGCGCGAGCCGCGGAAGCCGAGCGAGCCCGAACTCTTCCAGCTCAATGTGTTGCCCACCGGATCGGTGATGGTGACGATGGTGTTGTTGAATGTGGCCTGCACGTACGCAATGCCAAACGGCACATTCTTGCGCTCGCGCTTCTTGAATTTCTTGTTCTTGCCCGCCTTGCCGGCGCCGGCTTTCTGCTCTGGTTTCGCCATTAGGTTTTACCCGTCGCTTTCTTTTTGCCGGCAACTGTGCCCTTGCGCGGGCCCTTGCGGGTGCGGGCGTTGGTGTGTGTGCGCTGACCGCGAACCGGCAGACCACGCCGGTGACGCGTGCCGCGATAGCTCTGAATGTCGATGAGACGCTTGATGTGCATCTGGACGTCCTTGCGCAGGTCGCCCTCGACGTTTCCTTCGTCCTCGATCACCTGGCGGATGCGGTTGACCTCGTCCTCGCCCAGATCCTGGATCTTCTTGAAGGCGTCAACATTCGCCTTCGCCAGAATAGTGAGCGCGCGAGGATTTCCGATGCCGAAGATGTATGTGAGCGCGATTCTTGCCTGCTTGTTGCGGGGCAGATCGACGCCAGCAATACGTGCCATTCGAATTCCTTTGCTGCTTCCGGTTGTGTGCCTCCGGCCTCAGCCGGTTCGCACGGGTTAAGCGGTTGACTCCCAGAGGTTCATCGCAAGCCTTGACTCAGGCTAACTAGCCTCTCATTTTGCCTTGGAGCGTCCCGTGTATGCCAGAAGGCGTTAGCCCTGGCGCTGCTTGTGCTTTGCGTTTTCGCAGATCACCCTGACCACCCCACGGCGGGTGATGACCTTGCATTTCACGCAAATCTTCTTGACCGATGCACGAACCTTCATCTTCTACTGCCCTTCTCCGCGCTCAAAATCCAGGCGCGGGTTACAAAAAATTCACTTGTAGCGATAAACAATCCGCCCGCGATTCAGGTCGTAGGGACTCAACTCCACGGCCACGCGATCGCCAGGCAGAATGCGGATGAAGTTCTTGCGCATCCTTCCCGAGACATGGGTCAGCGCCTCGTGATTATTCTCGAGCTTGACCTTGAACATGGCATTGGGCAGCGTCTCGGTGACCACGGCCATAACCTCAATCGCATCTTCCTTCGACAAACCGCATCCACTTCCGCCGGCGCGCTGATGCCCAACCGGCCTGTAATCCCGAGCGTGCTACTCGGTTAAGATTCTCGCTCCGGTGGCGGTCACCGCCACCGAGTGCTCAAAATGAGCGCTCATGCTTCCATCCGCGGTGACTGCCGTCCAGCCGTCTTCCAGAACCACGACATCCGGCTTGCCCGCATTCACCATGGGCTCGATGGCGATTACCATGCCGGCGCGCAGTTTCATGCCCCGGCCCGCTTCACCAAAGTTCGGCACCTGAGGATCTTCGTGCATGTGGACTCCGATGCCGTGGCCCACAAAATCCCGTACTACCGAGAAACCCGCAGCTTCAACCACTTTCTGTACGGCGAAGCCCACATCTCCCAGGGTTGCCCCCGGCCGCACCACGCCGATTGCAGCGTGCAGCGAAGCCTCGGTAACCTTCATCAACCGGGCCGTCTCCGGGTCGATCTTCTCGCCCACCGGCACGGTGATGGCCGCGTCTCCGCAATACCCCTCAACAAATGCCCCAAAGTCGACCGAAACGATCTCCCCTTCCTTGAGGACCCGCTTGGACGACGGAATGCCATGCACCACTTCACTGTTGACCGAGGTGCACAGCACGCAAGGGTAACCGTGATAGCCCTTGAAGGCCGGTTTGGCGCCCAACGCCTTGGTGCGCGCCTCTGCCGCCTTCTCAAGATCCAGCGTGGTGACGCCCGGCTTGATGAGGCCCCGCACCAACTCGAGTACCTCGCGAACCACCTGGCCCGCGCGGCGCATCTTCTCGATCTCTTTGGGCGACTTCAGTACTACCGGCACTCAACCATCTTTCCAAATCAGTGGACAGCGAACAGTGGTCGGTGGTCAGTCAAGATGCCGAACCGGGCATTTACTGTTCACTGCTCACTGCGCTCTGACCGCCAGCTACTTACGCACAAACTTGCCGTCCGGCTGCGCTATTGGCGCAAGCGTTTGACGGCTGCAACAATTCCGGCTGCGATCTCCGCAATCGGCCGGTCTCCATCCACTTCCGCAAACCGCCCCAAGGCCCGGTAGTGCTCGACAACCGGCGCGGTCGATGCCGCATAAGCGCGCATGCGCTCCTCGAAGACCTTTTCCGTGTCGTCGGCTCGCTGGGCCAGCGCAGCGCCGTCCACGTCGCAAAAGCCTTCCTTTTGAGGAGGTTTCCCGTAGACGTTATAAATGGTCTGGCAGACGGGGCAATTCCTGCGCCCGGTGATACGGCGCAAGAGTTGATTATAGTCCACCTTGATACTGACGGCAACCACATGCAAACCTGTATCCTGAGCGGCCAAACGGTCATCCAGCCAGGCGGCCTGGACAAGGGTGCGCGGAAAGCCGTCCAGAATGTATCCGTTAGCTGTGTCAGGCTGAGCGAGCCGCACCGCGACCATCTCATTGACCAGGGAATCGGGAACCAGTTCGCCACGTCCCATGATTTCCTTGGCCGTCTTGCCCAATTCGGTGCCCTGGGACACATTGGCGCGCAGCAAGTCGCCGGTGGAGATCTGCGGAATGCCCCACAGTTTGACGAGTTCTTTGGCCTGGGTGCCTTTACCCACGCCCGGAGCGCCCAACAAAAGAATCGGGCCGGGAAGGGGGGTCTTCCGACCCTCTTCGCGACCCTGACTTACGGTGGAACTAGAAGTAGACATTACCAGGTTTTCCTTCCGCGAATGCGACCGGAGCGCGGAGAAAAGCCGTCATAATGGCGCATAATCAGCTGCGATTCGATCTGGTTAATGGTGTCCATCGCCACGCCTACCACGATGAGCAGCGAGGTGCCGCCAAAGTAGAAATTAACCCCAAGTCCGTGCGTGGTCCAGTTTGGCAAGCTCTCAAAGAACCTGCCGATGAGCCACACCTTGTCGAAACGGATGCCCGAGATCAGGAAGGTAGGCACCAGCGAAATGATAATCAGGTACAGTGCGCCGACCAAGGTCATACGGGTGAGGATGTCATTGATGAAGTCCGAGGTGCGCTTGCCGGGCCGAATGCCAGGAATGAATGAGCCTGACTTGCGGAAGTTGTCGGCAATGTCGTCCGGCTTCATGATGATCGACACATAGAAGTATGCGAAGAAGATGATGGACAGGACGTAGAGCAGCTCGTACCACGGATAACCGGGCTGGAGAGCCTGCATGATGGGCTGCAAGAGCTTGCTGTTCTGCACAAACTCGGATTGGCCGAGCATCATCGGAGCCGAGAGAATGGAGGCGGCGAAGATGACCGGCATGACGCCGCCGGAGTTGACCTTGAGGGGCAAATGGCTGGATTGGCCGCCCATCATGCGACGGCCGACGATGCGCCGCGCGCTCTGAATGGGGATGCGCCGCTCGCTGCGCTCGACGAAGACGATGAAGGCCACCACGGCCGCCATGCCCACAATCAGCAAAGCCATGGCGATGATGGTGAATGATCCCCACTGGTTAGTCTGAACCTTCTGAATCAGGTCCATCACGCCGCGGGGCAGGCCGGCAACGATGCCGGCAAAGATGAGCAGGCTCATACCGTTGCCGATGCCGCGATCAGTAATCTGCTCGCCCAGCCACATGATGAACGCGGAGCCGGTGGTCAGTGTCAGCACCGTCATCAGCAGGAAGGGAACGCCCGGGTGGAGAACCATGCCGCCCCTGGTGAGCATGAACGCGATGCCGATCGACTGCAAGGCCGCCAGAATCACTGTCATATAGCGGGTCCACTGAGTGATCTTGCGCCGGCCCAGCTCGCCTTCCTTCTGAATGCGCGCCAGCGGCTCGTAGACCACGGTGAGCAACTGAAAGATAATCGACGCCGTGATGTAGGGCATGATGCCCAAGGCGAAGACTGTCATGCGGCGCAGGTTGCCGCCGCCGAACAGGTTCATCAGGCCGAGAGAGGAACCGCCCTGCTGGTCGAACATCCGCTCCAGCATGTGGGTATCGACGCCCGGCGTGGGAATCCACGCGCCCAGACGATAGACGGCCAGAATGCCGAGCATGAAGAGCACCCGCTTGCGCAGGTCGGGAATCCGGAAGATATTAAGAAACTTCTCAAGCATGATTGGTTATCCGCTTCGTTCAGGGCCTTTGTCGACCCTCGAATCTCTGCCATTGACCATCTTAACGGTGCAGGCTCTTGCGTGTCCTAATCGGGCCCCACAGGTTTCTATCTGGACGCCTTGGCGACCAGTTTCCCCTTCTTAGCTGCCACTGGAGCTTCGCCGCCCAGAACCACAACTTTGCCGCCAGCCTTTTCGATCTTCTCGACGGCGGACTTGGAAAACTTGTGCGCGTGAATGGTGAGAGCCGAGGTCAGTTCGCCGGAGCCAAGAACCTTGATCAGCGCCTTCTTGCTCGAGGCCAGTCCAAGCTTCTTGTAGTGTTCCAGAGTAATCTCGGTGACGTCCAGCCCCTCGATATGCTCCACAAGCCGGTCCAGATTCACTACCGTGTACTCAGTGCGGAAGATGTTGGTAAAGCCGCGCTTGGGCAAACGGCGGTGCAACGGCATCTGGCCGCCTTCAAAACCGCGCATCAGGCTGGTGCCGGTGCGGGAACCCTGGCCCTTGTGGCCGCGGGTTGAAGTCTTGCCCATGCCGGAACCCATGCCCCGGCCCACACGCTTGCGCCCGGTGTTAGCTTTTCTGGGCGCGCGCAAATTCGATAGATTTCTAGTTGCCATGATTTCCTCGCTGTAGCGCCGGACAGGCTTGCTGCCTGCCGACTCGCGTTGTTGAAGCAATGGTCAGTGAACAGTGGTCAGTAACGGCTGTTCACTAATCTTCCAGGATGCGAACCAAATGCGGAATGGCCTTGACCATGCCGCGTGTGGAGTCCGTATCCACGCGCTCGACAATCTGGTTGAGCCGCGTAAAGCCTAGGCCCTTGACCACCGCCCGGTGCGTGTAAGGCGTGGAGTTTTTCGAGCGATAGTACTGAATGCGAATCATCTTGGTCTCAGTCATTGCTAAAGCTCCTCAACCGACTTGCCGCGCATGTTGGCCACTTCGGCCCGGTCGCGTAACTGCACCAGGGCGTCGAAGGTGGCCTTGATGACGTTGTGCGGATTGGGCGAACCCAGGCTCTTGGTGAGCACGTTCTGCACACCGACCGAGGTCATCACCGCGCGCACCGCGCCGCCGGCAATGACGCCTGTGCCTTCGGGAGCCGGCTTCAACAGCACCTGCCCGGCGCCGAAATGGCCCAGGACAAGATGCGGAATGGTGGTCTCGGTCAGATGAACCCGGATCAGATTCTTCTTGGCCGCCTCAATCCCCTTGCGGATCGCCTGGGGAACCTCTTTGGCTTTGCCCGAACCGTGGCCCACCACCCCGGCGGTGGGATCGCCCACCACCACCAGCGCGGCAAACGACATATTCTTGCCGCCCTTGACCACCTTGGTCACGCGATTGATGGAGACCACCTGATCTTTCAGGTTGTACTGGTTGGCATCGATTTTCTTCTTCAATATCGTCATTGCTCTCTCGTCTGTCCTTCCGGGCGGCTCACGCTGCGCCCTCGGAAAACTTTCCAATACGCTCGCCAAAGAGCGAAGCTCAGAACTCCAGGCCTGCTTCGCGGGCGGCGTCGGCCAAGGCCTTGATGCGCCCGTGATAGAGGTAGCCGCCGCGATCGAAGACCACCTTCTTGATGCCCTGCTTGACGGCCGCCTCGGCTACTGCTTTGCCAATCTCTTTAGCCGCAGCAATGTTGCCGCCGGTCTTCACTTTCAAGGCCAGCGTCGAAGCCGAAGCCAGCGTCTCGCCCTTCTGGTCGTCGATCACCTGCGCGTAGATGTGGTTGAGCGAGCGGTAAACATTCAGCCGCGGCCGCTCCCCGGTTCCGGAGAGCTTGCGGCGAATGCGCTGGTGAATGCGCTGGCGAATTGCGTTTCTCTTAGTCTCGGTAAACATGGTCTCTCGTTCCTATCAGCGGAGCTGCCCTGCGGCCCCGTTCGGTTGAATTTAGGGACCAGGGACTAGGGACTAAGGGACTAGCAAATTGTTGCCGATATTCGCTGTTTCAACTACTCCCTGGTCCCTTAGTCCCTAGTCCCTGCCTTTCTTACTTGGCGCCTGTCTTGCCGGCCTTCTTCTTCAGCTTCTCGTCGGAGTAGCGCACGCCCTTGTTCTTGTACGGGTCGGGCTTGCGCAGCGAACGCATATCAGCCGCAACCTGGCCCACCTTTTGCCGGTCGATGCCGGAAATAACCAGGTGGAGCTGCTTGGGGTCAATGGCTACGTCAATGCCCGTCGGCAGCGGAAACTCGATGGGATGCGAATAGCCAAGGGTGAAGACCACTGTGCCCTTGCCCTTCAGCTCGGCGCGATAGCCGATGCCCACAATATCCAATTCCTTCTTCCAGCCCGAGGTGACGCCCTGAACCGCATTTGCAACGAGAGAGCGCGTCAGCCCGTGCATCGCGGCCTGCTTGTCGTTCTCGCGGTTGACGTGCAAAATGCCGTCTTTGGTTTCGAGCGAAATGCCGGGGGCGATGAGCGCTGACACCTTGCCCTTGGGGCCTTCGACCAGCACTGTATTGCCCTCGACGGTATACTTCACGCCCGGGGGCAGCGGAATGAGTTTCTTTCCAATACGCGACATCGAATCAATCCTTCATCTGGCTTGCGAGTCCCGGCGGGGCAGATTCGCTCCCGCGTTCCACTGCAGCCTGCAAAACAGTGAACAGTTCTCAGTGAACGGTGAACAATTTTTGCTTACCACTGTTCACTGGCCACTGACCACTGCATTTACCAAACTTCGCAGAGCAGCTCGCCGCCCACGCCTTCGCGGCGCGCCTGACGGCCGGTCATTACACCCTTGGGGGTGGTCATGATCGAGATGCCCAGCCCGCCCTGGACGCGCTTGATCTCGTCGTGGCCGATGTACACGCGGCAACCGGGACGCGAGATGCGCGCCAAGTCGCGGATGGCCGCTTCCGCTCCGCCGTACTTCAGGTACACGCGGAGAATCAGCTTGCCTTCCTCTTCCTGGGTCTTGTAGTTCGAGATATAGCCCTCTTCCTTGAGGATGCGGGCAATCTCTGTCTTCAGCTTCGAAGCCGGAACATCCAGCTTCTGATGACGCGCCCGGATTGCGTTCCGGATGCGCGCCAGAAAATCGGCTACTGGGTCGGTCAGACTCATTCATTCTCCTTCATTCCCCGTTCGCTCCCAATACAGGAGAACCAGCGGGAATGTCCCTACAGTGTTCGGTGGACAGTGAACAGTGGTCAGTAAAAACCCTCGCTTTTACCTCAGCGGCTCGCTCCAGAACCAACAGAACTGGCCACTGTTCACTGATCGCTAACCAATATGTCTTGCTACCAGCTCGACTTGACTACGCCGGGAATCTCGCCCTTGAGCGCCAGCGCGCGGAAGCACAAGCGGCAGACGCCAAACTTGCGCAAAAACCCGCGCGGCCGCCCGCAAAGCTGGCACCGGTTGTGCTTGCGGCAGCTGAACTTCGGCTTCCGCGCGTCTTTCACCCTTTTTGCAGTAGTTGCCATAAACCCTCAAATCCCCTTATGCGCCCTGCCGGAACGGCATTCCAAAGTGCTTCAGCAGCGCCCGCGCCTGGTTGTCGTCCTTCGCGGTGGTCACGATGGTGATGTTCATTCCCTTCAACTTCTCCACCTTGGAGTAGTCAATTTCAGGAAAGATGAGCTGGTCGCGCAATCCGAGCGTGTAGTTGCCGCGCCCGTCGAAACTCTTGGTGGACACGCCGCGGAAGTCGCGCACTCTGGGTAGCGCGGTCGAAATCAGGCGATCCAGGAACTCGTAAGCCTTTTCATTGCGCAGTGTGACCATGGCGCCAATCGACATGCCCTCTCTCACTTTGAAGGCCGCAATCGATTTCTTCGCTTTGGTGGTCACCGGCTTCTGCCCGGCTATCGCCGCCAGGTCGGCCACCAGTGGATCCAATAGCTTGGTGTTCTGCGTGGCCTCGCCCAGGCCCATGTTGATGACGATCTTCTTCAACTCGGGCACAGCCATCGAGTTCTCAAGCCCCAGCTCTTTCTTGAGAGCCTGCTTGATCTCCTTGTGATACTTCTCTTTCAGCCTTGCTGCCATGATGCTTTGCTCTCTTTCTTCCGGCGCCCGGAGTAGCCACAACTCGTATCGAGGGGCCGTTTACCGTTGCGGAAGGTGCTGGCCGCACGGCGGTGAGCTTTATCGCTCATTCCGTGCAGGACATTGATTCCTCTACTTCTTGGTCGGCAGCGTCTGCCCGCACTTCTTGCAGACGCGAACCTTGACGTCGCCTTCGGTCTTCGATCCCACGCGCGCGGGTCCGCAATTGGGGCAGATCAGCGCGACGTTCGAAACGTCGATGGGCGATTCCTGCTCGGCGATGCCGCCCTTGGTCCGCTGTCCCTGCTTGCTGGAAACCGTCTTTTTGACTACGCGCACATGCTCCACCAGAACGGTGCCCTTGTCAGGAAAAACGCGCAGCACGCGGCCCGTCTTGCCGCGGTCCGAGCCTCTGAGGACCTTGACCGTATCATTGCGATGAATATTCAAACTCGGCATCTTCTCTCCAAATGCAGTGGCCAGTGGTCAGTGATCAGTGATCAGTTCTTTCCTTGCCATATCAGGCATCTAACAACCAGAACTGAATCGAGCGATCAAAACCTCAAACACCACAGCAAAAACCGACCACTGTTCACTGTTCACTGACCACTGTTAAACAACTTCCGGGGCCAGCGAAACAATCTTCAAAAACTTCTTCTCGCGCAGTTCGCGCGCTACAGGGCCAAAGACGCGCGTGCCAACCGGCTCGTGAGTATCGTCAATCACCACGGCGGCATTCTCGTCGAAACGGATATAGGTTCCGTCGCGCCTGCGATGCTCCTTGCGAGTGCGGACGATAACAGCCTTCACTACCTTGCCCTTCTTCACAGTACCGTCGGGCGAGGCTTCCTTTACAGCGGCGGTCACGATGTCGCCCAGACCGGCCTTCTTGCCTAACCCGCCGCCCAGCGGCAGAATCACTTGCAGCTTGCGTGCGCCGGAGTTATCGGCTACCGCGAGCATGGTCCTCATTTGCACAGCCATGGGTTCTTCTCCTTGCCAGCTTCCAGCTACCAGCTTTGAACTTCAAAATCTTCCAGCTCAACCTTACTTACCCGCAAAATGGTCAGAAGCCGGAGGCCAGAAGCTACAGGCTTGCCACCACGCTCGCGCGCTAGCTGGCAGCGTTGGGCGCCGTGTCCTCGAGTTGGCCGAGGGCTGAACGCCGTACGATTTCTTCGAGAGCCCACCGCTTCAGCTTGCTCAGCGGACGGGTCTCGCGGATGCGCACCACATCGCCCATTCGCGCCGAACTCTGCTCGTCGTGGGCATAGAACTTCTTGGTCGAGCGCACGATCCGCTTGTACTTGGGATGAGCCTTGCGCATCTCGACCTCGACCACAATGGTCTTCTGCATCTTGGTCGAAACCACCTGGCCAACCTTTTCATTTCGCCGGGCACCTACGGTCGCCGGCGCCTGCACTGCCTCTTTTGTCGCCGTCATTTAGCGGGCTCCCTTCTTGCTGTCCGCGGCCGCGCCTGCATTGGCCGCCTCGCCGCGAATGCCCAGTTCGCGCTCCCGGGCTACGGTCTTGATCTGTGCGATCTCCTTGCGCATCTCGCGGAGCTTCTTCACTCCGTCGTTCTGCCCCAGCGAGACCTGAAAGCGAAGCCGGAACAGTTGCTCGGCGGTGCTCTTCGCCTGATGCGTCAGTTCCTCGTCGCTCATATTGCGAATCTTATCGAGTTCCATTGTGTTTCTCTCTCCAACCAGCCGCTAGCTTTTAGCCTCTAGCTTCCAGCTTGTTCTCCGTAAACAATCGCCGCTTGCGGCTCCGAGCTAAAAGCCAGTGGCTAGCTGCCAGAAGCTGTCTTACTTGGCCGCGGCCTCAACCTTTTCAGCGCCCGGCCGCATCACGAACTTCGTGAGCAACGGCAGTTTGTTCGACGCCAGACGCATGGCCTCCCGCGCTGTTGCCGGGTCCACGCCTTCCATCTCGAAGAGGATCTTGCCCGGCCGCACCACTGCTACCCAATGGTCCAGTGCACCCTTGCCCGAGCCCATTCGAACTTCGGCCGGCTTCTTGGTGATGGGCTTATCCGGGAACAGGCGCAGCCAGATCTTGCCGCCGCGCTTGATGAAGCGGGTCATGGCGATACGGCTGGCCTCGATCTGGCGGTCGGTGATGTAGCCGCACTCCATAACGCGCAGACCATATTCACCGAACGAAATCGTAGAGCCGCGCCACGCCTTGCCCCGGCGTTTGCCCTTCTGCTGCTTGCGGAACTTCACCTTCTTTGGCATCAACATAACGAAAATCCTCGAAAACAGTGGTCAGTGGTCAGTGATCAGTGGCCAGTTAGTCTCCGCCTAACAAACGGCTCGACCACTCACAACTGAATTCTGCAACTAACCTTCAAAAACTCAGAACCAAAACTGATCACTGATCACTGACCACTGATCACTGCTTCTAAAACACCGACGTGCCCACCGGGGGCGCCTGACGGCGCTTCTGCTCGTAGATGTCGCCGCGATAGATCCACGTCTTCACGCCAATCACACCATACGTCGTGTGCGCTTCGGTGAAGCCGTAATCGATGTCGGCGCGGAGCGTGTGCAGCGGCAACCGCCCCTGCAGGTACCACTCCGAACGGGCAATTTCATTACCGTTAAGGCGGCCCGAGACCCTCACCTTGATTCCCTTGCAGCCAAAGCGGAGCGCCGAATCCACGCTTTTGCGCATAGCGCGGCGGAAACTGACGCGCTTTTCCAGTTGCAGCGCGATGTTCTCGGAGACCAGTTGCGCATCCAGCTCGGGCTTGTTCACCTCGATGATGTCGATGAAGACATCACGGTTGGTGCGCTTGCCAAGCTCGGTCTTGAGCTTGTCAATCTCCGCGCCCTTGCGGCCAATCACAATGCCCGGCCGGGCGGTGCGGATAAGAAAGCGCAGCTTGTTGCCCGGCCGCTCGATCTCTACCGAACTGACGCCAGCGGCCTTCAGCTTTTCGCGCAGCTCAGCCTTGAGCTTCACGTCCTCGACCAGGAGCTTGCTATAGTCGCGCTCAGAGAACCAGCGCGAACGCCACGGCTTGTTCACTCCCAGCCGGAATCCGTAAGGATGGACTTTCTGTCCCATGCTATTTTCCTCAATACCCTCTAGGCCTTGGTGCTGGCCTTCTTCTTGGTTGCCTTGGGCGCTGCCTGCGGCTCCTCGGCCTTCTTCTTGGTTGCCTTGGGCGTCGCCTTCGGCTCTTCGGCCTTCACCTTGGCTGCTTTAGCTGCCTTGGGCGCCGCTTTCGACTCCTCGACCTTAGCCTTGGCCGGCTTCGGCTCGACCGGAAGCGCTTCGACCTTGGTCACCAGACCACCGGCTGCCACGCGTTCGGCCACTGAAAGAACAATGTGCGTCAGCCTGCGCTGATAGCGAAAGGCGCGGCCCATCGGCGCTGGACGGATGCGTTTCATGCGCGGCCCGTCGTTGGCCAAGGCCAGCTTGACGTAGAGGTTGTCCACGTCCAGATCGATGCCCTGCTCACCGGCCACATACTTGGCGTTGTCCACCGCCGAGGTCAACAGCTTGTGAATCACCGGGGCGATGCGCTTCTTGGTGAAGGCTGCGACGGTAAGCGCCTGCTCAACCCCCCGGCCCTTGATCAGGTCGAGCACCAAGCGCGCCTTTTGCGGCGACACGCGCTGGAACTTGGCCTCGGCCCGGTATTCCCTTGTCTCGACTGCCATTAGTCTGTCCTCAATCTCCGCCAGCGGCCGGTTCTGCATCGCAGTCCCTAGTCCCTGGTCCCTAGTCCCTGGTTCCTTACCGCGGCTTGGCGCTGGTCTCGACAGCCTTGCTGCCCCCGGTGTGTCCCTTGAAGGTGCGCGTGGGCGCAAACTCGCCCAACTTGTGACCCACCATGTTCTCGGTCACGTACACCGGAACAAACTTTTTGCCGTTGTGAACCGCAATGGTGTGGCCCACAAACTCGGGAAAGATCGTCGAGCGGCGCGACCAGGTCTTGACAACCTTCTTGTCGTTGGCCTGGTTGAGCACCTCGATCTTGACGGTGAGGTGCGCATCCACGAACGGGCCCTTCTTTGTTGAACGTGCCATAAATCCTCAGCTCCTCTACTTCGCCCGGCGGCTGACAATGAACGCGTCGGTCCGCTTGTTGTTGCGTGTCTTGTAGCCCCTGGTCGGCTGGCCCCACGGAGTCACCGGATGACGTCCGCCCGAGGTCTTGCCCTCGCCGCCGCCGTGCGGGTGATCCACCGGGTTCATGACGACGCCGCGATTGGCAGGGCGAATACCCTTCCAGCGGTTGCGTCCAGCCTTGCCTATCGAGATGTTCTCGTGGTCCGTGTTGCCCACCTGGCCAATCGTCGCCATGCACTCAACCAGCACCTTGCGGGTCTCGCCCGAGGGCAGCTTGAGCAGGGCGTACTCGCCCTCCTTGGCCACCAGCTGCGCTTGCGTTCCGGCCGAACGCGCCATCTGAGCACCCTTGCCCGGCCTCAATTCGATTGCGTGAACCGTTGTGCCGGAGGGAATATTCTTCAGCGGCAAAGCGTTTCCGACCAGAATGTCGGCGTCCGGGCCGCTGCTGACCGTCGCGCCCACCTTCAAGCCAACCGGCTGCAGGATGTAGCGTTTCTCGCCGTCCAGATAATGAATCAGAGCGATGCGGGCCGAACGGTTTGGATCGTATTCGATCGTCGCGACGCGCCCTGGGATGCCATACTTCTCGCGCTTGAAATCGATCAGGCGCAGCATCTGCTTGTGGCCGCCACCCTGATGGCGCATGGTCAGATCGCCCTGATTGCGGCGTCCGCCGGTGCGCTGCTTGACCGCCAGAAGCGGCTTGTGCGGCCTATCCGTCGTCAGGTCGTCATTAACCTGCGTGGTCTGAAAGCGCAGGGTCGGCGTTACCGGTCTGTATGTCTTGATTGCCATAGTCGTTTGTCCTTGACGAGCTGTCAGCTTCCAGTTGCCAGCCTCTAACTCGTCCTGCTCATCAAACTTTTGCGCCCAACTCCTGAATTCGCTCCCCAACTGGGCCATCCAGGAGCCGATAGCTGCTTCTTACAAGTTGCTTACGTACTCAGGCAGCTTCTCGCCCTGCTTCAGCCGGACGTAAGCCTTCTTCCAGTCCGGGCGGAAGCCCGCGAACTTGCCGCGCCGGCGCTCCTTGCCAACTACATTTGCGGTGCGAACTGCGGAGACCTTCACCTTGAAAAGTGCTTCTACGGCCTGCTTCACTTCGGTCTTCGAAGCATCGGGGGCGACATCAAAAACCAGCGTCCCCTCGGTTTCCTTCACGCTCAGCCCCTTTTCGGTAATCAGAGGGCGGCGAATCACGTTGTAGAGTGTCGGCATTATGCGGCCTCCGTCTGCGCGGCAAGCTTGCGCTTCGACGCATTTTTCTCCAGCATCTCGGTCAACTGCTCGATCGCAGCCGTCGAGAAGATGGCCCGTTCATAGCGGAGCAGATCGTAAGGATGCACCTCGTTATTGAGCACCAACTCCACGCCCTTGAGGTTGCGCGCACCAAGCACCAGCGCCGGGGTCAGCGTCTTACTGCTCTCAACCAGCAAAGCCGTGCGCGTGACATCGAGCTTGGTAAGCGCGGCGCGGTAAAGCTTGCTCTTAGCTTCCTTGATCTCGAGCGAGTCAACCACCGTCAGCTTGCCGTCGGCCAGCTTCGCGGCCAAGGCCGAGCGGAGCGCACCCAACAGCTTCTTGCGCGGAAAGGCGTAATCGTAGCTGCGCGGCTGAGGTCCATGCACCGTATAGCCATGACGCCATAAAGGAGACCGGACGGAGCCGATACGCGCACGGCCCGTGCCCTTCTGCTTCCACAGCTTCTTGCCAGAACCGGCAACTTCGGTGCGGCTCTTGGTCTTGTGCGTGCCCTGGCGCAGAGAAGCGCGGTAGTGCTTGACCGCCTCCCACAGCAGAGCCTCGTTCACCGAGTCCGGCCCAAAGAGCGCGTCGGAAAGCTCCAGCGTGCCCACTTTGTCGCCGTTCATGTTCAATACATCCAAATTCGCCATCGTCTTCTTCTTCTGCCAGCAGATACTCTTGCCAGCTTTCAATATCGTTGCGCCGCTAGGCGCGTTTGGCCCCACCGCAGGTGGCTATTTACGTTTGCCAAGCTTCTTCGAAGCCTTCAACGGATCGACCGTGCCCAAGCCAGCGAAGCCACGGCGCTCGCGCGGTGGAATCTTGGCTTTGGAGATCAGCACATAGCCTTCACGGCTTCCGGGCACCGCGCCCTCGACCATCAGAAGGTTCTCTTCCAGATCGATGCCGCGAATGCGCAGATTGCGCACTGTCACCTGCTCGGCTCCCATGTGGCCAGGCATACGCTGACCCGGAAAGACGCGAGAAGGATAGCTGGAGGCGCCGATCGAACCCTGCACCTGGAACATATGGCCGTGTGACTTGGGGCCACCCGCGAAACCGTGACGGCGCACTACGCCGGCAAAGCCCCGGCCTTTGGAAGTGCCGATCACGTCCACGAACCTTGCCTCGGAGAAAATGTCCACCAGCACACGGTCGCCAGCCTTGACAGCCACAACGCCATCGGCGTCAAGCTCCAGAGCGACTTCCCGGATGACCTTCACCGGCGGCGCTTCAGTCTTGGCAAAGTGCCCCGCCTGCGGCTTGGTCACGTTCTTGGCCTTGACAAACTCGACCAATCCGATCTGCGCGGCCTCGTAGCCGTCCTTGGCGAGCGTCTTCAACTGCGTAATCACGCAGGGGCCGGCTTGCAGCACCGTAATCGGATGCACATCGCCCTTTTCGTCGAAGACCTGCGTCATGCCGATCTTTTTACCCAGAATTCCTGTAACTGCCATGTCTTCCTTTCCTCATCATGCGATGTTGAATTCATCGCACTGCCGGGGCTCTTCCGAGCCTTTACTGTTCACTGACCACTGTCAGTTATTTCTCGAAAGCCTTGATCTCAACATCGACACCGGCCGGCAGATCGAGCTTCATCAGCGCGTCCACCGTCTGCTGGGTCGGTTCGAGAATGTCAATCAGCCGCTTGTGCGTGCGGATTTCGAATGCCTCGCGCGACTTTTTGTCTACGTGGGGCGAACGCAGCACGCAATACTTGTTCTTGATCGTCGGCAAGGGAATCGGGCCTGCCACCGTTGCTCCGGTGCGCTTGGCCGTCTCCACAATCTCGCCGGTCGAGGTATCTAGCACACGATAGTCGTATGCCTTCAACCGGATTCGAATCCTCTGTCCTACCATGCCAGTCCATCTTCCCCGCAGACAACTTATAAGCTGCCCACGCACCTGATTTTTTCCGGGATCAGCAATCAGTGCCGACTTGCTCAGGCCGCTTTACCGCTTCAGCCCTGTTCCCTGATCCTCGTTGCACTTCAGTGGTCAGTGAACGGTCTTTGCTGTCCACTGACCACTGTTACTCGTTACTTGATAATCTCCGAGACCGTGCCCGCGCCTACCGTGCGGCCGCCTTCGCGGATCGCAAACCGCAGACCCTTTTCCAAAGCCACAGGCGTGATCAGCTCCACATCAAGCTCCACGTTGTCGCCCGGCATTACCATCTCCACGCCCTCGGGCAACTGCGCCACTCCCGTGACATCGGTCGTCCTGAAGTAGAACTGCGGACGGTAGC
>Ga0302189_10000389_pt1 | contig 37955 bp, 29 predicted proteins | sample II_Bog_E2_2_FD_194551 | JGI IMG/M metagenome (GOLD analysis project Ga0302189, IMG submission 194551) | Peat permafrost microbial communities from Stordalen Mire near Abisko, Sweden - II_Bog_E2_2 | ecosystem: Environmental > Terrestrial > Soil > Wetlands > Peat | place: Sweden: Abisko...
CCGCTGCGCTTCAAGGCTGCGTTCGAGGTGCTGCCGGAGTTCGATGTGGCGGGCTATGAGACGGTGCGCGTGGAGCGGCCCAAGACCGAGCTGACGGAGGAGGAGTACGAGGGCGAGCTGGACTACATCCTGGACCGCCATGCGACGGTGGAGACGGTGGAGGAGGAACGCGCGCTGGCCGAGGGCGATTGGGCGGAGATCCAGTTCCGCGGGGAGATCAAGCCGCTGGCCGAGACGGTGACCGAGGAGGGCGTGACGGCGGCCACTCCGGCGGAGGCGCCGATCACAGGCGAGGACGTGCTGATCGAGATTGGCGGGAAGAACACGCTGGCTGCGTTCAACGATGCTCTGCGCGGGTCGAAGGTTGGGCAGGAGCTGAAGTTCGAGGTGGCGTATCCGACGGATTTCGGGGAGAAGAAGCTGGCGGGGCAGACCGTGGGCTACGACGTGACGGTGAAGGCGATCAAGAAGAAGACGTATCCGGAGCGGGACGCGGAGCTGGCCAAGCAGCTTGGCAACAGCGAGAGCTGGGAGGATTTCGAGAAGCAGTTGCGGGAGCGCGTGGGCACGCGGAAGCGCGAGTCGCTGGAGGCGGGCGCGAGGAACAAGATGATCGATGAGGTGATTTCGCGGTACAGCTTCCCGGTGCCTGAATCGCTTGTGCAGCAAAGGGTGGACGCACGGCTGGAGCGCGGACTGCGCGCACTGGCGCAGCAGGGGATGAAGGCGGAGGAGATGCGCAAGCTGGACTTCGTGAAGCTGCGTGCGGTGCAGCGGGACGAGGCGGAGCGCGAGGTGAAGGCTTCGCTGATCGTGGACCGGATCGCCGAGGCAGAGAATGTTTCGGTGAGCGACGATGAGCTGAACGGCGAGGTGCTGATGCTGTCTATGCAGACGCGCGAGCCTTACGAGACGCTGCGCGAGCGGCTGGCGAAGGATGGCGGGATGGAGCGGCTTCGCGAGGAGATGAGGCGGGAGAAGACGAGCCACGCGCTCTACGAGAAGCTGGCGAGCTAGAGTATCTCTCCCGAAGAGAAGCGGTGGGGAGATTGGATTGGGACGCGATGAGCAGTGAAGCGGAACAGCCGTACCGGTTGGATGGTAAGGTTGCGCTGGTGACGGGCGGGGCGAGCGGGATCGGCGCGGCGAGTGCCCGGGAACTGTCGCGCGCAGGGGCGGAAGTGGTGATCGCCGACGTGAATCTGGAGGCTGCCGAGGGGCTGGCCGGAGAGATGCCACGGGCGCGCGCGGTGCGGATGGATGTGACCGAGGCTAGCTCGATTGGGGCGGCGCTGGACCAGATATCGACGTTGGACATTCTGGTGAATAACGCGGGGATCGGCATGGTGGGCGACCTGGCCAGCACTGGCGAAGACGACTTCGAGCGGCTGATGCGGGTCAATGTACACGGGGTCTACCTGGTGACACGGGCGATGCTTCCGATGCTGATGATGAGCCGTGGGTGCATCGTGAATATTGGATCGGTGGCGGGAATGGTTGGGGTGAAGAAACGCTTCGCCTACTGCGCGAGCAAGGGGGCGGTGCTGGCGATGACGCGTCAGATCGCGGTGGACTATCCCAAGCAGATCCGATGCAACTGCATAGCGCCGGGGACGGTCCAGACGCCGTTTGTGGAGGGCTATCTGGAGAAGTACCACAAGCACGAGAAGGAGAAGGCGCGCGCGGAACTGGTGGCGCGACAGCCCGGGGGCAGAATGGGAACTCCGGAAGACATTGCGGGACTGGTGCGGTATCTGTGCAGCAGGGAGGCGGAGTTCATCAATGGCGCGGTGCTGGCGATTGATGGTGGATGGACGGCGGCTTAGAGACGGTTGTTAGTTGCTGGTTATTGGTTGAATAGACCAGGGCAGGGAGGAGTTTGGGATGAGGCTGGTGACGTTCGTGGAGGGGGAAAAGGCGGCGAGGCCGGGGCTGGTGGTGGATGGGGGCGTTGTCGATCTGGGTGCGGTGGGGTTCAAGGACGCGATTGCGTTTATGAGTGCGCCGGTGAGCGTGCAGGCGGATGTGGCAGGGGCCGCGGCGCGATCGAGGACAAGGATTGCTCTGGAGGAGGTGCGGCTGCTGGCTCCGGTGCCGAATCCGCCGCGCATCTTTGGCATTGGGGTGAACTACGCCGAACATGCGGCTGAATCGGGGAGTAAAACGCGGGATGTGCCGACGGTGTTTATCGTGCTGTCGTCGGCGGTGGTGGGGCCGGGGGCGGATGTGGTGCTGCCGCCGAACAGTTCGATGGTGGACTACGAGGCGGAGCTTGCGGTGGTGATCGGGAAGGCGGGGCACAGGATCGCGGCGAGCGAGTGGGAGGAACACGTCTTCGGCTACACGATGATGAACGATGTGAGCGCGCGCGACGTGCAGCGGGCGACGACGCAGTGGTCGCTGGGCAAGAGCTTCCCGACGTTTGCGCCGATGGGGCCGTGGGTGGTGAGCAAGGACGAGATTGCCGATCCGCATCGGCTGGGGATTTCGCTGACGATTGGCGGGGAGAGGTTGCAGGACTCGAATACGAGCCAGATGATCTACAGGATTCCGGCGCTGATCGAGTACCTGTCGGGGATTGTGGCGTTGCAGGTTGGCGATGTGATCAGCACGGGAACGCCGGCCGGGGTGGGGATGGGACGGACTCCGCAGCGCTGGCTGAAGGTTGGGGACGAGATGGTGATTACGATTGAGGGGATTGGGGAGTTGAGGAATCCGGTGGTGGCGGAGTAGAGGGTGTGGGGCTCGTGCGCGGCCAGCGGGTGGCGAGTTGGGTGACGGCGTAGGCGGCGAGGAGGGTGAGGAGGGGGTCGATGTTGAGGCGGTAACGGAACTCTGCGTGGGTGATGTAGTAGGGAAGCGGGAAGAGGAGCAGGGGGAGGGCCATGAGGACGGCAAAGGCCCTCATGCGGTTGCGATAGAGGAAGGCAAGGCCGGCGAAACCGAGCAGAGAAGTGAGGAGCGCGTGGAGTTCATAGATCAGCGGGGCGCCCGCACTGCCCGTTCCCGACCAGAAGCGGAAGCAGCGGCGTAGGGTGAGGCGGAGGAAGATAGCGGGATGGGCGCGGATGTAGTCCCAGGCCTGGGCGGTCTTATCGCGGGTGTAGGCGACCTCTCCCATGGTGACGTAGCTGGCCAGCTCGGACTTGTTGTACATGGGGAAGATGGACTCGTCGAGGAAGCCGGTGGCGCCGGGACGATTTCCCATCCACAACTCAATGCCAGCGGTACTGCGCAAGGGGATGAATGCGTGGAAGCGGCAGGCGTTGCGGATGGGCCAGACTGAGAAGATCAGCAGAAGCGCGAGCAGGCCGACCAACGGGCGCGTGCGGGAGATGCGGCGCGTCTGCCAGGCTGACCATGCAAGGATGGCGAGGAGCGTGGGCAGGAGGGCGGGATTGACGAGGGCAACGATTGCGGAGGAGACGCCAAGCAGAAGCCAGGCGTTGATGGTGGGCTGTCGGTGGCAGTAGAGCGCGAGCAGAAGCATGGCGGGAAGCGCGCAGGCGGAGAGGCTGGTCTCCCAGAAGATGGTGGGGATCCAGAGCAGGGGAAGGGAGACGGCCCAGAATGCGCCAGCGAGGATGGCGGTGCGGTCGTCGAGCAACTGTCGGCAGAGGCGCATCATGAGCCAGATGGTGACGAGGCTGACGAGAATCTGCAGGGCGATGATGGCGATCTCCGAGGCGAAGGTGTATGTGCCGAAGACGAAAAACACGGCGGCGATGAGGATGGGGTATCCCGGCGCGATCATGGCCGTGGGGCCGGTGGGGACGCCGAAGGGAGAGCTGAGGCCGTGGCCATGGAGGAGCGAACTGGCCAGAAATCCCATCTCGTAGGGGTGGGAGAAGAGCCAGTTGTGGGGATGGGTGAAGGCGACATCGGCCAGGACCAGGAGACGGCCAAGCAACGCCACGCCAAGGATGACGGGGAGGGAACGGAGGCGCGCGCGCGAGTCTGGAGCGGAAGATGGTGCGTGGAGATCCGGAGGCGGATGATCTGTCATGGCATGGATGGACGCTGGGGTGACAGAGCGATGGTATCAGACAGGAACTCTCCCAGAACCGTGGATTCGGGCCTGGGAGAGTCGATGGAGTCGATGCGGCGAATTGGATGCCGGGTTTCCGGCGGTCTGGCCTGTCAGGTGGTGCTGTTGGGGATGAGATGGGCGACGGCGAGGTCGCCGGCGATTACGGTGAAGATCTCTGGGATGCCGGTGGTTGGGCGCGAGGCAGAGATGCATGAGCCGCCTCCCTGGGAGGCGGTGTAGTCGGAGAAGAAGTTCTGCGGCGAGGAGGCGATGCCCTGCATGGTCTGGCATGGGGTGATGGATGGGCTGGTGTCCGTGCTGCAACCCGATGACGCTGCGCCGTAGGCGACCGAGTAGACCTTGGTTGGAATGGCCCCATTGCCATACAAATTGGCCTTCGCTACATTCTGGCCGGCGGTGACTGCCTGGGCGCATTGCTGCTTTAACCCTGGGTAAGTAGTCGCAGTATTAGTCGACAACAACCCCAGTTGAGAGTATGAGGCTGACGCGTCGCCATCGCTGATGAGGATGAGGACGTTCTGGGAGCCGGGATTGGCAGCCTGTTCGGCGACGAGGGCGGACTGGGCGGCATAGATTGCGCCGGCGAGGTATGTCCCCTGGCCGGAGACGTTGGTCATCTGGGTGCAACCGGTGGTGATGCCACCACTCGCCTTAACCAAGCTGTTTCCGGAGGTGCCTTTGGTGGGGGTTTGTGCCAAGGTACTTGCGGTGTCCGAGGTCTTGTAATCGCTGGAGAAGCCGATGAGCTCATAGGTAGAACTGGCCAATGGAGTGTATGAGGTGGCACCGGCGGTGGGGAAGGTGTACGCATTGGAGCCGGGATTGGTGCCGTTGCAGTTGTATACATCCGAGACGGTAGAGGTTGGCACGTTAGGGAACTCGAAGAGGGCGATCCTGTCCACCGAGCCGACGACGTTGCCGCTGCCGTTGGTGCCGGCGGTGACCGTGCCGCAGGATGATAAAGCCATGCTGCAGGGCGAGAGGGCCTGCAAGAGGACGCGGATGCCCTGCAAGGCGCAGGACATTCTCGTGGAACTGCATAGACTGTCGGAGTCGTCACTGCTCATTGAACCGGTGCTGTCGAGGATGATGGCGACATTGTATGGGGCGACCGTGGCACCCGTGCCCCTGGCGGAGGCGGTGGCGGTTGCGGTGAGCGTGGTCGTCGCCTTACCGCCGAAGAGGCCACCGAAGAGGATGGGCACGGTCATCTGCTGCTGAACCTGGATGGCGTTGGCGTTGGCAGGAGCGACGCAGAGGACGCCCTCGTTGGTGAGGGTGGTGAGGCACTCCAGCTTTGGGTATCCGGATGCCATGGTCACGCCGGGAAGATTGGAATTGCTGTTATTATCCCCGGACCCTGAGCTGTAAGTTGCCGCGACGGTTGCCGCAGTGGAGTTGGGCAACTGCTGTGCCCCGGCCAACGCGGCCGCATTGGCTGAGGCCTGGAGCTGGTGTTGCTGAATAGCGGTAGTGCCAATGCTGAGCGAAAACGCGGCGATGCTCATAAAGGCGATCACCATGAAAGCCATGACCGGAAGTATCTGCGCGTGTTGGTCTTCGATCAATCGGACGAGGAGCGAATTGTTGTTACGGTTCATTGGACGACCTCCGTCATGGAAGTGTTCAGGGTGCAGTTGAAAAGGGAGTTGGTTCCGTAAATTTTGGCCGTGGTTTCACAGGGATATGTGAGGGTGACGGTGACGGGCTTGGTGAAGGCATTCGACAGAACGCCTGACGCCCCTGTGGTTAGCGAGGTACTGGAGCATGAGGTTCCGGAATATGTGGTTCCATTGATCACAGTGGAGAAGGTCAGGCTGGCCGGCTTGAGGGTGGGCGCCGCGGCTTCGACCTGAGTGACCACAAAAGCGCAGGGATCGTAGATGGGACTGGATGTGGTTCCCGTGTTGGGGACCCCGGCCCTGCTGAGGGAGAGCTGCGTGGCCGCGCTGTCGGCGGCATTGTTCAGATGTCCATAGTTCATGAAGGCGAGCCCCAAGGCAACGAAGCTGGTCAATAAGATAAACAGCGGCGGCAGGCACAAGGCGAACTCGATGAGCGAGCTTCCATCCTCGTTGCCGGCGCATCGGAGGACGCGGATTTGCCTTGGTTCGGAGCAGGGATCCTGCGCAACTTCCGGCGACGCTGCGGCATGGATTGTTAACTGCAAACAGACCACCTCGTTAGCGGCATCATACGGGGGGGGTATGGCCCCGATAATCCCTATTTAGTGTTATTAACCAAACGGTAAACATGGCCGTGCGGATGCGATTGCGCCCTGAGCGGGAGATTTCTTTGGCGGAATGGGTCTTCTTCGCGGGGCAAACGCCCGATATAGTCTGTGGGACTCTGTGCGCAGCGGCGCATCCACCCTGCCGAGTGCAGGAGCGATGCGGCGGGCTGCGCTCGAAGGCGAATCCCCGGTCTGCGAGAGAAAAAGAGCCGCCGGAGCCGGGATTTCATGGATATAGCGAGAAAACGATGAAAAAGCTGAGAGACGAGAGCGGACAGACGGTGGTGTTCGTTGCCGTCTTCATGGCGATGCTAGCGCTGGGCTTCGTTGCGTTCGCGCTGGACGTGGGAGTGTTGTTCCGGGAGAAGAGGATGGCGCAGGCGGCGGCGCAGGCGGCGGCAGTGGCTGCGGCGGAAGAGGCCGGCTACGGCAATACGACGAATGAACAGGCCGTGGCCAATGCGGCGGCCAAGCTGAATGGCTTCGACACGACGCTGGGGACGAATCCGGCGACGGTGACGCTGACGGTGCCGACGACGGGGAACTTTACCGGGAGCTATGTGCAGGCGACGGTGAGAATGCCGATCCATACCACGTTTCTGGGCGCGATCAGTCACGGGATGATTACGGTTCCGGTGTCTGCGACGGCGATTGCGGGCGGGGGAATATCCACACAGACGTGCGTGTGCACGACGGGCAATTTCAGTATTACGGGCGGCTCGACGCTGAACGCGCCGGGCTGCGGGATCTTCAACAACTCATCGAGTTCGAGCTCGATCCAGATGAGTGGCGGCTCGACATTGAATGCGTCGTCGCTGGGCGGCGCATCGACGGGCTGGTACCCCGGCAACATTACCGGCAACGGTGACACGATCAACGTGCCCACGGCCGCCATCGTGCAGGGAGTGAGCACGAGCTGCACTCCTACGCTGCCTGCGGCGCCCAGCTATTCCAGTTGCGTAGCGGACCCTGGCGGCAGTTCTGGCACGTTTACGTTTGGCCCAGCCACGGCCAGCAGCACGATCTGTTACAAGGCGCTGACGGTGGGTGCGAACAGCTCGACATGCACGCTGAAGCCGGGCATCTACGTGATCACGACCGGGGCGCTGCACTTTGAAAGCGGGGCCGGCGGTTATTCCAACCAGGGAGGGAACGGGGTTTTTTTCTATCTGACGGGGACGGCGTCGCTGGTGATCGACAACGGTGCGAATGTGAACCTGGTGTCGGGCGGCGCCACGGAGAATGGGGGAGGCACGGCGCCGGTGGTTGGGTCGTACGACGGGGTGGTGGTGTTTCAGGACCCAAGCGACTCGTCGGCGATTACGCTCTCCGGAGGGTCCAGCTCCTACATGAATGGGGCCATTATCGCGCCGAATGCAGCGTTGACAGCCAGCAACGGCAGCAGCACGGCAGTGATGGAGGGGGGAATCTCGGTGAGTTCGCTGACGCTCACCGGGGGCGCGGTGGTGAAAGCGATTCTGGACACGAATGAGGGCAGTCTGGCGGTGTACTCGTCAAAGCCCAAGTTGGTGCAGTAAGAGATGAGAGCGATGAGCCAAGCCAAATCAGGCTGTTTGCGGGGACGGTGGAGACCGATGGCGCAATGCCGTGGCCTGGGCGGCGAGAGCGGAAATGCACTGGTGGAGTTGGCGCTTGCGTTTTCTCTGCTTGGGATACCACTGCTGCTGGGAACCGTCGAGATGGGATATGTGGTCTACGATTCGGTGGAGATATCCAATGCGGCGAATGCAGGCTCACTCTACGGGATGCAGAACGCAACCGACGCGGCGAGCAGCGCCGGAATTACAACAGCGGCGCAGGCCGAAGCGCCGGAGTTCGGCACGAACCTGACGGTGACGCCGACGACGTTTTATGTATGCACCAGCGCGGTGGGCGGGACGCAATACAGCACCGGCAGTTATACCCAGGCGCAGGCTACGGCGAAGTGCACCGGGACGGGCAACCACGCTCTGGAGTTCATCCAGGTGCTGAGCAGCGCCACGGCGACTCCACCGGTGCATTGTCCCGGACTGCCCAAGACATTCACGCTGGGCGGGACGTCTGTGATGGAAGTGGAGCAGTAGCCATGGTCTTGATGAATGCAATTCGGCGGCAGGCGAATGGGACAGGGAGACGCTGCGCCGGGCTGCTGCGAGCTTTATTGCGGCGCGACTGTCATCGCGCAGTGGCGGAGGGCCGAAGCAGAGACGCGACGGGAGACGAGGAGGGGTCGGCGTTAATTGAGACGGCAGTGAGCCTGCCAGTTCTGTTCACGCTGCTCTTCTGCTTCATGGAACTTTGCCTGGCGTTTTACAGCTATGACACGATCAGCGAATCGGCGCGGGAAGGGACCCGCCATGCGATGCTGCTGAGTTCGACCTGCACAAACTCCAGCGGGGCCACGTGCACGGCCACGGCAGCACAGGTGAACAGTTATGTGTCTGGGCTTGGCTGGCCGAATCTGGCAGGCGGCACGATGACCGTGAGTACAACGTATAAGACACCCGCAGGCGGGGTGGGCACAAACATTGTGAGCGACTTTGTGGTGGTGCAGATTACGTATGTATTTCCGATTACGATGCCGTTTGTGCCGAAGAACTCCATCACTCTGAAGAGCACGTCTCAGATGCCAATCATCCAATAGGCGCGACAAGACCGTGCGGTCTAGAGCGGCTCCAGGACCAACCAGACAAAATTATCCAGTGCAGTGACTGCTGCCTTCCTTTCAGTGCAGGTAGGGAAGCAGCCGCGTTACGCCCGGTGAACGGGGATGCAATATCTACGGACGGGTGGATCATTTTCGTTCTCGAAGATTTAGATAAATACATTTAGATACAAAAAGATACGAAGACGCTTGGCGAACTTAAGTGTTACTGAATGACACTTCCTGGGGATTTCTAATCTTACGCAACGGCCCTAGTCTCGGCTTATCCAAGGTGCTTGCAAGGTTGAGTGCCAGGAAAACCGAATGAGGAGAAATAGACATGAAACAGCTTCTGAAGAACCTGATGACGGAAGATTCTGGTCAGGACCTGATCGAGTATGCATTGGTTGCGGCCCTGGTAGGTCTGGGCGCAATCGCCTCCATCACTGCTCTGAAGAACTCGATTGCAACCAGCTTCAACAGCATCGGCAACGCGCTCACCAACGCTGTCTAGCTCGGACAAAGCTTATGTGAGCGTCCGACGTCAACGCTCACATAAGCAGCTTTCTGGCAGATTGGGTCTGACGTCGGATTGGCTCACTTCCATAGCCCTGCGAATGTCGTCGCACTCACAGGCCGTATGTTTCGAGAAAAATACAAACAGAGAGGGTAAAGGTAAATGAAAAACGTAAAGCTGCTTTTCGAGAAGCTGATCGCAGAGGATTCGGGACAGGATTTGATCGAGTACGCGCTGGTTGCGGCCCTGGTCTCACTTGGCTCGATTGCTGCGCTCAGCGGCCTCACGAATGCCATTGGGAAATCCTTCAACAGCGTGGGCAACGGGCTCACCAACGCCGTCTAACCATGACAAGGCTTGCACACACAGGCCTTACAACCAAAGCACAGTTGCAGGCAAGCGGGCCAACAGGGAATGCGCCGGGGAAGTAGACCATCACGGGACTGCAAGCATTGTCACGTTCCTCGGCGTATCACCATAACCTTCTTTTCGATGCAGCCCCGACAATTTCAGGTCTGCATCAGGAACGCACGATGACACTCTTTCAATCGGAACTGACATATCCGGCAATCGCCACCTCGTGCGCCATCGTGGGCTCTGTCTTCGATGTGAAGAGCAGGCGCGTGCCGAATTTTGTCACGTTTCCGGCATTCCTGATTGGACTAATGCTGCATCTCGGATTTGGCGGATGGCGGCAGATGCTCAGTTCTCTGGCTGCGGGAGTGATATGCGGACTGGTATTTCTGGTGTTCTATCTGGCGGGCGGCATGGGCGCCGGGGACGTGAAGCTGATCATGGCGGTGGGATGCATCGCCGGCATGACGCACATTGCGTACATCCTTGCGCTGACGGCGATTTCCGGGGGAGTGATGGCGGTTGGCCTGGCGCTGGCCCGCGGAAAGCTACAAGAGACTCTATTGAATGTTGGCGAACTGTTTACGCACCACCGGAGCAAGGGCCTGCAACCGCATCCGGACCTGAACATCTCGAATGCTCAAACGCTGCGGCTGCCCTATGCGTTGGCGATCGCCGGCGGGTGCATTTTAACGCTCTACTTTCATGTTGGATAACAGAGGCGCAGTGAAATGAATCGTCGACTCACCTCCGCTTTCATCATCGCGCTGCTGGTCTCTGGCGTATTTACGCTGTGGCTCAGCACGAAGGTCTCGAAGAAAGGCGGGGCACCTGCGCCACCGCCGGCGAAGAGCCAGTATGTGGCTGCTGCGGCGAACCTTCAGGCCAATCAGGTGATTCGTGCGGAGAACCTTCGTATGATCGATTGGCCGGCATCCGTGCCTCTGAACGGGACATTCAACAACCCCGGCTCTCTGATTGGGCGAATCGTACTCTATCCGCTTTCTGAAGGGGAACCGATACTGGAGCGTCAGTTGTCCAGTCCGGGGTCCGGGATTGGCATAACGGCGAAGATACCGAATGGCATGCGGCTGATCGCGCTGAGCACCAACGAGGTGATCGGGGTCGCCGGCTTTCTGCTTCCCGGAACGCATGTCGACGTTCTGGTGACGATGCACACGAGCAGCTCGCCGGACCCATTGACGTTCACGGTGCTTCAGGACGCGGAGGTATTGTCGGCTGGGCAGAAGACCGATCCCGATCCCGAAGGCAAGGCTACCATTACATCGGTGGTGACCCTGCTGGTAAAGCCGGAAGATGCGGAACGCGTCGTTCTGGCAAGCAACCAGGGCACGGTACATTTTGTACTGAGAAACGGGGCTGACCGAGAGGAGTACAAGGGGCCACCCGCGCTACTGGCGCAACTGTCTGGAATCGCACCACCAGCACCGGTGAAGGTGGCACCTAAGCCTCCGGAACTGCTTGTAGTCAAGACATATTCGGTTGAAACCATCCAGGGCAAAACACAGAGGATGGACGAATTCCAGTGAGACACCCAATGTACAAGGAGCAAAAAAAACCGGCATTCTTGATTGCGCGAGCAGGAGTTGCTGCTGCTGCGGTCGCACTGTCTACGGTAGCGATGACTCTGGCTTGCGCTGCGCAAGTCGCGACGGGTTCCGAGATGGCGGCAGTATCCAACATGGCTGCGGCACCCATACCGGGTGCTTCGGCCAGCATCAGCCGTGTGACATCCGGGGCCGAGATCCTTCATGTGACGGTAGGACACTCCCTGTTTCTAAATACCAAGAGCCGCCTGCATCGCGTGTATCTGTCTGATCCCAACATGCTCAACAGCGTGACGCTGAGTCCGAACGAGATTGTGGTGACGGCGATGGGCTCGGGGACCAGCTCGCTGGTGATTCTCGACGAGGCTGGGCAGGCGCAGTCCTATGTTGTCTCCTCCGACCTGGATATTGCGGGGCTTCGCACAGCCATGTCGCAGGCGATGCACGGGGACACGGTCAATATTGAGGGAAGTGGAGACCGCGTAACGCTGAGCGGCAAGGTGGACAGCGACGCGCAAGCCGATGCCGCGTACAAGCTGGCCGGGCTGTATTCAAAAGAAGTGGCGAATGCGCTGACGGTAAGGCCCGACCATCCGAAACAGGTCCGGCTGAAGGTGCGAATACTGGAAGTGGATCGCAGCAAAGCCGATCAGTTCGGCATCAATCTATTCAATCCTGGCGGAAACACCGGCTTCCTGGCATCGACAACGACAGCGCAGTACGCCTCGACCGCAACGTACAGCCCAAATGGCACCGGCAGCGGCACGCTGACGACCACCGACCCGCTGAACTTCCTGTTGTACAGCTCAAAACTGAATCTGGGCGCGACGGTGAAGGACCTGGAAAGCAAACAGGTGCTACAGATCCTGGCGGAGCCGACAATCACGACGATCAGCGGCGTGAAGGCCGATTTTCTCTCCGGTGGCGAGTTTCCCTTCCCGATGGTTCAGCCTGGCGGAACTGGCAGCGCCTCCGTGGTCACGATCCAGTTTCGCGAGTATGGCGTCAAGCTGGAATTCACGCCCACTGTGAACAGCGACGGAACCATTCGTCTGAAAGTGGCCCCGGAAGTCAGTTCACTGGACTATACCAACGCAGCTACGATCGGCGGATTTACTGTTCCAGCACTGTCCACGCGCAAGGCGGAGACCGAGGTCGAGTTGCGCAGCGATCAGAGCTTTGCGATCTCCGGGCTGCTGGATCAGCAGACCACGGACATCATGAGCAAGACTCCGGGCGCTGCTAATATTCCGATTCTGGGAGCGCTCTTCAAATCGAAGAATGTCAACCACTCAACCACTGAGTTGGTGGTCATCGTCACTCCCACTCTGGTTGATCCGCTGACTGAAACGGGCGAACCGGCCCAGCCTGATCTTCCGATACCGACCCTGAATCCGGGCAAGTTCGACAAGTCGCTGGGGAAGGACCTGAATCCTCATCCATTGGCCCCGCCGATCAATCCAGAGCAGTCGCCTGTGAGCAATCCTGCTCCGGCCGCTACTTCATCCCCGGCTCCTGCAGCGACTCCGTCGCCTGCTCCGGTGGCGGTGCCCGTGGCCGATACGGCCCAGAATGCCACGCCAGCGCAGGCCCACCACGGAACAGCAGCGCCCTCGGCTTCCAACCCGGAGAAAGGCAGTGCAGGGAATGCGGCATCGAAGGCTGCATTGGGTCAGCCAGCTACGCATGAGAGTGGCATCAGCGTTGCAGGCGCGCCAGCCTCCGGCATTGCCGCTCCGCCGGTTGTCGCCTCGCCCGAGAGCCCTCGAAGATATGTTTTCGACAACCCCACTGCAACACCGTCAACAGGTGGGAAACCGGCTGTGGAGCCGGATACTGCGTCGCGATCGATGGTCCAGATCATGACGCTTGCGAACAAGGATGATGCTGAATCCATGGCTGCCGCACTCAAGCGCCACGGATATAACGTCGCAGTCAATCACGATCCCCAGGACTCACTCTTACATCTGGAAGTGGGGCCGTTCGCAAGCAAGACCGATGCGGAAGCGATGCGTCAACGGCTACTTAGCGATGGCTACAATGCGAGCGTCAGATAAATTGCGACGGCAGTTATTATCAACACTCCGGCGTACAAACCGAAGTTACCAAGGGCAATGAGGAAATAGGCAGTGATACCAATTCAATATAATTCCGGGCTAATAAGTGTTGCGTTGATTACCGTGAGCCTCGACGCAAGACTGGCCGATGAGATTGCCGACTCCGTTTTGAAGATGTCGTGGGCGGTCCATCGCGCCGATTGCGAGGGCTACATATCCGCGGTTAAGCGGCCTCCGTTTTCACAGCCGGTAAAATCCGCTCCGGCCTGCATCGCCGTGATTAATTTCGACGAGGACGTCGAACAGGCGGTTGCCTCGGCCGCCTATATACAGGAATTATTCTCAGGGAATGCGGCGATGGTCGCCCTGTCGGCAAGCCGTGACCCCGATCTCATGTTGCGAGCGATGCGTGCCGGCTGCAACGAATTCATCGGCGGGGGATTCGACGAAGCTGATTTTTCCGAGATGCTGGTTCGACTGTATCAGCAGTGGTCTGCGAAGTCCGCGCGAAACAACGCACTTGGGGAAGTTGTAACATTCTTCGGGGCCAAGGGGGGGGTAGGGACCACTACGCTCGCTGTGCATCTGGCCATGTATCTGGTGCTATGCCATCAGAAGAAGACCTTGTTGATCGACAACCATCCTCAGTTGGGCCATGCGTGCATCTATCTTGGCATCGATGGCAGCCGCTACCACTTTAATGAGCTGGTTCGGAACCTGAGCCGGCTGGACAGCGATCTGCTGCGGGGCTACATAGCGACCCATTCCAGCGGTCTTGAGGTGCTGGCATCGCCTGACGTATGCGGCGGCCAGAAGACACTGGATTCCAACTCGATTGCACAAACGCTCGACTTTCTGCGCGGCGAATACGACTACGTCATAGTCGACGGGCCGTCTTCCCTGGACGATACAAATCTCGCGGTCATCGACGCCTCTAATCTGCTCTATCTTGTGGCCACGCCAGAAATCGCAGCGATCCGCGACCTGTCGCGATACGTGGACAGCCTGTCGCAGGGCGATCATGACATTGAAAAAGTGAAGGTGGTGATCAACCGTTTTTCCTCACAACACGCGCTCACGGTTGAGCAGATTGAAAAAGCGATACGACTGCCGATTGCCATCAAGCTGCCCAACGGTTACGCGGAGGTGACGCGCTCGGCGATTCTGGGCGAGCCGATCAACCCGAAGCAGAAGACAGACTTTTCGGTGCCGATTGTCAAGTGGGCCAATACACTAGTGGGCAGCGTCATGCCAACGGAAGAAGCCGCGCCCAAGAAGTCGTTATTTTCTCTTTGGAAGTGATTGTCAACGAGCATTCCTCGTAGAACCAGGGTGTAGCCGATATGTCCGATATCAATACAATTTCGTCAAGTTCGAGCCAATCCGGCGAGCGCACAGGGCGCATGATGCGAACGGTTGGCGACAGTGTACAGCAACAGATCAAGACTGCAGTCCATAAAGAACTAATCAAGCGAGTCGATCTCGACAAGCTGGCCGGGATGCAGGAGACGCTGGCCGCGCAGCAGCAGCTATTTTTTGTGATTCAGCAGATCATCGGCGAGCAGGGCGTTCCGTTAAGCGCTACCGAGCGGGACCATCTTGCGCAAGAGGTGGTGGACGAAGTATTCGGCCTGGGGCCACTGGAACCACTTCTGAAGGACGACAGCATTAGCGATATTCTGGTGAACACCTATAACTCGATCTATGTGGAGCGGCGCGGTGTGCTGGAGAAGACGACCCTGACGTTCCAGGACAACCGGCACCTGTTGCACATCATCGACAAGATCGTTTCCGCGGTAGGGCGGCGGGTAGACGAATCGTCGCCCATGGTGGATGCGCGGCTTCCCGACGGGTCTCGCGTGAATGCAATCATTCCGCCTCTGGCAGTGGATGGGCCTATCCTTTCGATTCGGCGATTTGGAAGGCACCCGCTGGAAGCTGAGGATCTGCTGCGCAACCAGATGCTGACGCCGCCGATGTTGGGACTTCTCCGCGGGGCGGTGAAAGCCAGAATGAATATTGTAGTGTCTGGCGGAACCGGTGCTGGCAAGACGACCTTGCTGAATGTTCTCTCCGGCTTCATCTCCGAGCGGGAACGGATCGTTACCATCGAAGACTCGGCTGAATTGCAGATGAAGCAGGATCATGTGGTCCGGCTGGAGACCAAGCCTCCCAATGTCGAGGGGAAAGGTGGCGTGAAGCAGAGAGAGCTGGTGATCAACGCCTTGCGTATGCGCCCCGACCGTGTGGTGATTGGAGAGGTCCGCGGAGCGGAGGCTCTGGACATGCTACAGGCCATGAATACCGGCCACGACGGGTCGATCACAACCATCCACGCAAACACCCCGCGCGACGCGCTGGCCCGGCTCGAGACCATGGCCATGATGAGCGAAGTACGAATTGCGGAGAAGGCGGTGCGGTCGCAGATCGCCTCGGCTGTCCACATGATCGTGCAGGTCGTCCGCATGAGCGATGGCACTCGCCGCATCACGCATATCACGGAACTGACCGGATCGTTTTCCGATGTCATCAGCATGCAGGACATTTTTCTATTCGAGAAAAATGGGATTGGTCCGAACGGCAAAGTCAAGGGACGTTTTATATCGACAGGGATTGTTCCCAAGTGTGTTGAGAAGATGACTGCCGCTGGAATCCCGGTTCCCGCAGGCATGAGCGATCATTTAGTTGAAATCTAGCGTGGAAGGAGGCCAATGTTTTTATTTATTGCTTTTGCAGTAATATTGACGATCAGTTTTGGAGTCATGGCCTTTCTTTCGGGCTCATCGTCGAGCGAAAAAATGGCGGACCGGCGGCTTGCAAGCATAACTGCGCCGAAAACTGGAACAAGTACAAGCCAGATACTAATAGAACAGATTCTCAAGGTGAATCCGGATAACAAGTTCGGCTGGCTGGATAATGTTCTGCAAAAATATCCGATTATGCACAAGCTGGAAGCCAGGATAGTACAGTCGAACAGCACAATGTCCGTGGCCACTCTTCTGGTGACCAGCGTTGGCATGGCCATTGTGGGATTTATTATCTTCTACCTGTGTTTTTCCATGTTTGCCGTGCAGGCGCTGGCGGCATGTGTGGTTGGCTATATACCGTTTGTGGTTATTTCGATCAAGCGCTCGCGCAGGATTTCTGCATTCAATGCGGGGCTTCCGGAAGCGATCGACATGATGGGCCGCGCCCTGCGCGCGGGACATTCGATGGTGGCATCGATCAACACGGTTGCCGAGCAAAGCGCGGAACCAGTAAAAACGGAGTTCGGCGAGGTATTCAGGCAGCAGAACTATGGAATGCCATTACGAGATGCATTGAACCAGATGCTGGACCACGTGCCCTCGCAAGACCTCAAGGTTCTGGTCACGGGCATGCTGGTGCAGAAGGAAACGGGTGGAAATCTGGCCGAAATTCTGGACCGCACGGCATCGGTGATCCGCGAGCGGCTGCGCATCCAGGGCGAGATTCGAACGCATACCGCTCAGGGCCGGCTGACGGGATGGATTCTGTGCTCGCTTCCGATTGTGATGCTGTTCATGATCAATTTCATCAATCCTGGCTACACGAACATTCTGATCAACACGCCCATCGGTCATAAGCTGATTTATCTGGGGATAGGCCTGCTCGGCATCGGGGCCATGGCTATTCGGCAGATCATCAACGGGATTGAGGTATAGGGACAATGAATGTCGTCCTCTATGTTCTGCTGGGGCTGATCACGTTTTGCGTGGTTGCGCTTCTACTTACGCCCGATCTTTTTCGTCCGTCTCCCGAGGCTCAGCGCATCCTGGACGTAGTGACGAGCACGCGGGTGGACCGGCGCACGATCGGCGACAAAGAACGGGTGCAGGACAAACTGGTGGGCATAGCGACAAAACTGCGTGTACGCGTGGGGCTGGCCGAAGACCCAAATCTGAAGGCAAAACTGGTTGCGGCCGGCATCCACTCCAGCAACAGTGTTGACATCTATTTTGCGGCCCAGTTTCTAGCGCCGCTGGGGGGAGCGGTAGTGGGCAGTCTTCTGCACTCTGCCTCGCTCTTTTGGGTTGTGGCGCTGGGAGGCGTCGGCTATCTGACCCCGGACTTGTGGCTAAAGCGGAAGACGAGCAGCAGGAGAAACCGCATCCGCAAGAGCCTGCCAGACGCTCTGGATCTTATGGTGATCTGTGTCGATGCGGGCCTTGGGCTGGACCAGGCACTGATTCGCATCGGACAGGAACTTGGCACAAGCCATCCGGACATTGCCGAGGAGTTTACCCAGGTCAATCTGGAGCAGCGCGCCGGAAGACCGAGGCTGGAAGCCTGGAAGAACCTGGCCGATCGCTCGGAGATCGAGGAGTTTACTTCCTTTGTGAGCATGCTTACGCAGACTGACCGGTTCGGCACGCCAATCATCCGAGCGTTGAGCCGCTTTTCCGAAGACATTCGAATGAAGCGGAGGCAGCGGGCGGAAGAGGCCGCGGCAAAGACCAAGATCAAGATCATATTTCCGCTGGTGTTGTGTATCTTCCCTTGCATCTTTATCGTGCTGCTGGCTCCAGCGCTGTTGAGTATTGTGGGCGGACTGGGGGGTGGAGGCGGTATTGGTATTGGTCAATAACACGGCATGAATTCCCACAACGAAGGGCGCATGAATTCAGCGGAAACAAATATTTCTGGAATCGAAAACAGTCGTTGGCCGGGCGATCCACATATGGCGAAGGTGTATTGGGAGCGTGCAAAACGATGACTCTCCTGCGTAGCCAGAGTAGTAAACACGATTGTGGTTGATTGAAAGCATGGTAAGTCGTAAAGTTTTCTAGGAACGGCGGGATTATTCTGTCGGGATACAGCGTGCTCGGACCGAGACATTGCGGTGCGCCTGGGATGCGAAGTTTTACGGAAAGGAGGATATATGCCGGATACATCATCGATTATCGTTCGAGTTGTGGCTGGAGTGCTGGCACTCGTCGTATTGGGAATCATTATCTACCGCAGGAAGCAGAAGGCCAAGTAATAAGTAAAATAGAAACGGCGGGGCTGTTCGATTTCAATGCTCAGAGTGATCGATACAACTCGGGGCTGCATTGTGGGTGATAGGGTTGAACTGGCCGACACATCCCTGAAGCGGCTGTTTGGTCTCCTCGGGAGAAGCGGTTTGGACGCTGGGGGAGGGTTGTGGATTCGACCCTCTTCCGGTGTTCATACATTTTTCATGGCGTTCAAAATCGATGTGGTGGGATTGGATAACGATCTCAGGGTGATCAAGCTGTGGCGCTGCCTGGCGCCGTGGCGGGTGACTTCGGTGAGCCTCAAGATGAGGAGCGTCGTGGAGTTGCCGTGCGGAGTGATCTCGCGGTTGCAGATGCAACTGGGCGATCAGTTGGATATTACTGCCTTCTGCGAGTCCAGTTCTACAGCGTCCAACGAGATCAGCTAAAGAAAGCCTGAACAAGAACATTCGAGGGACTCAAGATTTTCTCATGGGGTAGACCGCATTTATCAGGGCCATTCATGGCGCGACTCAAGCCGCTCCCCTTCAATGTTGTTTGTTGTTTCGCAGCTTTCATCTGCATATAGATGCAGCGCGGAGCTGTATGAATATGCAACCTAGTAGCATTGTTAGGTGAGTTGGCTTTTCCTGTAGCTGCGTATCAAACGCGGCTTGGCCAATAACCTGCGTATGAAGGTGTTAGCGATGCTACCCGCTGAACTGATTGCTCTTGAAGACCGTTATGGCGCCCACAACTATGCTCCGCTGGACGTGGTGATTGAGCGCGCGTCGGGTGCCTGGGTTTACGACACAGAAGGCCGCCGCTATCTGGATTTTCTGGCGGCCTACTCCGCGGTGAACCAGGGGCACTGCCATCCCGCGATTCTAGAGGCGATGGTTGCGCAGGCGAAGAAGGTGACGCTGACCTCGCGCGCGTTTCGCAACGACCAGCTACCGCTGCTCTACCGCGACCTGCACGAGCTGACCGGCTATGAGATGGCACTGCCGATGAACTCTGGCGCGGAGGCGGTGGAGACCGGGCTGAAGGCCGCGCGCAAGTGGGGCGAGACGGTGAAGGGAATCGCCGCCGGCAAGGCTGAGATAGTGGTTGCAGCCAACAATTTTCATGGGCGCACGATCGCCATCGTCGGATTTTCGACCGACGATCAGTATCGCTTCGGTTTTGGGCCGTTTCCGGCTGGATTCCGCGAGGTGCCCTTCGGTGACATTGAGGCACTCCGGGGCGCGATTACGGTGAATACCTGCGCATTTCTAGTGGAGCCGATCCAGGGCGAGGCGGGGATCATCGTGCCTCCGGAGGGCTACCTGAGGGAGGCTGCGGCGATCTGCCGCGAGAACAATGTGCTGCTGATAGCCGACGAGATCCAGTCCGGCCTGGGGCGCACGGGGAAGCTGTTCGCCTCGATGCACGAGGGAGTTACGCCGGACGTTATGATCATCGGCAAGGCTCTCTCGGGCGGCTTCTACCCGGTCTCCGCGGTGCTCAGTTCGCGCGAGGTGCTGGGCGTCTTCAGGCCAGGCGACCATGGCAGCACCTTTGGCGGCAGTCCGCTGGCCTGCGCCATTGCGCGGGCCGCGCTGCGCGTGATTGTGGACGAGAAACTGCCGGCGCGCTCGGCGGAGTTGGGCGCTTATGCGCTGAACTACCTGAAGAACATCCGCAGTCCGTACGTTGTCGAGGTGCGCGGCAAGGGACTTTGGATCGGCATGGAACTGAACCGCGCGGCGCGGCCAATCTGCGAGGCGTTGAAGCAGCGCGGCGTGCTGTGCAAGGAGACGCACGAATACGTCATCCGCCTGGCACCGCCGCTGATCATCTCGAAGGCCGACCTGGATTGGGGACTGGAACAGATACGCGCAGTTCTGGAAGAGGATACGGATGCGCACAGCGAAGCGGTTGCTGAACTGGCGGGGACAACAGCAGCGGGCAACTGACTCAACTTCACGGCCGCTGCGGCGTTGACCCCGCGGAGCCCACCCAGTACACTCTAAAAGGCAGTCAGCGGAGCACTCCGCCGGCTCGTACCGGGTGAGCGTGCATCGCCGCTGCCCCCTCGTTCAATGGTAGGACAGTCGGCTCTGAACCGATCAATCGGGGTTCGAATCCCTGGGGGGCAACCAATTCAAACCGATGGCTGGATCGACTGGGTTGAGGGACGTGTGCGTGTGGGGAAGGGGACTCTGGCAGGGAGTCCACGGTTGACGGGAGACTGTCTGGCGCGTTGCGCAGTACATCCTGGAAGAACTGCGTTGCTTCGCAAAAAAAAGGTTGACACGTCGAGTGTACTAGCTGTTATAGTACAGGTGTGATTCCGTTCCGAGTGCAGTTTCGCGGTGGCATTTCGCTTTTCGAGCAGATTGTCTACGCCTCGAAGAAGGCGATGGTCTCTGGACAGATGCGTCCGGGCGATGCGTTTCCGTCGGTGCGCTCGTTGAGCAAGGAGCTGAAGATCAATCCCAACACAGCGCACAAGATTGTGGCTCACCTGGTGAGCGAGGGGCTGCTGGAGACGCGGCCGGGGATCGGGACGGTGGTCTCTGAGCTTCCCGATTCGACCCGGAAGGAGCGCGCGGAGCTGCTGGGGCAGGAGATCGAGGAACTGGTGGTGGAGGCCAAGCGGCTGGGGATCGGGCGCGAAGAGATGCTGGCTTCCATCGCGGCGCATTGGCAGCGGTTGAGCGGCAAGGACACGGAAGCAGCAGGCAGGCCCACTGACGGAGGACGCAGAGAGCGATGAACCCCACGATCCAGACGCACGATCTCACGATGAGATTTGGCCAGACAGAGGTGCTGCACGAGATTGGACTCGCGGTGCCGGAGGGAGCGATCTACGCGCTGGTCGGGCCCAACGGCGCGGGCAAGACCACGATGATCAAGCTGCTGATGAACATACTGCGGCCGACGGCGGGAGGCGCAGAGGTGCTGGGCGTCGACACGCAGCGGCTGGCGGGCGAGGTCTTCAATCGCATCGGATACGTCTCCGAGAACCAAGAGATGCCCGATGCGATGACGGTCGAGGCGCTGCTGGATTTCATGCGGCCGTTCTATCCGCGGTGGGACCGCGAGCTGGAGCGGCAACTGGTGCGGCAGTTCGATCTGCCGCTGAAGCGCAAGCTCAAGCATCTGTCGCGCGGGATGCGGATGAAGGCGGCGTTCGCAAGCTCGCTGGCCTACCGGCCCTCGCTGATCGTACTGGATGAGCCGTTCACGGGGCTTGATCCGCTGGTGCGCGACGAGCTGATCGAGAGCCTGCTGGAGCGCGCGCCGGAGACGACCATCTTTCTTTCGTCGCACGACCTGGCGGAGATCGAGAGCTTTGCCAGCCACGTTGGCTACCTGGAAGAGGGACGGATGCTGTTTTCGGAGGAGATGACGGTGCTGAGCGAGCGGTTTCGCGAGGTGACGGTGACACTGGCTGCACCGGTGAAGCTGCCGCGTGATCTGCCGAGCGCGTGGCTGGTGCCGGAGACGGTGGATTGCGTGGTGAGGTTTGTACACAGCGAATACCGGGGCGAGGCGAGCGAACACGAGGTGGCGGACTTGTTCCCTGGGGCGCGCGATGTGGAGTTGGAGTCGATGCCGCTGAGGTCGATCTTTCTGGCGATGGCGAAGACGGGACGAACACAGAACCACGCGGCGCAGACGACGGCATGCGATGGGAGGCCGGAGGCATGAATCAGATACTGAATATCTTCCGCAAGGACACACGGCGGTTCTGGCCGGAGATCGTGCTGTCGCTAGTCATTACCGCTGCTTTCGCGCTGATCTACCCGGTCCAATGGCTCCCTGGCACCGGTGAACGGGTCCGTGAACTGCAGTATCTCGCCAGCGTCTTTACCGGTCTGGTGCCCGTGAGCTGGTGGTTGCTGATCGGACGCGTCGTACACGCCGAGACGCTGGTGGGCGATCGCCAGTTCTGGATCACGCGGCCGTATGAGTGGAAGAAGCTGCTTGGCGCCAAGGTTTTGTTCCTGCTGGTGTGGCTTTACCTTCCATTTATCGCGGCGCAGTCGGTGTTGCTGGCGGAAGCGGGCTTCCATCCGCTGTCGTATGTCCCGGGCCTGCTCTTCGGTCTTCTGCTGGCCACGGGAATTCTGGTGTTGCCGCTGTTCGCCATCGCCGCGGTTACAGCGAACTTTGCGCGGATGACGCTTACGCTTCTGGGCGTGCTGATTGCTCTTCTGGGCGCTGCGTTCGCGGCCAACATGGTGAATCGGTACACCGCATTCATCCCCTCATCCGATCGAATCTCGCTTCCGGTTATGCTGTGTCTCTTCGGTGCTGTAGTGTTGATTCAGTATGCATCGCGCAGAGTGTGGCAAGCACGGGTGTTGTTGATTGCGGGGCCGGTTTTGATTGCAGCGGTACTTTTTGCGGCGTCCCGGTCGCAGGATTCCCTGGTCAACCGGTACTATCCGCTGCCGGCCTCTGCCTCGGCCGCACCGTTCCAGTTGCAGCTTGCGCCGGATTCCAGACGCCAGGTCACGGATATTCGGATCAGCGACAACGTCAAGTTCATCAATGTTCCGCTCCTCGTTGCCGGAGTGCCCGATGGCTATGCGATCCAGATTGACAATCTGAGGGCTACGTTCACCGGGCAGGACGGGTTTTCATGGACCTCTCCATGGCAGAGCTCTTACGGCCAGCGATTTCTCCCCGACACGGAGCAGACGGAGTTGCAGATCAGGATCGATCCCGCGGCCTACGAACGGCTGCTGAAGACGACTCCGGTAAGCTTGCATCTTCGCCTTGCGCTTACACGAATCAAGGCGGGCGTGACGACGAGCGTGGTGTTTCCAAGGGGCAATGTTGAGCTTCCAGGCTTTGGCATCTGCGCGACTCGCCCGAACTTCGCGTTTTGGGGCACAACGGACGAGAACATGGACTGTAGGTCAGCGCTGCACCTGCCGCAACTGACGTACCTTGTCACGGTCTGGCAGGACGGGCCTTGCACCACGATCCAGCCAACGCCAGAGCATACCGCCGTGGCCTACGGATGGACGGGGAACCTCGATCCGGATCCGGCTGAGTTCGGCATCTCGTCGGTCTGGACTCCCAATGTGACCTTCAGTAACCGTCGAGTGCATAACGGCATGGCCGATCTTAGCTCGACACGTTGGCGTTTCTGTCCGGGTGTGCCATTCAGGGCCACGCAGTATCACTTGGTGAATCGCACGCAGGCAAGCATGACGCTGACGAACATCGTACTTCCGGCGAATGTGGTTCCGACGAGTTAGGCGCAAGGTACAAGGTACAAGGTTCAAGGTACGAGGTATGAGGGGTGAGCTATGAGGGTTGAGCGATCGGCGGTTGGATTTGTGGTGGGTGTAAGCATGGTGTGTGTGTTGCTGGCTGGGGGAGCGATTGCGCAGACGAGTGCACCGGCGGTTGCACCCACACCGCAAGTGGCGACGGCGGTGGAGAAGCCGATCCTGTTTGAGGTGGTGTCGATCCGGCCCTTCAAGGGCGGTGTCACGCGTCCAAGAGGCTTCACCGATGACGGGTTTTCAGATGAGGGACAAAGACCACTCGTGCTCATCATGGGGATTTGCGCGACTTGCAAGCAGCATATAGAGGGACTGCCAGACTGGGCCATGAACGAGGCATACACCATTGAGGCGAGGGTTGCCGATACAGATGTGGCGCGATGGAAGACGCTGAGCGTGAAGCAGCGAGAGCTCGCCATGCAAGCCATGTTGGAAGACCGTTTCAAGATGAAGTCCCATCACGAGACAAGGGTGATGCCCGGGTTTGCTCTGGTGGTTGCGAAGAACGGCCCCAAGTTCAAGGAGTCGATTCCCGGCGACCTTTATCCTGGCGGTCTTAAGGGCGTCAACGGCGGACCGTGGTTGGGAATCGTGGAGACCGCGCCCGGCGTGGAGACCGGCCAGCACGTCTCCATGGAGGAGGTGGCAGATTTATTGTCGGGCCCGGCGGGGCGGCCGGTTACGGACCAGACCGGGCTCAAAGGCTTTTACGACTTCAAGTTCACGATCGAGACCCCCGATCCATCGACAACAGCGGATACTGCTATGCCCGACTGGCCATCCATTGTCACCACGATTCTGGAACAACTTGGACTGAAGCTGGAATCGGGGGTCAAGGTCCCGGTCGAATACCTGGTGGTGGACCACATCGAGAGGCCGACGGAGAACTAGGAAGAGGGTTTAGGTTCAAGGTCTGAGGTGTGAGGGGCAGGATGCGGATACGTGGAATGGTTGTGGTGAGTGCGGCGATGTGGTTGGCGGTGGCCGCGCCGATGAGTGTTGCTCAGACGAGTGCGCCGGTTGCAAACGCGCCGGCGGCGGCGACGGCAAATATGGCGGCAACCGTGGCACCTGCGAAGGCTTATGCGTTCGATGTGGTTTCGATCCGGCAGAATATATCGCCGATGCAGATGATGATGGGGCCACAGTCGGGACCTCCTCAGTTTGGGCCGACTGGGGACGGCTATCGCATGTCGAATATGTCACTGTTGCTGCCGATGATGACGGCTTACGTTCCGCAGGTGGGCGGTGCGGCGTTCTACGCGCAAGACCAGGTTAAAGGCTATCCGGCCTGGATGATGACGGAGCGCTATGACATCGACGCGCGGATTGCCGACGCAGACCAGGCGGAGTGGCAGAAGCCGGAGTCGCAGAAGGTGATGCTACAGGCGATGCTACAGGCGATGTTTGCTGAGCGGTGCAAGCTGACGGTGCATCGCGAGGTGAAGGAGGTTGGGGTGAGTTCGCTGGTGGTGGCGAAGGGCGGGCCGAAGTTCAAGGAGACCGATCCGACGGTGGAGCACCCGGACGGAATGAAGCTGCCGTGGGGCGGAGTGATGGCTTTCTCCAATGGCGCGATGAGTTTCTACGGGGCCACGATGGCTTCGTTTGCGTCGATGATGTCCTCGTTTGGGAATGGGGGGCGGCCGATCCAGGACAAGACGGGACTGACCGGGAAGTACGACATCACACTTAAATTGGGGGACATGATGATGGGACCCTCGCAGGGCGAACAGCAGAGCGCGACTGCCGCGTCCGATCCCGGAGCTTCGATTACGTCTTTGTTGCAGGAGCAGCTTGGCCTGAGGCTGGAGTCGGCGAAGGGACAGGTGGAGACGCTAGTGATCGACCACATGGAGCGGCCTTCAGAGAATTAGAGGGATGGATGCGAGGACTCGATGCGGAGCGCGGGCGAGAATCGGAGACCAGGGGAAGGATTATTGACGTACGACCTTTATCGTACTAAAGTGGTTGTTGCCAGGTGAAGGAAATAAACATGCGTTGGGAGTCTATCCATTCCGATTCTTCAACGTCTGACGAGTAATCGAGACCATCGAGAAGCCTTCGGAAGACGAACCGCAGGAAAGAATGCGAACGAGAAAGAAGATATGCGAATGACGATCGAGCATCCCGCGCACGGAAAGAATCGCAATTGGGAACTTCTGCTTCTCGCGGTTGTGTGGACGGCACTAGCGAGATCTCCCGCACTTGCCCAAGCCGCACCGCCCCCTCCGACTCCGGCTGCCGCCGCCGCAGCCCCCGCGGCAACCGCTGCACCGGCAGCAACCGCAGCCGGGTCGGCCGCAGCAACTCCAGCCGCCGACCCCACCCTGGGCATTACGTTTGATGTTGTGTCCATCAAACCCGTCAAGGCGGACCCCAGTGTCTACCTGCCTGAACGTCTCTCCAACCCGCCCGGCGGCGACGGCATCACCCTGGAAAACTACACCCTATTCGATATCATCCGATGGAACCACAACAACAGCATGTTTTTTGAAGATCAGATTGTGGATGCCCCAAAATGGTTTTTGACCGACCGCTACACCATCCAGGCCAAGGTCGCCGACTCCGACGTAGCCGCATGGCACAAGCTGAACGACGCGGCCCGCCGGCTCGTCTTCCGCAAGATGCTGGTGGAGCGCTTCAAATTCACCTACCACTTTGCGGACGTGGAGCAGCCCGTATACAACCTCGTCGTGGCCAAGGACGGCCTGAAGATCAAGGAGGCCAAGCCGGGCGAGGCCAGCCCATACAACTTCAAGACATCCGATGGGAGCCTCAATCCCGACGGCACCCGGGTTGCATATGCGGGAGCCGGCGTCACTCAGCGCGCCGCGCCAGACGGCTACCCAATGTCCGTCTTTCAGCAGTCTCATTTCTCATCCTTCGCCAAGGACTTCCTCAGCAATCGGGTCGGTCGCCATGTCATCGATAAGACCGGCCTCACCGGACCCTACAACTTCACCCTGGAATTCGCACCCGAGCAGGGGGCTGTCGTCTCCACGGCAGACGACACCGGACCCGTTCGCCCGTCCATCTTCACCGCACTGCAGGAGCAACTTGGGCTGAAGTTGGAATCCGGCAAAGGCCCAGTGAGTCACCTCTTCATCGACCATATCGAGCGACCTTCGGAGAATTGAGCAAAGACAGGCGGAGAGAGACAGGCGAAGGGAACGGAGTTCGGTGTTGCAGGCTAGACTGGATCGAATGGAAAGGAGGGTGGCAGGGATGATGAAACGCGCAGCGAGACTGGCTCCGACGATCTTTTTAATTGCGGCATGGATGACGGTGTGTGTGCCGAATGGGATGTTGCAGACGGGCGCGGCGCAGGAGACGTCGCAGCCGACGATTGTACTGCCTCCTCCGGCACACAGCGTGCGCGCCAATCACAGCGGGCCGGCAATGATCAATGTAAGTCAGCCGGAGTTTCCCGCGGAGATAGTCATCATGAACCGCGGAGACAAGGACTGGCTGGAGGATACGCAGGTGAAGAGCCGGACCCAGGCGGAGATTGTGAGCGCGAAGCTGGGGTGGGCGTACGTGCTGGACAGCGGGTTGGAGTTCCACGCTGGCGAGGTGTATAGCCCGGTCGGCGGAGTGGGGGGAGGCGGATCGTTTCAGGTTCCTGCGCAGAGTGTGGCTCCGCGGGCGGATGCGAAGGGCTTGCTGGCGTTTGTGGAGGAGGTGACGTTTGCGGATGGGACGGTTGTCGATGCCGATCATGCGAAGGTGACGGCGTTTTACAAGACATGGAGCGCTGGAGCGAACGCAGGCAAGGTGGCGGCAGCACCGGCGGCGGCAGCGGCGCAACAGAATATAGCTGGAGGCACAGCAGGGACCGGGCCGGCACGGACGCCGAACCTGAAGCCGATTTCGTTTGACGTGGTCTCGTTCCGCAAGTCGGAGCGTCCGGGCCCGGGGAGGGAGTTTCCAGCGGACGGCGATTTTATTGCGTATCACGGCTCGACCATTGATAGTCTTCTGCAGTTCGCCTACGGCGGAGTCAAGAAAGGGTTCTTTCTGATCAGCGGAGAGCCGGACTGGGTGAAGAACGATTATTACGAGTTCGAGGCGAAGGTAGCGCCGGAGGATGTGGCTGAGTGGAAGGCGATGACGTTGACCGATAAGCGCTACATGGTGCGCGCGGCGCTGGAGGATGCACTGAAGCTGAAGGTGCATGAGGACACGGAAGAGCATCCGGTGTACAACCTGGTGGTGGCGAAGGGAGGGCCGAAGTTGATGGAATACGAGCCGGGCGATACGGTGACGCCTTCGTATTCCGGAGCCCAGGCGATGTCGGGCAAGGTGCTGCGATGGTTCGATCCGTTCAACCTGGTGTGCCAGGACACCACGATGGCGGAGCTGGTGAATTCGATGAGTGGACCGGACCGGGCGGGACGAGTGGTGATCGACAAGACGGGTTTGACTGGCGCGTACGACTTCACGGTGCCGATTCCGTATCGTCCGCTGCCGGAGCAGTTTCGGCAGATCGCGGAAGATTCCGGCGTGCCTACGATGTTTGAGGGGTTGAAGCAACTCGGGCTGCAACTGGTGCAGGCAAAAGGGCCGATCGCAGGGATTGTAGTGGACCACATTGAGCGGCCGGAGGCGAACTGAGCAAAGGGAGAAGCGGATTCCTTCGCTGCGCTGCGGAATGACAAAGAAGGGCGCAGCGGAATGACAAACAAGGATGCTGCGGAATGACAGACAAAAAAGCGGAATGACAAATAAGAACCGGGAATGACACACATGGCTTGATGAAGGGCGAATAGAACGAAGACGAAGGATAATAAATCAGAATCATTGCGAACGAAGCTGGACTGGCAAACGTCTCATAAATGGATTCTTACTTTCAATACGATTTTTCTTTTACAGCGAACTTTCATGGAACCTTTCGGGCTGTCTGTGCGTACTTGCAGTGAGCGATCTCAATACAACAACTCAATACAACAACTCAATACAACAACTCAATACAACAACTCAATACAACAACTCAATACAACAACTCAAGACAGCAAATCAATAGAGCAACTCTAGACAAGGAATGGTGCGAGCAATGACCGAGCGCAAACCGCGCAGGCCTGGAACCGGTGGAAGACTACTGCTTATCTGCGCGATTGCGTGGTTGAGTGGATTGGGTCTGGCGATGGCTTCGGAGTACCACGGACAGGTGACGTTTAGCGGGCTGCCGCTACCGGGCTCGACGGTGACGGTGACGGCCACGCAGGGAACCAAGACTGCGGTTGCGATCACGGATTCGCAAGGCTTCTATTCCTTTCCCGACCTTGCCGATGGGAAGTGGACGATCGCGATCGCGATGACGGGCTTTGCACCGGTGAAGCAGGAGGTGACGGTGGCGCCGAATGCGGCAGCCGGCGCGTTCGAGATGAAGCTGCTGACGCTGGAGCAGATGCGGGCAGCGGCCAAGCCGGTGAAGGAAGAGGTGGCGCCGGCGGTTGCGAGTGTGGCAACACCGTCAACCCAGGTCTCAGAAGCGAAACCTGGGGCACCCGCGGGCACAGGCACGGCTGCGGCGGGCGCGGCAGCGGCGTCCAAGAAGAAGGGCGCGGCGGCAACGACGCAGGAGGCTGGTGCGGCCCCGGCGCCCTCGATGGCGGCTCCCGAGCAGGATGCAACTTCGCAGCAGTCCAACGATGGGTTGCTGATCAATGGAAGCGTGAACAACGCGGCCACGTCGCAGTACTCGATGTCGCAGGCATTCGGCAACAGCCGCAATGGCGGAAGGTCGCTGTACAACGGCGGACTGAGTTTGGTGCTGAACAACTCGGCACTGAATGCCAAGCCATACTCGCTGACCGGGCTGAACACGCCGGTCCCTACGAACAATAAAATCACAGTGGGAGCGACCTTTGGCGGGCCGCTGAATATCCCTCATCTGATGCCGCGCGGGCCCAACTTCAACATTCAGTACAGCCGTACGCAGAACAGCACTATTACGACGCAGCCGGCCCTGGTGCCGACCGCAGCCGAGCGGACGGGGAACTTTTCCGGGTTGGCGATCTTCAATCCTGCCACGGGAACTCAATACACGGGCAATGTGCCGATCAGCGCGCAGGCGCAGGCGCTGCTGAATTTGTATCCATTGCCATCGCCCAGCCTGGCGGGAGATGCGCAGTACAACTACCAGGTCCCACTGACGAGCGACAGCCATGCGGATACGGTGCAGGCCAACCTATTTAAAATGATAGGGAACAAGAACTACCTGAATGGAGGGTTCTATTTCACAAGCTCCAGGTCTGGCAGCACAAACCTGTTCGGCTTTTACGATTCGACGGAGATGCTGAACCTGGGCGTGAATGCCACTTGGTACCATCGCTTCACGCAGCGGGTGTGGATGACCGCGACCTACAATTTCAGCCGGTCGCGGAGCCAGACAATCCCCTTCTTTGCCAACCGCGAGAATGTGGAGGGCAATGCCCAGATTGCGAATGGTGCGAACATCACACCGTCGAACTGGGGGCCTCCTGGGCTGGGCTTTTCCAGCGGCATTGCGGGGCTGTCCGATGCGACGCTCTCCACCAGCCGCCCGGAGACAAACTCGGTGAGTTACAACGTGGAGTGGTACCACCAGCGGCACGACATCAAGTTTGGCGGGGACTTTCGCAGGCAGGAGACCAACATCCTGTCGCAGGCGAACCCGGAGGGGGGACTTGGTTTTACCGGCGCGGCCACGAAGGAGATCGTCAATGGAGTGCCGGTCAACGGTACCGGCTCTGATTTTGCGGACTTCCTGCTGGGTGTTCCCGACACCAGCAGCATATCGTATGGCAACGCGGACAAGTATTTTCGCCAATCGGTCTACGATCTGTATGCGCGCGACGACTTCCGGGTGAACTCGGAGTTGAGCGTGAACTGGGGGATTCGCTGGGAGTATGGCGCGCCGGTTACGGAGTTGAAGGGACGGCTGGCGAACCTGGACGTTGGGCCGGACTTTACCACCGAGCAGGCGGTGGTGGGCAGCAGTCCAGTTGGTTCGCTGACCGGGCAAAGCTATCCAACCTCGCTGGTCCGCCCGGACAAGAACGGAATTGCGCCGAATGTGGGGATTGCGTGGCGGCCGATCTCGGGGTCGTCGTTGCTGGTGCGCGCAGGCTATCAGATCAGCCACGACACGTCGGTGTATCAGTCTGCCGCGATGGCCATGGCGACGCAGCACGGTACCACTCAGACGCCTCTTTCGACGAGCCTGAGTATCTCAAGCAGTCCTACCTGCCAACTCAGCATGGCGAGCCCATTCGTGGCACAGACGTGTTCCTCCACTACCACCACGCCGGATTCATTTGCGATAGATCCGAACTTCCGCGTGGGCTATGTGCAGATATGGAACCTGTCGGTGCAGCGGGACCTGCCGGGATCGCTGCAGATGGTGGTGAGCTATCTGGGCAACAAGGGGACGCGGGGGGTGCAGGAGTTTCTGCCGAACACGGCCCCGGCCGGGGGAACGGACCCGTACGCTGCGCTTCCTTCGGGCTATCTCTACCGCACGTCCAATGGAAACTCGACGCGCGAGGCGGGGAGCATCGAACTGCGGCGGCGACTGCGCAGCGGGCTGCAGGCGGGCGCGCGATACACCTATTCAAAGTCGCTGGATGACGTCTACTCACTGGGCGGGCAGGGCGGCGTCGGCGGAGGGGCCGGCGTGGCGCAGAACTGGCTTGACCTGAGCGGGCAGCGGGGGTTGTCGACCGGCGACCAGCGCCATGTACTGAGCGCGAATGCGCAGTACACCACGGGCATGGGGCTGGGCGGAAAGACGTTGATGAGCGGATGGAAGGGGCTGGCCTACAAAGAGTGGACGGTGAGCACGACGATCAAGCTGGCCAGCGGGATGCCGGAGACGCCGATCGTTAGTGGTGAGACGGTGTTGGGCGGGGGAGCCAATTCAGGGAGCATCCGCGCGAATTATGTTGGCGGGCAGGTCCATCTGAACTCGCCTGGAGTGTTTTTGAATTCCGCGGCGTTTCAGGTGCCGACGGCGGGCCAATGGGGTACAGCGCGGCGAGACTCGATCACCGGGCCAACCCAGTTCAGCCTGAATGCGACGATGCAGCGCACGTTCCGGCTGAGCAAGCGGTACAACCTGTCGGCCCAGCTCGATGCCACGAATGTACTCAACCATGTTATGTACTCCGGTTGGAACACGTCGGTTGGCAGCCCGCAGTTCGGCGCGCCGGCCGGGACCAACGGAATGCGGACCATACAAATCACGATGCGACTGAGGTTCTGAGGAATGCGAATGACTTTTTCGATGCCGATGCGATTGACTCTAGCTGCGTGTGTTGTTGTGTTCGCGTGCACTGGGTGTTTGCCTGCGGGCGCGCAGTTGACGGGGCAGAACAAGCCGGTGGGCAGCGCGGATCAGGCTGCAACAATCAAGGTGACGTCGCGGCTGATTATCGAGGCCGTCGGGGTGAAGGACAAGAAGGGGAATCCCATCGAGGGGTTGAGCGCGAAGGACTTCACAATCACCGAAGACGGTGTGGCGCAGACGATTAAGATATGCGAACACAACGTGTTGACGGAGGATGCCACGCCGCTGCCGGTGACTCCACCCAGCCAGGAGAATATCAAGATTTACAACCGGCTGGCGCGGACGCAGATTGCGCCGGAGGCTACAGGCGAGATCCGATACAAGGACCACCGTCTTCTGGCGCTGTACTTCGATATGACGACGATGCCGCAGGCGGACCAGTATCGCGCGCTGGAGGCCGCGCAGAAGTTCATTCGGACGCAGATGACGGCGGCCGACCTCGTCGCTATTTTGCGCTACTCCGGAAGCTCGGTCGATATACTGCAGGACTTCAGCGCCGACCGAAACCATCTGCTGAGCATTCTGGAGACGATGGTGGTGGGAGAAGGGCAGGAGGGAGCGGAGGTTGCAAATGACGATAGCTCCTCCGATACCGGCGCGGCCTTCGGGCAGGATGACAGCGAGTTCAACATCTTTACCACGGACCGCCAACTGGCCGCGTTGCAGACGGCAGCCGAGGCGCTGGGCCGGCTGAATGAGAAGAAGTCGCTGATCTACTTTGCCAGCGGCCTGAACCTGAATGGATTGGACAATCAGGCGCAGTTGGTGGCGACCGAGCAGGCGGCGATCCGCGCAGGCGTGTCGTTCTGGCCGATCGACGCACGGGGATTGGTGGCGTCGGGGCCACTGGGCGATGCGACGCAAGGCTCACAGGGCGGCTCTGCGATGTATACCGGTGCGGCTGCGTCGGCGATGACGAGCCGCTTTGCACGGTCGCAGGACACTCTGTTTGCGCTGGCAGGCGATACTGGGGGAAAGGCGCTGCTGGACAACAACGACCTGGACCGCGGGATTGTGAATGCGCAGCACGCGGACTCCGACTACTACATTCTGGGCTACTACACGAGCAATACGGCGGTGAACGGGAAGTTCCGCAAGGTGAAGGTAACGCTGAACTCGGAGATGGCCGCGAATCTGGACTTCCGGCAGGGGTACTTCGGGGAGAAGGAGTGGGGCAAGTTCAATACCGCGGACAAGGAGCGGCAGCTTGAGGACGCGCTGATGCAGGGCGATCCGTTCGTGGAGCTGACGGTGGCGGTGGAGATCAACTATTTCGAGTTGAATAAGGCGGAGTATTACGTTCCGGTCATGGTGAAGGTGCCTGGAAGCGAGCTGGCGCTGGCGAAGAGGCGCGGCGCTGACGTGGCGGCCATCGACTTTGTGGGCGAGATCAAGGACGACTACGGCAGTACGACCGTGACCAATATCCGAGAGCACATCGACGCCAAGTTGAGCGACAAGACCGCGGAGGAGCTGGCGAAGCGGCCCATTGAGTACTCGACCGGTTACACCTTGTTGCCGGGCAAGTACACGATCAAGGTGCTGGCGCGGGACGATGCGACGGGGAAGATCGGGACGTTCCAGACGACGTTCGTGATTCCGAACCTGAACAAGGAGACGAAGCGTGTACCGATCAGCTCGGTAGTGCTGTCGAGCGAGCGCTCGGTCATGACCAATGCCATCTACAACGCCACGAAAGGGAAGGAGCAGGCCAAGGAGGTCGCAGCGGACCCGTTGGTACAGAACGGCGAGAAGCTGATCCCCAGCGTGACTCGGGTGTTCAGCAAGGGGCGCAGCCTGTATGTGTATCTGCAAGCCTATGAGCAAGCGTCGGCGACCGCACAGCCACTGATGGGCTATGTGAGTTTCTATCAGGGGCAGACGAAGGTGTACGAGACGCAGCCTGTGGAGGTATCGCCGAGTCCAAGTGCGAAGGTGGAGACAGCGCCGCTCAACTTCACGGTCGATCTGAGCCAGCTTCCGCCCGGCAAGTACGATTGCCAGGTGACTGTACTGGATCCAACGGGAGCGAAGGGAGCATTCTGGCAGGCACCGATCCTGCTGGTGCCGTAATGCCATTGTGTTGGCTGTATACAGGTGTGGAGGGTGGTTGTTCCCAACAATCCTAACGAGCTACCAAGGCAGGAGACCAAGCGTCCGTTGACTGCTGGTGGAAGTTCTCCAGGTATTGGAGCAACACCCGACCTGCTTCGATACGTAGTGGTCTTTGGCTCTGCGGCAGCTAGGGGGCGATGTCGGCGGCGGTGACGAAGCTGAGCTGGTGGATGGCGATCCAGGTCTGCTGATAGGAGTTGAGCGCGTCGGTGGCGACGGAGCGCGAATCGCGCAGGGCGTCGAGGTAGTCGATGAGCGCGAGGTTGCCGTGCTCGTAGCTGAAGCGGGCGATGTCGAGGACGTCTTTGGACTCGGCGAGGTAATGGCCGTTGTAGCGGTCGGAGAGCAGTTTGGAGTTGATGTAGCCGGAGTAGGCCTGATCGACGTCGCTGACGACCTGGTTGTGCAGGGCGGTGACGGTGAAGCGGGAGGCCTGGGCGGTGAAGCGGGCGGTTGCCTTGTTGCCCTGGTTGCGGTCGAAGATGCGGATGGGGATGTTGAGGTTGAAGCCGACGGAGTTGTCGATGCCGTTGCGGTTGTAGTCGGCCTCCAGCGTGGGGTCGGAGGTGCCGTTGGCGTAGGTGAGCTTGACCTCGGCGTCTGCGACGGCGACGGCGGCGACGGCGGCCTTGAGGTCGGGGCGCGCGGCGAGAGCTTTCTGCTCGAGGTCGTCCATGGAGAGCGCGACGGGCGGCGGAACTACATCGCCGATGACGTCGAAGTCCGCGCTGGGCTTGTCGATTCCGAGCAGAACCTGGAGCTGGAGGCTGGTCTGCTGCATGGCGGTGATGGCATTAGAGTCATCGCTCTCGAACTGGGCGAGCTGGAGATCGAGGCGCTCATAGTCGAGCTTGGCGAGGTCTCCGGCCTTGTAGCGGTCGTTGCCGATGGCAACCTCTTTCTTGAAGTCGGCGAGGTTGTCGTCGGCGAGCTTTTTGGCGGCCTTGGCGATGACGAGGTTGGTGAAGGCAGTGCGCACGGCGAGGACGGTCTGCTGCACGGTGAGCTGGAGCTGGTCGTCGGTCTCGACGGTGGTGGAGCGGGCGGAGTCGATGCGCCAGCGGCGTTTTTCGCCGCGCTCGAAGAGGCGGCCGACGCCGACGCCGATGGCGTAGGGGTTTCCGTTGCTGTCGGGTTCGGTGAGGTTGCTGCCAGTGGCGGCGAAGTAAGGGTTCTGGCGTGTGGCGGCCTGCAACTCCTGCGCCTTGACGGAGAGGAGGTTCTGCTCGGCGGCTAGGAGGGTGGGGCTTTTGGAGCGGGCGAGGTCGACGGCCTGTTGCATAGTGAGCGGGGCGGTTTGGGCGAAGGCGGATGCGGAGGCGAGGAGGATTGCGAGCAGAGCCGCGGATCGGCGGATGCGATTTGAAGATGAGAACGGAGAATTCATGGGGAGAAAGGGACGCACGGTTGTGGAGTGACGAGCTTCGTCGGGGTCCTTCGACTCGCTGCGCTCGCTCAGGATGACAGCTTCGTACTTAGTCCGAGGAAGGCAAATACGGGGGGCCTTCGACTGCGCGCTGCGCTCTCCGCTCAGAAAGACAGCTACGATATGGGTTGCCGAATTGATGGGTATCCTCACAGTGTTCATGGCTAATTCTCGAACTCGGTTTCGGGGACGGGCAGGACATCGTCGGGGCGTGCGATCCAGACGTAGAGGGTGGGCAGAAGGAAGACGCTGATGATGAGCGCTCCGATGAGTCCGCCGACGATGACAATGGCGAAGGGCCGTTGCGAGTCGGAGCCGATACCGTGCGAGGTGGCGGCGGGCAGTAGGCCGAGAGTGGCGACGAGCATGGTCATCATGATGGGACGGAGGCGGAGGACTGCGCCCTCGATGGCGGCCTCCTCGATGGAGTGGCCGCGCACGCGCATCTGGTTGATGTACTCCAGCATGATGACGCCGACCTCGACGGAGACGCCGAAGAGGGCGAGGAATCCGACGCCGGAGGAGACGCTGAAGTGGGTGCGGGTGAGGAGCAGCGCGGTGAGTCCGCCGACCGGCGCCATGGAGACGGTGAAGAAGATGAGCAGGGCCCACTTGCCGGAGTGGAACATCATGTAGAGGAGGACGAAGATGACGATGAGCGTGATGGGTAGCACGATCATGAGGCGGCGGGTGGATCGCTGCTGGCTGGCATATTCTCCAGCCCAGTCGATCTTGTAGCCGATGGGCAGCGCAACCTGTGCGTTGACCTTACGGATGGCCTCTTCGACGGTGGAGCCGAGGTCTCGGCCGCGCACGCTGTACTTGATGGCGACGTAACGCTGGCCGGCCTCGCGGTAGACCTCTTCGGCCCCGTCCTCGGTCTTGACGGTGGTCAACTGGGCGAGGGAGACGCGCTCGCCGGAGGGCGCGAGGAGGCGGATGTTGTCGATGGCCTCCTGGGTGTCGCGGAACTGGGGAAGATAGCGAAGGACGACGTCGTATCGGGCCTCGCCCTTGAGGACCTGAGTGATGGCGTTGCCACCGACGGCGGTCTGGATGGCGTCCTGCACGTCGGCCACATTGATGCCGTAGCGCGCGGCGGCCTCGCGGTTGACGGTGTAGTTTAGGTTGGGCTGGCCGATGACGCGGAAGAGGCCGAGGTCCTCGACGCCCTTGATCTGACTCATGATGGAGACGATCTGGTCTCCCTTGGCTTCCAGTGTGCGCAGGTCGTCGCCGTAGATTTTAACGGCGAGCTCGCCTTTGACACCGCTGACGGCCTCTTCGACGTTGTCGGAGATGGGTTGCGAGAAGTTCCAGCCGACGCCTGGAATCTTGCTGAGTTCGGTGTTCATGGCGGCGATCAGCTCTTCCTTGTTTTTTCTGAAGACGGGACGCCACTTGTCCTTGGGCTTGAGATCGACGAAGTACTCGGTGTTGAAGAAGCCGGTGGTATCTGTGCCGTCGTCGGGCCGCCCGGTCTGGCTGACGACCTTGGTGACCTCGGGGAATGAGTTGAGGCGGATGCGGGCCTCGTTCATGACGCGCAGGCTCTCGGTGGGGCCGGTGGAGGGGGCGAGCGTACCGCGCACCCAGATGGAGCCCTCGTCGAGGTGTGGGAGAAACTCGGAGCCGATGACACCGCTGAAGGTGAGGAAGGCGGAGAATGCCAGCGCTGCCGCGGCAATGCCGAGGGTGGTTTTGCGATGCTCGATGGCCCCCTTGAGAGCGATGCGGTAGCGGCGGGTGAGCCAGGCCATGGCGGGGTTCTCCCACTCGCTGGCACCCTGGCTGAAGAAGAAGCTGGCCAGGACGGGGGCGATGAGCATGGAGAAGACCAGGCCGCCAAGCAGCGCGAAGGTCACCATCCAGGCCATGGGCTTAAAGAGGCGGCCCTCGACGGCCTGCAGAGTGAAGATGGGCAGATAGGCGGCAATGATCATTCCGCGCGCGAAGAAGACAGGGCGCTGCACCTCGTGCGCGGCCTCGCGAATCTGCTGGGTGGGGGTGACGGTTTCGCGGCGGCCCTGGCTGAGATGGCGGACGATGTTCTCGATCATGACGACCGAGCCGTCGACCACCATTCCGAAGTCCAGCGCGCCGAGCGAGAGTAGGTTTGCGGGGATGCCGCGCAGGTCCAGGCAGATGGCGGCGAAGAGCAGAGCGAAGGGCATGGTGATGGCGACGATGACGGCGCCACGCACATTGCCGAGGAAGAGGAAGAGAATGATGACGACGAGGAAGATGCCCTCGCTGAGGTTGTTGAGCACCGTGTGCGTGGTGTAGTGGAGCAGATCGCTGCGGTCGAGGAAGGGAACGATCTTGACGCCGGGAGGAAGGACGTGGTCGTTGAGCTCGTTGACCTTGGCGTGGATGCCTTCGAGGACGCCG
>Ga0302189_10000390_pt1 | contig 37942 bp, 34 predicted proteins | sample II_Bog_E2_2_FD_194551 | JGI IMG/M metagenome (GOLD analysis project Ga0302189, IMG submission 194551) | Peat permafrost microbial communities from Stordalen Mire near Abisko, Sweden - II_Bog_E2_2 | ecosystem: Environmental > Terrestrial > Soil > Wetlands > Peat | place: Sweden: Abisko...
ACAAAGCAGCCAAGCGCGCAATCTCCTGGCGGCCACGCCGACGAACTCCAACTCCAGACTCTTCTGCCATGGAAAGAGTCCATCACAAATCACCTGCTGTTTACAGGTGCGTTAGTCATACGCATACACTCATCTGCCCATCCCCGCGCAGTTTATCTCCAGTAAGTTAAACATTCTAAATAGAACAGTAAATTGCGGCCGCCAAGAATCCGCTTTGGCACGGGCATTGCTATTTGTACGAGTGAGCAGATATCACCGCTCATCCCGCAGACCTTCTACAGAAGCCAGCTTGAGCCAACGCTGAGACATGGGCCAATTGTTGCAAAGCGCGGCCATTTCCTGCGCAGAAGGAAGCGGTGACTGACAGCAAGTGCATCCATGATGCCGCTGGGGAGGATTTTGATCCCATTTGCCGGGCACAAAACCAAGAATCTACTCATTGCTCGACTGTTTGTGAATATAGTTCGTTTTCGGGGGGGGGGGGGGTAACAGGCTGATTGCACAGTACTTATAGTGAAATGTTTATTAGACAGTAAATTAGCCGCAAGCGACAAAATGATTATTTGCCAACGATTATTTGCGCCAAATTCACAATCTAGCGCTTGCACAAACGGCGGCGTTGGCTTACGATTGTCTCAATCTCGAATCAGAGTTTGCTAATCCCGCACGCGGGTCCACCTTTGATAGTTGTGTTGCTGACGGGCTTACGCAAGAGTGTTTTCGGTGCTGGATGGTTTCGTGGCGGGCATTGGTTGGCCCTGTGTGATGGTTGTATGGTCTGCGGATGATTGAATGAAGGGCTTAGCGTAAAGTTGATTTGCTAAGTCAGGATGGCAGAGCCATGTGCATTTTGATGGCTAACATGGAGCAAGTATTTCACGCTTCACCCTTTACGCACATCCGGGACGTTGCTCTCTGTTGTTTGTGCGACCCACCGGTTAAACCAGAGGCTTCAGGTGAGTCTACAGGCGACAGGACAAACATTCGGCGGCCAGGTCTCCCAGAACTCAGCAATCATGGGTGCCGCGTGTGATCGCAATTGGTATGCGGTTTACACTGTTCCTCAGCATGAAAAGTCGGCACTGAAGCAGCTTGGCATGCGGGAGATTGAGTCATTTCTCCCCACCTATGAAACCGTCCGTGTTTGGAAGAATCGGCAGCGGATGAAGCTCATCCTGCCGCTGTTTCCGACCTACCTGTTTGTGCATATCAATTCCAGGGAGCGGGCGAAGGTCCTCCAATCTCCCGGTGTGCTACAGATTGTGGGCAACAGCCGAGAGTGTGTCCCTCTTCCCGATTCCGAGGTCGAGTTTCTGCGCTCCGACTTCTGTAGGCAACGGATCGAACCGTATCGCGGCCTTGTTATCGGCGAAAAAGTTCGTATTAAGAGCGGTGTGATGCAGGGTCTTCAAGGAACTCTGGTAAGGAAGAGCAACAGCATGCGGTTCGTGCTAACACTCGAATTGATTAACCAGCATGCCGCAATCCAGGTGGCCGCTGAAGATTTGGAGCCGATAGTCGCTTAATCGCAGGATGGTTTTTGACGCTAAGCTCTGAAGGGCTAGGTGCATCCGCGTAGGCCCATGTGCACGTATGCTGATGGAGCAGAAGATTGGCCAGTATCGTATTGATTCAAGCGCTTTTAAAACTTAAATTGTTCCAGGAGTTCGCCTCCTCCATCGCTTCTATCTGTGACCATCCAGTTTCAAGACCCGCCAGAAAATGAGCCGCAAGGAATTCGGCGCGTCAGGATCAACCTGCGCGCCCCGGTTGCGACATCAATTCGCGGCCCAGTGGCGTGGAGTACGAGTGAAATGACAGTTACGTTAAAAAAGTCAGTGAGGGGAGACAAGATTCTCCAGGTGGCAGGTAAGCTGTTTGCGCGCCAGGGATATTACGGAACGAGCACTCGTGAGATAGCCCGCCTTGCTGACGTGAGTGAAAACACACTTTTCCGGCATTTCAATAATAAGGAGGAACTCTTCTGGTCGTCCCTCCGCTCGTATTCCGCAGGGTTAAAGTTTCGCCAGGACGTGCTGAGAGGGATAACGCAATGCGACTCTCCGGAAGTGGTTTTGCCAAAGATTATCGAGATGCTCGCAGATACAGTCAACTACCGGCCGGAGTTGCTTCGACTGATTGCGGTAGCATTCATCGAGTTGCACACGAAGGCTGACGAATTTTGCCAGGAACAACTCTCGCCTGTTTTCTCGGCAATCAATCACTATTTGGAGATGAACATCAGGAGCGGGAAAATTCGTGATTTGGATCCCACAATCCTGACATCTGCATTGATGATGACGGTGTTGACGCATCCGGGGATATACAACCTGATCGATGGCAACAAGCCCGTATATTCAAATAGCCTGGAAGCGCACCGAGCATATGCCAAGTTCTGGCTGGATTTGATCGTTCCAAGGGCGTCGGCCTATCCATCGCCCATTGCCCAGACAACAGAGGAGCATTCTGGATGAACTGCATAGGTCGAAGTCCAGAAAGAACGCTACCGTCATTTTCGTAGGGCCAAGTTTAAGAACCGTAAGTGAAACAGAACGTCAGGAATCCAGGAGGGAAAGATATGTCTCCGGAATCAAAGCTTGCCCGACGGCATAGGGCGCAACGTTTCGGCCGTAGATTTATTACATATTCTTTGGACTTGGCAGCATTTTCCCTCTCTACATTCCTCGCATTCGAGTTGCGATTCGACGGCGCATTGCCCGCCCAATACTTCCATCCGATGGGGGTGGCCCTGTGCATCTGGGCAGCGGCAAAGTCTGCATCCTTCATCGTTGGCGCGGTAAACCGGGGGAGTTGGCGGCATATTTCTGTTCATGATGCAGTGCGGATTGTTTTGGCTGTTTCAGCGGGGTCAATGCTGGGTGGATTGGTCATATTTCTTCTGGTCGGGCCATGGGGCATTCCGCGTTCTGTGTACATTCTCGATTGGCTGATTTCCTGCGTGCTGGCTTTGGGGGGAAGGTTGGCAGTTCGCGTCATCTTGACCGCGAGGAGCAGGAGGAGGGTCGAGGGTGAGCGGACGAGGACGCTCATTTACGGCGCAGGCGACGCAGGACTAGCGCTGCTGTGGGAGTTGCGGCAGAACCACACCCTGATGTGCGATGTCATAGGCATTGTCGATGATGATCCACGCAAAGTGGGGCTCGTGCTGGATGGCAAGCGGGTGTTGGGAGCAGGAGAGGCCCTCGAAGCATTGGTACATAAGCACGCCATCAAGAGAGTGCTCATTGCGATTCCCTCCGCGACGGGACCGCAAATGGTGCGCATTTTGAAGTTCGCCACCGATGCCAAGGTGGAATACAAGATGGTGCCGAGCCTGGGGGAGCTTGTTCAGGGCACGGAATTGGGCAAGCAAATCCGAGAGGTTGCTGTAGAGGATTTGCTCGGTAGAAAGCCGGTGCATCTTGACCTGGAGCGGATTCGAGAGCGCATTCAAGGGCGGGTTGTCATGGTGACGGGCGCTGCCGGTTCGATTGGGTCGGAGATCTGCCGGCAGATTGCTCCCTTCCGTCCGCTTGCCATTGTTGGTTTCGATCAGGCGGAGACTCCCCTTTTCCATATTGACAAAGAAATGGCAAAAAGCTTCCCATACATAACCTTTCACCCAGAGATTGGCAGTATCACCAGCCGCGGCACTCTGAAACGGGTGATGCAACACTATCACCCTTCGATTCTGTATCATGCAGCCGCCTACAAGCACGTTCCGTTGATGGAGAGGCACGTCTTCGCAGCCGTCGAAACGAACATCTTCGGGACCTGGAACGTCGCCCGCGCAGCAGTTGAGCACGGAGTCGACGATTTTGTCATGATTTCCACAGATAAGGCGGTTCGACCGACCAGTATGATGGGCGCTACGAAGCGCACAGCAGAGTTGCTCATTCGCGCGCTCCAGATGGAGGGCGGGACCAAGTTTGTCGCGGTGCGCTTCGGGAATGTACTCGGAAGCAACGGAAGCGTTGTTCCAATCTTCAAGGAACAAATTGCCGCAGGTGGCCCGGTGACAGTTACTCACCCGGAAATGACCCGCTATTTTATGACCATTCCCGAGGCGGCCCAACTGGTTTTGCAAGCTTTCTCGATCGGCAAGGGTGGAGAGGTATTCGTCCTCGAAATGGGTGAGCCCGTCAAGATCGCAGATCTAGCCAAGAATCTCATTCTGCTCTCGGGGCTACAGCCTGAACGAGACATCGAGATTCAATTTACCGGTCTTCGTCCAGGTGAGAAAATGTTTGAAGAATTGAATCTGCAGGATGAGCATCTAATCCCAACTTCGCACGCTAAGATTAGAAGCTATGTTGGCAATCACAATCCGGATGCAATGCAAATCAAAGCGTCTTTGCAGCACCTGCAAGCAATTGTTGAAGGACAAGACGTCGCCAACCTCGTGCTGCTGCTCAAAAAATTGATTCCCGACTATAATCCCGGGGCCGAGCTTTTGAAAACTGCCTTGTCTATCAAGGCATATAAAGCAGATCCAGACAAGATTTCGGTTCGTCGTGAGCAGATCGAGACCTCCGTGGCGGCCAAACTAACGCCGGCAGCCCTGTTGAATTAGAGCATTTCTCCTATTGTTGTAGAGCTGAAAATGGTAGCCTGAACCATGCTCTTGCATCTTGGGCAGTGAGCAGCGGGAGCAGTTCTGCGATAGCTAGGTCGAGGGCTTCTTTTGTGCGAGCCTTGGCCGCGCGGAGCAGTTGTTTGAGCTTGGCCCAAGCCTTCTCAATGGGATTCAGGTCGGGCGAGTAAGGCGGCAGGTAGAGCAGTTGAGCTCCTGCCGCCTCGATTCTTTCGCGCACTCCCTGGACCTTGTGCGAACTGAGATTGTCCATCACCACCACGTCGCCGGGCCGCAGTTTTGGACACAAGACTTCATCCAGATAGGCGAGGAATATCTCCCGATCGGTGGCCGCCTCAATGGTCATGGTGGCGATCATTCCGCGGGTGCTGATAGCGCCCAGAATGGTGAGGATTTTCCATCTGCCATCGGGAGTGCTTTCATGAATGCGCGCGCCTCCCGCACAACGCGCATACAAGCGCGTCATCTGCGTAGAGACGCCGCTTTCATCGAGAAAGATCAACCGGTCCAGGTCGATCCTGCCAATCACATCGACGAACTCTTCGCGCCGTTTGCGGTTCTCTTCCGTGTCCCGCTCTTGGGAGTGGAGTGACTTTTTTAAGCCGGAATCCTAGCCGCTTTACGACTCGCCACAGATGCTGCGTGCTAACCTGCAGGCCGGTCTTGCGCTCTAACTCTGCCTGTAACTCGACTAACGTCGCGTCGGTGTGGGAACCAAGTAACTCCGCTAAGGCAGATTCGTCGATCCGGCGCTTGGCGCCCGGTCGGTAACTGGGCCGCTCCATCCGTCCGGTACGCTTCCTGGTCGCCGAGATCTTCCACGCCCAGCCCAGGCTCACACCGAAACGCTCAGCCAACTCGCCCAGGCTCCCCTTGCCCTGGTCAAAGGCCTCAAGCAGCTTGCGCCGCAAATCATCCGAATAAGGTCGCGCCATAGCATGTGCGCGGAGTATCGCCACTCACACTATACAGCATAAGGCGAAATGCTCTAGAGCGTTCAAAGAGCAGCTCTCTACACGAACGAGTGCGAAGGATTGGAACGCTGTGAGATTGGCTCGTATTATTTGCTGTAGAGGGGATATACTAGCCCTCAACAACTTTGCGCAGGTAGCCTTCAAAACTGCATCTGCTCTGCTGTATTGATCATTTATGCGGAGGGCTCCGGCGCGAACACTTGGCCCTCCGTGGCTCGATATCGGACGCGAATTCATTAATAGGCGGCATACAAATGTCGAAAATGTCGAAGCTCATCGGTTTTCGTGAGCTGTCCTATGTCTCAACCGGATACGAATTCTCTGAGGTGATGTTCTTAATGACCGGGAAGCTATCTCTTTTCCTCTTGTTGTCCTGTACGCTCTGCGCTGCGCAGACTCCGAACATATCCGTGGGACCAATGACCCAGTCGTCGTCCTCGACTCTGGGGGAGCAAAACCCAACCCAAGCGACTCCGAATATTCCTTCAGAAGATGAAGGCAACTCGACCGACCTTACCCCTATAGTCCCGAAGGCGCAAAAGCGGGAGGCCCCCAAGTCCAAGAATGGCGTTAAAGCCAAGACGAAGACAAAGGGCAACGACGAAGCGGAAGAAGAGAACGACGAAGCTAATCCAGAGGATACCCCCGAAGCCGCGAGGAAAATCCCCGCTATCACCATACGGTCCGATTTTGAGAAATTTGTGCATGAAGCAACGGGACGTTGGCTTGAAGTTTTCGGTAGGCAGCTCTTCGATGAGGGCGCTAAGAATTTTGCCCCTATTACGAACGTTCCCGTCCCTGCGGATTACGCAATTGGCCCCGGCGATGAATTGGCGATCAAGGTCTGGGGCAAGGTCGAATTGGAAGCAACTGTGACTGTGGACAGGAACGGCCAGATTCTCCTTCCTAAGGTCGGGCCCGTGAATGTTGTCGGGCTTCGTTACGAGCAGCTTGACCCATATCTGCGCAAGGCTATCGGGACCATCTATAAAGGGTTCGATCTCAATGTCACGCTCGGTCGCCTTCGCTCCATTCAGATCTATGTACTGGGAAGCGCCCGCCAGCCCGGGGAGTTCACCATCAGCTCCCTGAGCACGCTTCTCGACGCACTCTTCGCTTCCGGAGGCCCGTCGGGGATTGGTACCATGCGCCACATTCAACTGCAGCGCGCTGGTAAACTGGTCACCGAGATCGATATCTACGACGTTCTCCATAAGGGAGACAAGTCCCGCGACGTGCAGCTTCTGCCGGGCGATGTGATCTACATCCCTGTAATTGGCCCTCAGATAGCGATTTCTGGAAGCGTCAATGCTCCCGGCATCTATGAACTGAAGAACGAAACAACGGTAGCTTCCGCCATCGACGAGGCCAGCGGTTTAACGGCTCTGGCCACCACCGGTGGAGTTCTGATTCAGCGAATCGATGACCGAAAGTTCCGTCGGGTAGATGAATTCTCTCTGGACGCATCCGGGCTCGAGCGCAAGCTGAAAGACGCTGATCTGCTCACGATATCGCCCATTTCCCCGAAGTTCGAAAACGCGGTAATGATACGTGGTAATGTCGCTTCGCCTGGTCGCTTTCCGTGGCATGAAGGAATGCGTGTTTCCGACCTTATACCATCTCGCGACACACTGATCACGAACGCTCATTGGAACTTCCAGAACGCTCGATCGGGTGAGGGCCACACCAGGTTGATCGAGGACGTGGCACAGTCAAGCGCCGAGATCAACTGGAGCTATGCGTCCATCGAAAGACTTGATGACCACGATTTCAGCACCCGTCTGATTCCCTTCAACCTGGGAAACGCTATCGACAATCCAGCCTCCCCAGACAATCAAACACTTAAGGTCGGCGATATCGTCACCGTCTTTTCACGAAAAGATTTACCCCTACCACGAAAGCAGCATCAGGCTTTTGTTCAAATAGGTGGCGAGGTCAACGCCGCAGGCGTCTACCGTATTCAAGACGGAGACACCTTAAGGAGTCTAGTCGAGCGTGCGGGAGGGTTCACACCCCAGGCATTTCTATACGGCGCTCAGCTCTCCCGTTTGTCGATTCGGCAAATCGAGGATCAAGATTTGCAGTTCTCCCTCAAAAGACTTGAGAGAGAACTGACTAACCGCGAAGTCAGGCAGGGAGAGGACACCTTGAGACTCGAAAGACAGGAGAAGCTCATTGCTCGCTTGTCTGAAATTCACTCTGTAGGACGTGTCATCCTGGGAATCAAACCGACAGCCGAAACGATAGAGGATATTCCGGAGATTCCACTAGAGGATGGCGACAACTTCACAGTACCTGCAAACCCGACCACGATTCAGGTTCTGGGCGAGGTGTACAACCCCGCTGCTTTTCAATACACACCTAAACGGCGTCTGGGAAAGTACCTAGACGATGCAGGTGGTGCCACGCGAGAGGCGGACTTCAAGCGCGCCTTCCTTGTTCATGCGAATGGCACGGTAGTGAGCAAGCAAACCCGAGGGCAGCATTGGGGCAGAAACTTCAGCAGTCTTGTAGTGCTTCCTGGCGACGCCCTCGTACTCCCGCCGAACCTTAAGGTAAAGGGCCGAGGCTTTATCGATGAGTTGCCGGTGATCGCTCAGATTCTTTCCGGCAGTTCCATGACTGCGCTTCTGGCCTACACGGCAACCAGATAGTTTGCGTACGTCCTGCAATAGAAGCATTTCCTGCGGTTCTCGGCCGAGCCGCCAAACTTGCCTGTATTTGATCCTTTGCTTAGTTGGTACAGGCAAGCCACCGAAAAGATGAGCTTCAGGTATGTCTCCTCTGCAAGCTAGTGGTATGTCTCACTAATAGAATCGGTTATGTATCGAGGGTCATCTTATAGCCAGGAGACCCCGATATGCGTGTGGCTCAGCCCATTGAATTGACCGAAGAGGAGCGCCGGAAGCTGGAGCAACAATCGCGTGGACGTTCGATCGCCGCCCGTGTGGTGCTGCGTAGCCGCATAATCCTGCTGGCCGCAGCCGGACTGCAAAACAGGCAGATAGCAGAAAAGCTGAAGGTCGCACCGCGCATGGCTACGTTGTGGCGTGACCGCTTCAACAAACTGGGCATCAAGGGGTTACTCAAGGATGCGCCGCGGCCCGGACACCCTCCTTCGATCAATGCGGAATTGACCGCCTCGTTGATCGAGAAAACCACCCAGAGTACACCTGCCAACGCCACGCATTGGTCAACGCGCACGATGGCAAAAGAGATGGGCATCTCCAAAGCCTCCGTTTCGCGTATCTGGCGCACCCATGGGCTGAAGCCCCATCGCGTCGACAGCTTCAAGGTCAGCAACGATCCCCGGTTCGCAGAAAAGCTCGAAGATGTAGTGGGACTTTATCTCAATCCTCCCGAACACGCGCTGGTGTTGTCGGTGGATGAAAAGAGCCAGATACAAGCGTTGGACCGCACCCAGCCCGGCTTGCCGATGAAGAAAGGCCGTGGCGAGACCATGACCCACGATTACAAGCGCAACGGAACGACCACCTTGTTCGCCGCGTTGAACACCGCCAATGGCGAGGTCTACGGTCTATGTCAGGAGAAGCACCGGCATCAGGAATGGCTGAAGTTCCTGCGCATGATCGACAAGGCAGTGGCCGCCGACAAGGAGATACATCTGATCTGCGATAACTACGCGACGCACAAACATCCCAACGTCGAGCGCTGGCTGGAGCAGCACAAACGCTTTCACGTTCACTTCACGCCCACTTCAGCATCCTGGCTCAACATGATCGAGCGATTCTTTCGCGACCTGACTCAAAACCGGCTACGGCGCGGTGTTTTCCAGGATCTCGAACAGTTAATCATGGCCATCGGTGAATACATCGACGGCCACAATCAGAACCCCAAGCCCTTCATCTGGACCGCCAAAGCTTCTGACATTCTGGAAAAAGTCACCCGTGCTCAGGCTGTGCTGAATAATCGATGATCTGCTTGAGACACACCACTAGGGGCTGAAACTCTGCCGGACACTTTGAACTTTCGGCCCAGGTGGGGGAAGCTCGGAGAATCCGCCCGCAATGACAACGATCAACGTGGCTGGTGAAGTACAAAAACGGAGCCTCCTTCAGACATCTTCCGAACAAGCGTCTAAGCGGATCTTCGATCAATCCGGGCGGGGCATGCTCCTAAATGCCGGCACGAAACGCATCTTCTTGAACCGGTCGAATGATGCTGTGGTCAGCCGCCAGACACGTGCAGAACCCCGGACCAGAAGTCTTGAAAACATCCGGATGATGCATGGTGACGCAGTCATTGTTCCATCCAGGCTCAAGACCTTTGGTGGATACCCTGAAGAGTTGCCGATGATTACCCTAATACTTTCTCAAGGCGCCATGACGGGTGCATTGATCACCCAGATTGTGTAGAAGAGGTCTAAAGATGACTGAGCAAGATTTGTACCCTGACCATAATGAGGCAGCATCCGACGCGGTGTTACCACCGGAAGAGAGTGGATCAGCGTTTAGTATTACAGCGATCAGGCTCCTTACACATCTCGTTAAGAACGCCAAGCTTATCGCAGCTATGACATGTATAGCCTCGATCGCAGGCTTACTTTACGCCCTATGGCTTCCGAACGAATACAACTCTGTTGCCAAGATTATGCCCCCGAAGCAGACCCAGTCAACAACTTCTTTATTAACTACTCAAATGGGGGCGGGATCGCTCGGCGACGCGGCGTCGGCAGGACTGAGCCTGAAAGATCCAAATTCAATTTACTTAGGGCTGCTCAAATCCAGGCCGATTGCGGATGCAATTATCAATGAATTCGGCTTGGAGAAACTTTATCGTGTTAAAGACATGACGGGCGCGCGTAAAAAGCTCGAACTTAATACAAAGATCACATCCGAAAGAAGCGGTCTAATAGCCATAACCGTTACAGACGGAGACAAGAAGCGAGCGGCCGCCCTCGCAAATGCCTACGCGGACCAACTCCGCACCCTCACGAAGACCATCTCGGTCTCAGAAGCTTCCAAGCGGCGAGCATTCTTCGAAGAGCAGTTGGCGGACCAAAAAGAAGTGCTCGTTACGGCGGAAATGACCTTCCAGCAGGTTCAACTGAACAAGGGCTTCGTTCACCTCGATGCGCAGACCAACGTCATTATTGGCAGCCTAGCTGGAGTTCGTACCCAAATCGCCGCCGAGCAAGTTAAGCTGCAAGCCCTGAAGTCGTATTCGACTGAGCGCAATCCTGAAGTGCAATTAGCGGAACGTGAACTTGCCGCAATGCAGGGGGAGGCAGCTCAACTGGAGCAGCACAACAACCCGGCGGGGTACTCGGAGATGGGGCTGAAGGATGTTCCGAGAGCGGGGTTGGACTACCTGCGAGCCGCGAGAGATCTGCAATACCAACAGTCTCTTTTCGATCTGCTGCTTAAGCAATACGAAGCTGCAAGGTTGGATGAAGCCAAAGATGCGGCGGTCATTCAAGTCGCCGAGCCAGCTATTGAAGCAGATCGTAAAGCAGCTCCAGCCCGTTCGCAGATCTTGCTGGGGTTCACGATTGTGGGTTTTCTCGTTTCGTGCCTCCTTACGATGGTGTCTCCGTGGTTGAAGAATCAGCGGTCGAATCCGGGCTTCACAAGAGCCATTCAGAATCTGAAGTCCAGTCTACCTAAGAGCAGGACGGCTGAAAGCTTGAAAGCATGATGTTAAGAGAAGGCCCGGAAGTCGGGGAAGTCAGCCTGCATGAGGATGGAAGTCCAATTCAGGATTCGGGTCTTCCCGGGTAGCTGGAATTCGGCGGACAGTCAGGTCACAAATGAAGCGATTTGAAACTATGACTATCCAGGCTGTCTCTCTGGATCCACGATTCAGTACATTCCTGGCAAGGCTTCCGTTACGAGATTGCGTCCAGTGTACCGATCACCAAAACTCGCCTTACCAATAGCGTCGCACTGTAATTCCAGCATCATTTGAGGCTCGGACTGGGTCACCACTCTCTGCGCCATCAGCATCGGTTTCCCGGAGTGTGTGGGAATACCCGCAAGAATCCAGAATACTGATCCTTACCAGCTAACTCTTTGTGGAACGGCCTCATCGGCAAAGGGGAAGGTCATCGTCCTTCCTGGCACACCGACCACGTTTAGCCCCTTCGGCACAGTGCCACTGTCGAACCACAGAAAGCTGCACTATCAACCCCCAAGGAAAAAGCGACTTGCTGAAACGCCTACTCAGAAGTATTTTTGCGCTCTTGACAGGGCAGTTCCTTAACGTAATCGGCAATCTACTTCTGGTGCCCTTGTTCCTTTCCCGGTGGTCGAGCGGTGTTTACGGGGACTGGATGGCTCTGTCAGCTGTTGTCGCATATTTTGGTGTGACGGACCTAGGCGTGAACTCAGCAGCCGGCAATACGATGATGGCTGCCTATGCGCGCGGGGACTTGGCCGTATACCGGTGCATCCAGACATCGGCGATGGCCTTCTATGTAGGAATGGCTCTTACCCTATCTGTACTGGCTGGAGTTCTCTCCATCCTCTTCCCAATACCCGCATGGATAGGCATCCGGAATATCCCACCAGTTGCTGCTGCCTGGGTTACATGGTTACTGGCCTCCCGGCTACTCTGGCAGATGCCGGCAGCTCAACTGGGCAGCATATACCGGACGACGGGAAATCTCGCGGCAACCCAGTGGTTTGGAAACCTCCAATCGATCGGGCTGCTGGCAGTTACGGCTAGCATTCTTTTGCTCCATGGAGGTGTCCTGCACTTGGCCCTTTGGGGAACTTTACCCATGTTAGTGGTCACGGCAGGTGCCTGGTTGAGCCTCCGGCGTAGCTGTCCGGAACTTCTGCCGACGCTGTCGGGGTTCAGTTTCGCAGGCGTCCGTGAACTGGTATTGCCGAGCCTGCAGTTCGGTTTGATAATGATCTCTATGGCGCTCACGCTCCAGGGCCCAGTAGTGCTTGTCTCTATGATGCTCGGTGGCACTGCGGTCGCGTTGCTTGTCACCACGCGCACCATGGCGAATGTTGTTAAACAATTGGTGGCCCCCGTTCAGGTCGCACTCTGGCCTGAACTCACGCGCCTGGATGCGATTGGAGCGGAGCAGACGCTTCGCCTCGCGCACAGGCTATTATTGATAGGATCGCTGACACTTAGCGCGGCCTTCGCAGGCACCTTATGGTTCGAAGGTGCGAGTGTTTTGACAATATGGACCCGGGGGAAGCTCCCTGTAAATATCTGGCTCCTGCGCTTCTTTTTGCTTTCTGTCGTGCTCCAATCGCCATGGTTTGCAAGCTCGCTTTTCGCCATGGCCAGCAATCGACACCGTCGACTTGCACGTTCTTATGCGATTTCAGCGGCTCTCTCACTTGCGACAATCGTTCTGCTTATCCCTCATTATGGCTTGCTTGCAGTACCGTTGGGTGCAATTGTAGGAGAATCGTTGGCGTGTTATCACTTTGTCATCAAAGACGCTTGCAGTGTTCTCAAAGAAGAATACGGCCGATTTGCCATGCAACTTTGGTCGGCAGTTGCCATGATATCGTGCGCAGCTTGGGGCGCTGGATATTTGGGTCACGCAGTGGCGATCGGTCCGGCACCATTAAGATGGCTAGAAGTCGGCATCATGACAACTCTTGGTGCCGTCTCAGTTGCATGGTGCCTAGCGCTGCGAGAGGACGATCGCTCTCATCTTGAATGCTGGACCAAGCTCCGCTGGGCGCGTTTCCGTTCCGGTGGGGAACAACTGCCTGCTTGATCACCAGTGCCACGGAGTGACTCCTATGCTTCCTCGGAACCACCTCGCGCGAATTTGCGGCGGACTCGCCGTTCGTCTGTTTAGGAGCGGCTGCAACCAAATACGCATCTTGCGGTTCAGACGTGCAGGCCTGCATTCCACAGGAACGATCTTTATCAGTCGCAAAGCACGCTTCTTTCAGGCGTCTAACGTTACCATCGGTGCGAATTGCTGCATCGGTGGAGCGTTCTTCTACTCATTAGATAAGATCTCGTTGGGCGAAAGATCTATCGTGGGAGACGGCGTCTTCATCTGTACCGGAAGTCACGATATCTACTCGCCAACTTTCGATCTGGTGACGAGGCCGATTGCTATTGGTTGTCACGTCTGGATCGCGAACGGGGCGACAATCCTTCCGGGAGTGCGTATCGGTGACGGGGCGGTTATCGGTGCCATGGCGGTAGTCTCTAGGGATGTGCCAGCCGGCGCAATTGTGGTCGGTAACCCTGCTAAGGTTGTCAAGACCGGCAGACCCATCCCGATAGATTTCGATCCTTTGACACTTGGATCAATTAACTACCGAACCTCGATCGAGCGACTACGTACGAACCTATCCAAGTACTGCCGACGCGGTTCATAGCAACACACTGGAATTGGTTATGAACAGGAGTTAAAGCAGCAGGGGCAGGCAAAGGAAACCTCCATCGCTGCCTGACCGCGCATCCCGACAGTCTAGAAGTTAGCGAAATACGCCCCCGCTAAGGAGGATTCCAACATGGTATCTAGCTCTTTGCTCCATCGCTGCGGCACGATATTAGCAACCTCGATCTTCGCAACCACCTTCTCCGGAAAGAGCGTAAGAGATTACGTCCCCAGGCTCTCCATCCTCCGGAGCAACATTTGGGCGGCGATGCCAGTGTTTCTTGTTACGATGGCAGGCTTCCTGTTTGCTGGCAACGAAGTAAATGCACAAAGCGTCAGTCCCCAATCAGTTCAGACGATAAGTGTAAAGGACTTCGGGGCGAAAGGTGACGGTAGCACCAATGACAGGTCGGCAATCCAGACGGCAATAAACGCCACCCCTCCGGGCGGAACATTGCTGGTGCCACCCGGTCAGTATCTGCTAAATGGATCAGGAACTGAATTAATCCTTATCGGCGGCAAAGCCATAACACTTAGTTGCTCTGGCTGGGGCGAAACAAAGTTTATAGTAGCCGCCTCTGTTCCGAACACCACAGACGTTGTGCGGCTACAGGGCCCATCTATCGGCTTTGTGATGCAGAATTGCCAATTCGTCCCCCAGTCAGGTACCCCGGCACGCAATGCTCTGAATCTGGATGCAACCAGCGCGCACAATGGTCAGAGAATAATCGCAGACTTCGTGCTGAGTCACAACAATTTTGGAGGATTCGGCGGAAAAGGGATCGCTACGACGTTTCTAACGCTAACCGATGGAGTCTTCTGCGGAGTAATCGAGAAGAATGAAATCGTGAACGGCATTGCGTTGGATCGGGCAGGCGATCTGCTGACCATCCGAGACAATGTCCTGGTTGGACGCGGCCCCGGGATCATGGTCAATCTAGTAGGTCCGCCAACTGCAAATGAACTAAAGATCGAACACAATGCGATCACAACATGCAGCGGCGGTGTTGTCGTCAAGGCGAGCGGTAAACTCCGTCTTCAGGATAACTACTTCGAACCCGGAGCTGCGTGCGCCAATCTGAAATCTCCAAACGGAGCGCTTGTCGAGTTGATAGGCAGCAGCGCAGCACCCTTGGTGGGTGCCGTGCTGGATGGCAATCTCTATAGCATGTCTCCTAACACTGCCGACTACGCAATTTACTCAGACTACACGGTAGGGCTTTTGTCGCTCGGGGACACGTTCAGCTTCGGGCAAGCATCACAGCGAGGCATTAAGACTACTTCGCACAGCATCAACGCAACGCTGGACCATTCAACCTCTATTGGTCTGGACTACAAGGGGTTGGTCTCGGCGGGAGCGCCGGCGGTTACTATGGTTATGCCAAATGGCGTCGCCGCCAATGATACCGGGGAGGCAACAACATTGCATCGAGACACGGTTGGAACGCCGAAGAGCCTGGGTCCGCGGGATGGAGATTCGTGTGTTACTGGGGCAATTTTCTCTGACGCGCAGTACGTTTACGTCTGCGTCACGGGGAGCGCAAACAATACTAGCACGATCAAGAAGGCTCTCCTGAAGTAAGAGCGTGTTCCCGACCGGGACGCTCCTTTGGCGCCTAACTGCTCAAAAACCTGGAAGTCGATTGGAGCACTGGCAACGCCGCAGGAGAGCGTTTTGGTGCCCGAGTGACGCCCAGTTCCGAATCAGGGCGGCCTTACGTTGAGAGAATGTTAACCAGGTGACCGATCGGTGGTTGAGCTCCTCGACCGCTCGACAACGTTCTTCAGTCGCGGATGGTTGAAACCGTTGGTTTGATGGAACCAGGAGTCGGTGCCTCCCAACCCGCTTCGAACTAATAGACCCTTTAATGCGACTCTCACTTGGAGGAATCCTATAGCGATGAACATCGCCATATCCGCAATCGGTCGTTATCATATGGCTGACTTGGCTCGCCAAATGCTGCGCCTAGGACAAGGGGTTGAGGTTTATACGGGAAACCCCAAATCCCATTTCGATAAGGACCTGCATTCTCATACCCATACTTTTCCATATTTCCATATCCTCACTCTATTGCGCGGGCGCATACCCCCCGCACCACGGACGACATGGTGGCATGATCGGGACATGGACTCACTTGGTCGTTGGCTCGCCCGCGCCGTAGATCCGGATACTACGGATATCCTCGACGGACTTGAGGGGCTGGGGCCAGCATGTGGTCGTCTAATGAAAGCTCGGGGGAAAGCCTGGATCTGCAACATAGCGACGTGCCACATCCTGGATCGAGTTGCGCTTGGTGAGGAATATCGCCATTGGGGTGCAAAAGCCCCGAAGTGGAGCGAAGCTAACGTCAATAGAGTTCTTGCAGAATACGCGGAGTCCGACGCTCTCGTTGTTCCCTCGGAATTCGTACGACGCTCATTTCTTGATCGCGGAGTGTCGAGCGATAGGCTGCGCGTCTGTTCTTACGGCGTGGATACCTCAATGTATCAGCCTGTTGGTAAGGGCGATTCCAAATTCCGCGTACTGTTTGTAGGATCTGCGTCCATTACCAAGGGCATCGGATATCTGTTCGATGCGTTGCGCCCTCTGGTCGAAAAAAATCAATGTGAATTGTGGCTCGTTGGTGCGATTGAAGGCGCAGTTAAAGGTCTGTTGGAGAAGAACAGAGATATCTTTGTATACAAGGGCATCGTGCCGCGAGCGGAGCTAAGCGGTATTTACAGTCAGGGTTCGGTCCTTGTGCTGCCTTCTGTCCAAGAAGCTTTTGGAATGGTACAAGCGCAGGCTATGGCTTGCGGTTTGCCTGTGATTGCCACAACCAATACGGGTGCTCCGAATCTGTTCAGCGACGGTATCGAAGGCTTTATCGTTCCCGCTCGAAATTCCCTAGCCATTCGCAATCAAATCAAATGGATGATCGACCACCCAAATGAGCGAGCACAAATGGGGAATGCCGCAATGCGGAGGATCAAGGAACTGGGCGGGTGGGATCACTACGGAGAGCAGTGTCTTGCAGTATATCGAGAAGTGCTGGCTCGGAAACATATAACTGCATAACTCAACTGCTAAGATGTCCTGGATCCCTAAAATGACAAAGACGCCCGATTTCCCAAAAACTTCCGTGACCTGGCCTCGGAGTACCGAGGCCAGGTGGGCGCCCTTTCCTTCCCTCGGCAACAGCACCCCCAGCCTGTTTATCCGGCTAGCGCCCATTATCTTCTTCGTAACCTATCTCACGGTAACAGTTCTGTTATTCGCGTTTGGTCCATGGCCCTATCGCGTTAACAATGGCGTCAAGCTCTATACCTTCTTAGCCGCGGCCCACATCGCGTTATTAACGGGCTACCTAAGTGTTATCAAGCGACGTGCGCAGGGGTACGGTGGACGCTGGTCGTTGAAAAAGGTCGTGCTCGCAGCCCTGATCGTCAACTTCGCCTTGCTGATACCTAGTGCCATGTTCCGAGTTGGAACCTCGTCGAAGGATGTCATCACAGGAACAGCATCTCTGGGAGAGGCCTACAGTACTTCAAACGTAGCCCGTGTCGACAAGACCCCGGTCATCGAATATGTCCGATTCCTGTTTGGCCCTTTGCTCGCGCTGCTCCTGCCGCTCGCCGTCTTTTACTGGCACGTTCTTCCAAAGCGAGTTCGAGTTTTCTCGCTGCTATTCGTATTTGCGTTCGTAGGCATGTTCGTTCTGATGGGTACGAATGCGGGCCTCGCACTGATGCTTCTTGAATGCCCGTGGCTCTTTGTGGCCAGCAAGTTCGCGGGCTACAGGGAATCACGGAAAACGCAGTGGCATGTGAAGCTAGCCATAGCCGTCGGGGCCACAGCATCAGTCATTCTATTCTTCTTCTTCTTTGCTGCCACGCAGATTTCGCGCCAAGGCGCTGGGTTCACAGGCGAGTATACCCGAGCGGGAGACGTTTACGCCGACGATGAGAACTTCATGATACGCAATCTCGAGGGAGTACCCAAAATCGGGGTGCTTTCGTTAACGAGCTATCTGACGCAAGGCTATTACGCCGTTGATTTAGCCTTCGACAAGCCATGGGTTCCGACGTTTGGCGTGGGAAACTCGTTCTTCCTTACTCGCCAAGCCGTGAGGATTACCGGTGTCACATCTCTTGAACAGGCACCATATCCAATGCGGATCGAGGACGAGGGCTGGGATGCATTTGGTGAATGGTCAACCATTTATCCATGGATTGCTTCAGATGTTTCATTTCCCGGCACTATAGTAGTGGTGTTTCTGATCGGGCGCTTATTCGCCCTCTGTTGGCTAGATACCCTGGAGGGGGAGAATCCATTCGCGGTTGGAATGTTCGCTCAATTCATAATCATGCTGTCCTATTTTAATGCCAACAACCAATGCCTATCGGGAGGCGAAGGGTTGTCTGGTTTTGTGGTTTTGCTGATCCTGTGGTTGAGTACGCGAAGAAAACTACCGGCTCATGGCGCGCGAAGAAAGTGGATATGGAACTGACCAATAATGAACATCAAACGCGAATTGCCCTGGCTTTCGTCGGTATCGTTGTACCGGACGAGCCGAAGTATCATTCGGTCGCATTCAGCCGCGCCGGGAACATGTTTCAAACCAATCTGCTAAGTTCCATTGCATCCGCTGGGATCACTGCATCAACTATAATTTCCCCAATTCCAGTTCAATCCTGGCCGTCCGGAAATCGGTTGCTGGTTAGAGGAAGCAAGTACCGACTGAAGGACGGTACCGAGATTAGCTCGTTGCCATTCGTCAACGTTCCATTGCTCAAACAACTGACAATTGGCGTCGCGGCAATGCAAAGATTGCTCGTCTGGGGATGGCGCAATAGAAAGTCTGAATTCCGGGTTGTGTGCACATTCAACCTAACAGTGCCGCCCGCCGTGTTTACCCTAATGGCTGCTCGTCTAATTGGCGCAAAGACGATTGCGCATCTTAACGATATAAATATTCCGGGCGAGACCGTCCCTAATTCGTTGTTTTTTAGAATGGACTATGCACTTCACCGCTGGTTAATGCCGAGATTTGATGGTCTGGTGGTGGTATCCAAGGCGATCGTGCGAGAGTTTGGCTTAAGCGCCCCTCATATCCTGATTGAAGGAGGCGTTGACGAATGCGCGTTCCATGAGGTGTCTCAGCCCACCAATTCGTCGAGTTTCGTAATAGTGTCCGCAGGAAGCCTAGACGAGGCGAATGGAGTGAAAATCCTTCTGGAGGGTTTCTCCAAGCTGCGCGGAGAGCATTACAGGTTAAGGATTGCCGGTGCGGGACCGCTTGACGCAGAGGTGAGGCGAGCTGCTGAAGGGGATCCGCGAATCGAGTATTGCGGCTATCTGAAATTCACGGAAGTGCTGCGGCTGTTCGAATCGGCTGATTTGCTCGTGAATTTGAGACTGACCAAGAATATTAACACGAAGTACTTTTTCCCTTCGAAGTTAATCGAGTATATGGCCTCAGGACGCCCGGTAATCTCCACCTGTACCGGTCATGTTGAAGAGGAGTTTGGAGAGTTTCTCTTCCTCCTCAGACAGGAGACGCCGGACGGGTTTGCCGAGGCAGTCAAGAATATTTCGCGTATCGAGAAGGACACCCGAGAGCTGCTAGGCGCCAAGGCAAGGGCCTACACAATGACGAACCGTACATGGAGCGCACAGGGTCGTCGCATGGTGCGGTTTATCGAGTCTCTTGTAGCGCCGAATCCGGTGTCAGATGACGTCAAAATGAAAGGGTGAGATGCCTTCACAACAGCCCAGACTACTGGTTCTGATCGGGTCATATCTTCCAGGTTACAAGGGGGGGGGGCCGACTCGCAGTATCGACAATCTTGTGGCAACACTTGGGGATGAGTTCAATTTCAAGATCGTAACTCTTGATCGGGACCTCGGGGAGAAGACGCCTTACCCAGGAGTTGCCGCAAATAAGTGGGTTCGGGTCGGCAAGGCTGATGTGCTGTATGTGGCACCATCCATCTCCGGCTTGCTGAGCATGCTCCGGGTACTGCTTTCCGCCGATAAATATTCCGTGGTTTATTTGAACAGTTTCTTTGCCCGGCGATTTTCAATCTTGGCCGTATTAACGCGCTACTTCAAGCTCTGCCGACCGCGGTGCCTGGTGCTTGCGCCGCGAGGTGAGTTCTCGCCAGGCGCGATACAGATCAAACGCCTACGGAAGCACCTCTATATCAAGCTTGCTGGATGGATGGGTCTCTATGAAAACCTCATATGGCACGCATCAAGCGATTTCGAGGGAGCAGACATACGCCGAACAATGTCGAACGCCACTGTCGTAGACATAGCCGGAGTTATGCCAAGCTATTCGGCGGGTTACGGTCTGAAGGGGAGAAGCGAAGTCGCGACGGCGATGGATATCGCGCGTTATACGCAACGTGAGCGGCGCTCCAGTGGGTCAAAGCAATCGGGCGCGCTCAGAGTGGTGTTCATCTCGCGGCTCTCACGGAAGAAAAACCTGGCTGGGGCGCTAAAAATGCTGAGAGGTTTAGTAGGCGATGTTTCCTTCGACATCTACGGCCCAAAAGAGGATGCAAAGTACTGGGATGAGTGCCAAATCCTCATTTCACTACTGCCAAAGAACATCCAGGTACGGTATATGGGGGTGATTGAACACGAGAAGATCGAGTCGCTATTTGAGGAGTATGAGCTATTTCTTTTCCCTACTTTGGGTGAAAACTACGGGCACGTGATTTGTGAAGCCCTCGTATCGGGCTGTCCTGTCCTGATTAGCGATCAGACACCTTGGCGTAATCTGGAAAGCCTGGGGGTTGGATGGGATATTCCACTGGATGAGCCGGAGAGCTTTCGAACTATTCTCCAACAGTGCGTTGACGGGGATGATGAGTGGCAAACCGAGCTCTCAGTGCGAGCAATGGATTACGGCTGCAAGCACGTCTCGGATCCAAGAATCATCGAGGCGAACAGGCATCTCTTTGAACGAGCATTCGCCTGGAGGGAGAGTTATGGCTCGGAAGAAGTATCACGAAAGCATTTATAATTGGTGGTGCCGGCTTCATCGGCGCAGCCTATCGAAATGCTGTTCTGAGACAAGCAGTCAACAAGTAATATGGGCATTTTGCTTGACGCCACATGCCCCCAAACGTAGAGCTTGCGGGCATGAGCGATGAGCCCCCGAGGACGTTGTTGAAGTTGGAGTGGCGACAAATGGTTAACCGGGAGGAAGCATGAAAGCACAACAGCAGACTGAAATCTTCAAGGACAAGACCCTTCTCGTTACGGGAGGGACAGGTACCTTTGGCAATGCAGTCGTTGACATGGGGGCCGGGGCGGGATTCAGCGAGATTCGCATCTTTAGTCGGGACGAGAAGAAGCAGGACGACATGCGTAACCGACTGAGAAACAGTGCCGTCAGCTTCTATCTGGGCGATGTGCGGAACTACGATAGCGTCTTGCAGGCGATGCGTGGCGTGGATTTTGTGTTTCATGCGGCGGCTTTGAAGCAGGTTCCGTCGTGCGAGTTTTTCCCCATTGAAGCGGTGCAGACGAACACGCTAGGCGGCGAAAACGTGATGAAGGCGGCGCTTGCTTTCAATGTCGGCAAGGTGATCGTGCTGAGCACGGACAAGGCTGTGTATCCGGTAAATGCGATGGGAATGTCGAAGGCGCTGATGGAGAAGTGCATGGTGGCCAAGGCGCGAATGTACGGGGACAGTTCCACGATATTTTGCGGAACGCGGTATGGGAACGTGATGGCATCTCGAGGGTCGGTGATTCCGCTGTTTCTGAATCAGATTCTAGCCGGGAAGCCGCTGACCCTGACCGACCCAAACATGACCCGATTCATGATGACGATCGAGGGGGCAGTGGATCTTGTGCTTTATGCCTTTGCGTATGGTGTGCCGGGAGATATCTTTGTACAAAAGGCTCCGTCCGCGACCATCGGTACTCTGGCCAAGGCCCTTTTGAAGCTCCTGAATGCGCAGAATGAGATTCGGATCATTGGTACGAGGCACGGCGAGAAGCTCTATGAAACACTCTTGAACCGTGAAGAGATGGTGCAGGCCGAGGATCTTGGCGATTACTACCGGGTGTCGGCCGACGTTCGGGATCTGAACTACTCCAGCTTTTTCAGCAGTGGAGAAGCTGAGGTTTCCGAAGCTATCGATTACAATTCCCACAACGCAGAGTTGCTGGATGTGGATGGGATGATGAACCTGCTGCTGAAACTACAGTGTGTGCAGGACGCACTGAACGGCAAGACGGTGCTGGCATGAAGCGGGCGCTGATCACTGGAGGCGCTGGTTTCATCGGCTCCTCGATTGCGATGCAATTGTCGTCGGCTGGTATTGAGGTGGTTGTCTTGGACAATTTGTCCTCAGGCTACCGCATGAATATAGACGGCTTGAAGGGCGTTCGTCTGCTTGAGAAGGATATTCGCGATGCCGACATAGGCACTGCCCTGGAAGGCGTTGACACAGTCTTTCACTTGGCAGCTTCCGTAGGAAACAAGCGCTCAATCGACGATCCAGTTACGGACGCACAAATCAATGTAATCGGCACTCTCAGGGTGATAGAAGCGGCGCGGAAGGCGGGAATCAGAAAAGTTGTAATGTCTTCATCGGCCGGAATCTACGGCGAATTGATGACACTTCCCATCCTCGAAACTCATCGAACTGAGCCTGACTCGCCTTACGGGGCTAGCAAGCTGTGCGCAGAGAAGGAATGTCTTGCTTACGCGAAGCTGTACGGGATGGAGATCGTCTGTTTGCGCTATTTCAACGTCTATGGTCCGAGACAGCAGTTTGACGCGTACGGGAACGTCATTCCGATTTTTGCCTTTCAGATGTTGCGGGGCGAGCCGATTACAGTGTTTGGCGACGGCGAACAAACGCGCGACTTTGTAAACGTTCATGACGTAGCTCAAGCGAATATCAAAGCGGCGTTGGCGTCTGGAGTAAGTGGTGCGTTCAATATAGGAAGTGGTACGCGCATCAGTATCAATGCTCTGTTGGATCTCCTCAGTACAGTTAGTGGAAAACGCCCGACTGTGCGGTACGATGCACCCCGTCCAGGGGACGTGCGCCACAGTCTGGCCGATATAGGCGCGGCGCGCAGTGCATTCGGGTTCGACCCACAGGTCGGATTGGCTGATGGATTAACCGAGTACATGGAGTGGGTCAAAAAGGAACTCCAAAGATGATTTATCAAGAAGAGGGGACCAGCAAAGTGACATCGCCCACAATTGTCATTCTTGGCGGAACCGGTATGCTGGGACACAAGCTGTTCCAGCAGTTGAGGGCAGAGTACCCTGATACGATCTGCACAATACGAGGATGCGCAAGCGATGCTCCATTGTCCCGCATCACTCTTTTTCAGAACGGCGGGGTGATTGAAGGCCTGGATGCCACCAATTACGATGAGCTATCGCGCTTGCTTCTTGGCTTGCGGCCTGACTTCCTGATTAACTGCATGGGAGTCATCAAGCAGCGCGACACCGCTTCTTCCTATTTACCTACCATTACATTGAACTCACTGCTACCGCACCAATTGGCAGAACTTGCCGCAAAGTGGAACGGGCGCGTGATCCACTTCAGCACGGACTGCGTTTTTAACGGGCTTCGAGGCATGTATACCGAGGAAGATCCGAGCGATGCTGTTGACTTGTACGGAAAGACCAAATTTCTCGGTGAAACCACGGAGCCAAACGCACTTACTCTGAGGACGTCGATCATAGGGCGGGAACTCGTGAATCATCGTTCCCTGCTTGACTGGTTCCTTTCCAATCGAGGAGGGAATGTTGATGGATACCGGAAGTCCATCTACTCAGGAGTGACTACCAATCATCTTGCAGATGTTATAAAGGACATCATTGCGCACCATCCTCAACTGAATGGCCTCTATCAAGTCGCAAGCACGCCCATCAGCAAATATGATTTGCTCTGCCTGCTCAAAAGGGCCTATGACGTGGACATTGCGATAAACCCGGTAGATGGGGAAATGGTGGATCGCAGCATGGATGGCTCGAAATTTGCAAATGCAACCGGATACAAGTGTCCATCCTGGACATCCCTAGTGCAACACTTGGCAGAAGATTCCACGCCCTATGCGCAATGGTTGTAATCCGGGCATTCGCGCACTTGACTTTTGCATGTGCGCATATTGCTTGCAATAAACCATGAATTGGAAATTGAGAGATGAGATAATATTGTTGAATTTTCACGGCGAGACCAGAACCCCGGAGAACGTGCGATGAAGGTTGCGACCATACTTGGTACTCGTCCCGAGATCATACGGCTGTCTCGGGTGATTGCGGCATTGGACCGCTATACGAATCATGTACTGATTCACACGGGTCAGAACTATGACTATGAGCTGAATCAGGTGTTTTTTGACGACCTGGATATTCGTCGGCCGGACCACTTTCTACAAGTGGCCGGAAAGAATGCCGCAGAGACAATTGGGCAGGTGATTTCGAAATCCAGCGATCTGCTTGCCGAGGTGCAGCCGGATGCAGTGCTGATTCTCGGAGACACGAACAGCAGCCTAGCGGCGTTGTCGGCCAAGCGATTGAAGATCCCGATCTTCCACATGGAAGCCGGGAACCGCTGCTTCGACGAACGGGTTCCCGAGGAGATCAACCGCCGTATTGTCGATCATATCAGCGACATCAATTTGCCATATAGCGATATGGCACGCGAGTATCTGCTGCGCGAAGGGATTATGCCGGATCGTATTATCAAGACCGGCAGTCCCATGCGCGAGGTGCTGGATTATTATCGTGCAAAGATCGATCAATCGGATGTTCTGACCCGTCTGGATTTGCAGGCGAACGAGTTCTTTGTCGTCAGTTGTCATCGCGAGGAGAACATAGATTCGCCCGAGCAGTTTGAAAACCTGATCGTGGTGCTGAATCTCCTGGCGTCACACTACAACCTTCCTGTCATTGTTTCGGTTCATCCCCGTACGCGCAAACGACTTGATGCCGAAGCGGTGAGCTTCCCGGAAAATGTGCGTCTGATGAAGCCGCTGTGCTTCTCCGATTATGTTCATTTGATGATGCACGCACGCGTAACGCTCTCTGACAGTGGAACCATCAGCGAAGAATCGTCGATTCTAAACTTTTGCGCACTGAATATTCGCGCGGCGCACGAGCGGCCGGAGGGCATGGAAGAAGCGGCCGTGATGATGACCGGGCTGAAGCCTGAGCGCATTCTTGAAGCGATAAAAGTGCTTGCTGCGCAATCGACTGGCGATAGTCGGACGCTGCGCATGGTGGCCGATTACTCGATAACGAATGTCTCGGAGAAAGTAGCACGCATCATTCTGAGTTATACGGACTATATCAACCGACTGGTGTGGAAGAAGAACTAATCATCTGCGGTTAGTGCAGGTAAAGACGCCTATGAAAATACTGATACTATCGCAGTGGTTTGATCCAGAGCCAGATTTCAAGGGGTTATTGTTCGCCCGTGAACTGGTGGCTCGAGGCCATGAAGTTGAGGTACTCACGGGCTTTCCCAACTATCCTGGGGGAAAGATCTATCCTGGCTACCGGATACGTCCCTGGGCACGTGAAAGACTCGACGGTATCGATGTGTTGCGCGTGGCGCTTTATCCGAGCCACAACAACTCCGGCCTCCATAGGATCTTCAACTACGTGAGTTTTTTCATATCGGCAGCGGTGTTCGGCACAGCTTTGATCAGGAAGCCGGACGTGATGTATGTTTACCATCCACCCATCACGGTTGGCTTTGCCGCAACGGTGATTGGATTCCTTCGCCGGGCGCCATTCGTTTACGATATTCAGGATCTCTGGCCCGACACGGTCGCCGCTTCAGGGATGATGTCGAATCCAAGGGCTCTTGGCTTATTGGGAAGTTTGTGCAAGCTGGTCTATCGTCGCGCCAGCCATATCGCAGTACTCTCCCCCGGCTTCAAGGAAACATTGGCCAGACGCGGAGTTCCACTGGACAAGATCGATGTGATTTACAACTGGTGCGATGAGACGGTGTTCAAGTGTGATTATGAGTGTGGAGCACGCCCGGTCAGTAGCGCGGATAAGTTAAGCATTCTCTTTGCCGGAACGATGGGTATAGCCCAGGGGCTCGACAGTGTGCTTCAGGCAGCGCAAATCTGCCTGCGTACAGCGCCAACTGCGGAGTTTGTTTTTGTAGGTGGCGGCGTGGAGTGGGCCAAGCTGGAGAGAATGGCCGAGGAAATGAAACTCGACAATGTCAGATTCATGCCTCGACAGCCGATGCACGCCATGGGCGGGATACTTGCTGGCGCAGACGTTTTACTGGTGCACTTGAAAGACGATCCATTGTTCCGCATTACCATCCCATCGAAGACGCAGGCCTACCTCGCCGCGGGAAAGCCGATCCTGATGGGGGCCTGCGGCGATGCTGCCGATCTGGTGAAGCAGTCACAGTCCGGCGTTCTCTGTGAACCGGGCAATCCACAAAGCATTGCGGATGCAGTAAAGAAACTCGTTGACCTCGGGCCTGAGCGGCTTGCCGCCATGGGCCACAACGGCAGAGGGTTCTATGACCGCGAACTATCGATCTCCAGTGGCGTCGAAAAGTTTGACTGTGTTTTCAAGGCGGCTGCCGATCCGTCGCCGGGCTTGCGCCATCGTCAGAGCGGATGGCGGTTCTGGATCAAGACAGCGTTTGATCGTGGCACCGCACTTTGCGGACTCATCCTTCTGTTGCCTGTATTCGTAGGGGTAAGCGTGCTTGTCGGGTTGTCTATGGGATTCCCGGTCATGTTCCAGCAGCAGAGGCCTGGTCGGTTTGCAAAGCCCTTTTGGCTGCTCAAGTTTCGTACCATGTTGGACTGGCGCGATGCAAATGGAAGTCTGTTGTCTGATGTGGACCGATTGACCCGTGTTGGGCGGTTCTTGCGCGCTACAAGTCTCGACGAGTTGCCGCAGTTATGGAACGTACTTCGCGGTGACCTTAGCTTAGTGGGGCCAAGGCCGCTGCTGATGCAGTATCTACCTCGCTATTCGCCGGAGCAGGCGCGACGGCACGAGGTGATGCCGGGGATTACTGGCTGGGCTCAGGTCAACGGTCGCAACGCGCTGAACTGGGAAGAGAAATTTACCATGGACACGTGGTACGTCGATCACTGGTCGTTATGGCTGGATTTGAAGATCTTGAGCATGACAGTCTTGCGTGTGCTGAGGCGCGACGGAATTTCGAATCAAGATCACGCAACGATGCCGGAGTTTATGGGCCTGAGTACCGTAACGGGCGTGCGAAACGAGCAGCGGTGATGCGTATAGGCGTTGACATAGCAAGCATCTCACGGATTGCCCACTCGCTTTCTGTCAGCACTAAGTTCGCTTCAAGAGTTTTTGCCCCCGGTGAGCTCGAGCATGCGGGGCAAATGCCCGAGTGCCGGGCCCATGCGTTTCTGGCCGGACGGTTCGCAGTGAAGGAAGCCGTGCTCAAAGCACTGCACGCTAGCTTGGACGACGGAATTGCACTGTGTGATATTGAAACCACAACCGCTGAAGACGGTTGTCCCGAACTTCGCCTCTCCGAATCCGCTTTGTGTGCTTCGGAGTTGCTAAACCTCTCGCAGTGGCAGGTCAGTATTTCACATGAGAACGATCTTGCCATTGCGTTTGTGTTTGCTTATTGAGGATGATTTAGAGCCACCCTGCATTTAGGGTGCAAAAGTGCGAGGTATCGTCGTGTACAACCCACTTGACCTCATAGGAAAACTCGTACTCGTCACCGGAGCTTCGTCTGGGGTCGGGCGGGCGACTGCTATTGTGCTGAGCCGTCTGGGGGCCCGGCTAATCCTGAGCGGGCGGCGTGCTGATGCACTTCAAGAGACGCTGACTTTCACCGAGAATCGCGCGATCCACCTCTGCTCCGCTTTCGACTTGACAAATCTCAATGAGATTCCAAAGTGGGTTGCTGAACTGGTGGAAGGCGCTGGCGCGCCGCTTGATGGTACCGTCCATTGCGCCGGTGTCCTTAGCCATATCCCGCTCAGGGCAGTCTCGGCCGGCAATATCGATTCGATGATGGTACCCAACCTTCATGCGGCCCTTATGCTGCTGCGTGCCGTGAGCGCCAAGAACGTTGCGGCGCCAACGGAGAGTTCGGTGGTCTTGATTTCGTCGGCGGCTACGATCGTTGCCTCGCCTGGAATGACGACCTATTCTGCGAGCAAGGCGGCTCTCTATGCAGTCGCACGCGCCGCCGCGAAGGAACTGGCGGCGAAGCGGGTTCGCGTCAATTGCATTGCTCCTGCCTACGTAAGGACCCCAATGCTCGACCATGCCGCCGGGGCGATCATAGATTTCGAACGAATTGAGAAGCAGCAGTTTCTGGGGATTATAGATCCGGAAGAAGTCGGTGTTATGGCCGCATACTTGCTCTCTGACGCCGCCCGGAGCGTTACCGGTTCTCAATTTGTCATGGATGGAGGATTCACTCTTTGACCCAACGACTGATTCTTCTCGGTGCCGGCGATTTCGCCCGGGAAGTCATCTGGCTGATCAGCGAAATGGCGGAAACGCCGGATTGGGACTTCGGCGGGCTACTCGATGACAATCCTGAGCAAGCGGCCTCTATTCTGCGCTCGAAGGGCTTTGAGCACCGCGTGCTGGGAAACATCGTCGATTACGTGCCCCAGCCGCAGGACCGCTTTGTATGCACCATTGGCAATCCGAAGTCGAAACTTGCGGTCACAAAGCGGATCGCCGGCCGCGGCGGCCAGTTCGTCAACCTTATCCACCCTACCGCGGCGATTGGCCCCGGCTGTATACTGGGTAGCGGCATCATCGTTTGCCGCTACGCAGTGATCACCACTAATGTTGCCATTGGCGATCACGTACACATCAACCTCGCCGCCACATGCGGACATGACGCGGTAATCGGTGAGGGTTGCACTCTCAGTGGCCATTGTGACGTGACCGGCCACGCCATCCTTGAGAAGGGCGTCTTTCTAGGCAGCCACGCCAGTATAACGCCGGGGGTCCGCGTGGGCGAGTTTGCCGTTGTGGGTGCTGGGAGTGTTGCCTTTCGCAACGTACCTAGCGGTCAAACCCTACTGGGAGTGCCCGGAAAATCACTTTTGTCTTAGGAGCAACTTCGATGACGAACCAGGAACTGATTCAACTCTTTGCCGAGGCCCTTGAAACCGAGGCATCCTCAATTGATCCAGAAAAAGCGATAGCCGAGTACGCGGAGTGGAACTCCCTGGCGTGGCTCACGATCATGTCGCTGCTGGACGAGCGATATGGAATCCGACTGACCGGAAAGGAAATTCGCGGCTTCGTTACGGTAAATGACGTGATCGAGAACGTGACAGCCAAAGCATCCGTAGCGTAAAGGACAATATGTGCGCAAACATCGTTGGATTGAGTTACTACCTGCCAGAGCGCGTGGTCACTAACTATGACCTTCAGGCCGAAAACCCCACATGGGACATGCAGCGCGTAGCTCAGAAGACCGGAATTGAGTCCCGCAGGATTGCCGCCGATGATCAGACAGCGGCTGACCTTGCTTTTGCCGCGGCGGAGCGCCTCTTCGCCAATGGCACTGTCCAGCGTGACGAAATAGATTACCTGCTGTTCTGCACCCAGAGCCCCGACTACGTGCTCCCCGCCTCATCCTGCATCCTACAGGATCGCTTGCGTCTATCTATAAACTGCGGCGCCATCGACTTCAACCAGGGCTGTTCGGGCTATATATACGGCCTTCAACTGGCGAATGCGCTGGTATCTTCCGGGACTGCGCATAATGTCCTGCTGCTGACGGGCGAGACGTACAGCAAGTACATCCACCCAGAGGACAGGTCGGTGCGCGTGCTCTTCGGAGACGCGGCGACCGCGACCGTCATTAGCGCCGATAAGCCAGGTGCTCGGATTGTTGCCACCGAGGTGGGTACCGATGGGACCGGCTGCAACAACCTTATTGTTCCCATAGGTGGGGCGCGGAGGCGCTCTAGCACAGAATCCCCGCAGGAGTTCTGCGACGAGAACGGAAGTATCCGTAGCGCAGCAAACCTGTTCATGGACGGTCCGGAGTTGTTTGCCTTCACGCTTAAGCGCGTTCCCGCACTCGTCAACCGTTTGTTGGAGAAAACGGGGCTTGTTGCTGAAGAAGTTGATACTTATATATTCCATCAGGCAAACGCCTTTATGAATGAACACCTGCGGACTAAAATGCGCCTTCCAAAGGAAAAAGTTCCGCTATCGCTAAGTGATGTCGGTAACACAGTCAGCAACACAATTCCTCTTACGCTTTCGCGAATCGCACCAAAACTATCATTCGGCAACAAGATAATGCTGGTGGGTTTCGGCGTTGGCTACTCATGGGGTGCTTGCCTGCTCGAATGGGGCGAAGTAGAGGTATCAAACGATTCACAGTGATGAAGCTCTGTATCCAAAACGAAATAGGAAAGTGAAGAAGAAATGAATACCGCGGGCCAACCCAGTACCACGACTGCGAGATCCTGGCCGTATTTTGCGCAAGATGAGATTGAGGCGGCTGCTGGTGTTCTTGCCTCCGGCAAAGTCAACTATTGGACGGGCGAGGAAGGCCGCCAGTTTGAGAAGGAGTTTGCAGCATTTGCCAGGTGTAAGTATGCAGTTGCCTTAGCGAACGGTAGCGTAGCCCTGGAATGCGCTTTGAAAGCATTGGGCATCGGACCAGGCGACGAAGTGATTACCACCAGCCGGACCTTCATCGCTTCGGCTAGCTGCGCGGTTATGGTTGGCGCCCGTCCGGTGATTGCGGATGTGGATCGCGAGAGCCAGGACATTACTGCCGAAACCATTCGCAGAGTATTGACGCCGTGTACCAAAGCAATCGTTGCAGTGCACTTGGCGGGATGGCCCTGTGAAATGGACGGCATTCTTGCGCTGGCGCGCGAGCGGGGCATCAAGGTAGTGGAAGATTGCGCCCAGGCGCACGGCGCCACCTACAAGGGACAGCCTGTGGGGTCGCTCGGTGACGTAGCCGCGTTTTCCTTTTGCCAGGACAAGATTATGACTACTGCCGGCGAGGGAGGAATGGTGACCACTAACTCAGACGAGTTGTGGAACACCATGTGGTCTTTGAAGGATCATGGGAAGAGCTACGACGCGGTTTACCATCGGGAACACGCTCCTGGATTCCGCTGGCTCCATGAATCGTTTGGAACAAATTGGCGCCTGAGCGAAGTGCAGTCTGCGGTTGGTCGAATTCAGCTCAAAAAGCTTCCACAATGGCTCTCCGTTCGTCGAAAATACGCTCAGATCCTGACGGATGAGTTCGCCGCTATGCCTGGCTTGCGCGTGACAGTAGCACCGAAACACATTGAGCATGCCTATTACAAGTACTATGCTTTTGTGCGTCCAGAAGCGCTTCGTCCCGAGTGGACGCGCGAGCGGATCATTGAAGCGATCAAGGCCGAGGGCATCCAGTGCTTCAGTGGCAGTTGCAGCGAGATCTATTTGGAAAGGGCATTTCCGCCCGAGTGGCGCCCAAAGGAACGCCTTGCCGTTGCGCGCGAACTGGGAGAGACGAGCTTGATGTTTCTTGTGCATCCGACTTTGACAGAAGAGCATATTCGCGCTACCTGTGCAGCAGTGGAAAAGGTCATGTCCATTGCGACAGACGCGGCAAGCGCCGACGAAGATATACGATGAAACGCACAGCCTTCTCTCCGTAGGACTGCCCGCTGCATGCGCGCTCCTGAAACCGCGGACAAATGGAACAGACCTTCGAGGTGACTTTGCCTCATTGGGAACACGCGCTTTCCCTGGTCTTGGATACCCTCACTGAAGGATCTTCACCGGTCAGTTCCAAGGTGTGAATCTTGTCGCCGTTTCGTCCTGCGGTCAAAGGTGAGCCGATTGCCCCACATCACCGGAATAACAGGACAACTTCACCGGAGTACGCCCAGTTTCCCAGGGGCTCGTTCATAGAGCTATCCGGAACGGGTGAATAGGAGAGATGGGTATGAACGTGAACAGACATGTGACCATAGCTCCTGTTGTCCAATGCGCAACCGTGTTGGCAGGACTTATCCTGATGACCGCCGCCCCAATCGCGGCTGAGCAGCCTGCCACGCCCGAGGGCACCGGGCAGTCGGAGCGCAATTCCGCCGGTTCGGCGACCGTTTGCGAGCCTTCCACACAGGGTTCGCCATATATTCCGGTTGATAGCTGGGTCTATCCAGCCGTGCTGCGGCTTTACTCGATGGGCTATATCGATCATGTTTATCTGGGCATGCGCCCCTGGACACGCGCCAGTTTGAGTCATGTGCTTGAAGACATCGATGCCCAAATCGAGGATGCGAATACTTATGGGGTTTCAACCGCGGGCGAGGCGCAGGATATTTACGCCGCTTTGAGCCATTTTTTGCGCTACGACGCCGAAATGCAATGCCTGACGCATCAGGGCAACCCCCATGTCGAGTCGGTTTACACGGCGGCCCGCGGCATCAGCGGCACCCCCCTGCGCGATAGCTTCCATCTGGGCTCGACGATCATCAACGATTATGGACGTCCGTACGAAAACGGATTCAACAACTACTCCGGCACTAGCGGCTACGCCACAGCTGGCCGGTTTACTTTGTACGCGCGCGGCGAGTTTCAAGGCGCGTCCTCGGCTGCCGGCTATTCCCAATCAGTGGCCCAGGCGCTTTCAACGATAGATGGGACGACCTTCCTCAACCTCGCCACCGGCTTGCCATACTCTCAGACCACCATCGCTCAGGGACCGATCGGTACCAAAACCGTTGGACGGTTTATGGAGGCTTACGTCTCCGCACAATACCTCAACCACGTAATATCCTTCGGCAAGCAAGACGACTGGCTTGGGCCCGGGCTGGGCGGTGGCATGGCCTTCTCCAATAACGCTGAAAATTTCTATTCTTTCCGCATCAATCGCATCGAACCGCTCCAGATTCCGCTGCTCTCCCGGCTCACCGGCCCCTTCCGCTACGATTTTCTGGTCGGCTCACTCAGAGGGCACACTGAGATGCCGTCTTTGACGCCTGGAGTACTCAACACACAAAATGTGGTCAATCCGGGCGACCCTTGGGTGCACCTTGAGAAGATCAGCTTCCGGCCCACGGAGAATCTCGAATTTGGCTTCGAGCGCACGGCGATCTGGGGTGGGCAGGGCCACGGACCCATCACTATCCACACATTCCTGAAGAGCTTTTTCAGCTTCGCCTCCCCCACCAATGGGAGCAAGAACGGCCGCGACGATCCTGGCGCGCGTTTTGGCGCCTTCGACTTCTCCTACCGGCTGCCCCTTGTTCGCAACTGGCTTACGCTCTATGCCGACTCGGAAGTGCATGACGACGTGTCCCCGATTGACGCTCCACGGCGCGCATCCTGGCGGCCCGGCCTTTATCTTTCTCATGTGCCCGGCATTCCAAAGCTGGACCTGCGCGCCGAAGCTGTCTCCACCGACCCGTCCAGCTCAAACGGTGCAAGCCAGTACGGCCATTTCATGTACTGGGAATCCATCCAACGGCAGGGCTACACCAACCAGGGGCAGCTTTTCGGCGACTGGATCGGACGCGAGGACAAGGGCGGCCAGGCATGGATTACCTATCACCTGAGCGGCAACGAATGGCTCCAGGTGGGCGTGCGCAATCAGAAAGCCACCACGTACTTCATCCCCGGTGGCACCACGCTAAACGACATCAACTTCCAGGCGGTCAAGCGCATCGGCAAGGACTTCGAGATCAACGGCAATTTTACCTACGAGCGCTGGAAGGCTCCCATCTACCTTCCCGGTCAGCAGACGGTGACCACCACCACCATCCAACTCACCTGGTTCCCGGAGAGGCAGATCAGCTTCTAATACCGCTGTGTCATAAACGTCGAACAATATATCAGCATCTCTTCGTGTATGATGGCTGCGTGTTTGAGGGTTGGGTTCGTGAGAAATGTCATTCAAGAAGCCATTCTGGCCATCGAGGCTGAAATCGAGGAACGACAGAGGCTGATCTCGAAACTGCGGGAGCTAAGCGTGCGGCCGGCCACAGTGGAGCGAGCCGACGGTATTGCGCGCCCCAAGTGGAGCGCGGCACGCCGGAAGAGATTCAATGCCACCTGGGCCAAGAAGAAAGCAGCCACAGCAAAAGGGGCCTGAGAACCAGGCCCCTTTTGCTGTCTCGGTTGTCGGCTAGGCGGCCGTGTTGGGTAAGCGCATCTCTTCCGTAGTGGACTTGAACTCGAGCAGGCCAAAGCGACCGTCCGCGGTCTTGTAGAAAGTCTTGCCCTTGGCCTCGGTGATCACCTGAAAACCGGCCATACGTTATCAGTTCAAAACCGGCCAACGGGTTTGGCCTGAGACGTGATTGTTTTACTTTGCCGAAGGGCGTTTGGGCAAGGCGCGGTTGGTGTCGCCGGAGTTTGTCCTGATGTTCAAGACATCTGGATGCGTGTTAAGGTTGTATTCGCTTCGCCGGGGTCGCACCTTGCGGAGTGATCCAGGGCCGATGACACGGGGCTGACTCCGTAGGAATCGGTGATCGAGACCCTCTGCGGTTGGCCTGATGGGCTGGCCTGGCAGAGGGTTTCGTGTTTCTGGAGAGATTCCGATGGTGAGGCTCCGGCGTCGAGGCTTCTGGATCTCGAGTCGCGACGCCGCCGGCGTACTTTGCCCGGCATCCTTATCGCCTTTGCTCTTGCTTTTGTCATTGGCTTTCTCCCGGACTGCCGGTCTTGGTTCGCCAGCTGCGCGGGCCGCACTTGAGAACGTGTCCGTGATGCAGCAAGCGGTCCAGCATCGCGGTGACAGCGGCGCTGTCGCCCAGCAGTTTTCCCCAGTCATCTAGGCCTAAACCCACCAGTGTCAACATTGCTGTCACCAAGAGCAGACTGCGGAATTCACGAGCACAAGGTAAGAGAGAAGGGAGAGCCAGGAAGAATGTTCCTAGCCCCTTCGGATGAACGACCTCGCCGCAAGCAGCGAGGTATCCCGAAAAGCCCGAGTTGACGCCACGCCGCAAGCGGCGGGGAATTACACCCACGGTAAGGATTCGTGTTTTATTGTCACACTCGCGTCTGACGGAGTAGCTGATGGTTGGCGATGAGGGGGCTGCAATCACGCCGGAGCCAGTGTGCCACAAAGGGGCTGTTTGCGGCTTCGTGAGAACCCTAATGATTTCGTAGATTTGAGAGCCACGAATCGGGTGGACAAAAACGACCGTTTGTGCTGAAGCACAGAGTAGAGACCGCTCAGCTTACTTGGTCCGTCGCTGGGTGGCCTTCCACGACAACAAGGAACCGATAAGTATCGATAAATCTTTGGCTTGGTGCGTTCAGGGCAGGTTGCCAGCAAGGCTGTGTGACAATTCTGCACGAATCCTTACCGGGGGTGAAGGCGCACTGAAGTTGGGAAACGAAAGCATCGCGGCAGAGTACGAGATCGTAACGCTGAAAGACCGGCAGTTGCATTTGCGCCGGGTGACGGGCACGCTTCGGCTAAAAGAGCGTCCACGGTAGCCCTTCGGGCAAAGCCATTCTGTTCAGTGGGCACTCGTAGATGATTGACTTGATGAATGAATATTCCTGTTTCTTGCTCATCGGTAGTACGTCGTCGGCGCCGTGGTGAAGTCTCTGAGTTGGTGAAGCGCTTTCAACAGAGCGGTCAACGCCTGAGCGATTTCTGTCAGCAACATCACATCGCGCCTTCTACTATGACTCGCCACCTGCATCGTCTTCAGGCACTTTCTGAATCCCCATCTGTTTTGCATACTCCTCAGTCTTCACCATTGCCACAGCCGGTTCCTCCGCAATTGTTGCCAGTTGATTTGATCGTGGATCTGCAAGGGCGGCCTGCTGTGCAAGCGTCTCCTCTGGTGTTGGAGTTATCCAGTGGGCATCGCGTGGTTCTCCAGCAGGATTTTGATGAGTCCACGCTGCTGCGGTTGATTGCTGTACTTGGCAAGGTGTAATACCGTGTTTGGACTCGGCGCGGCGACGCGCATCTATCTGGCCAGCGGAGCTACGGACATGCGCGTTGGAGCGGATGGTCTTTATGCAAGGGTGGTAGGTGTTCTTCAGCAGGATCCGCTGAGTGGTCATCTTTTCCTGTTCGCCAACAAACGACGAGATCGGCTCAAGGTGTTGTACTTCGATGGAACCGGATTATGGGTCTGTTCCAAGCGTATGCAGGGCGGTTGCCTGCACTGGCCTCAGAGTGAAACCGGTCGCGTGCAACTGAGTCACACGGAGTTCGCACTGCTGATTGGTGGCATCGATCTGGTCGGGACGAAGGCGCGGAAGTGGTATCGCAGAGGAATTTCTGAGGTTGATTACGATGCACGAAAGACCGCATGAACACTGTAGATTCATCATCTATTCCACAGGGATATTTGAGAAAATAGAAGCATCATGAGTGCTTCTGATTTCAATTCGTCTGCTTCCGATCTCGACCCTGTTGCGGCAGAGATTCTGAGGACGATGAAGCAGGCCATGGAGCAGAAACATCTGGAACTGCAGCAGAGGAATGATCGTCTGGATCAGCAGTTGATTCTTTCCGAGATGAAGATCCAAATGCTCATTGAAGAGCTTCGTCTGGAGCGCATCAAAAAGTATGGCAAGCGCAGCGAAAAACTCAGTGACCTGCAACTGGAGTTGCTTGGTTATGAGCCTGCTGTTTCGAGCGATGAGATCGAGGCAGAGAGCAATCGCGATCCGATCACGGAAACGCCTGCAGCACCTTCCAACACTGTAGCCGAGCAACAGCAGAAGCAGCGCAAGCCTCATCCTGGTCGCAACCCACTTCCCGCGCATCTGCCGCGCGTAGAGCAGATCATCGCCTGCACAGCGGCGCAGTGCAAGTGCGGCAAGTGTGGCCATGAGACCCGCGTGATTGGCTATGAAGAGACAGAAGTGCTGGACATGAAGCCGGTCGAGTTTTTCGTGACGGTGCTCAAGCGCGAGAAGCGGGCTTGTGCTCGCTGCATCCGGAACGGCGTACAGACTGCGCCTGCGGTGAATCGTATCCAGGCCAAGACACTCTTCTCCGACGCGGTCACCATCGACTTCGTGGTTCGCAAATACTGTGATGCGATGCCTCTCTATCGGCAACAGGCCATGCTCAAACGCGATCTTGATCTGGATGTGGCGCTGACCACCATCAACGATGCCGTGCTGCGTGTGGGCGAGTTGCTGATCCCGGTTGTGGATGCGATGCAGCGCGATCTGCACTCTGGCAATTACATCCAGGCCGATGAGACCTATGTCGGCGTACAGACGGACGAGAAGAAGGGCGAAAATCATACCGGCTATTTCTGGCAGTACAGCGCGCCAGGCAAGGGCGTGGTCTTCGACTTCCGCATGACGCGGGCAGGCGAGGTGCCGCGGGAAGTCTTCAAGGATTACAGCGGCATATTACAAACAGACGGTTATGCCGCGTATGAAAAAGATGTTGGCACAGAGCGCATGATCCACGCCTGTTGCCTGGCGCATGCGCGAAGAAAATTTATCGAAGCCGTCAAGGTCAACACCAAGGCCGCCATCCCAGAGTTGGAGCGCGTTGTCGTGCTCATGGATAGCCTGTTTGCCATCGATCGTGAGGCACGGGAACAGAAGCTGTCGCTGGCAGATCGCCATGCACTGCGCCAGGAACGCGCGCCTCAAATCGTCAGCGAGTTGTATGCGTTGCTGCTGGGCCTGAAACGTTCCACAAAGATCCTGCCCAAATCAAAGGTGGGCGTGGCGGTTGCTTATACGCTGAATCGCTGGCACAAGCTGACGCTCTTCCTGGAACATCCGGTGCTGGAACTGTCGACCAACTGGGCCGAGAACTCGATGCGTCCCATCGCGGTGGGAAGAAAAAACTGGTTGCACCTGGGAAGTGAAGAGGCTGGAACAAAGATCGCCGCCATCTTCAGCATCGTGGAGAGTTGCCGCAAGTTGGATGTGCCCATCCGACAGTACCTGGCTGACATCCTGCCCGGACTCGCAGAGCGATCCATCCAGACTCTGGCTGAACTCACCCCTGCCAACTACGCCGCCAAAATCGAAAAGTAGCTTATCCTTGCACCAAGGATGCCGTCAACCATGGGGTTGGTCGTGCGAATAC
>Ga0302189_10000395_pt1 | contig 37826 bp, 27 predicted proteins | sample II_Bog_E2_2_FD_194551 | JGI IMG/M metagenome (GOLD analysis project Ga0302189, IMG submission 194551) | Peat permafrost microbial communities from Stordalen Mire near Abisko, Sweden - II_Bog_E2_2 | ecosystem: Environmental > Terrestrial > Soil > Wetlands > Peat | place: Sweden: Abisko...
TGGTGGTGCATCCGATTGTGGATTATGTGTTGAAGGTGGAGAAGGAGAATCCAGGGCGGACGATTGCGGTGGTGATTGCGTCGATGGTGGAGCGGCACTGGTATCACTATTTTCTGCACAATCAGCGGGGGCAGATGCTGACGGCGCTGCTGCTGCTGGGCGGGGATGAGCGGATCAATATTGTGAATGTGCCGTGGTATTTGAAAGCGTAGTCGCCAGTAACCAGTTGTCAATTAATGCAAACCAACTCCGATTCACTGGCACCTGCCAACTGGCAGGTGGCAACTGGCTGTGGTAGCATCGGGAGTTTCGCAGGGGATGTTGGGCTGGCCTGTAGCCTGTTCTCTTCATTATTCCGGGTTTCCGGATTTCGGGCCTTTTCACCCTTCCCGTAAGCCTGCGGAAGGAGACAACCCGTGAAAGTTTACGATGCAAGCAATCTCCGCAATCTTGCCCTGATCGGACACGGGCATGCCGGAAAGACCACACTGGTGTCCGCCATGCTCTATACGGCTGGAGGCGCGCCGCGCCTCGGACGAGTCGATGACGGCTCGGCCATCACCGACTACGACGAAGAAGAGATCGCGCGGAAGATGTCGATTGCGACCGGGCTGGCTTTTGTCGAGTGGGGCAAGCCGGATGCCAAGGTCAAGATCAATCTGCTGGATACTCCCGGCTTCAATATGTTTGTGCACGAGGCCAAGATGGTGCTGCCGGTGGTGGACGCGGCGCTGGTGGTAGTGGACGGCGTGGCGGGAGTCGAGGTGGTGACGCAGCGCGTCTGGAATTACTGCAACGACGTCGATTTGCCTCGGATGATCGTGGTCAATCGCATGGACCGCGATCGCGCCGATGCCAATCGGGTGCTGGAATCGCTGGTCAACGCCTTTGGCCGCGCCGTTACTCCGCTACAGCTGCCGATTGGGAGCGAGAAGAGTTTTAGCGGCCTTGTCGATCTGGTCCGCATGAAGGCCTACACCTATGAGATGGGTGGAAACGGCAAGGGCAAGGAAGGTCCGATTCCGGCGAACATGGCGGACGCAGCCAAGGAAGCGCACGAAAAGTTGGTGGAGTTGGTGGCCGAGGGCAAGGACTCGCTGATGGAAGAGTTCTTTGAGACGGGGACGATTCCCGAGGAGCATCTAGTTCCGGCGTTGCACGAGGCGATTCGCGAAGACAAACTCTTCCCGGTGCTGTTCACCTCCGGGTTGGGGAATGTCGGCGTGGACGAGCTGATGGACTTTATTGTCGATTACACGCCGGCGGCCAGCGAGCATCACGCCATCACGGGCTGGACGGCGGAGGGCGCCGAACCGACCACGCGTAAGGGCACGGACAACGAGCCTGCTTCGGTGTACGTGTTCAAGACCATGTCGGATGCATTCGCGGGGCGCATTTCTTATTTCAAAGTTTTTTCTGGGGTGCTGAAGAACGATGCCTCGCTGCAAAACTACAACCGGAACACGGTCGAAAAGTTTGCCCACATTTCCTTGATTCAGGGCAAGCAGGCGGTTCCGATTGCGGAGCTGCACGCGGGCGATATCGGCGCGGTGGCGAAGCTGAAGGAAACGCTTACGGGCGATACTTTGGGCGATAAGTCGTCGCCAATCCGGTATGCGGCGGTGCAACTGCCGGAGCCGGCGATTACGTTTGCGATTGAGCCGAAAAGCAGGGCGGACGAAGACAAGCTCGGCGTGGGGCTGCACAAGCTGATGGAAGAAGATGCGATGCTGCGATTTTTTCGCGACCCGCAGACTAAAGAATTCTTGATTGCGGGCACGGGACAGCAGCATATCGAAGTCGTCGTCTCGAAGATGAAGAAACGGTACCACGCCGAAGTGGTGCTGAAGGCGCCGAAGGTTCCGTATCGCGAGACGATTCGCGGCAAGGCCGATGTACAGGGACGGCACAAGAAGCAGACGGGCGGGCACGGGCAGTACGGCGACTGCAAGATCAAAATGGAGCCGCTGCCGCGCGGGGCGGAAGTCGAATTCGAGTTCGTTAACGATATTTTTGGCGGCGCGATTCCGCGGAATTACATTCCTGCGGTGGAGAAGGGAATCAAGGATGCGGCGGCTCGCGGCTATCTCGCGGGATATCCGGTGGTGAATTTTCGCGTGAGCCTCTACGACGGCTCTTACCACGACGTGGATTCGAACGACCTTTCATTTCAGATGGCGGGGCGTATTGCCTTCCGCAAGGCGATGGAGATGGCCAAGCCTACGCTGCTTGAACCGATCATGCACGTAGAGATCTCCATCCCCGACGAGTTTGCCGGGACGATTATGGGCGACCTTAACAGCCGGCGCGGACGCATCCAGGGGATGGATAACAAAGCGGGGAATACGATCGTGAAGGCCGAGGTGCCGATGGCGGAGATGCTCACTTACGGCGCCGATCTTACTTCGATGACGCAAGGGCGGGGCAGCTTCTCAATGGAGATGCACCATTACGATACGGTTCCACAGCAATTGCAGGACAAGATTATTGAGAAGGTTAAGGCGGAGCGGGGCGAGGTGAAGGAAGAAGAAGAGTAGACTCACACGGGAGTTGGCTTCCTGGGCCGGGTTCGTGGTGAACGGGCGAGGACGCCCGTCTCTCCATTATCCAGCGCCTCGGCAAAAAACAGATTCGCCGGTGACGCGGATTCTGGCGTACCATTCCCTTTTAATCTTTATTCGTTCTAGGGAGGCACGGATGCCCATGAGGGGTTCCCTGATCTGCTGCCGCGTTTTCTTCGCTACTCTTGTTCTCATACTCATTCACCAAACTGCAATGACTCAACCTGCTGCGGCTCCGGAAAGTAAGGTTGTGGTGCTGGAGCTGGACCATGTGTCGGTCTGCGGATCGAGTCTGGATACGCTTCGGCAGGCGTTTACGGACGTCGGCATGACTCCGGACTTCGGTGGCCCTCATGGCAACGGCGTTACGCAGATGGCTTTGGTTGGGTTCGACGACGGCACTTATCTGGAGCTGATTGCTCCGATCAAGGCGGGCGTGACGGCGGGCTCGGACTGGGCCAAGTTTATGGCGGAGGATGCGGTCCCTTGCGCCTGGGCGGTGGGGACTAACGTTTTGTTGCAGGAAGTGGATCGGCTGAAGAAGGTCGGAATTGCGGTTACGTCTCCGGCGGCGGGCAGCCGGAAGCGGCCGGACGGGATGGCGGTGGAGTGGAAGACGGCGGGCGTCGGTTCGGGAACTCCGGGGTCGGTGCTGCCGTTCATTATTGAAGATGAGACGCCGCGGGCTTGGCGGGTGCAGGCTTCGGCCAGCGTGGCGGGTGCTCCGGTGTCGGGCGTGGAGAATGTGGTACTGGGCGTTAGCAATCTGGATGCATCGATTGCGCTGTTCCGCAAGGCTTATGGATGGTCCGAGCCGGTGATCGAGACGCAGAAGGATTTTGGCAAGCTGGCGTACTTTCCGGGCGAGCCGGTGATTCTGGCGGCGGGCGCGGGGTGGGTGGCGGAGCGAGTGGCGAAGTATGGAGAGTGTCCGGTGGCGTATTTGCTGGCTACGCACGACTTCGCGGCGGCGAGCAAGAAGTACAAGCTCTCGGGCGGCAAGACTTGGTTTGGGCAGAAGGTGGCGTGGTTTGATGCGGGAAAGCTGAAGGGCGTGCGGGTGGGAGTGATTGGGGGGTGAAGTTGTCTAAGCGACCCCTCCACCGGGGCTGAAGCCCCGCGTTGATTGTCAGGTTACGCGGCCCCTTCGGCAAGCTCAGGGCAGGCTCTGAAGGGCCGCTCTTCCACGGTGCTATACACATTTTTTACTGCCGAGAGTTTTTTTGTGCAAGCTGTGGAGTTATAGCTTTCTGAATCCGTTCGAAACCAGGACTTTTCCGCAGTCTGTAAGGCCGCCGTCAAGACAATAGGCGTTACCGCAGCGGTTGTGCCGGGGCTGAGGTTTCGCGGACAGGAGTGTCCGCGCTACAGTAGAACCTCGAACTCAGAACTGCTACCATCGGCTGCAGTGTCTGCCGCTAAAGATAATCCCGCGCTGCACCTCAAAGACCGCCTCGTCTCCGCCGCCTCGGTAGAGGACGATTCTTCCTTTGAGCTCAAGCTGCGGCCGCAGCGGTTGGTGGAGTTCATTGGGCAGGACAAGGTCAAAGAAAATCTTTCGGTCGCAATTGAGGCCGCGCGCAATCGTGGAGAGGCGCTGGATCATGTCCTGCTCTACGGTCCGCCTGGGCTGGGCAAGACTACGCTGGCCAACATTATCGCCAATGAACTTGGGGCGGCGTTTCAGCAGACCTCGGGGCCTACTTTGCAGATCAAGGGCGACCTGACGGCGATCCTTACAAATTTGCGCGACCGGCAGGTGTTGTTTATTGATGAAGTGCATCGGTTGCAGCCGGCGCTGGAGGAGATCCTTTATTCGGCGCTCGAGGACTACAAGCTGGACATCATGATCGGGCAGGGGCCATCAGCGCGGACGCACACGATGGATGTGAAGCCGTTCACGTTTATTGGAGCGACGACGCGGGCGGGGTTGTTGTCGGCTCCGCTGCGGTCGCGGTTTGGGTTGCTGTTGCGGCTGGAGTTCTATACGCATGACGACTTGCGCGTGATCGTGGAGAGGTCGGCTGAGATTTTGGGAGTTGCGATTGATCGTCCGGGGGCGACGGAGATTGCCAGCCGGTCGCGCGGGACGCCGCGCATTGCGAATCGTTTGCTGCGGCGGGTGCGGGACTATGCTCAGGTGCGGGCGGCGGGATCGATCGATCTGCCGACGGCGCAGTCGGCACTTAGCATGCTGGAAGTGGATCGGCATGGGTTTGACGAGGTCGACCGCAAGCTGTTGCTCACCATTATCGAGAAATACCAAGGCGGCCCGGTGGGGTTGAATACGCTGGGGGCGGCGCTGGCGGAGGAGCCGGACGCGATTGAGGAGATTTATGAGCCGTTTCTGATTCAGATTGGATTTTTGAATCGGACTCCGCGAGGGCGGGTGGCGACGCAGCTGGCTTATGAGCATTTTGGGATTACTCCAAATCGGCGGCAGAGTTCGCTGTTCTGAGACATCCCTCCAAAAGCCGTTGACTGCTACGGGTGCACTCCGCGTTACTCTTTTTTCTTTCTGATTGGCTTAGAATCGCTGTGCTGGAGGGAACATGCGCGATGTAATCGCTACGGGGCAGGCTCCGCAGGCCATTGGGCCTTACTCGCAGGCTATTCGGGCGGCGGGGTTGATCTTTACTTCGGGACAGATCGCGATCGACCCCGCGACTTCGCAGGTCGTTGCGGGCGATGTGAGCGCGCAGACGGAGCGGGTACTGAAGAACCTTTCCGCGGTGCTGGCGGCTTCGGGCAGCGGGATGGAGAAGGTTTTGCGCTGCACCGTGTTCCTGAAGAGCATGGGTGATTTCGCAGCCATGAATGAAGCGTACGGGCATTATTTCAAGCAGGCGCCGCCGGCGCGATCGACGGTGGAAGTGGCGCGGCTTCCGAAGGACGTGCTGGTTGAGATTGATGTGATTGCGCTGGCTTGACGCAGTGGAATCCCACGTCTCGAAAAGCGTGAGACGTGGGGTACCCGCTTTTCCGAAATGCACGAAAGGGGAATTATGAAAACTCTCATCGTTACGGTGGTTATCACACTACTTGGGCTGGCCGGGCTGGCGATTGCCCAGGCGGCGAAACCTGCTGCTGGTGGGCCCACCAAGGTCACGGGCGCTTCCACCAAGACTGCCAGTGGACTGGAATACTGGGACATTAAAGTGGGCACCGGCGCGGTTGCGACCGCTGGACAGCACGTCAAAGTCGATTACACGGGCTGGCTGACCAACGGCAAGAAGTTCGACAGTTCAGTGGGTACGGGGAAACCGTTTGAATTCCTGCTGGGCGGGGGTCAGGTGATCAAGGGGTGGGACGAAGGGGTTGCGGGGATGAAGGTTGGGGGCAAACGGCAGCTGCGGATTCCTCCGGATCTGGCGTATGGGGCGAAAGGCTATCCGGGGGCGATTCCCCCGAGCGCAACCCTGATCTTCGACGTGCAGTTGGTCGATGTGAAATAGAGCGGCTGCGCGGGAACGGGCCTCGCTGCGCGAGGCCGGACGGACGAATGCTTCCGTCCTTACGCTTTGACGACTTTGCCGCTGCGCAGGCAGGAAGTGCAGACGCGGATGTGCTTGGTGGCGGCTCCCACCTTAGCGTGAACGGGGCGCAGGTTGACATTCCAGCGGCGCTTGCTGACGTTGTGGGCGTGGCTGATGGTGTTACCGAACTGCGGACCCTTGCCGCAGACATCGCATACTCGTGCCATAACTCTAGGATCCTTCCAGGCTGATACCGGTGCGTTTGCCGAAACCACAATTTTACAGGAATTCGGGGGATTTCGCCAAGGGCGGAAAAGGAAAAGAGCCCGTGATCGATCCCGCGGGCTCTCTTGTTGCGCTTGCTGAGTGCAAACGATGCGAACTAGGCGGCCTTCCCCATTACCGGCTGCGAGCAGTGCGCACAGCGGCGGGCGTCGATGGGAATCTCACTCAGGCATTCCGGGCACTTCTTGGTGGTCGGATCGGCCGGAGCTGGGTCCTTGCGCATCCGCGCAATGAGCGCATTCACCGGGGTTACGACAAAGAAATAGACGGCTGCGGCCACCAAGACAAACGCCACCAGGGCGTTGATGAAAAGGCCCACAGGAAACGCTGACCCGTTAATCGTGAAATGAATGGCGGAAAAATCCGGTTTGCCCACGATCGCTGCGATGAACGGCATCAACAAGTCGTCCGTCAGCGCCTTGACCACGCCGCCAAAGGCCGCGCCAATCACGACGCCCACCGCCATATCCACTACATTGCCGCGTAAGATGAACTGCTTAAACCCAGATAGCATTCTTTATTCTCCTAAAACAAAAGTGGCAAGAAATGTAAATGTTGGGATGACTTTTGGTCAAGTGGCAAAGTGCCGTCGAAAAGAAGATAGCGTGCGTGGAATGCCTGCAGCGAGGATTTGGGGCCACTTCTCGAAAAACGCGAGAAGTGCGCAGCCACGGTTCGCTCGATCAGCGACTGGTTCAGATGCGCATGGGCATCACGATATAGCGGTACTTGTAATCTTCGGCCTCTGCGGGACGGAGCTGCCCGGCGGACTGGGCGTCTTTCAACTCCAGTTTCACATCGCAGGAGCCGGTGGCTTTGATGAAATCCATCAGGTACTGCGCGTTGAATCCGATGGCGACGGGGTCGCCGTCGTAGGCTACTTCGATGGAATCTTCGGACTCGCCGGTTTCGGTGGAGGATGCGGAAATTTTCAACTCGCCTTTTTCCAGACGCAGACGGACGGCACGGGAGCGCTCGTCGGCGAACTGGGCTACGCGGGCGATGGCGGCTCCCAGCTCTTCGCCGTGCAGGGCGATGGATTTGGTGATGTCTTTGGGAAGCACGGCTTCGTAGTTGGGGAATTGGCCGGTGAGTTGGCGGGAAGTCAGCAGGCGAGGGCCTACGCGGAAGAAGAGCGTGGACTCGTCTTTGGCGAAGTCGATGGTCTCGACATCGGAATCCAAGAGCGATTTCAGCTCGTCCATCGCCTTTTTCGGAATCAGCGTTTTCATTTCGCCGGAAACGCCTTCAAACTTTTCTCCGGCACGTTCGATGTGGGCCAGGCGATGGCCGTCGGTGGCTACCATGGTGATGGACTCGGGCTTCAGCACCATCAACGCGCCGTTGAGTGTGTACCGCGACTCTTCGCTGGCTATGGCGAAGCCGGTTTTGGCGATCATAGACCGCAGGACGGCGGCGGGAATTTTGATCGCTCCGGCGGAGGGAAATACCGGCAGGCCGGGGAAATTTGACTTGGCCATACCGACCATTTTGGTATTGGAGCGACCACAGCGGATGCTAACCCAGTGGTTCTCGAGCAACTTGATGGTGATGTCGGCGTCGGGCAGCAGCCTTACGTAGTCGTACAGTTTGCGCGCCGGGATGGTGCAGGCGCCTTCTTTTTTGACTTTGGCGTTGCAGGAGGTGCGCAGGCTCAGGTCGAGGTCGGTCGCGGTCAGCGACAGTTTGTCTCCAGCGGCTTCAAAAAGATAGTTGGAGAGAATGGGGATGGTGGTCTTGCGCTCGACGACGCCTTGTGTGGCGGTCAGTTCACGAAGAAGCTCAAATTTGCCGACGGTAATCTCCATGGTCGTTGCGGCAATGGCGGGGGCGACTTCTACCGGCATATGGGGTCTCCCGACTCTACTTCTGTTCTCTTCTTATATCAAATACAAAAGCAAGAAGACCAGTAGTAACCGTAGGCAGTTCGGAGAAGTGGAAAACCAGTCCAGGCGCCTTGCGGTTCAGTGGTTTCGATAGCAACCCTTTATGTGAAGAATCGGTACCAGCCTTGGCGGAGGCCAGCGGATTGCTTGGACCATTTTCAGACTTCTGACCTGTATCCCACAGGTTACACAGGCGCTTCACAGTCGGGTGTTTGTAAGACCAGCCCGAATCGTGGAAAAGGCCGCAAAAACCTGCAATTAAGCGCCTAATTGCTCGGTCAACTTATTGAGCAACCTGTTCAAATCCTTATCATCCTTGCGAGCGTTTTCAATTTTATCGACTGAATGCAGGACGGTGGTGTGATGCTTGCCACCGAACTGGCGACCAATCTCGGGCAGGGAAGCTTCCGTCAGATGCTTGGCTAGATACATGGCGATCTGGCGCGGGTAGACGATGGAGCGCGAATTATTCTTTGCCTTGATTTCCACCAGACGCAGGCCGAACTGCTCCGCCACCGCCTTCTGAATGGATTCAATCGTGACTTTACGGGCCTGGGAATCGATAAAATTCTTCAAGACCTGCTGGGTGTAAGGGAGCGTAATTTCGGCTCCGATCAGCGACGAATGAGCCACCAGGCGGATCAGCGCGCCTTCCAGTTCGCGGACGTTCGAACGGATGTTGTTGGCGATAAACAACGCCACATCCATCGGCAACGTCACGCGTTCCTGATCGGCCTTCTTTTGCAGGATGGCGACTTTGGTCTCGAGGTCGGGCGGCTGAATGTCGGCAATCAGGCCCCACTCGAACCGACTGCGCAGGCGATCCTCGAATTCAGCCAATTCCTTGGGTGGACGATCGCTGGCGATCACGATTTGCTTCATGGATTCGTGCAGGGCGTTGAAGGTGTGGAAAAATTCTTCGGCGGTGCGTTCTTTGCCGGCCAGGAATTGGATGTCGTCGACGAGCAGCACATCCATAGTGCGGAATTTATCGCGGAAGCTGACCATCCTGTCGTATTTGAGCGAGTTGATCATCTCGTTGGTGAACTTCTCGCTGGAGACGTAGCAGATGGCCGCTTGCGGTGTCCGGCGCTTGATCTCGTGACCGATGGCCTGCATGAGGTGGGTCTTGCCCATGCCGACGCCGCCGTAGAGGAAGAGCGGGTTGTAGGCTTTGGACGGACGCTCGGCGACTGCCTGGCAGGCGGCATGCGCGAACTGGTTGCCGCTGCCGATGACGAAGGCGTCGAAGGTGTAGCGCGGATTCAACTGCGCGGCGCTATCCCAGTCGAACCGTCCCTGGAAAGGATGCAGACCGGGCACGGACTGGGGGCCTGTTCCAGAAGCAGCGCTGGAGCTATGAGCGGACAGGCCGCCGTTGTGGCGGATCGGAGTGTTCGAAGGATCGTCATCGGCGGTGACGAATTTTACTTCGTCGTAGCCGAGATTCAAATTGTCGACGGCTTCCTGAATCAGGTCGGCGTACTTGTCGCTGACGTGACGGAATTCGGCAGTCGGAATCCGCACGAATAAAACCTTGTTGCTGGCGTGGCTGTAGCGCGTGGGCTTCAACCATGTGTCGTAGGAATGGCGGTTGATTTTCTTTTCCAGGGCGTCGAGGATGCGGACCCACGGATTCGGGATGATGGTGGAACTGGAGAGAGACATTTTTTACCAGAATTATTGAAAAACGCCGGAACAAAACTTCCGGGAAAAAACAAACTTTGAAATATGAGTGCTGCGCTACTTTAGTGCAGAGCTGCTGCTGTTTTGCCGTACAGGTTGTCTGTGAAATTCATTCCGAGACGAACCGCATAGTAGCATAAAAAAAATCGCCCGTCGGTGCCCTGGCAACAAAAAACTTTTGCGCGAGCGAGAATCGAACCGCGATTTTGTTGCGCTGTCAAGTGTCGAGAAAATAACTGCCGCGCAAAGTGTGCAACCGCGGCTGAAGGATCGCGCGATCACTTCTCGGCCGACCTTCGCTAAGAAATCGGGCGGCGTTCGTGTCTTGCCGGGGGCGCGGTTTTGTAACTTGCGGGATAGACTACGACGGAGCGTCTTCCGCCCTCGCCGTCGCTTTCGGTGCGCAAATCTTTTTCCTCACGCAACGCCAGGTGAACGATGCGGCGCTCGCGGGAGGACATGGGTCCGAAGCGGTAGGGTTCGCTCGTCCTGCGAACCTGTTCGGCGGCAACCCGCGCGGCCTGCTGCAACTCGTCGATTCGCATGGCGCGGAAATTCTTGCAGTCGAACCAGATCTTCTCGTGCTCGCTGCCCTGGAGGTGCAGGATTTCCGACGCCAGGAGTTCGAACGAGCGCAGCAACTCGCCGGCGCGCTCGAGCAACAAGGAGGAATCGGGTCCGGCAAACTCGACGAGTATTTCGGGATGCTCCCACTCGCGATCTTGTGCGATCGGAGGATCGACGGTAATGCGGTACTTGAGCTTGAAGCCGCCGTTCGAGATTACGGCTTGCAGAAATTCGCCAATTTGTTTCGCAGCTGCAACTTTGTCTGTGATCGGCATAGGTAAGGTCTCAGGTGTCAGGTCTTAAGTCAGGCCTCAGGTTTTACTGACGGCTGAAAGCTGACGGCTATTTCTCTTTCTTTCTTGCTCGCTTCTCCATCATCTCGCGCATCTCGCGGCCGAGCGAAGTGCGATTCATTACCGATTGCTGCGCGATGCCGATTAACTGGCCCGCGGACCAGTACAGTCCCACGCCGGCAGCCATGTTCCAGCTCATGACGCCGAACATGCCGGGCATCATGATGTTCATCATTTTTTGCTGTGCCGGGTCCATACCGGCCTGCGGCGTCATGCGCTGCATGACCAGCATGGTGACGACGATAGCGATCGGAATAATGTGGTGGGGATCGGGCGCGGAAAGATCACGCACCCAGAGCCACGGCGCATGGCGCAGATCCATGGCCACCCCGAGCATCCGGTAGTAGGCAAAGAAGAAAGGCATCTGGATCAGAAGCGGCAGGCATCCGCCGGCCGGATTCACGCCTTCCGTCTTATAGAGCGCCGAAATCTCTTCGTTCATCTTCGCTTTTTCGGGGTCGCGCAGGCTGTACTTCTTATATTTTTCCTGGATCGACTTGATCTGCGGTGCCACACGCTGCATCTTGAGCATGGACTTCATCTGTGAAATTCGCAGGGGCATCAGGGTGAGATTGATGATCAGGGTCTGGAGGAGGATGGCCCAACCCCAGTTCGCGACGATGTGGCCGTACATCCACTTTAGCCACAGAAACAAGGGACGGGCGATAAGACCGAGCCAGCCGAAGTCGATGATCGCGCGCAGGTCGGGTTCGGCACCGGTGATGCCGGGCACGGATACCGATTCGAGATCGGCCAGCGCCTTCGGGCCGACATAGATCCGGTCGTTGGTCGGGCCCCTAAGGCTGCCGACGGCCGCGCCAAGGACGTCGATCTTGTCCTTCTGCTGGCTGTCGCCGCCGTGGGGAATTTCAATCGCGTTGCGCAACGTGACCAGCGCCGCGTTGCGGGGATCCTGGGGCAGAAAGACGGCAGCGAAATACTGGTCGGAAACGCCGGCCCACTGCAGAGGACCCTGGATCGTTCCGCCGCCACTAATCTTCTTGATCGCCAGGCGCTCGACCTTATCGTCGTACTGATACGCGATCTGCGCGGTTGCGTACTGCGGGCCGGTCATATCGGCGCCGAAACCGGACGGCCACATGGGGAACGCGGTGACCGGCGTTCCCTTCACCGCAACCGAGGTCCGCACGTCGACGACATAGCTGTTGGCATCGAACTTGAAGGTCTTCTGAACCGAGACTTCGGAGTCGGCGTAGGCGAACTCGATTTCTGTTGGAGCCGTCGTTGAGGTGCTGGTCGCCACATAGAGGGCGGAGTTCAGATGGTTGCGCAGGGTCTCGTCGTAGCTCCACAAGGTCAACGGATATCCATACTGCTCGGCGGCCGTGGCGTTGACGAGTTCGAGCGGAGCGCCTTTGTCGTCGGTGTATTTCTTGAGGATCCACGACTTGACGCGGCCGCCGCGATTGGTAAACACAATGCGGTACACGCCGTTTTCAATCACGGTCTCGGATTCGGTCGCCGCGTGCAGCGCCGTAGCTGAGGCTGGCGCGCTCGCGGCGGGAGTCGAAGCTCGCGGCGGGAGTTGCGTGGAAGGTTGGGTAGGAAGTTGAGCCTGATTTTGCGCTGCGGGCTGAGGATTCTCCGGCTTGGCCGGAGGCTGCGGCCCGTACTTTTTCATCAGCGGCTGGAAGAGCATCATGACCAGGAAGGTCAGGGCAAAGACCAGCAACAGCTTGCGGTCCATGCCGGGTTCTTGCTGAGGATTTTTAAATTCCGCCAAGTCAGTTGCTCATCACTTCTTCTGGGTTAGTCGCTGTCGAGACGGGAATTGCCACGCCTCTATTGGAGATGAGTGGGATGAAGCGTCCGCCAGTCTGTGGCACGGGGTCGAGGCCGGCTTTGGCCAACGGATGGCAGCGCAACAGCCGCCACGCGGCCATCCATCCTCCACGCAGCGCGCCATGTCGCTCGACCGCTTCCATCGCGTATTCAGAGCACGTCGGGGCATAGCGGCAGGAAGGCGGAAACACGGGCGAGATCCACCGTTTGTAGAGCCGTAACAGGCGAAGCGCGAAAGACCGCATTGCTTGTCCTCGTTAATTCTCAACTTCTGATTTCCGCGACAGCGGTTCGCTTTATTTAAGCGCCAGCTTTTTTGCAATCGCGTCGAACGCCCGGGCCACTTCTTCGAGCACCACCGGGAACTCTAGGGTGAGCACCGACTTCTTCGGATTGATCACCACGTCAACCGGGCTCACGCTTTTCAGCAGCGGCCGCCGCCGCCGAACGGCTTCGCGCAGACGCCGCTTGATCCGGTTGCGGTCGACAGCACCGCCAAGCACGCGTCCCACGGTGAAGCCGACGCGCGCCTGCTTCTCCTCGGAAGCGCCTTCCGGCGAAGCGCCGGTCGCCGGCCGCAGGTAGAAGACAGTCATGTGCGAGGAGAAGTGGCGCTTTCCCTGTTTGTAGACGCGTTCGAAGTCGAAGTGCTTCAGCAACCGCGCGGCGCGCGGAAAACCTGCCCCCGAGTTCGCCGCGGGCTCCTCTCGACTCCGTTCCGGAGCGTCGGCGCTCACCAACTCACGATCCTGCACAAATTACGGCCTTTACCACCCGTGGGGGGAAGACTAATCGCGGAAACCCGGCTTCACTGCAACACGCTTGCGCCCCTTGGCCCGGCGGCGCGAGAGCACGGCGGCTCCGCTCTTGGTTTTCATACGAGTCCGGAACCCGTGCTTCTTCGAGCGCTTGCGTTTGTTGGGTTGAAATGTACGTTTCGGCATCGAAAATCCCTTGCTCCTGATTGAATCGGCTTGCTCTAGGCAAACCGCTAGTATAAATGACATGCGGCGGATGCGGCAAACGCGAGGCAAAGGCTCGGCGAGGGTCGACCGCCACACGGCTAGAATGTTCTTGTGAACTTGGACGATACCATCGTCGCGATTGCCACACCGCCCGGGCGCGGCGGGATCGGCGTGGTTCGGCTGGCGGGGCCTGAAGCGCGGGCAATCGCCGCGCCCATGCTCCGCCTCAGTCGTGAACTGGAACCGGGACGAGCCGTTCGAGGCGATCTGGTAGAACCGGGGGGCGCGGGCGATGATGTCCGCGAAACTGGGGCCGACATCAGGACCTCCGCGCGCATTGACGAAGTCGTGGTTACCTTCTTTGCCAAGCCGCACTCTTACACCACCGACGACGTTGTCGAGATCTCGGCGCACGGCTCGCCGGTGGTGCTGCGGCACATCGTCGAACTCGCTCTTGCGGGGGGTGCGCGTCTTGCCGAGCCGGGTGAATTCACCATGCGCGCCTTTCTTAACGGACGCCTGGACCTGACGCAGGCCGAGGCGGTGCGCGATTTGATTGACTCGCAGACGCTTTTTCAAGCCAAGGTTGCGGCGCAGCAGCTTGAGGGCGCCCTCTCTAATCGCCTGAAGCCGATCAAAAACGGTCTGCTTGACCTGATCGCGCTGCTGGAGGCGGGGATCGACTTTGCCGAAGACGATATTTCCGTCGCATCCGATGCGACGATTCTGGATCGCATCGCCCAGGTTCGAGCGCCGCTGCTGCAACTCGCCGGCAGTTTTGCTTATGGCAAGATCGTTCACCAGGGATTGACGCTAGCCATCGTGGGGCGACCCAATGTCGGGAAGTCGAGTCTCTTTAATCGGCTGGTGGAGCGGGAGCGGGCCATTGTCACAGCTCAGCCGGGCACGACTCGCGACCTGGTGAGTGAAACCGTGGCCATCGGCGGAATTCCGGTGGAACTGGTAGACACGGCTGGCATCCGCCGAGCCCTTGATGAGGCCGAAAGCATCGGCATCCAGAAATCCATGGAAGCTCTGGCGGATGCTGACTTGGTGCTGGTTGTGGTCGATAAGAATCAGGCGCTCTCCGAGGAAGACCGCGAATTGCTTCGTCAAGTAAGAGGGCGCCCGGCGATCGTGGTGGAAAACAAGTCGGACCTGCAGGGCCCAGGCGAGGAAGACTTGCGCGGGGCCGGGCAATTCGGCAGTCCAGTCCAGGCAGAGGCAGGCAGGGATTCTCCGGCAGAGTGGCAGCATATTCCCACGTCGGCGCTGACCGGCGACGGCATCGGTCGGCTGCGCTCGGCGATTTTGAGCCACATCGCGGGAGACTCCGCGAGCCCGGCGGAATCGGGCTTTCTGACCAGCGTCCGCCATCAGAAACTAGTCAACAACGCGCTGGGTGCGCTGGACGCGGCGACCCGCGCCGTCGGCGTCCAAGTGCCGCACGAGATGCTGCTGCTCGATCTTTACGGCGCCTTGCGGCCGCTTGACGAGATCACGGGGGCAACCACGAGCGACGACATTCTCAACCGGATCTTTGGAAGCTTCTGCATTGGAAAATAGAGTGACGTCCAGCTGCGTCCAATGAAATGTCGAAATCATGAGGATTCCCTTCCAAAAAGTGGGAGAGTTTCCGATTGAACTGGTGCTTTGCACCGCGTCGCCTCCTGAGATCATCCATAGACCATGAATCTGTTCGACACATTCCAAATTCGCGATATTCATTTTCGTAACCGCATCGCGGTTTCTCCGATGTGCGAGTACTCCAGCGAAGACGGCTTTGCCAACGACTGGCATCTCGTCCACCTGTGCGCTCGCGCCGTTGGCGGGGCAGGCACCGTGCTCACGGAAGCCACCGCGGTCGTCCCCGAGGGCCGCATCAGTCCTTCCGACCTGGGCATCTGGAAGGACGCGCATGTGGAGAACCTCGCGCGCGTCGTTCGCTTCCTCCGCCAGCACGGTGCTGTGGCTGGAACCCAACTCGCTCATGCTGGCTTCAAGGCCTCCACCCCTGTTCCGTGGCACAATCAGCGGGGGCCCGTCCCGATTGCCGAGGGAGGCTGGCGTCCCATCTATTCCTCCACGGCCAAGGGCTTCACCCCGGAGTCCATTCAGCCCGAAGCCCTCACACCCGAAGGCATTGCGCGCGTCACCCATGCTTTCGCCGAGGGCGCTCGCCGCGCCCTCGAAGCCGGCTTCGAACTCGTTGAAATCCACGGAGCTCACGGCTACCTCGTCCATCAGTTCCTCTCGCCGCTGGTCAACACCCGTACCGACCAGTACGGCGGCAGCTTTGAGAACCGCACCCGCATTCTGCGCGAGATCATCGCAGCCGTTCGCAAAGTCTGGCCCGAGCGTCTGCCGTTGTGGCTCCGCATTTCCGCCTCGGACTGGACCGAAGGCGGCTGGAGCATCGAGGATTCCATCACGCTCGCACGGCAGGTGAAGCCCCTGGGCGTCGATCTGATCGACGCGTCCTCGGGAGGCATCGTTCCCAAGGCGACAATTCCTCTCGGCCCCGGTTATCAAACTATCTTTGCCGAGCGCATCCGGCGCGAGGCGGGAATCCTGACGGGAGCCGTCGGCATGATCACGGCGCCTGAGCAGGCCCAGCACATCCTGGCCACCGGACAGGCCGACATCGTCCTGCTGGCTCGCGAACTGCTCCGCGACCCTTACTGGCCGCTGCGTGCCGCTCATGTTCTAAAGCAGCAAGTCCAATGGCCCAAGCAATACGAGCGCGCCCGCTTCTAGAGTGAAGATAACGGGCGCAATCAGAGAGGCAGGCCGCCTCGGCTGTCTCTTCCTTGTATTGGAACTCCATTCCGACAAGACGACTTGTTGACTGGGGATGATCAGCGGATGTCTTTCCTGAGGCGGTCTGCGAGGCATTACACTGATCCGATATGTTTCGCTGTGTGCTTTGCTTGTGTGTTCTTGGGATCTTGATCTCGGTTCTCTGCCCCGCTGCTTCCGGGGCTGCGACTCAGCCGAATATCATTTTGGTGACAGTCGATTCCGCGCGGGCTGACCGCATGGGTTTTCTTGGCTATCACGGAGGGTTGACTCCGCACCTCGACGATTTAGCCCGGCAGAGTATCGTGTTCGAGCGGGCCTACGCGCAGGCTCCGCTTACGGTCGTGTCGAGCGCTACCATCCTGTCGGGTACTTACCCGCAGACGAATCAGGCGAGCGAACTGGGCACTCCCCTGCCGGGCACGCTTCCTTATCTTCCGGATTTGCTGCGTGCCCGCGGGTATCGCACGGCTGCTTTCGTGGGGTCGGCTGCGCTCGATCCGCGAGATGGGATGGCTCCGGGCTTTGATCGCGGATTCGATGTGTTTGACGCCCCTATCCAGAACAGCTTTCGGGTCGGTGGCGGGTGTGGCGCGAAACTGCCGGGAGATCAGGTGGCCGCCCGCGCGATCAAGTGGTTGAGCGGGAACGGGGGCCGACCGTTCTTTTTGTGGATTCACTTGTCCGATGCGGATGCTTCTTGCCGAACGTCGCACGATCGTTCTTCCTACGATCATGGGGTCGCCAGCGCGGATGCGGCTTTGGGGAAGCTCGTTGCCGAACTGCGCATGCGGAAGCTCTTTGAAGACTCGCTCATGGTGATAGTCGCCGACCATGGGGAGAGTCTGGGCGCGCATGGCGAGGACAGTCATGGAATTTTTCTTTATGACGAGACCATCCACGTACCGCTTTTGGTGAAGATGCCTCAGGAACAGTTGGCAGGAAAACGGGTGAAGGGACGGGTGCGCCTGCTGGACATTGCACCGACCGTGCTCGAAACGGCGGGTGTCTCGATTCCGTCGCAAATGCAGGGACAGTCGCTGGTTCGCATTGCGAAGACGAATCCCGATGCCGATCAGTCGGCGTACGCGCGGAGCGATTTTTCGCAGGAGGCTTTCGGGTGGAGCGCTTTGGAGTCGTGGCGCGCGGGAAAGTTCTTGTATATTCGCGCTCCGCAGGCGGAACTGTACGATCTGGTGGCGGATCCGGGTGCCGGTCACAATCTCGCGCAGACTTCCAAGGCGACGCTGGCCGCGCTGGCCGCGCAACTGGAAGCCTTTGACAGCCACTTCGGAGACCTGCGTGGTAAATCGGCAACGGAGGGACTGTCTTCGAGTGAAATGCAGAAGCTGGCTTCTCTGGGATATGTCGGTTTGCAAAAGACGGCGTCGGCGTCGAACGCGGCGGTGACGGGCACGGACCCAAAGGATGAGATCGCCACGGCTAATCGGGTTCTGAACGCCCTAGCGAGCATCTCCGAGGGAAAGCCGGATCGGGCAATTGCTGTGCTCGAGCAGGCGGTTGCAGCCGCGCCAAATATGTATCTGGCGCAGTACGCATTGGGAGCCGCTCTGGCTGAGAAGCAGCGATATGCGCAGGCCATCGAGCATCTGCACAAAGCCATCGAGCTTCGACCCGGTTCCGCGTGGGCGCAGTACGAGATGGGAGCGAGCCTGGTGAAGACGGGCGACTTCAAGACGGCCGCGGCTCATCTTGAGCTGGCGTTGGTGCGATTGCCGGAATTTCGGGAAGCGCATCTTTTGCTGGCGCAGTGCTACGAGCATCTCGGGCAGACCAAGCAGGCACAGGTTGAGAAGCAGAAGGCTACCCGCTAGACATCCAAGATTCGACTACTATTTTTTCAACGCTTCCGCCTGCTGCTCAGTTCGCTGTGCGTCTTGTTCTTTACCGAGGCCTCGATAGGCTCGCGCGAGCAAACGCAGGGCTTCAGCGTTTCGAGGATCGGTTTTGGTAAAAGCCTCTAGATCGGGCAGGGCGCCGGCAAAATCGGATTGCTGAATTTGAGCTTCCGCTAGTCCCAGGCGGCCTTCGCTGTTGCTCGAATCCACCAGCAGGCCTGCCTCGAACTGGTCTGCCGCGTTCTTCGCGTCTTTGAGTTGCAGGTAAACGCGGCCCAGCAGCAACCGGGCCGAGATTTGACTGGGTGACATCTTCAGACTCGATTCGAGCGCATCCCGCGCTCCGGGCCAATCGCCGGATTTCTCCATGGCCTCGCCCAATTCGAAGAGAGCGGTGGGATCCTCGGGGCGGAGTTCGGCCGCCCGCTTCAAATGGACGGCGGCTTTGGAGAAGTCTCCGGTCGAGAATTCGAGTTCGCCCAGTTGGCGGTGCGCGGTCGGTGAGGTCGGGTCGATCTGCAAGGCCTTTTCGAGGTACTGACGCGCTTCGCTTGATCGATGATCGTCACTGGCGAGCATGGCGTTGTGCAACAGGTTTTGCACTTCGATTTTGTCTTTGGGATCGGGCAGAGGTTGCACGGTGTTGCCAGCGCCGCTTCGCGGCGGAAGCTTGGCCTCCCACTCGGCGATCGCTGCCTGCATGCTCCTGGCTTTGGCACTGGCTGGAGCGTAGAGATCCTTGAGCTCCTTGGGATCGGCTTGCAGGTCGTAGAGTTCGGGGCGGGGAGCTTCGATCCACTTGGTGTTATCAGCGCGTAAGGCTCGCAGAGGCGCCCATCCCCAACGGAGAGGATAGTCGGTCTCGCCGAAGAGAGGGCGACCGGACGGCGATGGCGTGCCAGGGTTTTCCGCGATGAGAGGCAAGAGCGACTCGCCGTTCAGTTCGGCCGGCGGAGCCACGCCGGTGGCTGCGAGGATGGTTGGGAGGATATCGGTGGTACGCACCTGGGTATCAACCACGGTGGCGCGATGAGCGGTGCCCGGCATCTTCAGAATCAGCGGGATGTGGAGCGTCGAGTCGTAGAGAAACAGGCCGTGAGTTTCTTCTCCGTGTTCGCCGAGACCTTCGCCGTGATCGCCGGTGACTACGATGATGGCGTTGTCGTAGACACCGGCTTTCTTGAGAAATGCAATCCAGCGAGCGATTGTGGAATCGGCATAGGCGATTTCTCCGTCGTAGAGATGGTCTTTGTATTTCTCCGAGAACGGGGGCGGCGGTTCGTAGGGATCGTGCGGATCGTAAAGGTGGACCCAGACGAAGTGAGGTCCCGCGCGGTGCTTGTCGAACCAGGTCTCAGCGTGCTCGACAACTTCCATGCCGCGGCGCTCGACGCGGCCCCAGCGCCCGTCATTCCTGCCGTCGGCGCTCCGGCTGTCGGTCTTGGGGAAGTTATCGTAGAAATCGAAGCCGCGATCGAGGCCGGGGGCGAGCGAGTTGCTATCGAGAATGATGGCTCCGATGAACGCGGCGGTTTGGTAGCCGTGTTTTTTCAACAGTTCCGCCGCAGTCACATGCTGGGGCGAGAGCGGGACGCCAAAGTCGGTGACGCCGTGCACGCTGGGTAAGAGGCCGGTGAGAATCGTGATGTGCGAAGTGTTCGTGATCGGGCTATGGGTGAAGGCCTGGGTGAAGCGGACGCCATCGGCGGCGAGTGTGTCGAGCGCGGGTGTTTCGACCTGCTTGTATCCATAGCAGCCGACATGATCGGCGCGCAGCGTATCGATGGTGATGAGGTAGACGTCGGGGGGGGATTTGTGCTGGGCTGAGGTTGGGGCGGACGTTTGGCCAAGCGCCGGAGGTCCGAGTGGCGTGATCCCGAGGAGAAGGATTGTGATTAAAATTCGGGTTAAAATGGCTGGCCGCCTCATCAGCGCCCAGCCTACCACAGCGGGTTGATTAATCTCAGCTTTGAGGCCCGTGCATCTCCGCGTACAATCGGTGTACGTGCTACTCGGGATCTCCTCTGGTGGTGATGTCGTGAACACCACCCATCGTTCGGCGGAAAAGTCAGCCGGAAAGGCTCGATGGCCCTCCGTGAAGCCGGATCAGATTTCCTATTTGCTGTGACCGTGCCTTTCAGAAAACGTCTTCGTCCGCTGTGCCTGCTGGCGCTGTGCGCCGTGGGTTTGAGCGCGCTCGTCTCTTGCGAGCACGCGCGGAGCGGAGCGGCGGCATCGCGGAAGATGATTATCCTCGGGATCGACGGTCTTGACCCGGACCTGCTCACGAAGTTCATGGCCGAGGGCAAGATGCCGAACTTCGCGCGGCTGGCCTCGGAGGGATCGTTTCGGCGTTTGACGACCAGCATCCCGCCGCAAAGCCCGGTGGCGTGGTCGAACCTGATCACGGGAATGAATGCCGGCGGCCACGGGATTTTCGATTTTATTCACCGCGACCCGAAAACTTTTCAACTGTATTTTTCGACCTCGAAAGTCGAAGGGCCGAAGCACACTTTTCACCTTGGCAGTTGGGTGATTCCGCTGGGCAGCGGCTCGGCGGAACAGTTGCGGCACGGCAAGGCGTTCTGGGAGATTCTGGACGAACAGAACGTGCCTAATTATGTTTACCGGATTCCGGCAAATTTCCCTCCGATTGCGGCGAAAGGGAAGACGCTTTCCGGCATGGGCACGCCCGATCTGCGCGGCACATACGGCACGTTTACTTTCTACACGGACGATCCTACGGCAGCGGCAGGAGCCGTCGAGGGCGGAGAAGTGGTGCAGGTTGAGGTCAAGGAAAACCGCGTCGACACCCATCTGATTGGGCCGGACAACACGTTTCGGAAGAACTCGCCGCCTTCGACTGAGCCGCTTACGGTGGATGTGGACCCACTGGAGGCGGTGGCGCGCATCGGCATACAGGGTCAGCAGCTTGTCTTGAAAGAAGGCGAATGGAGTGGATGGGTACCGGTGGAATTTCAGCTGATGCCGGTTATCGGCAATGTAAAGGGGATTTGCCGCTTTTATCTCAAGCAAACGCATCCGCGGTTTCAGCTGTATGTTTCGCCCATCAATATCGATCCGGAAGACCCCGCTTTGCCAATTTCCACGCCATCGAGTTACTCGCGCGATCTGGCGAAACAGATCGGAGAATTCCACACGCAAGGGATTGCGGAAGATACAAAAGCGCTCACGGCCGGAGTGCTCGACGACAAGGAGTATTTGGAACAGGCGCGGACGGTGCTGGCCGAGCATCGGCGGGCGTTCGATGTGGAGTTCCCGAAGTTTCAGGAGGGGTTGTTCTTTTTTTACTTTTCGAGCCTCGATCTGAATGCGCACATGATGTGGCGGCTGACCGATCCGCAAAGTCCCGCGTATGATGCCGCGCTGGCGGCACAATATGGATCGTCGATCGAGGAGTTCTACGAGCAGATCGACCAGGTTCTCGGCGAGGTGCTGCCGAAGGTCGATGAGAACACGACGCTGCTCGTGCTATCCGATCATGGATTTGCTCCCTACCGGCATTCGTTCAATCTGAATACGTGGTTGCTGAACAATGGCTACATTGCCCGAAAAGAGGGTGCAGTGGAGGGTAGCGAGCCGTTTTCCGACGTGGATTGGGGACGCACGCGGGCATATGGGCTGGGGCTGAACGGTCTGTATGTGAATGTGCGCGGACGCGAGCGAGAGGGCATTGTTAACCCTGAGCAGGCTGCTGCGCTGCTGCGGGAAATCCGGCAGAAGCTGTTGGAAGTGCGCGATCCGAAGGCGAATTCCGAGGATGACGCGCAGGTGATTACCCGTATCGACCTGGCGAGCGAGGTCTATCAGGGGCCCTACGCGCGCTCGGGGCCGGATGCGCTGGTTGGCTACAACCGGGGTTATCGCGCGGGATGGAAGACGATTCTGGGTGCGTTTCCGGCGGACGTGCTGGAAGACAACACGAATGCGTGGAGCGGCGATCATTGCATGGACTTCACCAAGGTTCCGGGAGTGCTGTTGAGCAACCGCAAGATTGACGCGCAGACTCCGGCACTGACTGACATTGCGCCCACGATTTTGGCGGAGTTCGGGATTGCGAAGGCGAAAGAGATGAAAGGGCAATCGGTTTTTCAGCCGCGCTAAACGCTGCTGGCGCGATTTAACAAACGGGAGCAACTATGTTTGGTTCACATAAAGTGAAGATCGAAGGTGAGCTGCTGGAGAAAGTCAAGCAGTGTTCGGATGCTGCGGGATATGAGTCGATCGACGAATTCGTCATCCACATGCTGGAGAAAGAAACCAGGAAAATTCTGCCGGACGAAAGCAGCACGTCGAAGGAAGAGATTCAGAAACGGCTGCGCGGATTAGGGTACATCGAGTAGATTGGCTCCGCTCTCAAATCCGATGGCCTGCTTCGCGGCCTTCAGTTTCTCCATGGTTATCTCTATATTGACGGGTCCGCTGGCGATCGTGATCGTGGTATCGGTGGTTGTTGGATTGGCGATGGTGGTCTTGTTCGGCTACACATCCGATCAGAAGGCGATCGGAATTGCGAAGGATCAACTGAAGGCGCATTTGCTGGCGGTGCGCCTGTATCGCGATCAGATTCCGGTGGTGATGGGATCGTATGGCAAGATTCTGCGCGGGACGGTTCGATACCTGAAGCTCGCGTTCAAGCCGCTACTCTATGTCATCGTCCCGATCACTTTGCTGATGGTGCAGATGGATCGCTATCTGGGGCAGACGCCGATTCCTGTCAACGCGCCGTTTCTTCTGACCGTGCACTTCAGCTCCAGCGACGCGCTGAATGACGCGACACTCGCCCTGCCATCGGAGATCGTGATGACCGCGCCTCCGGTGCACATTGCGGCGGACTATCAGATTGTCTGGCGATTGGCCGGCACAAGAGATGGAAGCTACGAAATGAACATAAATGCGGGTGGACAGAGCGTGGAGAAGGTCGTTTGCGTGGGGGGCGGCCTGCCGCGGATTTCGACGGTGCGTTTGCGCGGGCAGTTCTGGAATCGTGTTTTCTCTTCGGCGGAACCTTCGCTACCGGAAAATGTTTCGATCGAGTCCATTTCGATTAATTATCCAGATCGCAACATCGAGATTGCGGGCTATGGAATGAATTGGATTTGGCTGTTTTTCATTTTGTCGATGGTCGCCGGATTTATTTTCAAGGAACTGTTGGGGATTCAGATATGAAAGGTTTATGGAGCGCCCGCCCCACACGGGTTGTGCTGGTTGCTCTTGTTTTCTTGCCCGCGCTTGCTCATGCCTATGCCGGGCCGGGCGCGGGATTTGCGGTGTTGTCTTCGTTTTGGGCGATCTTTGTCGCGTTTCTTTATTCGTTCTATGCGTTGATGACCTGGCCGTTCCGGCAGCTGGTTCGATTTTTGCGGCGGCGCAATGCTTATGGAAGGGCGAAGTTTGAGCGGGTTGTGATTTTGGGTTTCGACGGCATGGATCCGGACCTCGCCGAGCGTTTTATGAAGGAAGGCCGCCTGCCGAACCTGGCGAAGCTGCGCGACCGAGGGACGTTCAGCAAACTGCGCACGACGTTTCCGGCGATATCTCCTGTGGCTTGGTCGACGTTCCTGACCGGAGTCAATCCGGGCAAGCACAACATCTACGATTTTCTGGCGCGCGATACCAACAACTATCTCCCGTTTCTTTCGTCGGCGGAAATCAAGGGGCCGAAGCGTCACATCAAGATCGGGAAGTATTCCATTCCGTTCGGCAAGACACAAATCAAAGGCATGCGGAAAGGTACGCCGTTCTGGCATTGGCTGGGCGAGGCGGGAATTTTCAGCTCCGTGATTCGCGTACCGGTTACGTTTCCGCCGGAAAAGTTTCAAGGCGTGCTCCTGTCCGGAATGTGCGTGCCTGACTTGAAGGGCAGTCAGGGGACCTTTTGCCTATGTACGACGCGCGTTTCCGACGACAAGTTTCGCGAAGGCGGGGTGCGGGTTCCCATGGACCGCAAGAACGGCGTTTATCGTTCCTATATTCCGGGGCCTGACAATCCGCTGATCGAGAAGGGTGGCGAACTGCGCGCGGATTTTGAAGTTCGTCCCGACTTGAGAGCGAAGTCGGCTCGCTTTGTTTTTGGTCCCGAAAAGTTTGCGTTAGAGGTTGGGGAATATTCCGAGTGGGTTCCAGCGGAATTCAAGGCTGGCATGGGATTTACGGCGCACGGAATCTGCCGCTTCTATCTCAAGGGGCTTTCGCCGGAGGTCGAAGTGTATGTCACACCGGTGAACATCGATCCGGGCCATCCCGATCTGCCGATCTCGCATCCGGTGACATATTCGATTTATTTGGCCAAGCTGTTGGGGCCGTATGCGACGCTCGGTCTCGCGGAAGACACATGGGCGCTCAACGAGCATGTGCTCGACGACGATGCCTTTCTGGCGCAGGCCTACGGTAATCACGAAGATCGCGAGAAGATGCTGTTCGACGCGCTGGATAAAACCAAGCAGGGACTGTGCACGTGCGTCTTCGATACGACCGACCGCGTACAGCACATGTTCTGGCGCTATCTGGAGGAAGACCATCCGGCGGCGCGCGATGTGCCGCACAGCGAGCATCCACAGGTGATTCAAGATTTATACGAACGCATGGATCGCCTCGTCGGACGCGTGATGGAGAGGATCGACGACGACACTTTGCTGATGGTGATTTCCGATCATGGGTTCAAATCGTTTGCGCGCTGCATGAATCTGAATGCCTGGCTGCACCAGAATGGATATCTCGCGCTGAAGGACGGCAAGAGCGAAAGTGGCGACTGGTTCGACGATGTGGATTGGTCGCGAACGCGCGCTTACACCATGGGTCTCAACGGACTTTACCTGAATCTCAAGGGGCGCGAGAAGCAGGGCATCGTCGATCCGGCGGAAGCTGACGCGCTGAAAGACGAGCTGTGGGAACGGTTGAGCGGGTTGGTCGATCCGGCTTCGGGTGCGGTCGGAGTGACGGGCGTGTTTGTTACGGACGAGTTCTATCGCGGTCCATACACGGAAAATGCGCCGGATTTGCTGGTCGGATACGGGGCTGGATATCGCGCCTCGTGGGATTCAGTGATGGGCAAGGTCACCAGACAGATCTTCGAGGACAACACCAAGGCCTGGAGCGGCGACCATTGCATCGATCCACGGCTAGTTCCGGGAGTCTTGTTCTCGAGCCACAAGTTCATCGAAGACAAGCCCGCGATCGTGGATGTGGCGCCGACGATCCTGAAACTGTTTGGCCTCGCCTTGCCTGCGCATTTCGACGGCAAACCGTGGGCGTTGGCTTCTCCGGCGGGCGATCGTTAAGGCAGTCGGTGGTCTCTAGTCGTTGGTCATTAGCCAACCGCTAGTGCATTAAGGTTGAGAGTTGCTGGGCTGCCGCGTATCACTTCCCGGCGAGAAGCGACTCTGCGGTTTTCTGCGCTTGCGCTAGATTGGGCGAGACACGCGCCGCGCGCTGGAAGGCGACGTTGGCCTCATCCAGGCGTCCTTCTTGCCGCAACGCCTGCGCCAGCAGCAAGTACTGAGTGTCGGCGTGCTGCAGCGCCGAGGCGTGGGTGTACTGACGAACGGCTTCCGCCAAGTCGCCATTTTTCTGCGCGATCAAGCCGAGCATGACCATGAGCATGGGTTGGTTGGGCATAACCTGGAGCGATTGTTCGAAAGCTTGCTTCGCCTGCAGCGGCTCCCCCATCTGGCGATAAGCAAATCCCAAATCGCTGTAAGCTTTCGAGCGAAGGCGAACGTTACCCGCGCGATTCGCCACCATTTGAAACCGTGCGATGGCGGCCGCAGACTTGCCCTGGCTGAACTCATAGGCGCCGAGATTGAGGTTGGCGCGCAGACTGTCAGGGCGGATGGCGAGCGCGGCACGAAATTGCTCAACGGCCTCGTCGGTTCTACCCTGGCGGTGCAGCAAGGCTCCCAAGGAGTCGTGTGCAATGTAGTTATCCTCGGTGAGGGCCAATGCGCGGCGCCAGAACGATTCTGGATCGTGCCAGTAGCGCACTTGGCGGTAAGTAAGGGTTCCCAGCAAGAGCAGATAACAAACCGCCGGAATGGCCAGCCAGCGGGTGGGGATTTTCCGGACATGGGTCGGTCGCGCGTTCCAGTCGGCGACGCCGTCGGCAATCCGCCAGACGATCATCAGAAACAATCCGATGAATGGGATATAGGCGTAGCGATCGGCCATGGCCTGATCTCCCACCTGCACGAGTCCGATCATCGGCACCAGGCTGCCGAGGAACCAGAACCAGCCGACGGCAAGATAACGTTTGCGGCGTTCGCGGAGGACGATGGCTGTGATGAGCAGCAACAATACTGCGGCTCCAGTAACCTGCCAGGCGGGATAGAGGTTGATGGGGTGCGGGTAGGGTGCCACCAGTCGTGCTGGCCAGAGCGCCTTGCCTAGATAGCGCGCATATGAGATTACGGTGGTTTCCAACCTTAAGGGAAAGCTGAAAAGGGACAGATCCTTGACGGCGTGGCCGGCTTCTTGCACCTCCATCGTCACCACTGCGCTGGCGGCGGAGAGCAGCAAAAGCGGCACTTTCTCGAGCAAGAGCCTTGGTATCGAAAACCTGGGCGTGTTCCCTGCTTGCGGCTTCTCGTCCTGAGCGCCAATTCGGTCGAGCGGCCAGTAGTCCCACAGTAGAAGCAGAAATGGAAACGTGACCGCCTGCGGCTTGGCGAGCAGCGAGAGAGCGAAGAAGCACGCGACTGCGGCGTAGCGGCTGATTTGCGGCCTGCGCGCGTACCAGCCGTAGGCATAAAGCGCGAGCAGAAAGAACAACATGCTTAACACGTTCTTGCGCTCGGCTGCCCAGGCGACGGACTCGACATTAATCGGATGCAACGCAAACAAGGCGGCGACCATGAGGCTGCGCCAGCGGAATCCGGTAGCGCTCTGGAGCAGCAGAAATAGAAGCACTGCGTTCGCGGCGTGCAGCAAGACATTCACGGCGTGGTGTCCAGCGGGATTCAGACCGAAAAGGGTGAAGTCGAGCTCATGGGAAAGCCAGGTCAGGGGATGCCAGTTGGCCTCCTCGGCGGTGGTGAAAGCCCATTCCACGGTGGCCCACGTCAGGCCCGCCTTTACGCTGGGGTTCTCGGTGATGTAGCGATCGTCGTCATAATCCAGGAACTGGTTGTGAATGACCGAGCTATAGGAGACCAGCACAGCGGAGAATAGCAACAGGCACAAGAGCAAGGTTTGACGATCAGAAGTCTGCCCGCCGAGGCCGCGTTCATCCGGCGGTGGAGACGCCTTGGAGGCCGCCACGGATCCTTTCGAGCGTTTCGTTGTCTTGGCAGAAGAAGAGGCCATGGGTTTCACGAACGAATGCGATCGGCCATTTTATCTTGGCTTGAGTTTTCGGGTTCCGATTGCCGGTCCAAGTGGGTACGGGTGTGAGTTTCGCATGACGGGATCCAACAAAAAAGCAGGCCGGGATTGCCCCGGCCTGCTCTGGGTCGTGTTTCGTTTGCGGCTACTTGGCCGCGGCGACCGCCGTGACGAAGTTGGCGCCGTTCGGCGTGCCCAGTCCAGTGACGTTGTCCCATCCGGCGCCGACGTTTAGCGAAGTGTCGGTGCCGAAGCTGATTGCGTACCAGCGTGTGGAGGTCCCCTGATAGAGCAAGCTCACGAAATCAGAGGTGGTCTCTACCGGAGCCACCAACTCGGCCGGAGTGTAGGAAACGGGAGTCGAGGCAGTGGCGTAGGTGGTGCCATTGGCGTTGGTCGCCGCGGTATGGGCAATCACATCGGTGATCGCATCGGCAGGCAGACCGTAAAGGATTGGAGCCGCCTGGCCGAGTAAGTTGCCGCCAGCAGCCTGAGTCGCGATTGCCCACAGACCCGAGAACATGGGGCAGGCCAGGCTGGTGCCGCCGACAACACCGATCGACTGCGTTCCACCTTCGGTGTCGACGAACTCAACACCGGTGTAGGGATCCGCTAGATATGCGATATCCGGGACGAGCCGCCAGCTCCCAGGCAAGCTCCCTTGGAACGACGGTTTCGCCCAGACAGCGCTCGCGCCCCCGCCAGCTCCAGCGTAAAAGCCTTCAAAGGTCGGCGGAATAATGGGTGGATTGACTCCCCCTGTAGTGAGAGGATAAGTCGCGATGCGGGTTATGTTGTTGCCCCAACCCGTCTGCAACTTGATGGAGTTATTGCCGTTCAGGAACACGCTGGTGCCGCCCACGCCAGTCGCGTAGGGAGATGCCGACGCGGCGCTAACGGTCTTCACACCTTTTAGGGCGACACTGAAATCTCCGTCGTCGCCGCTCGAGAAATTGACCGAAATACCGAGCGCGGCAGCGGTCTCGAAGATGTTGTTCTCAACGGTGAGTTCGGCGGGATCTTCGGTTTCGAGAACAATCTCGCCGATGCCATAGCTGTTGGAGATGACCGGTCCTAGCCCCGTCTCGATGGCGTAGAGCACCGAGAGGTCCAGGTTGGTGAAGGAGGCATCCGCCGCTAGAACCAGGGCGATGAAAGCTTCCGGAGCTACCGTGTGCGACCACTCCACGTCGAGGCTGGTTTCCACATCCCAGCCACAAGTATTTCCACCGCAGTTGGTGGGACCGGTCGGGTAGTAGATTTCGATGTTGTCCGACACAGCCGGCAACCCATTGATCTGCGAGAAGGCGTCGGCGTCCGCCAAAATCGTGTCGGAACCGTAGGCATCGACGAGCACCACAGCCTGGCCGTTGCCATTGAGCTTCTGGTTGTACAGGGGTTTGAGGCCGTATGCCACCTGCACTTCATACGAGTCATATCCGCAGGGCGGGAGATTGGGAGCAACGTCGGTGATGATGCCGCCGTAGCGAGAGCCCGTGTAGGTAGCGGTCGGGAAGGTGCCGCTGGTATTGAAATGCCTTGTCTGCACGCCCCGAAGGCAGGCAGCGTTGAAGAACTTCGTGATCGTTGCGGGGGCGGTGGAGAGTGGTATCGACACCGGCTTCCCGGTGTCGGGGTCGACCATGCGCCTCGCGTAGTTCTCGTATTTCAAATCGGAAAGGCCCTGGACGGCGGCGACCACTTTCCCGGCAGCGCCAGGAACCACGGCTTCCGAGGCGGGCACGCGGTGCTCTACGCCATTGATGGACGCGCGGTTCAGTTGCACGCCGGCCGCGCGTTCGACGTCGGCTACGCTGCCGCGCGCAGTCACAGCGTGATTGAGCTTGTCGGTGGAAACCACCTTGAGATTATGCGCGGCAAGATGCTGCCGCACCACGGCCATATCCGCAGCGCTCGGCGCAAACCGGGCTTCGTACTCCTTCACAGTCAGCCAATGATGGTAGTTGGGCGAATTCTTGTCGTACATCTGCCGGACCAGTTCATCGAATCCGGCTTTATCGTGCTGCTTGAGCCAGAACGCAACGGTAATCTGCTTGGTCGGATCTTCTGTGCCAAGGATCTGAGTGTTGGGCAAGGTGCGAGCGGCCGCCGCCGACTGCGAGAACGCCGGCGCGGCGATCAGCAGAATGGCAAGGCAAGCAAACACAACCGGGGAAGAGATCTTACAGTTTCGGGGCATACAGTGGCGTCTCCTGAAAGATAGAATCGGATGCTCGCAATCGCGTGCGGGCTGAAATACCTCGGCGGATGCCGAGCTAATGCGTACGGCTTACAAGGGTCATAGGTGTTCTTTTGGCCCAGGTTGCCAAGTCACACATCGACCGAAAGGCAGGCCTACAGCCGGTACCGGAACCCGTGCGGAAATCGCGACCGTACGGGCGTGGAACATATTTACGCCGTTGGAGCGCCTGAGTCAACAGAGATCGCAAAAAGATCGCGCAAGAGGAAATAACTTGCAGCAATGAAGCAGAAAAATGCGGCGTTGCGGGCGGCCTATTTCCCGGAGAGAAGCGACTCGACCGCTTTCTGCGCGGCCGCAAGATTTTTCGAAGTGCGCGCCACACGACCGGCAATCGCGTTGGCCTCGTCCACGCGTCCCTGCTGCCGTAGAGCCTGCGCCAGCAGCAAACCCTGAAGGTCGGAGTGCTCCAGCGCGTAGGCGTGCGAGAACTGGCGAACGGCCTCGGGCAGGTCGCCCTCTTTCTGCACGATCAAGCCGAGCCTTACCATCTGCATGGGCTGGTTGGGCGTAAAGCGGAGCGATTGTTCGAGACACTGCTTCGCCTTCGCCAGTTCCCCGAGTTGGTGATAGACAAGCCCCAGTTGGTTATAGGCTGTGGTGCGAAAGCCGACCTGTTCGCCCGCGCGATCCGCCACCATTTGATAACGCTCGATAGCCCCTGCCAGATCGCCGTGGCGAAGGTCATAGTCCGCAAGAGCCAGGAGGGCGCCCCAACTGTCGGGGCGAATGGCGATCGTGGCGCGAACATGGACGAGAGCCTCGTCGGTTCTGCCCTGCGTGTGCAGAAAGCCCGCCAACGCCTCGTGTGCGATGTAGTTGTCCTGGGTGAGCGCCAACGCGCGCTTCCAGAATGACTCCGGATCGTGCCAGTAACCTACTTGGCGGTGGGTGAGGATTGCCAGCGCGAGCAAACAAGCAACCGCCGGAATCGCGAGCCAGCGAGTGGAAATTTGCCGAGCCTTGTTCCAATCGGCAACCCAGTCGGCAATCAGCCAGACAATCATCAAAAACAAACCGATGAAGGGGATGTAGGCGTAGCGGTCGGCCATCGCCTGTTCCCCGACCTGCACCAGTCCGATCATCGGCACCAGGCTGCCAAGGAACCAGAGCCAGCCGACAGCGAGATAGCGTTTGTCGCGTGCGCGGAGGGCAACGGCAGTGATCAGCAGCAGCAGGACCACGGCTGCGCCCACCTCCCATGCCGGGTAGAGATGGAGGGGGTGCGGATAGGGCGCGACCAGCTTCGCCGGCCAGAATGCTTTGCCCAGATAGCGCTCATACGAGACGATGGTTGTTTCCATGCGCGACGGCAGGCTGAAACGGGCAAGATCCTTGACGGCGTGCCCGGCGCTCTGAACCACCATGGTGGCCACCGCGCTGGCCGCGGAGAGCAGCAAAAGAGGCACCTTCTCCAGCAGGAGCGTTGGCAGCGAAAACCTGGGCACGCTCCCCGATTGCGCGGACTTGTCCGGAGCGCCCATCCGGTCGAGCGGCCAGTAGTCCCACAGCAAAAGCAGAAATGGAAATGTGATCGCCTGCGGCTTGGCGAGCAGCGAGAGCGCGAAGAACCCAGCAACCGCGGTGTAACGGCCGAGTCCCGGTCTGCGCGCGTACCAACCATACGCCCACAGCGCGAGCAGAAAGAACAGCATGCTCAATACGTTCTTGCGTTCGGCTGCCCAGGCGACGGACTCGACGTTGATGGGATGAAGCGCAAACAACGCCGCGACCATCAAACTGCGCCAGCGGAATCCGGTCGCGCTCTGAAGCAGGAGAAACAGAAGCACGGCGTTGGCCGCGTGCAGCAAGACGTTCACGATGTGCGGTCCGACGGGGCTCAGGCCGAAAAGATCGCAGTCGAGCTGATGAGACATCCAGGTCAGGGGATGCCAGTTCGCCTGATAGCCCGTGGTGAAAGCCCATTCCACGTTTGCCCACGTCAGGCCCTCGGTTACGTGAGGGTTATTGGTGATGTAGTAAATGTCGTCATAATCGAGGAACTGATTGTGAATAATTGAGCTGTAAGAGAGCAGCACGGCGACGGCCAGCAGCAGCGAAAACACCAGAGTCTGCCGGTCGAAAGTCTGCCGGTCAAAAATTGGCCGGTCGAGGCTGCGACCATCCAGCGCGAGAGGCAACTTGGAGGAAGCCGCTGCCCGGGCTCCTTTGCTGCGTTTCGCTGCCTTGGCGGGGGAAAACGAGGTCATGGGTTTGATCGACAGTTGTAACCAACAGCCTTAATAAGCCGCCCTTCGAAATATGGCGTCACTATTTTATCTTGCCTTGCGGCTACTTCCCGGCGAGAAGCGAATCCACTGTTTTCTGCGCCTCCGCGAGATTGCCCGAGGCACGAGCTGCGCGCCGGGACATTGCATCGGCCTCATCCACGCGTCCCTCAAGCCGCAAAGCTTGCGCCAGCAGCAAGGCCCGAACGTCGCTGTGCTGCAGTTCAAAGGCGCTCGAGTATTGGCGGACGGCCTCCGGCAGGTCGCCGTTCTTCTGCGCGATCAGGCCAAGCGTGACCATGAGCATGGGCTGGCTGGGCACGAGCCGAAGGGATTGTTCGAAAGCCTCTTTCGCCCGCAGCAGATCCCCCGTTTGCCGATAGGCGGTTCCCAGGTCGTTGTAAGCGGCAGCCCGCTGGCTCGGTTTGGACGCACGAAGAGCCACCATTTGATACCGTGCAGTGGCCGCCGCCGTGTCGCCCTGGCTCTGCTCATAGGCCGCAAGAATCAGGTTGGCGGGCCAATCGTCCGGGCGGATGGCGAGCGCGGCGCGAATATGCTCGATGGCCTCTTCGGTTTTTCCCTGCTTGTGCAGCACTCCTGCCAAAGCTCCTTGTGCGATGTAGTTGTCCTGAGTCAACGCCAACGCGCGGCGCCAGAGCGCTTCCGTATCGTGCAGGTAGCCCACTTGACGGTAGGTAAGGCATGCCAGCGCCAGCAAACAACAAACCGCTGGGATGGCCAGCCAGCGAGCGGGAACTTGTCGAGACTTGTTCCAATCGGCAGCCCAGTCGGCAATCAGCCAGACAGTCATTAAAAACAGACCCAGGAACGGGATGTAGGCGTAGCGGTCGGCCATCGCCTGCTCGCCTACCTGGACCAGTCCGATCATCGGCACCAGGCTGCCGAGGAACCAGAACCAACCGACGGCAAGATAGCGTTTGTCGCGCGCGCAGAGGACGATGGCAGTGATCAGCAGAAGCAAGGCCACGGCCGCGCCTACCTGCCAGGCGGGATAGAGCTTGAGGGGGTGCGGATACGGAAGCACCAGTTTCGTCGGCCAGAACGTCTTCCCCAGATAGCGTGCATACGAGATCACGGTTGTTTCCAACCGCAAGGGCAGGCTGAAACGGGCAAGATCCTTGACTGCGCCTCCGGCCTTCTGGGCCTCCATCGTGATCACAGCACTTGCGGCAGAGAGAAACAAGAGCGGCAACTTCTCCAGCAGCAGTCGTGCGATCGGCAGTCTGGGCGCGTTCCCTGCTTGCGTTGGCATGTCTCGCGCACCAATCCGGTCGAGCGGCCAGTAATCCCATAGCAAGAGCAGGAATGGAAATGTGATCGCCTGCGGCTTGGCGAGCAGCGAGAGGACGAAGAAGCCTGCAACCGCGATGTAGCGGCCGAGCCCCGGCCTGCGCGCGTACCTGCCGTAGGCATAAAGCGCGAGCAGAAAGAACAGCATGCTCAACACGTTCTTGCGCTCGGCTGCCCAGGCGACGGACTCGACATTGATGGGATGAAGCGCGAACAACGCGGCGACCATGAGGCTGCGCCAGCGGAATCCGGTAGCGCTCTGGAGCAGCAGAAACAGAAGCACGGCGTTCACCGCGTGCAGGAGGACATTTACCACGTGGTGCCCGACGGGGTTCAGGCCGAAAAGTTCAGAGTCGAGTTCATGCGACAGCCAGGTTAGAGGATGCCAGTTGGCTTCCTCGGAGGTGCTGAAAGCCCATTGCACGTTTGCCCACGTCAGCCCGGCCTTTACGTGAGCGTTGTTGGTGATGTATTCGTTGTCGTCGTAATCCAGGAACTGGTTGTGAATAATCGAGCTGTACGACGCCAGCACTGCCGCGAACAGCAACAGCGAAAACACGAGAGTTCGCCGATCAATAGTTTGCCGCTCTGGAATTCCTCGGTCCGGCGACGAAGACGGCTTGGACGGAGCCGAGCCCCCCGCTGCTTTTGCGCGTTTCGCTGCCTTGGCGGGAGGGGACGGGCTCATGGTTTTGCAGAACAGTCTTAGCGAACAGGCTTAACGAATACGACTCCGACCATTTTATCCCGCGCTGAGCCTTCGGGGCGGTTTGGCTAGGCGTCAAATCAGCCAAAAAAAACGTCCCAGACTCAGGGAATCCGAGCCTGGGACGCCGATTCAAACAGTTGTTTTCAGACGCTTACTCGAGCCAGATGGTCCACTTCTGCGCTACCGAGTACTTCTTGGTCCAGGTGGTCGTGTAGCAGGGGCTGGTGACCCCCAGGCTGGTACATGCTGTGCCAAGCTTCTTTGCATACTTGGGTGCGCCGATTTCGGTCGTCGCGGTGAGTGTGGCCAATCCCGAGACCGGGTTGACGCAAGTTTTGCCAGCCGCCACTACGTACACACCGCCCGGGTTTGCTCCGGTCGGCAATGGGTAGTTGAAGTCGGCGCTGCAGTTGCCGTTGTTCGGACCAGCAGAGGCTCCCGGAGCGTAGCCGAAGTTCTGGTCGCCGGAAATGATGACATCCGCTGGCGGAGTGAAACCACCGTAGGGGTTGGGGCCAAAATCCACTTCGCCCGAATCCGCAATGATGGCCGAGCCCTGCGTGACCACGATCGAGTACAGAAGTTCGTCGGTGGCGCTGGTGTCGTTGCTGTCGTCTTCGTACCAGGATTCAGTCTGGCCGCAAGGATTGTAAGTTCCGGTGCTGGTGGTGCCGTTGGTGAAGGCGTTGCAGCCGTAGCCGTTGCCGGAGAAGGTGTTGTTGTTGAGCTGCCAGATGTACGCGGGACCGCCAACTACTACGCCGCCGTTGGGAACGGTCGAGCAATCAGCGCTGGGGCTGGCGGTGTCGCCAAAGCAAGGCCACGCGTCGGCGCCGGTGCTGTCATACGCCTGCTGGGCAAACGCCTGTTCGATACCATACAGGTTATTTGCCGGTGCTGTTTCTGGGTTGACGGCGAAATCGCGCTGCGCATTCGTATGCGGCACGAGCTTGAGGTGCCAGTGATGGACATCTTCTGCTAGTACCTGTTGCCCGCAGACCACGAAAGCAACGATAACCAGGGAAGCAAAAATCTGAAACAAGCGAGACTTCTTCATTGAAGGTCCTCCATAGGGGTATGAGAAGCCGCAGGTGTGTAATTTTCCGAAAGCCTCTCGCGGCAGCAAGTATCGATGATGACCAATTCCGTGTCAACAAAAGAATTGCGCAAAAAGTTGCAGTTTTCGCCGGGAAACCCGCGCCGGCGCTGAGCGTCCATCGAATGACCTACTTACGCGCGATTGCAGTCTGTGGAACCCCGGCACACATTATTTTTGACGCCATTCTTGACGACCGAGGTTGGACGGAACGGGGGAAGAAAAGGTCTCAGGTATCAGGGGCCAGGGAATTCGACGAAAATTGCCGGGTGATAAACTTCGCCCATGTTGAGGATGCGCTGGTTGGCGTGCGTGATTTGGCTGGCGGCGGGCGCGGCCGGGACTCCGAAAGCGAATGCTCCGAGCGTCGTTTCTCCAAATATTATTTTGATCACGCTGGATACGACGCGCGCGGACCGCATGGGATTTCTGGGATCGAAGCGCGGGCTGACGCCGAATCTGGATGCGTTGGCTCACCAATCGACCGTATTTACGCGCGCCTACGCGCAGGCTCCGCTGACCACGGTGTCGCACGCGACCATTCTCACGGGCACGTATCCGCAGTTTCATCAGGTGCTCGACTTTACGTATCCGCTGGCGAAAGATCTGCCGTATGCCCCCGACATTCTGCGGGCGCACGGATATCGCACGGCGGCATTTCTTGGATCGCTGGTGCTGGACGCGGGCGTGGGGGCTCCCGGTTTTGACCGCGGGTTTGACACCTACGATTCTCATTTCGAGGCGGAAGATTTCTCGCGCGGCGGCCACGCGCAGGGCGGCGAATTCAGCGCCGGGCGGCGGCCGGGAGCGGAAGTGGTGGCGCGCGCGCTGGCATGGTTGAAGCAGCATCCGGAAGGGCCATTTTTCTTGTGGGTGCATTTGTACGATGCGCACGATCCGTATCAGCCGCCGGAGCCTTACAAGACAAAGTATGCGGCCGAGCCGTATGACGGAGGGATTGCGTACGAAGATTCAGTGGTGGGAACGCTGCTCCAACAATTGAAGGCGCGCGGACTGTACGACGGCGCGACGATCGCGGTGATGGCCGACCATGGCGAGTCGCTGGGAGCGCACGGCGAAGATACGCACGGAATTTTTCTTTACGATGAGACGATCCGGGTGCCGCTGCTGATCAAGCTGCCGGGCGCGTCGGCGACGGGGAACCCTTCGACGGGAAAGCGAATCGAGACGCGGGTGGAGTTGGCGGATGTGATGCCGACGATGCTACAGGCGGCGGGGGTTGAGGTTCCGGCGGTCGTTCAAGGCGAGTCGCTGCTCGGGCTGATGAAGGCGGCAGCGGGCGACGGGGCGGCGGACTTGTGGCGCGACCGTGCGGCATACGCGCAGTCGGATTATCCGCATGCGTTTGGATGGAGCGCACTGCAATCGCTGCGCACGGGAAAATATTTGTATGTGCAGGCGCCGCGGCGGGAGCTGTATGACGAGGCGGCGGACCCGAAGTCGGAACACAATCTGGCAACGGAAATGAAGGCGGTTGCGGACACGGTTGGGGATCGCCTGGAGACCTTCCGGCAGAAGACGAGCAGCAAGCGCGAAGCTCCCCGCATGTCGGAGGATCCGGCGGCGCAGGCGAAGCTGGCCGCGCTGGGATACGCCATGTCGACCACCGTTCCGAAGGCCGGAAGCAATGGGCAGGAAGCCGATCCCAAGGACAACATTGAAGCGATCAAGGGGATGCGGCGGGTCAGCTTCCTGATGAAGATTCGGCGCTACGATGGCGCGATCCGCTTGTTGCAACAACTGATCGCCAAAGACGCCAGCATCCCGATTCTCTATTACGAGCTCGGTGACTGCTATGTTGATCTGCGCCAATACGACAAGGCGGTAGCCGCGCTGCGGAAGGCGGTGGAACTGGCTCCGACGTTTGCCATGGCCCGATTGGATCTGGGGAAGGTGTTGATGCAAGTCAAGGATTTCGCTGCGGCCGTGCCCGAACTTGAGAGAGTAGCCGCGGATCTGCCGCGAACAGACAAGACGCGCCTGTTGTTGGCGAACGCCTACATTCACACTGGCCGCATGCCCGAAGCCATCGCGCAGTGCAATCAGGTGCTGGAAGCCAGTCCTGACGACTATGCCGCCAATGTGCTGCTCGGACGCGCGCTGGTGCTCTCGGGAGACGCGGCGGCCGCAGTGCCGAAACTGAAGAAAGCGTCGGCGCTGCAACCCAACCTGCCCGAGCCGCACACGTTGCTGGCCGATGCCTATGTCAAGCTGGGACAGAAGACAGAAGCGGAACGAGAGCGTGCGGAAGCGGAGAGCCTCGGGGCGGGCGACGAGGAGTGAGCGGGCACGTCCGCGAGGATTGCGGTGGCCGGTGATAAACTTCGCCCCATGTCTATGTCGCTGGTGTCAGTGACCCGTTGGTGGGTATGTGGAGTTGCACTGACGGCGAGCGCGCTGGCGGGAACGGCTGCGCCTCCGAAGGTTGTTTCTCCAAATATCATTCTCATCACGCTGGATACTACACGCGCGGACCGAATGGGGTTTCTGGGGTCGACGCGCGGGCTGACGCCGAACCTCGATGCGTTGGCGCACCAATCGGTGGTCTTCACGCACGCATATGCGCAGGCTCCGCTGACGCCAGTGTCGCATGCCACGATTCTTACTGGCACTTATCCG
>Ga0302189_10000397_pt1 | contig 37781 bp, 34 predicted proteins | sample II_Bog_E2_2_FD_194551 | JGI IMG/M metagenome (GOLD analysis project Ga0302189, IMG submission 194551) | Peat permafrost microbial communities from Stordalen Mire near Abisko, Sweden - II_Bog_E2_2 | ecosystem: Environmental > Terrestrial > Soil > Wetlands > Peat | place: Sweden: Abisko...
CCGATGGAGGAACCCTTTTCCTCGATGAAGTAGGCGAGCTTCCGCCAGAGACACAGATCGCACTACTGCGCGTTTTACAAGAACGTGAATTTGAACGAGTTGGCGGGAGCCAAACCATTGCGGTGGACGTACGAGTGATAGCGGCGACAAACAGAGACCTCGATGCGGCAATAGCCGATGGCGCGTTCCGTCGGGATCTTTTCTACCGCCTTAATGTCTTTCCGATTCGAGTGCCGCCTTTGCGCGAACGTATTGGGGATATCTCTTTGTTGGTCGGATATCTGATCGATCGTTACGCGCAGAAGGCGGGAAAGAAAATTCGGCATGTAGACAAGCAGACCATGGACCTTTTCCGCGCGTACGAATGGCCAGGCAATGTACGGGAGTTGCAGAACGTGGTTGAGCGCGCGGTCATCCTATGCGAAGGCGAGACTTTTTCGGTGGACGAAGCCTGGCTTACACGAGCGATTCCAAAGGCAGCCGCAAAATCTGTCCCGCTGGTCGCCAATCTGGTTGAGCGAGAAAAGGAAATGATTGAGAAGGCGCTGCGGGATTCCGAGGGCGTAATCGGCGGTCCTGGCGGCGCAGCTTCCAAGCTCGGAGTTCCCCGGCAGACGCTCGAATCGAAGATAAGAAAATTAGGAATTAATCGGTATCGCTACAAGACTTCTTGATCGCCGGCTCCCTCCCAATCTTCATCCCTGAGTGTTTCAAGCGGCGCCAGCTCTGCGTTCGCTCAGACTAAGTACGACCGAACGACGCGATTCGCGTCGGCACGCCGAAACTCGACGAATCCAAGCCGAAGTTTCAGCAAACGCCGAATGTTCGGCCCACTCATCCTCGTCTAAGCCTAGTTTAATCAATGAGTTAGAAATGGCATTCTTCGTGCTTTCCTCATTGGCATAGGCCCTAATAACATGACGCTGAAAATCGAAAGCCTTTCAGACGGGAACGGCACAACAATCAGGCTGATTGGGCGGATGGAAGAGGAGCATCTGGATGAATTGAAGGCAGAGGTTGAAAAAGCAGGGCCGAAGATTGCCTTGGACCTGGAGCAACTGAGTTTGGTCGACGTTGAGGCGGTTCGCTTTCTCGCCGTGTGCGAAGACGATGGAATCCGCATCGTCCGCTGTCCGCCTTACATCAGGGATTGGATCGATAAAGAGGCGCATCCCCAAAGGTAAGTTCGGCGGGGAGACGTGCGTCAACTTCAATCGAAGAAGACTGTATGAACCGGTGCGCCATGCCGGCTCATGAAGTGAAGAATGCGCCGCAGAGCCGGAACTACGCCGCGCGTTTCACGAAAGTTCGTCGTTGACATGGGGTCAGTTCGCAGGGGAGACCAATATGACTGGCCCGCCGGATGGAGGACCATCGCCGCGCGCCGCATCCATCGCCACAGTGCAGCGGCCGGGGACAATCGCTTCGGTTGGCTCTCCAGTTTCGGTTGTCGCTCCGCCGGAATGGACGATGGAAGGTCTACCGGAAGAATGGCAAGTCCGGTTTCGAAGCCTACGGGAGTGGATTTGTCAACTGTTGATCAAGAATCAACAACTGAGGATGGCGCTCATGGAGATGAAGGCGAGAGAGCCGGAGGATGACGGAAGTGGCAACGTATAAATCATTTGAAGTAATCCGGCTAAATCACTCAGACCTTCCTGAGCCCCTTCATTGCGTGGTCGAAAATCTCGTCGACATAAGCATCCGACAAAGGCCCCGTGCCCATCTGGAGGCGGTAATAGAGGGGGGCGTAAAGAATGTCGATCATTGCGTCGGGGTCCACGTCCGGGCGCAGAAATCCATCATTAATTCCCTGTTGAAAATAGGCGATGGCCATTTTGCGTCTTGGCATCGTCCAACTGTCACGCAGTTCAGCGGCGAGCCTGGGGTCGAATTGAGCCTCGGCAAGCAGCGCTCGGATAAGAGCCCCGTCCTTGCCGCGGAAGACCTTCGCCATCGAGCGCATCTGCAGACGGATGCTTTCCGTGTAAGTCCTGGCAGGTACAAAGAGGGTGCCTGGATCTACCCGGGCGACAAACGCGTCCATGATGATCGCGGCCTTGTTGCACCACCTCCGGTAGATTGTCATGCGCCCGACCTTGGCTCTGGCGGCAATATCGTCCATACTGATTGCCCTAAAGCCGCTCTCAAGCACAAGGTCAGCGGCAGATTTCAAGATTGCCTGATGAATCCGGGGGCTTCTGGGCCGGCCGCCGCCCGTGGTCTGCGCTCCCTCGTGTTTTCTCTCCAATTCCATGGCGTTCCTATGAAAACATGAAATTCCTGAATCCTGAATGGTACAAGACGTATCGAAACAAATGCTACTGATACGATACATCCCGTATCGAATAAGGAAAAGGGAAACGAAGACATGTTGAACGAAGAAACTTTAATTGCCGGAGCGATCGCGACATGGAACAGCAATCTTGATCGGGCCAACAAGCTTTTCTGTGGGCTGGACGAGGCGGCGCTCCAAAAGCAAGTCGCACCCGGCCGGAACCGGCTTGTTTATCTCTGGGGGCATTTGGCAGCGACTCACGACAGGATGCTCCAGCTACTCGGCATTGCGGAACGGGTGCACCCCGAGTTCGACGCAATCTTCCTGAGTTCACCGGACAGAGCGTCGACGTTGTCGCCAGTCGATGTGATGCGTGCGTGGTGGGCCGAAGTGAACCGGCGGCTGGATGCAAGTCTTCGCGAGCTGAAGTCGAATGATTGGCGCGCACGGCATACAGCAGTCTCTGAAGAAGACTTCGCAAACGAGCCCTTGCGCAATCGCTTTTCGATTCTGATCACGCGTACGAACCATTTGGCATACCACATTGGACAAGCAACGTTGGCGACGAAATAGAGCCAGCGATGCCTAGCCCCGACTGATTCAAGACTCCGAGACAAGTGCAGGCTCGGCGAACCACAAAGGAGAAAACAAATGTCCAAGAAACTAGAAGGAAAGATTGCTCTCATCACGGGCGGCAGCACCGGCATCGGCCTCGCTACGGCAAAGCAATTCGTAGAAGAAGGTGCCTATGTCTACATTACCGGCCGGCGACAGCCTGAGTTGGACGCCGCGGTAGCCTCCATCGGCTCGAACGTCACCGCCATTCAAGGAGACGTTACCAAACTTGAGGATCTTGATCGCATCTACGCGCAGATCGGCAAAGAGAAGGAACGCGTCGACATCGTCTTCGCCAATGCAGGCGGAAGCCCCCTGGTCCCCCTCGGCTCCATCACGGAAGAACACTTCGACCAGGTATTCAACGTCAATGTGAAGGCTCTTGTGTTCACTGCACAGAAGGCGCTACCGCTCATGCCAGATGGCGGCACAATCATCTTGACCGGTTCCATTGTCGGTATCAAGGGCTTCCCGGCCTTCAGCATCTACTCTGCGGCAAAGGCGGCTGTGCGTAACTTTGCCCGCACTTGGACGACCGACCTCAAGGACCGCGGCATTCGAGTCAATGTAATCAGTCCCGGCCCGATCGACACGCCTCTCCTCAATGAGGCTTTCTCCAACCCTGACGATATGAAGGCGCTCGCATCGACCGTCGTCATGGGCCGTCTCGGCCGTCCCGAGGAAATCGCCAAGGCCGTCACCTTTTTAGCGTCCGGAGACGCCAGCTTCATTACCGGCGCCGAGCTCTTCGTCGATGGCGGCGCAGCGCAGGTGTAATCCAACTATCGTTGTTCAACTTCAGGGAAATCGCATAAGGAGAAGTTATATGTCAAACAAACTTGAAGGCAAATTCGCAATCGTTACCGGTGCTTCGCGAGGCATCGGAGCCGCCATCGCAAAACGCTTGGCCTCAGATGGAGCGAGCGTCGCCATCACCTACGCAAAAGATGCGAAGTCGGCTGCTGCAGTGGTGAAGGCAATCGAAGGGAGTGGCGGAAAGGCCATCGCCATCCAGGCGGATTCGACCGATGCCGAAGCAATCAAAGGTGCGGTTGCAAAGACCGTGGCGGCATTTGGCTCGCTCGACATTCTGGTGAACAACGCCGGCACGGCCATTCCCAAGCCCTTTGAGGAGGCAACGATCGAGGAGTTCGATCACGTCCTCGACCTCAACGTTCGCGCCGTATTCGTCACAACGCAAGCGGCGCTGAAGCACATGAACAACGGCGGCCGGATCATCAATATCGGCTCCTGCGTCGGCGAGCGCATGATGACTCCTGGGCTGGCTGCCTACTCGGCCACCAAGGGCGCCGTCAAGATGTTCACTCAGGGATTGTCCCGGGAAGTCGGTGGCCGCGCCATTACGGTCAACACTGTGCAGCCTGGTCCGATCGACACGGATTTGAATCCCGCCTCGGGCGATTGGGCAGCGCCACAGAAGGCGAACACGGCGCTCAACCGGTATGGCACCGTGGACGAAGTTGCCGCATTGGTTGCGTTCGTAGCCAGTCCCGAGGCCGCATACATAACCGGAGCGAATCTGACCGTGGACGGTGGAACCAACGCCTGAGTCGGCTTGCGGTCTCCCCAGCAACCTGAAACACGCGCGCCGCCGCAACCACGGAATGTCGGCAACCCAGTCACTTTGGCTGCAAGAACAAGGACACGGAAGGAAATATGGCCAGCTACTTGATCTTCTCGCGCGAAAAGACCCTCGACAGTAAAGAGCTGTCCATCTATTCCAGCCAAGTCCCCGCGACTCTCGCCGGGCACGAAGTCAAAGCCCTGGCTCTGTACGGTCGCCACCAGGACCTCGAAGGAGCCCCCAGCGAGGGCATCGTCGTCCTCGAATTCCCAACAAGCAAGGCAGCAATGGCCTGGTACAACAGTCCCTCCTACCGCGAAGTTCGTGAGCACCGCTTCACAGGCGCTGACTTCCGAGTCGCATTGGTCGAAGGAGTCCAATGAATCATCATCCGCATCGCCGCACTTTTCTCAAGGGTGCCAGCCTCACAGCAACAGCGCTTTTGCTTGAGCATTCAGCGCTTGCGCATCCACTCTCGGCAGACGGCACGACCCCGTCGCCCCTACCCAATCAGAAGGAGCACGACATGAAGACCTACACAGCAATCACCGTCCCCACTCAGTTTGTCGAGGCAAACGGGATCCGTTTCGCCTACCGACGTTGGGGCAAACCGGGCGGCATTCCGCTCGTCTTCACCCAACACTTCGCAGGCAATCTTGATAATTGGGACCCCGCCGTTTTGGATGGTCTAACGCCGGAACGAGAGGTCATTCTCTTCAACAACGCGGGGATCGCCAGTTCGACTGGCGAGGTTCCATCTACGTTCGCGGGGATGGCGCGCAACGCAGAGGCCTTCATCGATGCTCTCGGCTTGAAGCAGATTGACCTTCTCGGCTTCTCCATCGGCGGCATGGTTGCCCAGCAGTTTGTCATCGACCGTCCCGAGCTGATTCGCAAGCTCATCCTGATTGGAACCGCCCCGCGCAACCATGACGCAGGCAATGGTCAAGGCCACATTACTCCGGAGACGGCGGCCATTTTCGGTGCGGCCTATAATCCGCCGGAGAATCTGTGGCTCAAAGTGTTCTTCACTGATTCAGAAGCCAGCCAGTCCGCAGGCCGCGCATTTCTTACGCGCTATCTCTCGCGCACAGAAAATCGTGACGCTTCCATCAATGAAAAGGTCGCTCCGGCACAGATTGCGGCCGTTGGTGAATGGGGCGCGCAGCCCGGTGAACGTTTCACCTATCTCAAGAACATCCACCACCCGACCCTGGTTATAAGCGGAAATCACGATGTCATTGTCTACACTGTGAACTCCCTCCATCTTGTCCAGAACCTTCCTAATGCCAAACTGATTCTCTATCCTGATTCGAACCACGGATCCTGGTATCAGAATCACGAGGAATTCGTCTTCGAGGCAAATCGTTTTCTGAATACGTAAGCTGCGATCCCGCAACATCAACAATACTTTCGCCAAACAGGTCCCGTACACGTTTCAAAAGGATCGCGACAATGAAAATGACTGCCAACACAATCTTTATCACAGGCGGGGGCTCCGGAATCGGCCGGGGCCTCGCAGAAGCATTCCACAGACTCGGCAATCAGGTCATCATCTCCGGACGTCGGAAGAGCGCATTGGACGAAACAACAAAAGCGAATCCGGGAATGGCGTCGATTGAACTAGATCTGGAGAATCTGGCAAGCATCCAAGCGGCTGCCAAGCAACTCACAGCGGCGTACCCAACATTGAATGTCCTCATCAACAATGCCGGCATTATGCTGCCAGATACGGCTGCCGCCACCCAGGACGATGCACAGCTCGTTGCCACGGTAACCACAAATCTAATCGGACCGCTTCGACTGACATCCGTTCTGATCGACCATCTGAAGGCTCAGCCCTCGGGAACGATCGTCTACAACACTTCCGTTCTTGCGTTTGTGCCAATGGCCGCCACCTCCGTCTATTCCGCCACAAAGGCGGCGCTTCACTCCTACGTCCTGTCTCAGCGATTCAAGCTGCGGAACTCCTCGGTAAGAGTTCTAGAACTGGCTCCGCCCTGGGTGAGGACCGATCTGATGAACAGCCGAGAGGCAGAAGCGGCAATGCCACTCGATGCATTTCTTGAGGAGTCCATGAAGCAGTTTGGAGCGGGCTCGGATGAAATTCTCGTAGGCAATGCAGCGCAGCTTCGATCCAATCCCGGACCTCACGAAGGTGCCTTCGTGACTGAATTCAATGCCTCTCTGCCTTTCTGAAACCGCGGCATAGGGCAAGTGCCTGCTGCCAGGGCCAACCCGCTGAGTAGCAAGACAATGTGCGCGTGAACGAGGGATTGACGATATGGAGGAGAGAAAGACAAGAGGCGTACGCATCCATCAGTTCGGTGGACCTGACGTGTTGCACATTGAGGACACATTGGTAGGCGAGCCGGGCTTGGGTGAGGTTCGTTTGGACATTCGTGCCATTGGCCTCAACCGTACTGAAGTTACGCTCCGATCTGGGCGCTCACCGATCAAGCCCTCCCTTCCGGCCTCGATCGGTTGGGAAGCTGCGGGCGTGATCGACGAAGTGGGACCGGACGTGGAGAACTGGCGGTCAGGAGATCGAGTCGCACTTGTTCCCGCATACGGCGCAGCACAGTACGCCCTTTACTCCGAGGCAGCTATCGCACCGGCTCGCTCCCTCGTTGCGATTCCCGATGAGCAGACATTCGAACAGGCTGCGGCGACCTGGGCTGCGTTTGGCACAGCATGGGCAGGTCTGATCTCTGTTGGCAATTTGAAAAATGGAGACACGGTGTTGATCTCGGCGGCTTCGAGCAGTGTCGGGCTCGCTGCCATCCAGACTGCCATCCGTGTCGGAGCACGGCCAATTGCCCTTACTCGTACATCACAAAAGTCGGACAAGTTGCTCGCGCACGGCGCCGCAGCAGTTCTCGCCGTCGAAGAAGTTGACGTTGTGCAGCAGGTAAAGGAACTGACCAGCGGCACGGGAGCTGAACTTGTCTTCGATGCTGTCGGTGGCGCCGGCTTTTCAAGACTGGCTGAGGCAACTGCAACTGGAGGCACATTGATTCTCTATGGAGCCTTGAGTGCGGAACCCACGGTTGTGCCTCCATTTCAGGTGTTCGCGCGGGATCTCACTATCCGCGGGTTCGCTTTTCCTGCCGTTGTCCGTAACGATGAGCGGCTTGAGGCAGTGAAGCAATTTGTGAGCGAAGGTATTTTAAGCCATGCGCTCGTGCCGGCAATCGCCCGCACATTCACACTTGACGAAATCGTCGAGGCCCATCAGTTTCTCGAATCCGGCAACCAGTTCGGAAAAACTGTTGTTTCGGTCTGACCCGCATTCATATGGAGATTGATTCATGACTTCAAATACAAATCAGCAACCCCTTTTCACTCCGGTGCGCATGGGCAACCTGGAGTTGCGCAACAGGATCGTGATGGCTCCGCTCACTCGCATGCGCGCCAACAATCCAGGACATACGCCTACAGAACTCCACGCGGAGTACTATGCGCAGCGCGCTTCGGCCGGACTCATCATCGGGGAATGCACTGAGGTCAGCCCCGATGCCTACGGCTGGGCCGATACTCCCGGTATTTGGAGCAGAGAACAAGTTCGGGAATGGCGAGTGGTAACCGACGCAGTACACCGGAAAGGCGGGCGAATGTACGCGCAGCTCTGGCACACGGGCGCAATGTCTCATCCTGACTTTTTTTCTGGAGAGCTGCCGATGTCCGCCTCCGATGTGAATCCTGAGCAAGAGAGTGTCACCCCTTCAGGCAGAAAGCCCACAGTTGCGCCCCGGCCTATGTGCAAAGCTGAGATTTGCCAGACTGTAGCTGACTTTGGCAACGCGGCCAAGAACTCGATGAACGCGGGATTCGATGGAGTACAGATTCAGGCCAACTACCTGTATCTCATCGCACAATTCCTGAATAGCGCAACCAACCGCCGTACCGATGAATACGGAGGATCGACCGAGAACCGTGCCCGTCTTCTCTTCGAAATCACGGAGGCGGTGCTTCGCTATGTCGATCCGGGCCGGGTAGGCGTCAAGATTGGTCCGATGCATTTGTCAGGGCCGTTTGCCGCCAACGCCGACACTCTTCCCGACATGGAATATGTCATTGGAAGGCTGAGCGGCTACGGCCTTGCGCACCTGCTGTTGATGGGAGCAACCACGGACTTCACCGGAAGTCCGTTGGAACATCTGGCAGGCGACGGCATGTTCCGGCATTTCCGGCCGCTCTATAACGGGCAAATCATCGCAAACGTCGAGATGACTCGGGAACGCGGAAACCGCCTGATTGAAGAAGGATTGGCGGACTCCATCGCGTTTGGCCGCCCGTATATTGCAAATCCCGATCTGCCGGAGCGCTTTCTCGTTGATGCTCCACTCAATGAAGTTGATTGGCAAACCGTTTATGCATCCGGACAGATGGGATATATAGACTACCCCGTTCTCGATACGCTGGCAACAGGCGCGAATCGATAGACGATACGCAGGTTCCCCGCTTCCGATGACTCATTTAAGGGCGGCGGCTCGACATCGACAAATCGGCAAATGAACCCCGCAGTAAATCATCCCGAGGAGCTTATTAAAATGGCAATTCTTTCCAACAAAACCGCACTCGTCACAGGAGCATCGCGCGGCATCGGCCGCGCTACTGCTCAAGCCCTTGCCAACGCCGGTGCGCATGTCATTGTGCACTACGGCCGTGCCGCAGCAGAAGCCGATGGCCTCGTTACCGAGATTCGCGCGGCCGGCGGGAAAGCAGACGCACTCACTGCAGACTTGGCATCCCCAGATGGCGCAGCCACACTTGCAACGCAGGTGCGAGCCATCGTCGGCGATCATCTGGACATCTTCGTTTCGAACGCCGGTATCTCTAAGGCCGCGGCCATCGAAGACCACACGATAGAAGATTTCGACAACCTCTTCGCAACAAACGTCCGAAGTCCGTTCTTCCTCGTAAAGGAACTTTTGTCGCTCTTCAGCGAAGGATCGAATATCATTCTTGTCTCATCTCTTGCTGCGCATGCTGTTCCGGGAAATCCTGGCCAACCGGGCGCGCCATCGCTTCCTGCCTATGCAGCTACAAAGGGTGCGATTGGCACTCTTGTCAGGCACTGGGCCGCGATCCTCGGTCCCCGCGGAATCCGTGTGAATGCGGTTGCTCCGGGCGTGATCGAGACGGATATGTCCAACTTCACCAAGTCCGACGCGGGCCGCGGCTTCACGCTCGATATGCAGGCGCTCAAGCGCATTGGGCAGCCGTCGGATGTGGCCGACGTGATTGCGTTTCTTGCCTCCAACAGCGCTCGCTGGATCACCGGCGCGAGCATTCCGGTGGATGGCGGATCAAAGCTCTAAATTCCTGATTCTCCTCTCTGGCGATATTGCGAGAAGGAAACCACATTTAACGAGTTGGCAGCAGAAAGAAGGGCATACTTTGCTGTCTCCGGAACGCGCCGCACGGTGGCCAACAGGTCCTGGAAAGGATTGAATCATGCTTCGCCAGATCTTCGGACTGATTGTCATTGTCTGTTTTCTCTCCGTCGTTCTACCGGCATCTGCCATTACCGTTACGGTGAATGCAGACGCCGCGAAGGCGGTTCTTCAAGCTCTGCAGAACCCAGCACTCAGTTACGACGAAGCGCTCAGGATTGCTCAGTTGCCCGGTAACCAGGGCATCATTCGCAAGGAGAACGAGTTCAAAGTCCCGGTATCCAATGAGAGCTTTGCGAATGCGCTTGTCGCAGCTGCACATGGTCAGAAAGCCACGGACCCAAACCAGGTTGACCTCTTCTTCGATATCGTGAAGCCAAAGGCTCCGCAACTGCTCGAACTCGTCAGGCAAATCGAAGCGAATCCAGAGACGTTCCAGGCATCCATCGAGAAACGCATTGGGCTGTTCACGCTGCCCGGTTCGGAGATACGCCTGCAGGGGTACATCGTCGCCGGCGGTGACGGAGGAGGCTATGCCTTTGGCGATACCAACTTCTATCTGAACATCGGATTCATGGATGACATCGTTCTCGCGAAGTCAGCCACGACACATGAGTTGTATCACGCGGTGCAGGGCGCATTTGCAGTTGAACGCGGACCTGCCGCCGAACCTTCTGGACTGGCCTTGAGCCCCGTACGGCTGGCTTGTGCGGGCACAGCGCGGCTGTTCGCGAGTCTTTACGAAGAGGGGACGGCCACGTACGTGGAGGACATTTCGCTCTTGCCGCAATCTCATTCCGAATCCGCAACTAGGAAACTTGCCGATATGACCGACGGCCTGAGGCACATACACGACAGCGCAACGCTCCTTGAACTTTCCGTCACCGGATTGAGATCAGCGAATGCGGTCTCCTACGACGATGTTTACGATGTCGGATTCCTCGGGCACGGCGTCCTCTACAACATTGGCTACGTCATGGCCAAAGCTATCGTGGAAAACGACGGCCCGCAAGGCCTCGCGGCATTCCTCAAACGGCCCCCGTACAAGTTCGTGTTGCGTTATACGCAACTTCCTGCATACGGGATGGACAAGGACCATCCGACACTTGGGCCGAACACGATTGATGCAGCCAATCAACTCGCAAACGGCTGCAACTGAAAGATCAGCATCGGCGCTCAGCTCACTTGCTGGAGACCGCATCATTCACAATTCCGCCGGTTCGACAAGAGATCCCAAGCGCAAACATCAAAGGAGAATATTATGCCGAACACTACGCCCGAACAGAACAAGGCAATCGTTCTGGAAGCATTCGAAACTCTCTTCAACAAGCGCGACTACAAGGCAGCGGAGCGCTATTGGTCGCCCAATTACATCCAGCACAGCGCGCACATCGAGCCTGGGCGTGAGGGTCTTTTCAACCTCACCAAAGGGATACCCTCAACTTTGAGATATGAAGCAGGAACCATTGTTGCAGATGGAAACTTCGTCATTGTGCATGGCCGGTTTTCCGGGTTTGGATCGCCGGTCAACTGGATTGCGGCGGACATTCTTCGCATTGAAGATGGCATCCTAGTGGAGCATTGGGACGTCATTCAAGATGAAGCAACCGAGGAGCAATCCAAGAGCAAGGCTCCGATGTTCGGCGACAGGTTTCCGGAATAACATGACAGCCCCGAGCCTAGACAGCAGGTCGATTCGGGCACTTACCAGTGGAGGCACATGCCGTGTCCAGCCTTGTCAATACCAGAGTAGTCCTCGCGTCGTTTCCCCGTGATTTGCCCACAAGCAAAGATTTTCGGATTGAAAAGATCTGCGTGCCTCCACTTCGCGAGGGAGAGGTCCTGTTGCGCACGCGCTACGTATCAGTGGATGCCCATATGAGGGGACACCGATCCTCAGAGAAGTCGGGCGCGCCTTCATTTTCGATCGGAGACGTAATTGAGGCTGACGCAACAGCCGAGGTGCTTGCGTCCAATGACCCCGCGATTTTGCCCGGGACGATCGTCCTGGCTAAAGCGGGCTGGCAAACGCACGCCATCGTTCGGGCAAGCGCAATCGACCGGTTCGATTTGAAGGAAATTCCGGAGATGACGGCGCTCGCTGTTTTGGGAACACCTGCTTTCACCGCATACGCGGGACTTGCGCAGATAGGAAAACCACAGCCCGGTGAAACATTGGTCGTGCCTGCAGCACTGGGCGCAGTGGGTACAATGGTTGGTCAATTTGGACGGATTGCAGGCGCATGGACTGTCGGGATAGTGTCCGGTCCTGATGAAGTCGCATTTGCCCGTAATGAATTAGGATTCGGCGCCGCTGTCGATCACACGCTGCCGGATTGGCCGAGCCGCCTCGCTGAGGCCTGCCCAGATGGAATCGACGTGTACTTCGAGACGATCGGCGGCGCATTGTGGCACATGATTTTGCCGATGCTAAATGACGGCGCTCGCGTCGTACTCAGTGGAACACCTGCTCAATACAACCATGGCTATGGAGGGGCTTCACAATATCAACACCCTTCGACGCTTCAATGGCTTGTTAACAGTACAGGGACAATCGGGGCGATACAGCCACCTAAAACTGACTTTGCGGAGTTCCTTGCTGTCGTGGACGAAAGTGTGCGAACAGGCGCGATCTGGCATCGCATTCATGTTGTGGAGGGTTTGGAACATGCTGCTGAGGCGTGGCTCACAGCGATTGATGGACCTAATTACAGCGGGAGAATTATTCAAGTGACCCGGAATACGGCAACTTGACCGGCAGCTCGGTCCAAAGAGGCTTTCGTTGGAATCGGGATAGGGGGAACAGTCGCCTCTCCTCCCCTCCCACTCCACCGTACATGCGGGTCCGCATACGGCGGTTCGGTGGAGTGAGCTACTTCCGAACAAACCTCCTTGGTATGCCGGGTGATTCGAAGTAGGAAACGGGACACGCGATATGCATCGCTGGGCTTTTCGCCATTCTCCAAGGACCATGAGGACTACCAGCCGCCGTCGCGGCTAAGCGGCCGAACCCGCAAAACATTCCTATCGGATATGAAAATTCTGGCCCCAACTCTCGGCACACTCAGCGGCCTCGAAGCAGTTAAGGAAGCATTCCAGGCGGTGCTGAGCGCAAGGAGATTGGTGGCCGTTAGCTTGCAGCCGACAAAGCGGCTCTGTGTCTTCTTATGCCTATCAGCGCGGAGCTTGACTCTTTTTTACGGTCGCTTGGCCATCAGATTGGAATCTTGATCCATGGGCCTCTGGCGGACCGATTATCCGCCGCGCATTCCGTAGTCGAGCGTAAATAAGAGAAACGAAATTCATATTCGCAATGCCATGGAAGGCTATGAATCTTCTAAATCATTCAAAGTTAACGCGATGCGCACTGTACCCATTTTTGTACCTGAAATCGGGCACTCACGACTCACTGATGGGCGTCCGGAAAAGTGTAAATAAACCTAAATAAACGACTTATAGATAAATTATGGTGGTGCCGGGAGGGGGAGTTGAACCCCCATGGAGTCGCCTCCGACGGATTTTGAGTCTCTCAAGAATACCGTAAGTCTATGATAAATAGGCGAAATCGAGCGTAATGTCGGATATCCACAAGTGACTGCCCATCAGCAGCTTAGCGTAATTATCCGTAATCAAGCCAAACTGATGTCTGTACCCGAACTTGTACCCGAGACCCTCGTGTTGTGCGGTGATTCAGGCGCAGATTTGAGGTGCGAATGGTTGGGGTTACAGGCTACAGAATCAGACGAGCAGCGAATTCAAGAGCAATATTCGCGAGTTCAGAATGGTACTTCGCGGGTAAGCCCTTGCGGCCGACGACAGCTAGCGCCGATGGATTAGCCAATGTTTCAGTGGCATCAAGGAGTACATCGAACAATGGCTCATTTTCATTTGTGATCTCAATGAGACCTATGAATCTCGACAAAACCGTCTCACATTTCAACGCGTAGCATCCGTCGTTGCTCAACTCGAAGTCGGCTGCTCGCGCCAAGTAATCCGATGCCAATTGATACCGGCAATTGAAGACTATTTGACCTGCGAACTCAGGAAATAGGACGGCGGCGGCTTGGACCAGCCCATGCCCCAGAGCGCGAATGCGCGTCAAGGACATACGTAGCTTTGCCGGTACCGGAACAATGATTGCTTGCAACAAAGACTGATCCGTGGGGACATCTGCGTCAGGCCAGCGAATGAATACCGCAGTTCGAATCCTTCCGTCCTTCGCCGTCCAAGATACAAGTTCTGCTGCCGCATACGGACCCAACCTGTCGTCGTGAATGTAAATTCCGCAGACACTAGTCGCTCGGTCTTTGTACAGAAGGGCGGGATTCGTCTGTGGCCGAACTTGATTCGTTTTCAGCCCAACGGCGCAAACCGCATGACCCACTCCTGAACCAGAAAGTGGCTGCAAGGCCAACACTGGTGCAAATCCCGAACTCAAATATGCAAGCAATTGTGCCCGATCATGATCTAGGGAGACCGATGGAATAAGAACGGGCTGCAACCCGGCAGCTCTTGTTGCTTCACAAATCTGCTGAATAGTGAGCCCCTCCGAGGGAAGGGCTCGACCGGTGGGTAGCGCATACCTCGATGCCGCCTCAGTAATTTCAGCCGGCGTAAGAATAGTCAACCCCTCAGCCTTGGTTACATTGTGCATCGAACTCCAGAGCGCGGTCGTCGCACATGCGCTTACGCCTTGATCCTGCTGTTGAAAAACAAGGCCAACAACTTGCAGCGTATATCCTGCGAGATGAACCTCGTATGGGCGAACCGCGCCGAACGACCGTCTTGCGCCAGATTTCGCATCGGGGCCAAGCGTGGGCACCACCGTCCGACCGAGCGGCGAACCGGGTAGAGGTCTCACGACACAAAATCCGAGATACGAGTTTTGCAGAAAATGCTTGGTTTTATCCCGCGAACCAGGTTCAACAACCATAGAGTGCCAAGTGTTCTGATCGAAGGTCTCGCTGAAGAAATGGAGCCTCTGGCAGTAATTCGGGTAAGAACGCAAGCTGCGAGAATAGAAGAGCGCGACATCGTCCACATAATCGCGATCCATGTAGTGGGCTTCAGCCAGAACCGTCTTGCATCCAAGTTCTCTCAAGTAGACGCCGAGGTACTCGACCTGTGTTGGCGGCCACTCGCTCTCGACCAGGCCCTGCGGTTTTGGAAAGAACGCCCGCAAATCACCCGCAAATAGGGAGATAGTTATATCGGTCTTCGGGTAACTGTATCCGCTTGAATTCATTATCTTAAGCCGCGAAGGCGGACACTCAATAGTTCATTTGATACAAGTTCGCCCTCCATCTCCTGCTTCACGATTGGCTTAACTGCTTGTCGAGCGTTCTCCAGAGCCTGTTTCACACGCTCCTCACTTCTCTTTGCAGATTGATTCTGTCCTTGCGGGACTGTTTCGGCATTCAGATCATCCTTCATCAGATCCTCTTTCCCCGTTCGTTGCTCTCCAGGATTGCGGCTGTGACTCTCCGAACCGTATCAAGTGTTCGGGCGTTGGAGTGCGACGCCTTCAGAAAGATGGGGTCCACTTGCGCAGAATCACCCAACTCCGTCCGTCCAAGTAGCGAGTCAGCAGACACTTCCAAAGCGTCCACAAGTTTAGCAAACGACTCTAAGGATGGCACCCTCTGCGCTGTCTCAAAATGTGAAATCGCCGCAGACGCCATTCCGGCACGTTGTCCCAGTTGGGTTTGTGTGAATCCCCGCTGCTCCCGTAGCGCCTGCAATCTGCGAGCAAAATCGGCTGAAAAATTTCTCTCCGTGGCCATTGACAACTCTACTTTCTGGTATATTCTGTTACTACGATGACGTATACAACTATACTACATCGTAGCATGTCAAAGGGCGTATGCAAAGGAGAATTTATGCCACACGATGAAGATCACCAGACGCACGATGAAGCCGACCTTCGGCTTGAGCTTGGCGAGCTCGAACGCGAGGAAAAGGAAATCAAACGTGAAGAGGAGGAGATCAAACGCGAACTGGAAGAGCGTGAGCACCAAGAACTCCACATCTTCGTCAACCGCCGAAAATTTGAGCGTGGCGATGGAGTCAAACGCGAGATGACCGGCCGAGAGATTGCGAGCTTGGTAGGCGTACCCCCTGAGAATGCCGTTGTGCGCTATGACCTCCCGCACGACAAGAAGGAGATCGGTTTGGACGAGGTCATTCATATCAAGAACGGTGAGCATTTTCTGGTCACTCGTAAGATCGTGGAGGGTGGTTTTGTCGCGTGAACGAATTCTTCGAGAACTCGCAATTTTGAACGAGGGGGGACAGGTCGCTGAGCTTGTCACCAACGGTCGCGATTACGTTGTTTACCGCGACGTACCTACAGATGGAGCTCGGCTGGGACTACCGGCGATGTCGGATGTGATCGTTCCAGTTCCATCGGGATATCCTGCCCCCCCAATTGATCTCGCGGGTTTGCCACACGGGTCCACTCTCTTACCCAGAACAAAGGGCGGTCAAAACAGCCAAGGCATCGTTCAAGCGGGCGGCAGCACTTGGCAACTGGCCAGCTACCATCCGCACGCCAACGGTGGCGGCCCTCCCTGGGATCAAACGAAACATGGATTTCATACCTATTTGGACCACATCATTTCTTGGCTAGAGAGGTTGGCATGAATTTATCCAAGGAAAAACATGTGGTTGTTCGCATTGGCATCGCGGAAGCTGAACAATTGAAGCAATTGTTATTCAAACGATATCCCTTCGATGAGTGGGCGACCTTCGGACGATTCGGGTGGCGTAACACGCCTAATTCCGTGATCTTGACTCTTGCTTCCATTGAAGCACCAGGTCCCAATGATCTCGATGGTGCCGCAGGGCACGTTGTAATCAACGAACCGTATACCTTGCGGATGGCATTGAGCGCGGAAAAAAGTACGCTCGGTATTGGTGTATTCCACTCTCATCCGCTCAATTGCGCTCCGCACCCCAGCGTAATCGACGACGATATGGACGAGTATTATTCGGACTACTTCTTAGGATTCGCTCCAGGGCGCCCATACGTTAGCATCATTATTTCCCTTATCCGCGAGCAGTTAGTCGTCAGCGGTCGAGTTTTTTGGCAGGGTACGTGGCATTCAGTATCCCACTTCGCGATTGAACACAATCCCTGCAAAACATATCGCGAGGAACCCTCCGCCTCCCGACTTCTAATTGATAGGGTGGCTCGGCTTGCGGCCGCGTTCGGGGAGGAAGCGGCAGCCCGTTTGGCCAATTCGACCGTCGCGGTCATTGGAGCAGGCGGAACAGGCTCCATCGTGATTGAAACCCTCGCGCGGGCCGGAGTCGGCAGATTGGTTTTAGTTGACCCAGACTACGTTTCACCATCGAATCTTGAGCGTTTACACGGAAGTTGCCCCGAAGATGCTGAACGTCAAGTTGCAAAAGTGGAAGTAGCACGCAGGCATATCAGGTCAATCAATCCCAACTGCTCGGTCGATGCGTATTTTGGATCACTGCCCCACACGGACATTTTGGATGCCGTCGTTCAGGCCGATGTCGCCATAGGCTGTACCGATCAACAGCACAGTCGTCTGAGCCTCAGTGATCTTTCGATTAGATACTTGTTGCCATCAATTGATTGTGGAGTAATGCTCGAAGGAAGTAACGGAAAGGTCACGGGCCAAATCGTGCAGCTCGTCCGATTCTTGAGTAGCGACCCATGCGCTTTGTGTAGAAATATGGTTTCCCCCAATAGGCTTGCCATCGAACTCATGGATGAGGACGAAAAACTACGCCGGCAGGCAGCAGCTCAAGAGGCTCTCGAACGGGGAGAAGATCCAGATCCTTACTGGACGGGACCGCCGCAGCTCAACACCGTCGGATATCTGACAGGAGTGGCGGGCTCATTGGCTGCCGGTTACACAATTGGGTGGCTCACAGGACGATTTGACCCGCCTTTCTCAAGAATTCAATTCAATTTGGTCAGCCAGTTTCTCGATGTGCAGGAAATCGACGACGTCAATCGCCCCAATTGTAGTTGCGGAAGAGCAAGAGGCTGGGCGGATCAGGGTATCGCGGATGCATTGATTTCCGCACCGCCGCACTGGCCCCGGCCAATGAAGTTGGCGCAATACGACTGACGTTTCACGGCGTAATTCATTGCGGGCCACTAAAGAAGCATCATTCTGGGGACGTTGGCTCGCGCTTTGCCTCCCAGTGTCATACCGCACTGAAGGCACGGGCTCGATGATAAGAGCAAGACCGCATGTCCAGCACACGCGTGTGCCTCCGTCCAAGTGTAGAGAACAGGCCCAGTAATCTCCCCTTGAACATGCTGAAGATTCAAGAGACTTTCTGATTCCCATTCCGCCGTAGCCGAGATTATCAAATCAGCATCCCGCGTGGCGGAGAAGCCCCGCAATGCCAGTTCTTCATAAGAGGCATTGAATCCTCGAATTGAGGCGTGCGGATAGCTTCGCTGCAACTTTTCAGCAAGCGCCTCTGCTTTGTTTCGGCCGACGTATTCTGCGCCAAGCGGATATCGACCAATGTTTGCCCAGTCGAGAGTTCCCGGATCAACGAGATCCAAGTGCCCGACCCCCGACATTACTAGATGCTGCGCTATCGGCGCTCCAACCGAGCCGCAGCCGACAACAATCACCCTCTTCTTCGATAACTTCGCTTGATGCGGATCGTACCCTCGACCATGAATCCATGCCGAATCCACGCGCAATGCCTTTAAACGCGATGCTGAACTGGCGTCCGAAAACAACCGCGGAGTGAAGATGGAGTCCGGAATCTTACCAGGCCGAAAGCCGTTCAGCGTGCCGTTTCGTCGTTTTCCTCGGACGTCCACGGTCGGCGATGTGCGTGTCACGACGCCTGCCAGACAAGGTCCGTTTCCACTATCTGCTCCCAGAATGAAATAGAAGGGATTCTTTCCCTTGCGACTGAACTGTTCTAAGAGGAGTTTGCCACCTGATGTCGTCTGGGCCAAACGGTAGATATCACCAGCGGTACGCGGATACTGTTTCGGAAGCAGCGCCTTCGGGAGCCAAAGAAAGCAAGCCAAATCAGTCGAGTCGAACTGGGGCTGTTTGCCATAGGAGTGCTGTAACCAGGTGAGTACCCTTTCTTCAGACTCCCCAACCACCGACCAGGCCTCCCCTCGCCATATCCGAACAAGTCTGCAAGGGCCGTCTGAGGCCAGCAAGCTGTAGAGCCAGGCAGGTGATTCTTCTAAGTCGCGATTCCAATAGGAGTAGAACTCAGTTCGAAAATCGTCCTCGTTGGAGCCTGCTTCACACGCGCAGATTAAATCCACCGCTTGCCCCAGCAGAACTCCCGCGGCTTCCGCCGGATGATCGGGTTTCGCTACTTTATTTTCGGCCTGGAGGCAGAGACGACCATCCTCTTCGATATGCGGCCACGTGAGGAACTCCGGCCGGTCGATCAGGAAGAAATGAGGCAAAGAGAAGGGGAACCGCTGATCCAGCAAGATCTGGAGACGCCGAGTCATCAGGACAGTCTCGATGTGAAACTCCCAACCTGAGGTCAATGATCGACCCTTATATGCGCCGACTTCTTCAGGAGGTAGCCGGCGAGCGTTGCACACCTGTGTCAGGAAAGAATCGAGTTTGCAAATTCCTTCCTGACGCAAGCGGACCGCGATGCTGGCCGTTTCAGGCATACCGACTGTTACCACCCTTCTGAACCGCCTCAGCTTCGGCAGCCTTGCGGCGGATGTCGTCGACCAGCGGCCTCGTCAACACATACGGGGCACCGATGGATGCCTGCTTTACAGACCTCCTGAGTGCTTGATCGGAGACGGTGAATTCCATAGGAGCCGGACTGGCCTCGGTCGGATTCTCTCCCGTACAGAGAAATTCTCCTTTGGCGCCTTTGACGATGGATTCATACTCCAGTTTCGCCGCGTGGCTTGGCGGATCACAGTCGTCGTCCTTGATCGCACGGCTGCTGGCGACGATGCGGCCACCAGCTTGAATCAGTGACAGGGCCGATTTCGCATCGGGTGAAACCTTCGCTTTATCCCCGAGATCGGAACGACTGTCGCTCGACAGGGAATGCCAGGAGCAATGGTGTGGAGTTTGAAGTAGATCGTATTCGAGCACGGTCGGGGCCTGCTTGTGCTTGGCCCACAGTTTCTCCCAAATGACTACTTCGGCATCCCCCCCGCTGAGGAACTTCTTTACAGTCTTGCGGGCTTCGTCGTCTGCAAGTTCCATGTTCAAAATGACGCTGGAATGGTTTTTGCGGTACTCTTCTTCTTCCTCATCGCTCTCGGACTTCGGCATGGGAGCGAGGAGCCGAGCCTTAAAAACCTTGCTCTCGGAGCCATTCACCTTTGTGATGTCTTGATCGATTTTCACGACGATTGGCAGAATGTCATCCGTCTTGCCGTTCTCATCTTCACCCAAGATCAGGACGCGATCACCATCGTCGATCCCAGAACAGTTCTTCTCACGCGCGATTGCGACACGACGCTTGGCCTCAGAATTGAAGGCTTTGGCGTCATCGCACAGAGTGTGCTCAACGCTCGCACGCCGGAAAACCATAGGCGAGGACCACATCTCCCCGATCACGATGCGTTTTTCATTGTCTGGCTTTTTGTCATCGGCGTAGTTCGCGGGTGCACCGAGATGAAAATGCCTTTTCAGGCCGCGGCAATGATCCTGGTCCGGGTGGGTTAACAGGAAGACGTCGATGTAAGGGCGTCCATTGACATCCAGGTTTAGTCGTTCGCGAAGATCTTTTGCAACGTCGCGAGTCTTGTCGTCCGGGTCGTCCGCTGCTGCACGAATATTGCAGTCGACCAAGATAGTTTTCCCGGACTTGTCTCCGAGGCAGATCAAGGTCATGTCCCCGTTATCTACCGGGAAGAACGAAATCGTAGTTGCCATAGAGGAACCTCCTAAGGAACTGGCCTCATCCCGATTTCTGGCTGGCTCGTCCCTTCATCTAGTAAAATCAATATTACTATACTCCATCTAGTTTTTAGAGGGAGAAGAAAAGTGGAAAAGAGGACAATTTGGCGGAAAACCAGCTTTTGCCGGCACGATGGGGACAGGAACGGAGGCTGGAATTCATCGAATTCCGGCTCCAGTGGGAAGGAAAGGTAAACCGGACCGATTTGGTGAACTATTTCTCAATCTCGACACCACAGGCATCTTTGGACTTCGCGCGGTACAGGGAGCTGGCGCCGACAAATGCTGTCTATGACGTTCTGCAGAAGACCTACGTGGCCAGCGAATCCTTCAAACCGGTCCTCGTCCGCGATTCCGCTGAAGATTACTTGACCCGTGTCTGGTCCACGACTACCGGAACAATGAGCGGTAACTCGTCGTTCCTTGGTTGGACGCCGAACACAGGAATCGTCCGTGACCCAGCTCGGTCGATAGATTCGGGAGTTTTGAAAACGGTGTTGTTGGCTTCGCGTGAGCGAAGATCAGCCCGCATCAAGTATCAATCGATGAGCGATCCAAATCCTTCTTCACGGCTGGTCTCTCCGCACGCGTTGGGATTTGATGGCCGCCGCTGGCATATGAGAGCGTACTGCCATACACGGAATGAATTTCGTGATTTTGTCCTAGGCCGCGTTCATGCGATCCAACTGGAGGGCCATTCGGAAATCGATGCCAAGACCGACGATGACTGGAACAATTACATCGAGGCCATCATTGTTCCCCATCCAACACTCTCAAACGATCAACGCAAGATTGTCGAAGCCGACTACTGCATGGAGGCCGGACAGTTAAACCTTCGTGTCCAAGAAGCACTTCTTCTCTATCATTTGGATCATCTCGGTCTTCTCGAGCTGCCGGAGAATCCGAGGAAACACCTTAGTCTCAAGAATCGTGAAGCTCTCCGACCTTTTTTTCAAAAACACGGTATCAAGCAAGCATGAGGAGAAAATGGCAAAGTCTCTCAAACAAAAGAACCAGCCACAACTGATCACCTTCGTCGTCTCGAATGCGATCGGCTTAGGTTTGATTGCTTTGGGCCTGTCCCGGCTTCTCGCCGTTCTTCAGGAGCTTTCGAAAGGCGACTGGACAATACTCGGTAAGCTAATCGCCATTCCAGCCTTCCTGACCCTGATCACCGGGACTTTCGGCTGGGTGATGCCTCGTGCCGGAAAAGAATTCCTGGTCTTTTGGAAGATTCGCAATTGTTTGCCCTCAAGCGGGGCGTTTACTCTCATTGGGCCTCATGATCCACGTGTCGATATGCAAAGGCTCATCGGCAGATACGGTCCCCTTCCCGAGGAGCCAGGCGAACAGACCCCGCTATGGTACCGAATCTATCGTGCTCATAAAGAGGAAGCTTCCGTGGAGGATGCGCATGGCGCATTTTTACGATTTCGTGAGATGACAACTCTCTGTGTCGCATTCATCATAGTTAGTGCTGTCTCTGTTGCGTATTTCGCTATTGGAGGAAGGCCGCTCCTCTTCGGTGCATTGCTTCTGGTTCTCGAATACTTGACAGTGATGATCGCCGCAAGGAACGCAGCCACGCGATTGGTCGCAAATGTTCTTGCCATTGAGAGCGCCACGATAAGTGTTGACTCATCCGAACGACAGCCTTTGTGATATCCACGGACTGCAATATTGAAAAACGGAATCGCACCTATTGCCTTGAAAGATTCGCCTCACGGAGGAGAGGGTCCGCATGAACGAGAGTCCCAGGTTTGAACGCTACATCGGCGTCGACTATTCCGGGGCGGAAACGCCTGCATCAAGCCTGCGAGGACTGAGGACATATAGCGCAAGTCGCACGATGCCGGCCACGGAAGTTGAGCCGCCCCGCGGTCTCCGAAAGTACTGGACCCGTCGCGGGCTCGCAGAGTGGTTGGCAAATTTGTTGTCAGATGAAACACCGACCATTGTTGGTATTGATCATGGCTTCTCCTTCCCGCTCCGGTATTTTGAGGAATACGGGCTGTCGCTAAACTGGTCGGAATTCCTGGACGACTTTCAGCAGCACTGGCCCACCGATGAGGATATCTACGTGGACTTTGTTCGCGAGGGAGTCTGCGGCAATGGAAGCGCGAGAGTTGGAAAGACCACTTGGCGGAGAGTGACGGAGATACGAGCCCGCGGCGCAAAGTCGGTCTTTCACTTTGACGTGCAAGGGTCGGTCGCGAAATCGACCCACAGCGGACTCCCATGGCTGCGGTATATCCGGTCGCGGACCGCCGGTCGCGTTCATTTCTGGCCTTTCGACGGGTGGCAAATTCAACCAGGCCAATCTGCCATCGTGGAAGTTTATCCAGCTCTCTGGAGCCGGACATTCCCACAAGAAGATCGGGACGCGCATCAGCATGACGCTTATTCCATCGCCGAATGGCTGCGCCGCGCGGACCAAGATGGTTCGCTTTCTTCGTACCTGAATCTTAAATTGGAAGAACGCGACAGGAAGGCAGCGGAAATCGAAGGTTGGATTTTGGGCGTCGCTGGGCATATCCACATTCCATCGTGAATCCGGCGAGATTTCCACGCATAAGCGGTGTACCTGTTCACGCATAAGCGGTGTATCCCGCGCAAGTTTCCCCGCATAAGCGGTGTACATTTACGCATAAACGGTGTACGAACTGACTGTACAGGATTGATTAAAATAGGCTTACAGGACGCCCTGTAGTACCTTTATGACAACCTATATAGATAGCCTGTAGTAGCGCCGTGCTCTGTGGAAAAGCGCAGGTGCGCGCCAGACAAGGCGAAAACCTCCGCCGCTCAGCGGGGAAAGGGCGCTACGCGCCACCGAACCCTAGCGCAGAACTTTGGGGATGTGCGGTCCAGAAGGGCGAAGCAGCAGGCCGTTGTCATGGCTTTCAATCTTCAGTTCTGGGTACACCATTACGATCCTGTGGAACGCTTCAATGGCCTTTGCTCGAAAGCAGGAGCGGCCTTGCGGCGTGTCGGCGTACCCGGCTCCGAAGCTCCGGCGCAGCGACTCCCAGGGAATCAGCGTGGGCCGCGACAAGTAGCTGACCCGCCGCGTAGCCCAGGCGTAGAGATCGAGCGCAAGCGGCGACCGCTTGAGAGCCCGGACGGCCCTCAAGTCCAGCGGCACCGGAGCAGCGACAAGTTGCTCAAAGAAGTTCGCCGACAGGGTCACCGAGGACCTTGCCAGAATTCCGTACGGCAACTCTTGCGGCGTCCACCAAAGATGAAACCTGTCTGCCACCAGGAGATTTTCTCCACCCGAGTGATTCTGCCCGTTGGCATCACTCGACCACCGGGTCGAGATGGCGGCACCGACTAGGCGTTGCATCTGGTTGCGGAACCGCGGGATGGTTCCCCAGTGGCCACCAGTTGCCTGAAGTCCGAGCTGCGCCATGAAACTCGAAAGCGAGGAGCCAAGCTCCAACTCTCGATTCCCTGTTCGGACGGCTTCGGTTGTCATCCAGATGAGGATCAGGCGCGGATACCCTCCTCGCAGCCACCGCCGTCGTCAACAATCTCACTCTAGTCACAAGAAACATTCGCGACGTGCGCGACACCCCCGTCAAATTGCACGATCCGTGGACTGTATAAGACTGCTCTCCGCGCCCTCCTCGGTTCACACGGCTAAGCCTATTCAGTAGAGCTACTGAATATGAAGGCTAGGTGCCCTGTTCGAAATCGCACACCGTTTTCCAGAATCGAACGGCGCTTCAATCCGATCCCTCCTAAATCGCCCGCAGACCCCTGTCTTTCCCGTAATATCCCACACCCTCAATTGGCACCCAGAATGCTCTCAACCAATCCGGAGCGCACCGTCCTCAATTGAACCGCGCGCCCCCAATCCGCGTATGACACTGCACCAAAGCACGCCGCACACACCCGCTTCCCCGCTCGGCGCAATCGAACTTGAATCCAGGAGGTCCGGTAAATGGCAATGATCATCAGTCAACTCAGGCAGGCACTCCGCCGACTCGGCCGCGCGCCCATGTTCACCGCCATCACGCTTCTCACCCTGGCCATCGGCGTCGGCGCCAACACCGTCATCTTCAGCGTCATTGAAGGCGTCCTGCTCAAGCCATTGCCCTATCCTCACTCCGACCAGCTCATCGGCGTATGGCACACCGCCCCCGGCATCAACATCAAAGACCTCAACATGTGCCCGTCCATCTACTTCATTGACCGCGAGCAAAGCACCACGCTCCAGGACATTGGCGTTTACGATGGCGACGCCGTCAACGTCACCGGCACCGGCCAGCCCGAGCACCTCCGCGGACTCGACGTCACCGACGGCACCCTGCCCCTCCTCGGCGTCACCCCCGCGCTCGGCCGCCTCTTCACCCGCAAAGACGACACCGCCGGCTCACCCGAAACCATCCTCATCTCCTACGCCTACTGGCAGCAGAAATTCGGCGGAGCCTCCTCCGTCATCGGCACTTCCATCAACGTAGATGGAAGAACCCGCCAGATCATCGGCGTCCTGCCCCGCGACTTCCACTTCCTCGATAATCCCGATGCGGCCATCGTCATGCCCTTCCAGTGGGACCGCAGCAAGATCAAGCTCGGCAACTTCAGTCAGCGCGCCCTCGCCCGTCTCAAGCCCGGCGTCACCATGCAGCAAGCCAGCGCCGACATGGCGCGCCTACTCCCCATCACCTTCCGCAGCTTTCCCGCACCCGAAGGTTTCAGCGCCGCCATCTTTGAGAAAGCCCGCATCGCCCCCAACCTCCGCCCCCTCAAGAAAGACGTAGTCGGTGATGTAGACAAAGTCCTCTGGGTCCTCATGGGCTCCATCGCCATGGTCCTCCTCGTCGCCTGCGCCAATGTTGCCAACCTGCTGCTCGTTCGCGTTGAAGGCCGCCGCCAGGAACTCGCCATCCGTGCCGCCCTCGGAGCACCCTGGAAGCGCATCGCCGGCGAACTCCTCCTTGAAAGCCTGGTCATTGGCCTATCCGGCAGCCTCATCGGTCTCGGTCTCGCCTACGCCGCGCTCAAGGCCCTCGTCGCCGCCGCACCCACCGGCCTCCCCCGCATCCACGAAATCGGCATCGACTCGCAAGTCCTCCTCTTCACGCTCGGCCTCGCCCTCTTCACCAGCCTGCTCATCGGCGCCATCCCCGTCTTCAAATACGCAGGAGTCAAAGCCACCACCGGCCTTCGTGAAGGCGGCCGCGCACTCTCGCAAAGCCGCGAACGTCACCGTGCCCGCAAAGCCCTCGTCATCGTTCAGGTCGCCCTCGCCCTCGTCCTGCTCATCTGCTCCGGCCTCATGATCCGCACCTTCCAGGCCCTCATGCACGTCGACGCCGGCTTCACCTCACCAGACTCACTCCAGACCTTCCGCTTCTACGTCCCTGAATCCCAAATTCCCGACACCCAGCCCGAGCGCGTCGTCCACCAGCAACAGGAAATCGCCGACAAACTCGCCGCGCTCCCCGGCGTCTCCTCCGTCAGCTTCTCCAACGCCGTCCCCCTCGATGGTTACGACACCAACGACATCCTCTATGCCCAGGATCACGTTCTGGGCGAAGGAGAAATCCCGCCCATCCGCCGCTTCAAATTCATCTCCCCGGGCTATCTCGCCACCCTCGGCACCCACCTCCTCACCGGTCGTGACATCTCATGGGACGACACCTACAACAATCATCCCGTCGCCCTCATCTCCGAGAACTTTGCGAAGGAATACTGGCACAGCCCCCAGGGCGCAATCGGCAAAATGATTCGCGTCGCCTCTACCGATCCATGGCGCGAAGTTATCGGCGTCGTGCAGGATGTCCACGAAGATGGCGTAGACCAACCCGCGCAATCCACCGTCTATTGGCCTGTCCTGATGAATAACTTCGAGGGCCAGAAGACCCAACTTCGCCGCGGAGTCGCCTTCTCCATCCGCACCTCACGCGCCGGTTCGCAGGCCCTCATGAACGAGGTCCAGCAACAGGTCTGGTCCGTCAATTCCGCCGTCCCCTTGGCCGATCCCACCACCCTCGGCGAGCTCTATACCAAGTCCATGGCCCGCACATCCTTCACGCTCGTCCTGCTCTGCGTTGCCGGCGCCATGGCTCTGCTACTCGGCGTCATCGGCATCTATGGAGTCATCGCCTACACCGTCTCGCAGCGGACGCGTGAGATTGGAATCCGCATGGCCCTCGGCGCGCAGCGCAACCAGCTCACCAGCCTCTTCGTTCGCCAGGGACTCCTACTCACCGCCATCGGCGCAGCCTGCGGCCTAGTCGTAGCGTTCGTCACCATGCGCCTAATGTCCGCCATCCTTTTTAACGTGAGCCCGGTCGACCCGCTGACATACATAGTCATCACCGCCGGCCTAATAGCAACGGCCTATTTAGCCTGCTACGTCCCCTCCCGCCGCGCCGCCACCATCAACCCCGTAAACGCCCTCAGGTCAGAGTAGGAGCAAACGGCTGCACATCTAAGTCGGCCTGTGGCCGTCCCGAAGGGGCGAGATAAAAATAATCGTTCATGATCCTTCGGCACCAGGCATGAAAATGGCGATTGCTCGGTAGCGCCGATCTCCAGATCGGCTGTCGTGTGGGCGTCCTCGCCCGCGCTCTTCAAGATCGACCAAGACGCTTTCTATTTAGGACACGAAATCAATGGCCGCGGAAAAGCCCCTTCCGCACGCGCGTTGTAACAGGGCACGAATTCGCAGTTTTGCGAAAACTCATTCGGAGCTGCGACAAGCGTCAGGGCACGACTTCAGTCGTGCCGATAAAGACCAAACAATGTGTCGGGCTTTAGCCCCTGCGGGATTCCCCGCGGCTCCGCCACGTGTCTGCGCCAACAGCACGCACATCCCCATCGAGGGCCTATCCTGTGATGCTCGGGTTCGTCGGGTCGAAAGCCCCATTATTGCCAATAGCCGACTTAATCTGGTTGGGATCAAAGACGGCCAGCGAATCATACCCAGCGAGTCCCTGCCGCATCCATATCCCATCGTAACCAAGTGCTCGGATTTTGTTTACGATTGCTAAGTCCTCCAAATAGACCCACTCCGCGAAATCGTAATTGACCGGCTCCCCCAACCCCCATTCCTTCATGAGGCTCGCACACGAAATATTCCGCGGGTCAAAGGGATTACTGGCTTTGAGATAGACGGGCAATATTCTAGGGCTGAATGGCACGCAGTCCATTGAGGCGAACTCGCAAGCATCTTTCGCTTGCCTTCCGGCTTGACTGGGGTCAGGACTGAAATAGTGAGCGAGGTGCTCGCCGTCGAACACATCGAAGTCAGTGTATGTGCCGTGGTACATGATGAGAGGGTTACCGGAAGGGTCTCTCACCTTGCTGTCGGCAAACCATCCCTTAAACTCACGGCTCTCTGTGAGGGCCCGCGCATTAGACGTACCCGCGCTTACAGACTTCACTCCTCGAGCCAAAGAATCACCTCCGGTGCCGATCGACTCTATCGGCGAAGACGCAGCCTTCATTAGAGCAATTCGATCCGTTCAGTTCAAATCAAAAACCGATACTCTCCACCGCCAAGGAACGATACATACCCAAGGTCGCGCAGTACCTGCAATTGCTGTCTGATTTTCGGCCGAATGTTCATATTCCGGGGATACACCTCTGCGAATCGCCCTTCCATCTCATAGAGGTCATTGAGCGAGAATGCCGCTCGCTGGAGACTGCGAACGATTTGCAATGTTAACGTCGTCCAACCCCTCATCCCTAGCGGGATGCTCTTGAGGCCTTCGAATCGGCGGAAGGCTTCCCGAACTAGACGCGTGCTTAGCTGGCGGCCTTGGCTTACCACATCGATCTTCGCGTCAATTGCAATCCTGTCCAGCCGAATATTGCACCCAACCCACCCAGCGCGCCGGGCCGCTAGGGAAAGTGGCTTGCGCTGCTCAATGACATTGGGAGTTAGGAAAAGGTGATGAATTGCGGTCAGGCTTTGGATTTCCCAGTTGTCGTTTCGCTCCAGCATCATCAGCGTTGGAACGGAGCCATTCTGAATCCGAGAAATTAGGGAACTATAAGCAACATTAACCAAGGTCTTTGTCGGCTTTTTGCGGAAGGCTTTCAACTCGTAGTTCTGATAACATATGGGACAGACAAAATCCGTGGATTTCGTGTTGGCGGCGGTAGCGTTCAGGCTATCGCTTTCGCATGCGAGGCAGTAAGCATTCGATCGAAACCAAGCTTCCGATAGGACACGCGATCTTTGGGGTTGGCTTGTGAACCGATCTGCTAAGGAAACGTCACAGCACATCAGCATTTAGTCGCCTCGGATCACGGGTTACGTTTTGAGAATACAGCTCGCATCTACCTCACGCTTCCAAAATACTCGTCAACACCCGAGCTCAACTCCCCCCAATCACCGTCCGAATATGCAAACGCAGCCCGACCCAAGGGCACGCTCATCGCGGCTGACTACCGCACTGCAAGCGTCAACTCCGCCCGCTCAATCCTCCCCCTCACATCCGCCGCCTTAAACACCGGCGACGAGCAAGCCCGCGCCGTGCACAAAAACAGCGCCGCGCGACCCAAATGCGGAAACTCAACGTCCGTCGGCGGCAGCGCCGGGTCGCCCGGATCGCGCACCTCAATCAGTTCATGACTCGTAATCGACCGAAGCGCCGCCGTATACAAAGCCGCCCCTTCCGCGCTCGCCATCGATCCCACCACCGTCACGTGAAGCGGAGCCTCGGCAAAATCTTCGTTCGCGAGCAGGACCCCTGCCGACAGCGGACGCAGCGCCACCGAATCCGCCGCCAGATAGCGCATCGCCTCCGCGGCCATCCCATGGAACCGCTCCTCGCCCGTCGCAAACCCAAGTAACGAGACAAAGCGCACCAACGCAATATTCTCATCGCGATCGGGATGCTGCCTATAAGCCGCATCCGTCGCGGTCTTCGAGGTTACGAATCCCGTCCCCGGCGCTTGCGGTGCAAATTGCGCGGCAATAAAATCAGCCGCCGCTATCGCGGCTTTCAAATCCGCGCGGTCCCCGCTCACGTTATAGAGAGCCATAAGAGCTTGCCCCATCGCCAGCGTATCTCCCAGGTAGGGGCCGGCCACATCCACCTCGTCATGACGGAATCCGCCGCCCGGCAACGCCCTGTGAACTTCAATCCAAAGTGCCGCTCGTTGCGCTTCATGCAGCGCCGCCACATCCCCGCTCGCGGCATAATAGTCGCAAAGCGCCGCAATCATCCATCCGTTTTCGCGCGCGTATAAGTGCGTGTCCACGCGCGGAATTCCCTGCGCACGTCGTCCCGCATCGTTCAGCTTGAAATATGCTTCGTTCTCCTCGCCGTCGTGCAGGTCCGCATCCTGCGATACGTAGAAAGCCTCATCCTTCTCCGAGCGTAGAAACCCCGTCACGTAGCGAAAGACCGATTGCGCCGCGACCAGGTCTTCCCGATTCTGCGTCTGCGCGTAAGCAAGCGAGTAATTGCGCAGCGCTGCTGCCTGAATCGAGATCAGCTTCTCGAAATGCGGCTCCGTCCAATGCCCGCCCACCGAATACTGATACATACCGCCCCACACTGGATCCAGCAGCGCGGTCGCGGCATGCAGCGTGTCGCTGGTCCGCTTCCCGTAGGTCGCATCGCCGCGTCCCGCAAGCCGCAAAGCGTATTCCACTGAGTCGCTCTCCAGATATTTGTGCCCGAAGTCCCAGCCCGCGGCCTCCTGGTCGTATTGCTGCTCGTATTCCGTCTTGATCCGCGCTAGCGCAGCCGGACGGATCGCAGCTTCGTCCGCCGCATGAAATGCAGCTTCGGGGTGAACGCTCGGACCCGGCGATGGGTCGTCGATGATCGCCTGCAACATTGAAGACATGGGCCGCGGGGGAATGTACCCCTGCCGTTTCACAATCTCTGACCCATCGGCTGCAAACACCACCGTCGCCGGCCAGCCGTAGTCCTGGTACCTGTTCGAAATATCGGGCCGCGCATCCTGGTCCACGCGCACCAGAACGTAGCGCTCTTTCAAGAGCCGCATCACAATCGGATCCCGGTAGGTTATGTCGTCCATCACGTGGCACCAGTGGCACCACACCGCTTCCAGGTCCAGCAGCACAAACTTATGTTCCGCCCGCGCCTCGGCAAACGCAGCATCCGACCACGGCTGCCACTCCAGCGTGCCCGCCGTCGCCTGCGCTCTCACCGGCAATGAGAGGGCGATCAGAATCGTCAGCAACATCAGTCCCCCACCGGTTTTTCCGACCCACGGGAGATGAAAGGGTAGCGCCGATCTCCAGATCGGCTGTCCCGCGGGCGTCCCTGCCCGCGCTCTTGCATACCGGCCAACCTTGTTCATCTCTAGCTCAAATCGAGTTCGCATCACAACAGGAGTACGAGCCACAACGAACAGCGGATGTCGTCCCATTGGCCGGGCGCCCCTGGTCCCTTGCATTTGGGGACCAGGGAAGTACAGGCGAAAAGGCCAAAGCTCCATCAATTGGTGCACCAATCATCTCATGGCTCTTTGGTGCGATGAATGGGATCGGACGCGCCAACCATTCACAAGCTTTTCCTCCCGGAGGGAGGATACGAAAATAGCCCAGCGTGAAGCGAAGCGGAACCCTGGGTCCGCATCCACATACAACCAGGGCGCCCCGAAGGGCCGCCGCGAATCATTGTGCCCATGCCCGATTCGTTCGCAAGCATTCTGGACGGTGGGCAATCACAGCCAAGTATTCAGAAGAGTCGCGACGATCCTAACCGCGCGACCGGCAGAGTCGCTGGTATCCTACCTTGGCCGGTACCCTGATGACACCTACAGCAGAAAAATCTCGATACTTCGATAGAGGCTTGCTGATCGCTTCTTTTGCTGAACGAGTGTTCAGCGTCTGCCCGAATTGCAGAGGGCCCGTGGTGGTCACTTGTCGATCCAAATACGGGATTCCCTTTAAGCCCATAGATGCGAGGGCAACTTGTCTGCGATGTTCCTTTCAACGGATAGGGTGCGATGGGGAATGGCACGGTCCGGTGAATGGAACTGCGAAGAGACCGTGTCCGAATTGTGGAACGAAATGGCTGGAACAGGCAGCGCGTGGCAAAACTCAGAAGGATGTGGATCCGGGCCTCTCTCTAATCACTTGCCCGACCTGTGGGCTGGTAACAAGACTTGACCTTGAATACGCCAAAGAGCGATTCGGATCAGCAAACGACCCTACCTTCGGCCTGCCTCTCTGGTTACAAATATCCTGCTGTGATCACACATTGTGGGCCTTTAACGGAGACCATCTCGAAGCACTTCGCCGGTACATCTCCGCCAGCCTCCGCGAGAGAACCGCAAACCTGAAGTGGTCCATGTTCTGCCGACTACCTGCTTGGATTACTTCCTCGAAGAATCGTGATGCCATTCTCAAAGGCATCGACCGCTTGGAAGAAAAGCTTAGATCGATCGAAGGCTGAATATCCACCTGCGCCCTATCTCCCCTCTGCCCCATTGCAAAGCAGATGTGAATGATCGCGCCAGCCTCCCGCGCGCGCCCGCCCACCGCAGTTGGCGATTAATGGAAATCTCCATCCAGCCGATAACCCAACTGTGACCGGATTTGGCCTCTCCTAAGGCGGGCATTAACTCCCCCGTTCGGGCCGGATCCGGTCGATTTTTTCATGAATCAGCCGTGAAAGCGCAGTTCGAGACAGGCCCATTTCCGTGCGGAGCTGCACTGCAAACAAAATCCAAATAAAGAACTCATTATCAACAAGTTAAGTCACTAACTCATGCCAAATCAGTGCGTTCTTCGGAGAAATGGCCAAATCTCCGCAATCCCATGCCTCGAAAAGGAAAACTCTCTGCAACCGAAACATATTGGAAAGGCTGCCCGCAAGGTACGTGTCTCAACGACTCGCAACCACAGGTTCAACCCTTTCGCATGTTTTGTAACCCCTTGTGCAGCCATTTCAGCTAGGTAGCGCACCCCTCCCGTTGAACCTTATGAGGCCACAGGACTGCGAACTTCGAACTGTGAACTGCGCAGCCTACTCCTCCTCTTCTTCCACCGGCCGCTTCGCATTGGCCAGGATCTTGTCCGCCACCAGTTGCGGCACAATGTCGTAGTGGTCCATCTCCATACGGTAAGTACCCTTACCCTGCGTCATCGAAGTCAGAATCGTCCCGTACGTAAGCATCTCAGCCATAGGCACTTGCGCGTTAATAACGGTAGTCCGCCCCTTCGATTCCATGCCTCCCACGCGCCCTCGCCGTCCGTTCAGGTCGCCCATCAGCGCCCCGGCAAACTCGTCCGGCGCCTCTATCTCCACCTTCATCACCGGCTCCAGCAAACAAGGCTTGCAAGACTCCATAGCCTTCCGAAACGCCAGTCTTCCCGCCATCTTGAAGCTCATTTCGTTCGAGTCCACATCGTGGTAACTCCCATCGAAAACAGTTGCCTTGAAGTCCACCACCGGGAACCCCGCCAGGTACCCGCGCGCCGCCGACTCCACAATCCCTTTCTCTATGGCAGGAATGAAGTTACGCGGAACAGCGCCCCCAAAAACTTCGTTCCCAAACACGAATCCGCCGCCCCGTGGGAGCGGTTCCATGCGGATCTTGCAATCGCCAAACTGCCCGTGTCCGCCCGTCTGTTTCTTGTGCCGTCCCTGCGCCTCCGCCTTCGCGCGTATCGTTTCGCGATAGGGCACTTTCGGCGCCTTCAACGTAACTTCCGCGTGGTAGCGCTTCTTCAAACGGCTCACAATGGCTTCAATATGCGGCTGTCCCGCCCCCGCAATCAGAAATTCGTTCGTCATCGGATCGCGATAAAAACGAATCAGCCGGTCCTCTTCCATCAATTTGTGAATCGCCGGAGCGAGCTTGTCTTCGTCTGCACGGCTTTTAGGCTCAATAGCATAGGTCATCGCCGGCTCTGGAAACGGAACCAGATCCACCTGAATTTCGGCGCCCTTCTGCCCCAGCGTGTCGCCAGTCAGCGTGTCGCGCAGCTTGGCCACTGCGCCCAGATCGCCGGCATGCAGTTCCAGCACTTCAACCGCTTTTCGGCCCTGCATCACGCTCAAATGAGCCAGCCGCTCCTGGCCGCGGCGCGTGTAATTCTCCACCGTCACATCATTCCGAATGACGCCGCTTATAACCTTAAAGAAGGTGATTCTCCCAGAAAACGGATCGGTCATGGTCTTGAAGACCACCATGCCCGCCGGCCCCGCGTCTTCCACTGTGCGGAATGTGATTCCCGATTCTTCCGGGAGGCCGTTGCCGCCACCGGCACCGACGGACACGGGAGCGCTCACCGCGATAGGCGCCCGCTCACTGGCGGCTGGAGCGTAAACCTTCAAGAAGTCCAGCAGGTGATCAGTAGCCATGTTGGCCAGTCCGCTTGTGAAGAGCACCGGGAATATTCGATCTTCGCGGATGGCCTCATGGAGAGCGGCGATAAGGTGTTCTTCGGGTATGGTGCCTTTCTCGAAGAACTCTTCCATCAATTCGTCTTTGCCCTCGGCCACCAGTTCCACCAGCGCCTCATGACGCGCCTTGGCGTCGGCGGCAAGACTGTTTGGCATCTCCACGATTTTTCCCCGCCCGTCACCACCCGCGGTGTAGGAGAACGCTTCCATAGTGACCAGGTCGACAACTCCGTGAAAGCCCTGGGCGTCGGAGATGGGCAGTTGTACCGCAACGCAGTTCCGCCCCCAGCGGTCTACAAGGTCGTCGATCAGCGCGTTGAGTCCACCGCCGCCGCCCGCCTTGGGGTGGTCCATCTGGTTGACCACAACGATGCGCGGTACGCTAGCTTCTTCGGCAAATTTCCAAACGCGCTCGGTGACTGCTTCCACGCCGTTTTGGGCGTTGACCACCACGATGGCAGCCTCAACCGGCAGCAGGGCGGCGCGCGCTTCATGGCTGAACATGTGGAAGCCGGGGGTATCAATGAAGTTGACCTTCACACCCTGCCACTCAGCAAACGCAACGGCATTTTGCATGGTGGTTGCGCGAGCGACTTCCTCTTCGTCATAAGCGGTAACGGCCGTGCCGTCGGCGACGCGGCCCTGGGTTGGTGTCATCTTCGCGGCATGCAGCAATGCGGCAATCAACGTGCTTTTGCCACTATGCGCATGCCCCACTACAGCTACGTTGCGGATCTCACTTCCCTGATACGTTTTCATGGTGTTCTCCTGTGCAATGCGAGCCTTGGATGAGCGACGGCGAAAAGCGGGTCCTTCGACTCCACTTCGTTGCGCTCGGGATGACAGTCTTTACTGGAGGAGGGAGGCGCAGGGATGGATTTGGGGCGTCCGCTGGGGCGTCCAGGTGGCCGGATTGGAGGGCCACATGTCCCGGTCTGCCGTCTGCCTCGTCCATTGAAGAGGGCCTCGGGCCGGCGCGATGCAGATGAACGGAGGATGAATCCGCAACGCGCTTTCTGCTAAGAAGCGGATGCTATCACAGCCGGACTGTGAACGTCCTGTGACTGGGGATACGAAGAATTCAATATGCTGCGATCCAAGCACAGGAAGCGGGTTGCTACTCGCTGGGGCTCTTCCGTGTGTTCGGCGCGGCGCTGCCAAATAGCAGTTAGAGACTCACGGCGGCGGGAAGGATGTCTTCCACATCAACCCATTGGGTTGGGTAGTCGCCGGTGTAGCAGGCCGTACAGTAGCCGGTGTGCTCAGGGCCCTCACAGCTCTGCAAAAGCCCTTCGAGCGATAGATAAGCCAATGAGTCTGCCTCGATGAATTGACGGATTTCTTCTACAGACTTGTTCGCGGCAATCAGGTCGCGCTTGCTGGGAGTATCGACGCCGTAGAAGCAGGGTGAAATGGTGGGCGGACAACTGATACGCAGATGGACTTCCTTCGCTCCCGCACCGCGCACCATGCGCACGATTTTTCGGCTCGTCGTGCCGCGAATAATGGAGTCGTCGATGAGGATGACGCGCTTGCCTTCGAGCAAATTGTGCACCGGATTGAGCTTGAGGCGAACGCCAAAGTCGCGGACGCGTTGCTCGGGCTCAATGAAGGTTCTGCCCACGTAATGGTTGCGAATGAGGCCCATGCGGAAGGGAAGGCCCGCCTCTTCAGCGTAGCCGAGGGCCGCGGTGACACCGGAATCAGGAACAGGGACCACAACATCTGCCGGGACCGCGGACTCGCGCGCCAACTGGCGGCCCATCTGGTCGCGGCTTTCCTGCACCCAGCGGCCGTATATGCGGCTGTCAGGACGGGCGAAGTAAACGTGTTCAAAGATGCAACTGGTTTGCGGAATCCCGGTGGCGTACTGACGGCTGGTGACGCCGTCTTCAGAGACCATTACCAATTCGCCAGGCAGCACATCGCGGACATACTCGGCACGCAGCAGGTCGAAAGCGCAGGTCTCAGAGGCAAAGACAATGGTGTCCGGTCCGTCGGGGTTGCGGATGCGGCCCATGGAAAGCGGTCGAAAGCCGCGTGGATCACGGGCGGCGAAGATGCGGTCGCGGGTCATCATCACGATCGAAAATGCGCCTTCAACCTGGGCAAGCGAGCCGGCGATAGCGTCAACCAGCGAGTTGGCGCGGGAGTGGGCGATGAGCTGGACGATGATTTCGGAATCGGATGTGGTCTGGAAATAAGCGCCGTCCCGTTCCAGGCGGGCGCGGATGTTGCCGAGGTTGACGAGGTTCCCGTTGTGGGCGATGGCGATAAGACCCTTGGTGGAGTCAACGCGTATGGGTTGGGCGTTCAACAGAGCCGAGTCGCCCGTTGTTGAGTAGCGGGTATGGCCAATGGCCATGGAACCTGGCAACTTCGCAAGTACATCGTCCGTGAAGATTTCAGAGACCAGGCCCATGCCCTTGATATTTGCGAGTCGCTGGCCGTCCGCGCTGGCGATGCCGGCGGATTCCTGGCCCCGATGCTGAAGCGCGTAGAGGCCAAGATAGACCTGGCGGGCTGCGTCGGGATGACCGTGTACAGCGCAGACGCCGCACTCTTCGCGAAGCTTCGGGTCGTCATCGACATGGGGAAGTGAACAGAGGTCAGTGGTCAGTTGTCCAGATGTGTCCTCGACGCCAGCGACGCCCTGGTAGAGGGTGCGGATCATGCGGGGACCTCATCGTGGAGTGTGGCCTGAAGAGATTCGGCCCAGGAACCGCGCAAGCCGGCGAGCGCAGCCGAGATGAAGGGCTGGCCATAGACCGAGATCTGCAGGTCTCTGCCGCCCGTTGTGCCAATGCGCGCGACGATAAAGCTGTACTCGTCGGCTAGCTCTTCAATCGCGGAAACCTTATCAGGATCGGCTGTCACGATCATGGTGGAAGCTGGCTCTGCAAAAAGGCCAAACAGCGGATGAATCATCAGTGATTGATCCTGCTCAACAGTCGCGCCGATATCCAGCGGAAATGCAGCCTGCGCCAGCGCGGTGGCAATTCCTCCGTCAGAAACGTCGCAGGCGGAGTGAAGAAGTTCGCGATCGGCAAGGACGGTGAGCAGCGTCTGAAGATCAGCTTCGGCGTCCAGGTCGAGCGCTGGCGGCTGACCCCAAAGCGCTCCAAGCACCACCTTGGCGTATTCCGACGAGCCAAATGCAATCAGCTCGGAGTTGGCCGCAGCATCGGCCTCGAAGGCACCTTCCGGCACAACGACCGGCTCATCCCCAAATACTCCGGGGACCAGGCTCGATGTGGCGTCAGTTGGCTCGGGGGTATGAGGTGCGGGCAGATCGGGGTTGGGTTTTTCGCCTCGGGGGATAGGCCAGAGCAACAGGATCGCATCCCCTTCAACTTGGAAATGGGAGGGCACCGCCTTGGTGACGTCCTCAAGGATTCCGACGATGCCCAACACCGGCGTGGGATAGATGCCTTCGCCTTTGGTCTCGTTATAAAGGGACACGTTGCCGCCGGTGATGGGCGTGCCGAGGGCTTTGCAGGCCTCCGCGATGCCGTCGATCGCTGCTGAAAGTTGGGCCATGATCTCCGGCTTTTCAGGGTTGCCGAAGTTGAGACAGTTGGTGGCGGCGACGGGGGTTGCGCCGGTGGAAGCCACTTTACGAGAAGCCTCGGCTAC
>Ga0302189_10000405_pt1 | contig 37544 bp, 36 predicted proteins | sample II_Bog_E2_2_FD_194551 | JGI IMG/M metagenome (GOLD analysis project Ga0302189, IMG submission 194551) | Peat permafrost microbial communities from Stordalen Mire near Abisko, Sweden - II_Bog_E2_2 | ecosystem: Environmental > Terrestrial > Soil > Wetlands > Peat | place: Sweden: Abisko...
AATTCGATTCTGGTTCGCATTCCGCTAACTAACCAGGTGAGGCACTAGCCGTCCATTCCGGCCGCGCCCACGATGCCGATTGCGCAGGCAGGTGTTCGCCAATCCATGCTGTCAAGTGGAACCCCGCGGCCTCCCGGGGGCTGAGCGCTCTTCCAGCACCGAAAACTCGCTTCACTCCTGCCAAAGCCGAGCCGTGGCAACGCTGCGGTCAATATTGGCCAGCAATCACAAGGCGCATGCGTAACACTGGTCATGAATGACACGCCACGGACCCCAGGCTGCCGGGTTTTCCGGCATGCGATCTCCAGTGAAACCGACAACATCAAGAGGTTGCATCATAACCGCCGTGCAAGTGAGTCGGAGAAAAAGCGGATACAAATGAAACTGCTCAAAGGATTTGCAATTGGACTGTCCCTTACCGTGATCTGTCTTCTCGCCGCGCCGAAAGCCAATGCCGACGATTGGAACTTGCGGTCTGTCGTCACCTTCAGCCAACCAGTCGAAGTCCCTGGCTCCGACGCCCAGGTATTGCCGGCAGGCACCTATGTTTTCAGGCTCGTGGATTCACTCTCGGACCGCCACATTGTCCAGATACTCAATGCCGACGAAACCCATGTCTTCACCACCATTCTCGCCATCCCGCGCTCACGCATGAACGTAACCAGCGAGACGGTTATCACTTTTCGGGAGCGGCCTGCCGGAGAGCCTGAAGCTCTCAAAACATGGTTCTTCCCGGGCCGTAAAACGGGCGATGAATTTGTCTATGAACGGTCCAAAGCTATCCTGCTCGCCAAGGAGACCAATGAGGTCGTGCTGACGACCCCCGTTGTTTTGGCGGCCGCGCCAGTCGAGGTCTTGAAGACGGCTCCGGTGGAAGCAGTCAACCCAAGCGGAGAAACGGTAGCTGCAGCTCCGGTCGTGGAGGCTCCTCCCGAGCCCGCTGCCGCACCGGCGCCTGCGCTTGTCGCGTCTCTGCCCAAGACAGCCAGTGATCTGCCCCTGATCGGATTGCTTGGGCTGCTCATGTTGTTCGCCGGCTTTGCTGTTTCAGGCCTCCTGAAGCGCAAGGCTTAAGGCAATTTGAGGGGTGGATCGTTTAACCCCTGACGTCGGCCTGTAACAGTAGGCCGAAGGAGGCGGTACGAGAGTATCGCCTCCATTTTTTCATTCGGCCGCGGACTGCCAGGGCAACCGGTTCAGGTTGCATCGAAAGACGAAACGGATGACCGAGAGAACCCAATTCGGGAGACGGGCGCGGACTGAAGGTTGCCGGCAAGTCTCAGGGCTCTCCACCGCTCGAATGCGCTTCTCGAAGAAGAGCACTGGGAGATACCGGTGCATGATTGTCCTGATGGGTTTGATCCTTGCGCCATTTGTTTCCGGGGCGCAGGAATCTCAACCGCCGCGGAGCGGTTCGGGCCATGAGTATACCCTCAAGCTGAATTCCGACATGGTGATCCTCAGCGCGACGGTCCTGGACCGCCACAATGCACTTGTTTCCGGCCTCGATAAGAGCGATTTCCAGATTTATGAGGACGGGGTGCTGCAACAGACCAGGCACTTCAGCCACGAGGATATCCCGGTTACAGCCGGCATTCTGGTGGATAACAGCGGAAGCATGGGGCCGAAGCGCGACGATGTGATTGCCGCGGCGATGGCATTTGCACGTTCCAGCAATCCGCAGGACCAGATGTTTGTGGTGAATTTCAATGAGCACGTCTCATTTGGCCTTCCGCCGGAGATGCCGTTTACCGATCGGAAGGATCAACTGCAACTAGCCCTCTTCAAAATCCAAACGATCGGCGAGACCGCGCTGTACGACGGGATCGCTGCCGCCCTCGATCATCTCAAGCAGGGAAACCGCGACAAGAAAGTGCTGATCCTGATCAGCGACGGCGGCGACAACGCCAGCAAGCACACCCTGGCGCAGGTGATCGGCATGGCCAAGCAGTCTACCGCAATCATCTACGCGATTGGCATCTTTGATGAACGGGACGGCGATCAGAACCCCGATGTGCTCCGCCGGTTTGCGAAAGAGACAGGCGGCGAGGCCTTCTTCCCGGCATCATCCAGTCAGATCGCCTCAATCTGCGAGGGGATCGCCCGCGATATCCGAAATCAATACACCCTGACCTATGTCCCTACCATTGCCTCGCAAGACGGGAGATATCGAGCCATTGACGTGAAGGCCAGCGCGCCCGGGCGTGGACGCCTGACTGTCCGCACCCGATCCGGATACTCCGTGCCGCTGAGTACTCCCGACAGCAGCGGCAAAGGCACTCGGCCATGAATCCCGCAACTGAGCAGCCGGGGTTCGCAACGCGAGGCCGCCTGTTCCTTGGTTGGGTGCGGTGGTTCCTTTTCATCGGTGGCGCCTTTGCGGTCTGCTATGTTGCGGTGACTCTGCTCCATGCAAGGTTCTATCAGGAAGCTGCAAACAATACCCTGCAACAGCAGATGCAATCGCAGGAGCAACACAAGGCAAACCCGCCCGCGGCCGTGGTCAAAGAAGGCGATCTTCTGGGCCGCATTGAAATTCCAAGGCTTGGAATGAAGGTAGCGATTCTCGAGGGGACCAGGTCACGGACGCTGCGCCTCGGTGTTGGACACATCGGCGGTACTGCTCTGCCGGGAGAGCCTGGAAACATCGGAATCGCCGGGCACCGGGATACATTCTTCCGCGGCCTCAAAGACATTCGCGCCAGCGACGAGATTCAGATCCAGACCGCAACCGGTCTTTCAGACTACGAAGTTGACTGGGTGAAAATCGTTCCCCCTGACGATACCGCGGTCCTGGCCCCCTCGGCCGAATCCGACCTGACCCTCGTCACCTGCTATCCCTTCTACTTTATCGGCGCGGCTCCGCAGAGATTTGTAGTCCATGCTCGCAAGAAATAGCCATTAAACTCCCAACTCCGCCTTCGCCTCAGCAAACTTCGCCAGCGCGAATTCGAGGTCTTCGCGGCTGTGCGCGGCGGAGATCTGTGTGCGGATGCGCGCCTTGCCCTGCGGCACCACGGGGTAGGAAAACGCAACCACATAAACGCCCTTGGTTAGCAGCAGCTCCGCCATGCGCGAGGCGACGACCGGATCGCCGAACATCACCGGCACAATGGGATGCTCGCCCGGCAGGATGTTGAAGCCTGCCGCGCTCATCCGCTCGCGGAAGAAACGCGTATTTTCCCGCAATTGTTTCCGCAGATCGCCCGACTCCGTCAGCAGCTCGAGAACCCTTAGCGATGCCGCAACGATCGGCGGCGCGACAGAGTTCGAAAAGAGATACGGGCGCGAGCGCTGCCGGAGCAGCTCGACGATCTCCTTGCGTCCGCTGGTGTAGCCGCCGCTGGCGCCGCCCAGCGCCTTGCCCAGCGTGCCCGTGATGATGTCTACGCGGCCCTCGACGCCGCATAACTCCGGCGTGCCGCGCCCGTTTTCGCCGATAAAGCCGACGGCGTGCGAGTCGTCCACCATTACCATCGCGTCATACTTTTCTGCGAGGCTGCATATCTTGTCGAGCTTGGCAAAGTAGCCATCCATGGAGAAGACGCCGTCGGTGGAAATCATTCGATGCCGCGCCGATGCGGCCTCGTTCAGCCTTGCCTCCAGATCGTCCATGTCGCCGTTGCGATAGCGAAAACGCTGCGCCTTGCACAACCGGATGCCATCGATGATGCTGGCATGGTTCAGTTCGTCGGAGATGATTGCGTCCTCGGCATCGAGCAGCGTTTCAAAGAGGCCGCCGTTGGCGTCGAAGCAGGAGCTGTAAAGAATCGTGTCTTCGGTGCCGAGAAACGCGCTCAGCCGTCCTTCAAGCTGCTTGTGAAGCTGCTGCGTGCCGCAGATGAAGCGCACGCTGGCCACGCCATAGCCCCACTCCTCCAACGCCTGCCGCGCCGCATCAACCACGGCGGGATGATTCGCGAGCCCGAGATAATTGTTCGCGCACAAGTTGAGAACCGGCGCGCCGCCTGCCACCGAAACCCTGGCCTGCTGCGGCCCCGCGATCACCCGCTCCTGCTTGTAGAGGCCCGCGCTTTTGATTCCGGCGATCTTCTCCCGCAGAAACTCCTGCATCTTGCCGTACATAATTTCCCTTTCCCGCGCTTTCCATGCGCCGCGCCGTCAGCCTCAGCGCAGACTCGTCCAGTCCAGCACCACCTTGCCCGCCTCGCCGGAGATCATTGCCTCGAAGCCAAGCTCGAAATCGCTGTAAGCGAAGCGATGCGTAATCACCGGAGAGATATTCACTCCCGATTCGAGCATCACCGACATCTTGTACCAGGTCTCGTACATCTCCCGCCCGTAGATGCCCTTGATGGTCAACATGTTGAAGATGATTGGCCGGTAATCGAGCGGAGTCTCCTTCGCCGGGATGCCCAGGATGGCAATCTTCCCTCCGTGGCACATATTGGCGATCATCTCTTTGAGCGCCGCCGGGTTGCCCGACATCTCCAGTCCCACATCGAAGCCTTCCAACATGCCCAGTTGCTTCTGCACTGCCGGCAGCGGCGTCTCGCCGGGATTCACCGCCAGCGAAGCGCCCATCTTCCGCGCCAGCTCCAGGCGGAAGGGATTCAAGTCCGTCACCACCACGTGCCGCGCCCCCGCATAGCGCACCACCGGAATCGCCATCAGCCCGATCGGCCCCGCGCCCGTAATCAGCACATCTTCGCCCAGCACCGGAAAGGAAAGCGCCGTATGCACCGCGTTGCCGAAGGGATCGAAGATGGCCGCAACCTCGCGGTCGATGCCGTGGTGATGCCGCCAGATATTGGTCATGGGCAGCGAGATCAATTCGGCGAAGGCCCCGGGGCGGTTCACGCCCACGCCCTGCGCCGAGGCGCACAGATGCCGCCGTCCCGCCAGACAGTTGCGGCAGCGCCCGCAGACCACATGCCCCTCGCCACTGACAATATCGCCGGGAAAGAAGTCGTTCACGTTCGACCCCACGGCCACGATCTCGCCCACAAACTCGTGGCCAATGGCCATCGGCACGGGAATCGTCTTCTGCGCCCACTCATCCCACTGGTAGATGTGAACATCCGTGCCGCAGATCCCCGTTTTAAGTACGCGCACCAGCACGTCGTTGATGCCCATCTTCGGTTCTGGAATCTCTTCCAGCCACAAGCCCCGCTCCGCCTTGCTCTTGACCAACGCCTTCATCGCCCAACCTCCAGCCCCGCAAGTTCGGCCTCGCCCTCTTCAAGCCAGTTTCCAAGCCTCCCTTTTTGTACACCCACCCGCCAGAAAACGCCAGACAACGCACCTTCGCGCTGCCATTCAGCAACCGCCGTGGCTCCGATTGACATTGGGAACGAAACCTCTCAAAGTTGAGCAAAACAGAACAGCCAGGGCCTTTGGCGGCAGGCAATGATAGATAAGACCTGAGTGTAGTAGCGATCAGGCGCTGGGAAGCTTGTCCCCACTGTTGCGCCCTCTCGCCAGGTCTGAGTCGGGACTGGGTTCCGGGTCAGTCTGCGCGGAATGTTCTGCTCACCTTCTCTGAAGCACTTCCTCTGTGGCCTTTGATCAGCCACCGCAGTCCGTACCGCTCATCCAAACCGCCTCGAAGGAGGTTCTATGTTCATAACCGGTAAGGACAACGCTACATTTGACCCCGCCGCCTTTCTTGCGCATGCTGGACTCGGTCGAAGAATTGTCGAGTTGAAACCGAACGAGGCTTTCTTTTCCCAGGGAGATCCGGCAGATTCCGTCTTTTTCCTTCAGGCAGGCCGGGCAAAACTTACTGTCGTTTCGCACGAAGGCAAAGAGGCCACTATCACGCTTCTCTCGACCGGCGATTTCCTTGGGGAAGAGTCGCTTGCGGCGGTGCCTGGGCTCCGGCTGGCCACGGCCACTGCGATCAACACGTGCATGGCGCTCAGAATTGGAAGAGATGAGATGATCCGCGTGATGCATCAGGAGCATGACTTCTCTGACCTGTTTTTGAAGTTCCTGCTGGCGCGCAGCATGAGAACCCAGGCCGATCTTGTCGATCAGCTCTTCAACTCTAGCGAAAAGCGTTTGGCGAGGATCCTTCTGTTGATGGCGGAGTTTGGCAAGCCGGGAGAACGGGAAACCTTCATCCCTCCGATTACGCAGGAGACGCTGGCGGAGATGATCGGTACTACACGTTCCCGCGTCAGCTTCTTTATGAATCGCTTTCGCAAGCTCGGCTTTATCAGCTACAACGGCCGCATCCAGGTGCACAAGTCGCTGCTCAATGTGGTCCTGCTCGATCAATTGCCCGAGCACAACTCCGAGAAGCCGGTCATTGCCGATCTTCTTTGAGCTCATGCAGCGCGAGACTTTTCATTTCCCATCCGCGCAGCGCAGGGCGCTCAGACGCTCAACAGTTGGCTCGCGGCGCCGATCCCGGCAGCCTGAACTGGAAACCTCAAGTGAACAGGCTGCATGCGATTGGCGCGAGCCAGCGCGAACGAATGCATGTAGGACTGTGCTGCGCGGTTCCAGACCATCCTGCGCGCATAAAGGTAAGCGCGGCAACGCATGGATTGGCGCTTCGCATCGTTGTCCAGAAGTTCAATGGCTGCCGCTGCAATGGCAGCCGGATCCTCAAAGGGAACCAGAGTTCCCCGCCCGTCGTCCAGAAGTTCGGCCGCGTGCCAGTACGGAGTGGAGATGATCGCCTTCCCGGCGCCCAGTGCATAGGCCAGGGTCCCCGATACAGCCTGTGCCTCGTGGCAATAAGGCGTGATGTAAATGTCGGCCGAGCCAACCAGCGCCGCCATCTCCTCGGGGCTGGCGAACCGGTTGTGGAAGATCACCGCTTCCTCAACTCCCAGATCTTTGGCCAGGGCCTGCAACTGCTCCCGGTATCGATCGCCCTCGCGAGCCCAGACGTGCGGGTGAGTGGCGCCGGCGATTACATAAACAGCGTTGCTGTGCCGGGCGCGGATGCGCGGCAGGGCTCGGATCACGCTCTCGAATCCCTTGTTCGGCGACAACAAGCCAAAGGTGAGCAAGACAGCCTTTCCCCCGAGTGAAAGTGAATCCTTGTAAACATCCGGCTCCACAAATGGCAAGTCGGGGATGCCATGCGGAATCAGATCGATCTTTTCGCCTGAAACTCCAAATACGCTTTCGAGAACGCGAGAGGAGTACTCGCTCATCACAATAAGACGCTCGGAGAGCGCGGCGATCTGTTGCATGACAGTTCGCTGGTAGTAGTCCGGCTGGCGAAGAACGGTATGGAGCGTGGTCACCACCGGCATGGTAAGGCGCTTCAGCAGCTCCAGGACATAGCTGCCGGCATTGCCCCCGTAAATTCCATATTCGTGCTGCAAGCACACTAAATCGATATTGCCGGCATTCAGGTAATCGGCGGTCGCCCGATAAGAGGATATCTCGCCCTCGGCAATCTCGAAACGGACCCGCGCAGGATAAGCGTAGGAGGATTGGTGGTCATTCACGGCTCCCACCAACAATCCCGCCCCTCCGTACTCAGCGGTGATCGCGTCGCATAAATCGGTTGTGAAGGTTGCAATTCCACATTGTCGCGGAAGGTGATTCCCGATCACAGCGATCCGCAATGGATGCGGCCGTGGGGGGACCACTTGCAACGATGACGCCGCTTTTGTTCCGAATGCCGGCGGCGGCGGCTCGCGCCGCATCAGAGTGTTCGGTTGCGAATTGACAGATATGTTCGGTGCGAGCATTGCAGGCTCCTGAAAGCAACCACGTCGCCGTTAGTCGGCTCGGAGGCAGTCATGCAAGTGGGATTAGTGGTAAAGCGCCCGAATCACCAAGAGTGCTTCGCTCGTGACGAAGGCCGGAAGGAATGGCGCGGCGCCTATACCCGCCAATGGCTTATGAGGCGCCCCTTTCGACGCGGATGGCTGCCAAAGGAGCCGAACCTTCCTCTCCCATTGCGACCAGACGAAAGCCGCGCGCAAAGACAAAGCACCCGGAAGCTGACCCCAACAGGCGGCTCATCTGCGATCCGAGTTCAAGCACGCGGCGAAGAAAGCAGTTCATCATGGCCTGACTCTAACCCGGCCAGGTTAAGGAGTCTGTGCATTTTTGTACGCTGAGGAAAGGTCGAGAAAGGATCAGTGGATGAGGGGTGGTTTAGATGCGGCGGCAGCGTAGAAGGGGTGCTGCCTTCAGGGGGACGCAGCCATATGATCTGGCATCGCTGCCGCCGCTTGGGTGTGGGCACCTGTAAGCAGCATGAGGTAGCAATCGGATCAACGCTGTGCAGTTTTGCTCATTGGTGTTGGATCATGAGCGATCCTAAGGTCGAATTGTCGCAAGGCACTCGATCTCCCGGTCTTGGGACGTGGAAGAGCGCGAATCTCCGATACTCGCGAAGCAACTCGAAGCGGCAGGGCAGCGGGTGGGGTAACCCGCCATTCCATGTCTTTCTTACCCCATCGCCGCCAGCACGGCGTCGGCAAACTGGCTGGTTCCGGCGGTGCCGCCTACGTCGCGGGTGAGCGTCTTGCGCCCGGCGTAAACTGTCTCCAGCGCCCGCTGCACCTTGTCCGCCGCGGCCGATTCATCCAGGTGGCGCAGCATCAGCACCGCCGACTGCAACAAGGCGGTTGGGTTGGCCACGTCCTTGCCCGCAATGTCAGGTGCCGAGCCATGCACCGCCTCGAAGATGGCGCAGTTCAGGCCGAGATTCGCTCCCGGCACCAAGCCCAGCCCGCCCACGAGCCCCGCGCAGAGATCGCTCACAATGTCGCCGTAGAGATTCTCGAGCAGCAGCGTGTCATACTGCCAGGGATTCATTACCAGTTGCATGCAGGTGTTATCGATGAGGTGCTCGGCGTAGGCTACATCGGGAAACTCCTCGGCCACCTTGCGCGCGCAGCGCAGAAACAAGCCATCCGACAGCTTCATGATGTTGGCCTTGTGAACCGAGTGAATCTTCTTGCGGCCGTGCTTGCGCGCGTACTCGAAGGCGAACTTGGCGATGCGCGTAGAGCCTTTTTCGGTAATGACTTTGATGCTCTCGACCACGCCCGGCACGACCTCGTGCTCCAGCCCCACATACTCGCCCTCGGTGTTTTCGCGCACGATAATCAGGTCCACGCCGGGCCATTTTGTGTCGAGGCCGGGAAGGTTCTTGACCGGCCTGAAGTTGGCGAAGAGGTCGAACTTCTTTCTCAAGGTGACGTTGATGCTCTTGAAGCCGCCGCCGATGGGTGTGGTGACCGGGCCCTTGAGGGCCACGCCGTTGCGCTCAATCGACTCGTAGAGCGCTGCGGGAATGTACTCGCCGAAGATCTCGAAGGCCTCGGCCCCGGCGGCAAACCGCTCCCACTCAAACTTGACGCCCGTGGCCTCCAGGATGCGGACCACGGCCTGCGTCACCTCCGGGCCGATCCCGTCGCCCGGAATCAGCGTTACCTTGTGCGTCTTCGTCTCCGCCATTGCTCTTCCTCTTTGCTAATAGTGTCCTGAGTCTGATGTTCGTTTACAAATTGAACTGTCATCCTGAGCGGAGTTGGGCGCGTTCTTTGCGCCCAACGCAGCCGAAGGACCTGCTTCTCCGTCTCTGGACTTATGCAACCAATTTCCGATTCACTACACTAACGTATTTTAATGGTTGTGCGAATCCTTGACGCCACATTCTCGCCGCGCAATCTTCCTGGGTTACGGCAGGGATACGTAATCTTATTGTCCAGGGAATGCTCCCGCAGCCTGCTTCAGCCACTCAGAGCGGCGCCGATAATCGCGGTCAGCTCGGAGAGATCGCCACGCATGACGGCCAGATCGCGGGCATGGTAGAGCCGCTCGCGGCTCCCTTCGGCCTGCGCCACCGAGGCCCAATCCAGCCGGTGGCCGGCAGATTGGGCGAGATCGGAAGTAAATGCGCGGAGGGTCCGCGAATTGCCGTCGCGAAAGGGGTGAATGGCGTCGAATTCACTGTAGTACCAGGCCAGGCGGCTGGCAAAGGCCGCGGCCTCAAGGCCCGCAAGGCAGTTCTCGGCCTTCAAAGCTGCGAAGGTGGTCGCCAATGCGCCGGGAACATGCTGCGAAGGTCCATAGGCAACGACAAAGCCGGAACGATTCTTCGCCAGCAATCCGATGTCTTTGCGAATCTCGCCGGCCCACGGGTAGACGCGTGCGAAGATGCGGCGATGGGTCTCCTGCAAGCGGGGAATGTCGAAGGGGCCGGTGATGGGGCGGTTTTTCAACTTGGCCACGGCCAGAAGAACCGCGTCCTCCTCGAACCGATTCAACTCGGCCTGATCGCGGATATCGCCATGGTTCACGAGAATATTCGTGCCGGGATAGATGTAGGGATCGCGCGCGGCCGGGCTCATGCGATTGTGGAGACTGCGGGGATGTAGTGGGCGCAGAGTTCGTCTTCTGCTTCCTCGATGGAGATCTTGCCGTCGAGGATGCGCTCCTTCAGCGAAAAGCCAAATGGTGTGGGCGTCAGCCCTTCCAGGAAGAGGCTGGCCTCCGCCTCGGCAAAGCCGTGTTCCAGCTTCTCTTTTTCCTCGGGTTGCAGCATGGGGAACCTCCGCAATTCAGGCGCCTAAACGCGCTCTGCCTGCATCAATTTTATCATCGTTTCCGTTCAGATTCCGAAGCAATTTCCCGCCCCGGTGTGGCACACTGGAGCCATCATGCTGATCGAGATCTGGGAGCGGCTGCGCGGCTACGACAAGTGGGTTCAGACCGAAGCGGTGGTTGCATCCTCGACCGTCGAGGAGACCAAACAAACCGTCCACGGCCAGCCGGCGCCCTCAACCTGGGCCTCGGGCGACGAGCTTGTCTGGACCGACCGGCAGGGGCAGCGGCAGAGCGCCGAATTCACTGTCCCAGATGATTCCCCGCTATATCAGCTCATCGGCGGAGAGACCATCACCATCCGCTACAATCCGGCACAACCAGAGCAATTCTACTACCGCGAATTGCTGCGGACGAGGGTGCATACGGCGGTGAAGACAGCCTTCGGCGTCCTTCTTTTTGCGGGCGCGTTTGCGTGGCTGATCTGGTTCAGGTAGGTGCAGGCATTCCCGCCCGGAATCGTCTGGATTACAGCCCGAGTTCCCCGGCCCGCCTCTTCATCGCCTCAATGCAAAACCCGATATGCGCGTCCAGCTCAATGCCCAGTTCCGCCGCGCCCAGCACGATGTCGTCGCGGTTGACGCCGCGGGCGAAGGCCTTGTCCTTCATCTTTTTGCGCACGCTGGCCACCTCCACATCGGCAATCGCCTTGGTGGGCTTCACCAGCGCGCAGGCGGTAAGAAAGCCGGCCAGCTCGTCGCAGGCGAAAAGGGACTTGGCCAGATGCGTCACGCGGGGTACGCCGGAGTACTGCGCGTGGCCCAGAATGGCGGTGCGCATTTCCTCGGGCCAACCCAGCCGCTCCAGCTCGCGGACGCCCACAAAGGGATGCTCCGCGGCCGTGGGATGGCGCTCATAGTCGAAATCGTGCAGCAGAGCGGTCGTCGAGTAAAGCTCGACCAGCGCCGCGCGTTCTTCGCCGGCCAGCCCAAGCCGGTCGGCCTCCGCGTCGCCCATCGCCCTGACGCAGGCCTCGACACCCAGCGCGTGCTTGCGCAGATTTTCGCTCTGGGTCCATTCGGTCAGCAGTTCCCAGGCTTGCTCCCGGCCATAACCTGAAGCGCCTGCCGATGCATCATTATTAGTGCAAGTTTTCATCTTTTCCGGGCCTCAATGTTGTGCATTCTGGTTCGCGATTTCTCTGGTTTCTCACTTCATTTTCCGACTATCATAGGTGAAACATCGGCTTGAATCCAATTTTCCACTTGACAATTATGGTTCACGTCACCGAAGGTAACACATATCGCGGTGCTCAGTGCACCGCGGAGCCCCTGCTCTGGCGCTCCGCACACCGCACATGGCAACATTCCCGGTGAGCGTGGAGACACGCGAAGTCATACGCTGCAAGTTTATCGATTGCAGGCTGGTTCAGTTCCGGCCGAGCAACTCCCATTGTGTCAGGTGCCATAGGCCCCTGGAGGTCGAGGAGCCGGTGCGGCCCGGACCGATACCGGTTGACCTTCACCAAGCCGATCCATCCACCGAAGCCGGACTGAAGGTAGCCGGCCAGGTGAAGGAGATCCGGCGCGCCCGCCATCTCAGCCAGCGCCAACTGGCCGGACGGATGCAGGTGCCCCGCACCTACATCTCAAAGATCGAGAATGGCAAGGCCATCCCCACCCTGGGGTCGCTTGAGCGGCTGGCCGGGGCCTTGGGCGTGGATGTGCGTCACCTGGTGCAGGATGCCCGCAGCCGCCGCGACGATGAGGTTGCGTCGATTCTGGCTGATCCGCTGCTGGCCGAGATTGCGGCCTTGTTGCCCAGCCTGGACCCGTTGCATCGGTCGCTGCTTTATGGCGCGGCCCGCGACATGGCCATCGGGCACAGGCGCACCGCGTAAAGGAGCTCTGGCCCGGATGATTCCGGTTCAGCTTTTTCGGCGGACTGGCCGTTGCTCTTGCCTTCGCGGGCTTTGGTGATTCCGTGCCTTTAATTGAGGCGCGAAGCAATTGCGGCGCATGGGCGCTTGTGCTACGGTCGAAGATTGAAGACCCTGGCTGCCGGCGCCAGAAATGCCGTGCGCCAGGATTCTGGAAGAGGCAAGTCCTTTGGTTCCTGCCGGCACATTGCGGATCGATGAGCTGACGGTCGAGGAGCGCGCGGTTTACGCGACTCTGAAGCCGGAGCATCTGCCCGACCATGTCGCCATCATCATGGACGGCAACGGCCGCTGGGCCGGCCGCCGCGCCCTCAAGCGCTTCCTGGGCCACCAGCAGGGGGCCAACAGCGTGCAACTGGTCACTGAGACCGCCTCGCGCATCGGTCTGCCCTGGCTTACCCTCTACGCCTTTTCTCTTGAAAACAATCTGCGCCGCCCCCGCGCCGAGGTCAACTTCCTCATGCGCCTGCTCAAGAGCTACCTGGAGAGCAACCTCCAGCGCATGATGGACAACAACGTGCGCATGAAGTACATCGGCCGCACCCATGAGCTGCCCGCCGAGGTTCAGGAGAAGATGCGCTGGGCCGAGGAGGCCACGGCGCGCAATACTGGCACCACGCTCACCCTTGCCCTGAACTATGGCGGCCGCTCGGAACTGGTGGACGCATTCCGCGGCCTGGCGGCCGAGATGAAGCACAAACACCTGAGCGCGGAGCGCATCACCGAGGAAGACATTCACCGCCATCTCTACACGGCCCACATGCCGGACCCCGACCTGCTGATCCGCACCTCGGGCGAGATGCGGCTGTCGAACTACCTGCTCTGGCAGGTCGCCTATACCGAGATCTTCGTCACCGAGCGGCTGTGGCCCGACTTCCGCGGCATCCATCTGCTCGAGGCAATTGCCGCCTTCCAACAGCGGGAGCGCCGTTACGGCGGCCTCAGCGAATCCGTCGGCGAGGTCGAAGAGAATCCTGAACGCATCCGGATCGCGGCCAGCTAAGGATCCTTGATCTTGTAGGTTCTCTTTGCCAGTCGGAGTACATCCGCTTCATCGCTCCGGCGCGGAAGGTGCAATCTGCGGCAGGCTCGGGGGCCAGGGGGATTTCTCGCCGGCTTGAGCAGTCTTGACCAGACGCAACCGGCGGAATGTTCTTAGCCTGTTTTTGGCCCCTTTGCCTCTCCTTGCCGTTCTTACGAATGTAGGAGTAGTATTTGGGCACTGCTAGTTCCCGACGCCCATCGCAGTTGTTCGGATGCGTTGGACCGGGCAATTCCCCCCAGTTGCTGTATCAGGACTTCCCCATTCTTCATTTGAACGCCGGCGATTGCCTGCGTCCCGATTCCGATTTTTCTTTTTAGCAGGCGGGCGGCAAACTCCCCATCTGGTCCTCGGACCGGATTGAGGCGACGCGGAACCGGAGAAGGAGCGCTCTTCGTCCGGATTGCCTGCTGTGGACGGTCTCTTTGCGGGGTTTCCGGCGGCGAATGCGCTGCTGAGAGGTTCTGCATTCCCATTCTGCTGGTTTACCGCAAGGCTCCCCCAAGGAGAGTCAACGATGATCATGACCAAAGACGTGCGCGTAGTGGCGCTTTGTCTGTTTGCAGTCACGCTTCTCACACCGTTTGGATGCAAGAGCGCCGGAGGCGAGGGCGCGGGCCAGAGCGGAGCCGGCATTTCGGAGCCGCTGACAATGCTTCCTGAGTATCAGGCGCGCGCTCCGCGGAAATGCGCGCAAGTCACCAAGCCGCCATCTGCGGCGCAGGCGACGGTGCTGGTCCAATGCACAATGGATGCGACATCGTACACGGGCTTGGGGCTGATTCAGGACGTAAAGCTGCAAATGGGCTCGTCGAGGCCGTTCGTCTACTGGACCGATGCGGGCCTGGCGGGAATCGACCTGAAAGCGGATGTCTACCCGCTGCGCGGCAGTTACACAGGCTACTTTTGCCAACTGATCAGCAATATGGCGCCGGCCGGGCAAAGCTGCATCAAGAGTGTGGTGCCGGAAGCCCAGGGGTGGTGCTGGAAGACCTCCTTCGGCGACTGGAAGTGCAAGCTGCAAGGCGGCGCTCCGAAGATGGAGAACGCCGCGGCTCCCACCACTTTCTAGCGCCGCGGAGTGAATGGTAAACGGCCGGCGCCGGGGCGCGCCCTCTGTGGCCTGCTGCGGTCGGAAAGTGCTGGAAGACGGCCTTCGGCGACTGGAAGTGCAACCTGGCCGGCCCAACTCCCAATTCGCGTTCAGGACTGCCGGGTCCTACCGCTTACTAGAGTCTTTGCTGGCGGAGTGAACGAAGAGGCGGAGCGGATCAGGCTCGCGACAGGGTGAGTACTCTTGTTCCTGCCGGAATGGGTTTTCCCAATTCAGGCGTCTTGCTGCTACCCTAAGCTGACGAAGTTTGGGGTGGAGGCGGGAATCCATTGGAAAACATCAAAAAAACGCCGAGGGAAGAGAATTCCGCGGCCAGGGCCACGCGGCTGGCCGAGCAGTTGCGTTTCCGCGTGAAGGAAGCCATGGCGCAGCGCGGTGGCTCGGAGGCCTTTGTGCGCTGGCTTCGCTCGGACGGCGGCAAGAGCGCTTAGTGCAAAACCCCAATAGGTGTGCCCACCGCAACGAACCTCAAGCGTTGATTTCCTCAAGATATCAATTCCCTCGGCGAGGCCATTTCAGCCGTGGAAATCCTGGTTTTTCTCTACCCTCAGTTGTGTCTTCCTTCCGTCACAGAATGTGCGCCGGGATTTGCATATAATTACCTCCCCAAGGCGCAGAATCGAACTATGAACAGTCCCCAGAGCCGCAGGCCCATCACTGACCACTCTTCCGGGCCCACCGTCCACCGTCTTCGCCAAAATTCCACGAGGTCCATACTCCTTCTGTTCGCCTTTATCCATTCAACAAGTTTATTATGTGTTACTTGCAGGCAATGTTTTTCCGGAATTTGTTCAAAATAGGGTATATTTGCACCAAACATGGTGCATTCAACCAAATTAGGTTACCTTTCGTAGCGCCATCCGCGACCGGCAGAACCCCTTTTGCCCGTCTTGCGTCCAGCATCGTGCATCGCCTCCGGCGATTCGGCGTCGCAGCCGGAGGCCATCCGGGTACAACAATCCTGGAACCGCCCTGGCCCGGATTCCTTCGTGGGTTGAGGCCGATCAGCAGCCAGGTCAATGGGAAGCAGCCGCCTGTCGGCATTTCCCGCCCCGGCAGTGTATCCTCACCTTTGGCATGAAACGCATCGTCACCGCTCTCATTTTGATTCCTCTGGTCCTGCTCCTGGTCTTTCTCGGTCCGGGTTGGCAGTGGCTGTTTACGCTGGCCGTTGCCGCGGTGGCTGCGCTGGCTGGATGGGAGTTTCTGGGTCTGGCGGAGAAGACTGGCGCTACACCGCCGCGCGTTGCGGTGGTGATCGTCATTCTGGCACTGTTTGCCAGCAACCTCTATTGGCCCGGCCAGGCTGTAGCCATCCGCGGCATTCTTGGCCTGGGCCTGTTGGTTTACTGCACCTTCTCCCGGCCCGCTGACCAGGTGCTGGCCGCCGCCGCAACCTCCATCTTCTGCCTTTTCTACGTTGGTTTCACCCTGATGACCCTTCCCGCCCTGCTGGAGGAGACCAACGGCCCCTCGCTGGTCGTATTCCTGCTGTGCGTTGTCTGGGCCGGCGACATTGCCGCCCTTTATGTCGGCAGCGCCTGGGGCCGGCACAAGATGGCTACCGCGCTGAGCCCGAACAAATCCTGGGAGGGCGCTCTTGGCTCGGTGGCCGGCAGTCTGCTGGTGACTGGCGCCCTGCTGGGAGTGGGCAGGTTCTTCGATCTGTGGGATTCGGCAAAACTCTCCTATTCCGACGAGCCTTGGTGGTACTGGCTCCTCCTGGCTGTGGTGATCAATGCGGCTGCGCAGGTGGGCGATCTGGCCGAATCGGCGCTCAAGCGCTCGGCGGGTGTCAAGGACTCGGGTTCCATTCTGCCCGGCCATGGCGGCGTCCTGGACCGTATCGACGCCCTGCTGCTGGCCGCTCCGGCGCTATGGTACGTTCAGGTCATTCACCAGTGGTTTTGAGCTGAAACGCCCCAATCAACTCTGATTCGCGCTATGATTTCCATAGGAGTTGGTCCCATGACGACCCAAATCGTTCGTGTTGGAAACACGCTTACCGTTGAGATTCCTGAAGAGTTGGTCGCTCAGGCCTCATTGCCTGTCGGCGAGCCGTTGGAATGGGTCTCGAACGGGAACGGCAGCATCGCGCTCGTCAAGCAATCCACTTCAACACGTCCGCGCAAACGCAGGACATTGGAGGAGCTTCTGGAAGGTATTCCAGAGGGAACTCGTATTCCAGAGTATGACTGGGGCCCTCCACGCGGGGTTGAGGTTTGGTGAAGCCCTACTGCCCTGATTCCGGTGATCTGGTTTGGATCGATTTCGATCCACAGGCCGGCCATGAACAAGCTGGCCACAGACCGGCGCTGGTACTCTCTGCACGGTTCTTCAATCTGAGAACCTCCTTGGCATACGTTTGCCCTATCACCAGCAAAATCAAGAGGTTCCCTTTTGAGGTTCTTCTTCCTCCGGGACTTCCAGTACATGGAGCTATTCTTTGCGAACACATGCGCAGTATGGATTGGCAGGCACGTAACCCAGTCTTGATCGGCAAAGCCCCGGACGATGTGCTCCTTGAAGTTCGCGAAGTCGTCGGCTCTATCGCTGGTATCACGCCATAAAACAACTCTATGAAGAAACTCGCCATTCTCGGTTCCACCGGCTCCATCGGGCAGAGTACCCTCTCCATCGTCGAGCAGTTTCCCGAGCGCTACTCAGTGGCTGCGCTGGCAGCCGGGCGCAATCTTGACGAGGCCTTCGCGCAGGCCGCTCGCTGGCGGCCGAGGATGGTCTCGCTGGCTACTGAAGAACTGGCCGCGCAGCTTTCGGCGAGGCTCAGACAGGCCGGTGTCTCCGGGATCGAAGTTGTCTACGGAACCGAAGGCACCGTCGCCTGCTCGACCCTTCCCGAAGCTGACTTTGTCGTCTCGGCCATCGTCGGCGTGGCCGGCCTTGAAGCCACCCACGCGGCCATTCTGGCCGGCAAGCCCATCGGCCTGGCCAACAAGGAGTGCATGGTGGCCGCCGGCGAAATCCTCACCGCGGCCGCTCGCGAGCGCAACGTCCCAATCCTGCCCATCGACAGCGAGCACAACGCGGTTCACCAATGCCTGCGCGTGGGCGCGCACTCCGAGGTAAAGACCATCTGGCTGACGGCCTCGGGCGGGCCCTTCCGCAAACTGCCCCTCGAACAGTTCGCCGCCATCACCCCCGAGCAGGCGCTCAAGCACCCCACCTGGGTGATGGGCCGGCGCATCACCATCGATTCGGCCACCATGCTCAACAAGGGCCTGGAGGTCATCGAGGCATGCCGGCTCTTCGATGTCGCGGCAGCTCAAGTGCGCGTCACGGTCCATCCGCAATCCACGGTTCACTCGCTGGTGGAATACGTGGACGGCTCGATCCTGGCGCAGATCTCCGTCACCGACATGCGCCTGCCGATTCTCTACGCACTGGCTTACCCGGAGCGGCCCGCCTCGACCTTAACCTTCGACATGGCCGCGCTCACCCACCTGGACTTCGAGCAGCCCGACCTCGAGCGCTTCCCCTGCCTGCGTCTGGCCTTTTCAGCGGCGGAAAAAGGCGGAGCGCACTGCATCGCTTTAAACGCCGCCGACGAGGTGGCTGTCCAGGCATTCCTTGAGCGGCGCATCCCCTTCATGGGAATCCCGCGTACAATTGAGAAGGTGCTTGCATCCACGCCCGAGGCGCACCCGGCCACCATTGCGGAAGTGCTCGCCGCGGACCGGGAGGCGCGCGAAACGGCGCGTGCGCTGTTGGCGTGAAGCCGCCGGCCGTCCCATAAGAGCATTGCCAAGGAATATACCGCACATCTATGCATGAATTTCTGGTTTCCGCCGTCGCCTTTATCGTCCTTCTCGGCCTCATGGTCGTGGTCCACGAGTTCGGCCACTTTGCCGTCGCCAAGCTCTGCGGTGTTCGCGTCGAAGCCTTTTCCTTCGGCTTCGGCCCGCGCCTCTTCGGCTACAAATACGGCGATACCGACTACAAAGTCTGCCTGCTTCCCCTGGGTGGATTTGTCAAAATGGCCGGCGAAGAATTCAGCGAACTGAGCGATGCGGCGGCGGGAACAGCCACGGTAGCCCCGGCGAGCGATCCCGGCGCCCTCACCTCGCATTCCCGCTGGCAGCAGATCCTCATCGGACTGGCCGGGCCGGTCGCCAATTTCATTCTGGCCTTTGTCCTGATGCTCTTCTACTACGGCGTAATCAATGAAGTCCCCGCCGTCGAGGTCAAGACCACGACCGTCGAATGGGTGATCCCAGGCTCGGCGGCGGCGCAGGCCGGCGTTGAACCGGGCGACATTATCCGTCACTTTGCCGAGGCCGACCACCCGGAATGGGAACAGGTTTTTGAACGCATCCATTTGGACCCCAACCAGACCGTGCCCGTCGCAGTGGAGCGCGATGGCAAGATTCTTCAACTCGCCTTGCACGTGCCCGGCGAATCTAAGGAAGAGGATCTGGCGGGGATGTTGCCGCAGTTCACGCCCGGCCCCATCGGCGTCAAGCAAGTGATGCCGGGAACTCCGGCCGAGCGGGCCGGCCTGCTCAGCGGCGACGCCATCCAATCGGTAGACGGACTTGCCTTTCATTCGATTCCAACGCTTCTGGCGTACATGCAGGCTGGGCAGGGCAAGGCGATGACGCTGGCGGTGGTGCGCAATGGCGAGCTGCTGACGCTCGTAGCGCATCCTGCCAAGCTCGACAGCGCCGGCTGGAAGCTGGGCTTTGGCGCCGTGCCGCCACCGTATCGCAACGATCCGCTGCCGCTGAGCAAGGCAGCCTCTAAGTCTGCCAAATTCTGCGCCGATAACTCGACGCTCATCTTCGAGACGCTGCAGCGGCTGGCTACGCGCAAGGTCCCCATGACGCAGTTGATCGGGCCGGTGGGAATCGCTCAGGCGGCCGGGGAAGCGGCGGAGATTAAGGATTGGTCCCCGAAGTTCGGGCTGGCGGGAATGATCAGCGTGAATCTGGGCATTCTCAACCTGATGCCCTTTCCGATTCTCGACGGCGGGATGATTCTCTTCCTCCTGATCGAAAGCGTCATCCGGCGCGAGATCAACATCAAGGTCAAGGAGTACATCTACCAGGCGGCGTTCCTGGTGCTGGTGGCATTTTTTGCCGTCCTCATCTTCAACGATGTGAGCAGGCTGTCGATCTTCTCGCATTTGAAGCCATGAGAGCCGTCTCCCCACTTGTTCTTTGTGAATTCGAGCCGACAAAACCCGAAGAAACACCTAAGAATGTGGAAAAGATCGCGTTCCACGTGGAAAACTAGGTACGCAATTCAATCGTTATCAGACGCCGGGAGAACGCCGCATGTCCGTAACCACTGAAGTCAGGGTGCGCTACGCTGAAACCGATCAGATGGGCATCGTCTACTATGCCAACTATCTGGTCTGGTTTGAGATTGGCCGCGTGGAGCTGCTCCGCGCCCTGGGCTTTTCCTACAGCCAGTTGGAGACCGAGCACGGCCGCATCCTGCCGGTTATCGAGGCCACCTGCCGTTACCGCTCCCCGGCCCGCTATGACGACCAGATATTGATTGAGGCCCGGCCGGCTCTCCTGCGCGGCCCAGTGCTCAAGTTCGCCTACCGCATCCTGCGCAAGGCTCAAGACGGCGCCGAGCCCACGCTCCTGGCCGAGGGCGAGACGGTGCACGTGGTCTGCGATGGCCAGTTGAACAAGATGCCCCTGCCGCCCCACTACGCCGCCGCTTTGCGGGCCATGATGGGACATAGCCAGGAGAATTAAAATTCCGGGTGCGCCAGGGCTTTGCATATAATTACCTCCCACTGGAGCAGAATGTAAGAAGGTTCTGGAGGGAAGAGATGGCGAGAGACGCAGGCGTCGATACGAATCAAACGGCAATCGGAGACCTCTGTCAGGGATGTGCCCGGTCCGTACCTTTTGGGTGCCCCCCTCCCCCCATTTACTGTGAAACTGTGAAACGGTGATGCGACGCATGGTCACACCCCCCTCTTCTCTTTTTGATCAGGCCAGAAAACTTGCATATGAATTAGCGATACTGTGAACGTCTTTTGCGATGCGGCGTCGAAACCTGCGCCCATCCGGGCACGGTAATCCTCGAAATGCCATAGCCTTGTGTAGGAAACGAACCTATCCTATCTCCCATGGAACTGATCTTCGAGGTACGCGAGGCTGAAGAGGGCGGCTACACTGCGCGGGCGCCAGGCCACTCAATTTATACGGAAGCCGATACATGGGAAGCACTGCGCGAAAACGTCCGCGAGGTAGCCAGCCTGCACTTCGCGGATGCACCCGCGCAGCCCGAGTTGATCCGGCTACACCTGGTCAAGGACGAAGCGATAGACGCCCGTTCCGGCGAGCCGGTCCGCGCGAAGGCGCAGGAATCATGGATTCAAAAGCTGGAGCCCGCCCTCACCACCCCGCCCACGCCTGAAGGCGTCCTTGCCGAACTCTCCCGCCGCGAACCCATCTTTCATCGCCCTGAGTTCGGAACCACGCGGGCCGACTTCGAGCGGCTGACTGCGGAGGATTTCTGGGAGGTTGGCGCCTCCGGACGCCGCTACTCCCGCCAGTTTGTGCTGGACGAATTGGAGATGCGTTTTTCCGTCCCACACACCGAAGTCTGGGAGACGCGAGACTTCCACTGCCGCAGATTGTCCGACGATACCTATCTGCTGACTTATTCGCTGCTCCAGGACAACCAGCGGCTCACCCGCCGCTCAACCATCTGGCGCAGCACCGCCGACGGCTGGAAGATTGTCTACCATCAGGGAACGATCGTGCAGGATGCTTGAGGAGCGCTGTCCCGGCAGAGTCCTACTTCTCCCGCGCCACCACAAAATCCGGCACCCACAGCAACGCGCGCTTGAATTCCGAGTCGGCAATGGGAACCAGCGCCTGGCGGCTCTGTTCGGCGTAGCGGTCGGCGATGGACATGGCATACTCGACCGAGCCGTTGCGCGCCAGAATCTTCTGAATCTGCTCGCGGCTGACATTCTCAAAGCTGCGGTCGTCCAGAACTCGCTGGATGGTCCTGCGTTCGGCGGCCGTGCCGTGGTCGATGGAGTGGATCACCGCCAGCGTGGCCTTGCCCTCGCGCAGATCGCTGGCGACGGGCTTGCCCAGGACCTCTTCGGTAGCCGTCAGGTCGAGAACGTCATCCACGATCTGGAACGACAAACCCACAGCCCGGCCATAGGCGGCCAGATTGGCCTCCTCGGCCTCGCCCGCGCCGGCCAGCACCGCGCCCAGCCGCATCGAAACCGAAAACAGGCAGGCGGTCTTGCGGAAGATCAGGTCGTAGTACTCGGCTTCGGAGACAGCGCGGCCTAGCTTCTGGATTTGCAGCAGTTCGCCCTCGACCATCTGCTGGGTGAGGCCGATGAGCAGTTCGAGCACGCGCAGGTTCTTCTCTTCAAGAGCCACCTTGAAGGCCTGCATATAAAGCCAGTCGCCGGCCAGTACGCACTTCTCGTTGCCCCAACTGGTATTGGCTGAAGGACGGCCGCGGCGCAGCACCGCGCCGTCGATGATGTCGTCGTGCACCAGCGTGGCCGTGTGCACCATCTCGACGACCGTGCCGAGCCGGATGGCCGCGGGACCGAAGTAGCCCAGCGTGTGTGCCGAGAGCAGCAGCAGCGACGGCCGGATGCGCTTGCCTCCGCCCCCGCGCAGATACTCGGCAATCTCCGTGATGGTGCTGACGCCGGAGGCGGCGTCGCGGCCCAACTCCTGCTCGATCGCTACGAGATCGTCCCGCAGCAGATCGAAGACCTCTCTTGCCGTTGCTATCGCCAGTGCGCTCAAAGTTCTCCGGGTCCCGTGCTCTATCCTACAGTGCTGCTGCGGCCTTCTGCTTGTTTAGCCTTTTGAAGAGGCTGCCCCACCCCGGGGTTCAGTTTGTGCGGTAGTTGGTAAACTGCAACTCCAGGCCAAACTCCTTGCCGCGCAGCAGGGCGATGATCCCTTGCAGCACGTCGCGGTCCTTGCTCGAAATCCTGACCGTATCACCCATGATGCTGACCTGCGCCTTCTTCTTCGAGTCCTTCACCAGACGCACGATCTCCTTGGCCTTCTCCACCGGAATGCCCTGCTGCAAGCTGATCTTCTGGCGCACGCTCTTGCCCGCGGCCGGCTCGATCTTTTCGTAGGTCAGATTCTTCAGCGAGACGCCGCGCTTGACCAGCTTTTGCCCGAGAATCTCTTTCACCGCTTCCAGATGGTACTCCCCGTCGGAGGCAAGCTGAATGGCTTCACTGCTCTCCAATGTCACCTCCGAGTGAGAGTCCTTCAGGTCGAAGCGCTGGCGAATCTCCTTGAGCGCCTGGTCGATGGCGTTGCGGACCTCCTGAAGATCCACCTTGCTCACAATGTCGAACGAATTGTCCTGGGCCATGGCTTTCTATCCCTCAAACTTCGGTAAAAACTGGGTGCCCCACCCTCGCCGCGCATTTGTATTTGCGGCTAGGGTGGGAGACCAAAACAATCAGCCTGCCCGCTCATCGGGCGCAATGCCTCTTCCAGTTTCCCACGTCCGGCCCAAGCGCAAACAGCCGGAGAAAGTTTTTCGTGGTTGCGGAGGCGATTTCTTGCGCTTCCGCGCCTCGAAGTTCTGCGAGAGTTTCTGCGGCCCGGGCCACCCAGGCCGGTTCATTGCGTTTGCCGCGGTTGGGCACGGGCGCCAGCCAGGGCGCGTCCGTTTCGACCAGAATCCCGTCCAATGGCAGCCGGGCGGCAACATCGCGCAGCGGCTGGGCCTTGGGATAAGTGAGATTGCCGGCCAGCGAAATTAGAAATCCCAAATCCAGCGATCGCCGCGCCTGCTCCCAGCCGCCGCCGAAGCAGTGCATCACACCGCCCAGGCCGGTTGGGCGCCAATGGGCCTCCAGAATCTCGAAGAGCTCGTCCCAGGCATCGGTCGCGCCATCCTTCGGCCGGCAATGAATGAGGATGGGCCGCCTGCGCACGGCGGCGATTTCGAGCTGCCGGATCAGCCCCTCGCGCTGCGTCGCGTGAGGCGCGCCCTCGTGGTAGTAGTCCAGCCCGATCTCGCCGCAGGCGATGACCTCCGGCTCGGCCAGCAGACTATCGAGTTTGGCGAGTAGGCCGTCGTCGATCTCGGTCGTGTTATGCGGATAGACGCCCGCGCTTGCATAGAGCTTTGGCAACCCGGCGCCGCTCTCCGACAGCCCATTGAATTCACGGCAAATTTCCAGCGCGCCATCCATCCCGGCGGCCTGCTCGCCGATGCCGATCGCCAGCACCGCGCTCACCCCCGCCTCCCAGGCGCGCCGCAGCATCGCCTCACGGTCGTCATCGTAGCGTGGGCTGTCGATATGAGCATGAGAATCGATTAGCAAAAGCGGCCCCAAGGAAGAAATGCTTTGATTCCAGTTTAAGGCGTGAACACCCGAGGCGGAGCGGAACCTGGTATGTCCAAATAGTGCGTTGAGGATTCATGGGCAAGCTCGCCATGGTCGGTCACTTGCGCTTATGGGACCTGTCTCAGAAGAAACCAGGGACCTTCGGACCCTTCTTCGATCGAAACCGCAAAGACCGCATTCGGAGCAAAGCTGGTGAAGTTCCTGTCTTCATGAGTCTCGAAGGCGATGTCATTCTTCATTCGCTTTTCAATGTCTGTCGGCTCGCTCTCCTGATAAACGACGCGGCCATTCTTCAGGAAGACGAACTGGTCTTCGAATTCCGTGTAACCCTCTTCACGCGTTCCGAGGGTGTTCGATCGGTCCTGCTCGGTGGTTGCGTCGTTGAAGAAATACCCGCTGTCCCAGTCAAAGGGGGTGAAATTCCTGATGCTGATCGTGCACGGATTCTTGCCGGTGCAGGAGCGGAGAATCTCGCGCAGCATGCCACGCTCGACCTTTCCTTGCTGCTCGCATCCAGAAAGCGCCAGCAGAAAACAGAGAATTGCGATGGATGCGCAGCTCTTCGTGTTGGGCCCAAATTCTCGCGGAATATTCATTCCGGCTCACATTCCCCGCTGAGTTGGTTGCCTACTTGAGCCGCGCGCCCAGCGGAACCTCTTCCAGAAATCCAGCCAGCACGGGAGCGCCGTCCGGCGGCAGCGATGCGGCCAGCAACATCCCGTTCGACTCCAGGCCGCGCATCTTGCGCGGTGCGAGATTCGCCACGATCACGATTTTGCGACCAACGAGCTTCTCCGGCTCGTAGAACTGCGCGATGCCGGCCAGAATCTGCCGCTTCTCATAGCCCAGATCGACCTCCAGGCGCAGCAGTTTGTCGGCCTTGGGCACGCGCTCGGCCACCAGAATCTGCGCCACGCGCAGCTCCACTTTGGCGAAGTCGTCAATGGTGATCTCCTGCGGCCCCGCCGGCGCCTGCGGTGCGGCCGGCGCTTGAACCTCTGCGGCAACCGGAGCCGAGGCCGATGCAGCCGCTGGCGCAGTGGCAGCCTTTGCTACTGTTTCGTAGGCATGAGCTTCAACCGCGGCATCAATGCCAACAGAATCTACCGGGGCTCTATCCCAGATTTTTTGCTCTTCGGATTCCTCGCTCACGATTGCCTCTTTCTTCTCAGTCTTTGCAACCGGAGCCGAAGGCTCCGTATTGGCCCCACCGCTGTTGGCCGCACCACTGGAGGCGGCCTCGATTGCAGTCTTGCTGTTCTGATCTTCGATCTTCTGCATCCGTTCGACCGCGTCCTTTTCCGCGCGGGGAAACAGAGGCGCGGGCTCGCCAAAGCGAGTCCCTGCCTTCAATCCACCCCACGCGAGTTCTCTCAAGAATCCCTGCTTTGCCGCATCCTGAATCTCGCCCTGCCCAAGCTGCCGCCAAACTTTGGCCGCCGAATCCGGCAGGACAGGATAGACCAGCGCCGTGATGATCCGAATTGCCTCACCAGCCGTGGCCAGCACGCGAGCCTGTAGCGCAACGTGTTCCGCCTCCGGGCGGTCCGTGGGCCGCTTCCAGGGCGCGTTGGCGGTCAGGTAGCCGTCAGTCTCCGCGACCAGAACCCACAGAGCTTTGAGCGCTTCAGAGAAGTTCAATTCATCAAAAGCCGGCCCAAAGGCGGCAATCGTTCTCACCGCACTCTCGCGCAGAGCGGCTTCGGCAGCGGTCTCCGCGCCAGCCTCCGGCACGACCCCGCCGAAGTATTTGTGGACCATGTTAACGACGCGGCTGACCAGATTGCCGTAGCCGTTGGCCAGATCGCCGTTGTAGCGCTGCACGAGCGCATCAAAGCTGAAGCCGCCGTCCTGCCCGAAGGGAATCTCGCGCAGCAGAAAGTAGCGCAGCGCGTCAGCGCCCAGCACCTCCAGCACCGTCTCGGTGCGCACCACGTTGCCGCGCGACTTGGACATCTTGCCCTGGTCAAAGAGCAGCCAGCCGTTGGCCCGCACCGTGCGCGGCAGTTCGATCCCCGCAGCCATCAGGAACGCCGGCCAGTAGACGCAGTGGAAGCGGCTGATCTCCTTGCCGATCAGGTGCATGTCGGCCGGCCAGAATTTCGCGAAGCGCTCCTGCTCCGCCGCGTCCTCCGAGCCGTAGCCCAGCGCGGTAATGTAGTTGGCCAGCGCGTCGAGCCAGACGTAGATCACGTGCTTCTCGTCGCCGGGAACGGGAATGCCCCAGGAAAAACTTGTCCGGCTCACCGACAGATCCCGCAGTCCGCCGCGCACAAACGAGAGAACCTCGCGGCGCGTGGACTCGGGGCCCATGAAGCCGGGGTTGGCCTCGTAGAACTCCAGCAGCCTGCGCTCGAAGGCCGAGAGCTTGAAGAAATAATTCTCCTCGCTCACCGTCTCGGTCGCGCGCCCGCAATCCGGGCAAACAGTTCCCGGCGGCCCGTCGACATAAAGCTCGTCGCTCACGCAATACTGGCCCGTGTAAAAGCCCTTGTAGATGAAGCCCCGGTCGCGCAGCGTGGCGAACAGGTGCTGCACGCCGCGCTTGTGGCGCTCTTCGGTGGTGCGGATGAAGTCGTCGTAGGTCAGCCCCAGCCGGTCCCACAGCCCGCGCCACTCAGCCGCGATGGCCGTGGCAAACTCCATGGGCGTGCGCCCTGCGAGTTGAGCGGACCGCTCGATCTTCTGCCCGTGCTCGTCGGTGCCGGTGAGAAACCATGTCTCGATGCCCAGCGCTCGTTTGCGCCGCGCAATCGTGTCGCAGACGATGGTCGAGTAGGCGTGGCCCAGGTGCGGCCGCGCATTCACGTAGTAGATCGGCGTGGTCAGATAAAAGCGTGCTTGGCTGGATGCAGAATTCGTCATAGGCGGGCCGTTGCACTCGCAGTCCGCCCTTCGCAACGGGCGAGTAACAGGAGGCAATCTGTTCTTCATCTTACGGCATTTGCAGGGCGAACGCAGCGGGTGAAGGCGAACGCAGCGGGTGCCCCACCTTCGCCGCGCACTCTGCGGCTAAGGTGGGATACCACGAACCCCAACCGGCCCCGCTCATCCGCCGCAAACCGTCCGCAGGCGTGATTCTGTTAGAATCACCCATGAAAATCAAGGATTTCTGAGGCATATCAACGTGATTCTGGAACTGCAGAAACGGCTTGGCGAACGTCTTCGCGCGGTGCTGGCGGCAAAGTACGATTTACAACTTGCGAACATTCCTCTCGAGATTCCGCCGGATCTCAAGTTCGGCGAGTTGGCCACACCCATCGCCTTCGAGCTGGCCCGCAAGCTGCGCAAGGCGCCCAGAATCATCGCGCAGGAGATTGTGGCCGCCCTCGCGCCACTCGATGGCTTTTCCTCCTTCGAGGTTGCCGGGGCCGGCTATATCAATGCTCGCCTCGATCGTGCCGCCGGGGTGCGCGCGACCGCCGCAGCCGAAGCCGGACCCAACGCATCCTCGGGCATTCACTCGCTCGTTGAGCACACTTCAATCAATCCCAACAAGGCCGCGCACATCGGCCACTTGCGCAACGCCATTCTCGGCGACACCTTCGTCCGCCTGCTGCGCGCCGCCGGGCAAGAGGTGGACGTGCAGAACTACATCGACAACACTGGCGTGCAGGTAGCCGATGTGGTGGCGGGTTTTCTGCATCTTGAGCAAAGTGGAGTGCCAGGAGTTTCGGCAGAGGAACAGCACAGGCTTGCTGGTATCAAGAAGCTGATGGCTTACCTCGCAAAGGGAGTTGAGGCGAATCCATCCAACAGAGAGAATCTGTTTGACTACTATTGCTGGTATCTCTATGCACGAGTCAATAATTGGTATGCGGCCTTAGACGTTATTGAGCAAGATCAGGCATTGGCCGCAGTGCGTAAACAGATTCGCTTGGATGTTCTTCACCAAATTGAAGCGGGCAACAATGAAGTCGCGGAGATAGCCGAGTTAGTTTCCACCGCAGTCATGCGGCGGCATCTGGAAACCATGCTGCGCCTCGGCATCGAGTACGATTTCCTGCCCCGCGAGAGCGAGATTCTGCATCTGAAGTTCTGGGAAGCGGCCTTCGAACAGCTCAAGCAAACCGGCGTACTCTACTTCGAAACCGAGGGCAAGAACAAAGGCTGCTGGGTGATGACGCGCCCCGGAGCGGAGATCGCCGATGGCGAGACCAACGAAGATGCCAAGGTGATCGTCCGCTCGAATGGCACGGTCACTTATGTCGGCAAGGATATCGCCTATCATCTATGGAAGTTTGGCTTGCTGGGCAAGGATTTCGGCTACAAACCCTTCTTCACTTATCCGAATCACGAGTGCTGGATCTCGGCCGAGCAGGGCATCGAACCCCATCCGCAATTTGGCGGGGCGCAGGCGATTTACAACGTCATCGACTCACGCCAGAGCGACCCGCAGGCCAATGTGATTCAAGCCCTTCGTGGCATGGGACACACCGATCAGGCCGATCGCTATACGCACTTCAGTTATGAGATGGTCGCGCTGACGCCGCGCTGCGCCGTCGAGCTGGGCTATGAGGTTTCAGAAGAGGATTTGAAGCGGCCTTACATCGAAGTTAGCGGGCGCAAGGGCTTCGGCGTCAAGGCCGATGATCTGATTGACAAGCTCATCGCCGCGGCGCGTGCTGAGGTAGACGCCCGCCAGACCGGCCGCGACGAAGCCGAGCGCCGGAAGGTTGCCGAGCAGATCGCCATCGGCGCGCTGCGCTATTTCATGCTCAAATTCACGCGCAACTCGGTCATCGCCTTTGATTTCAAGGAGGCGCTCAGCTTCGAGGGCGAGACAGGCCCCTATATTCAGTACGCCGTGGTGCGGGCGAAGAATATCTTTCGCAAAGGGGGAACGACGCCGGAAGCGGTGCTGGCGGAGTTTGCGGGGTTAGCGGAGTTAGGCGGCTACCTTCAGGGCGAGGCCGCGGAAGACATCTGGGCTCTGTGGCTGCGCGCCGCGCGGCGTACGCTGGTGCTGGAGCAGTGCATTGCCACCTCGGAGCCGGCGTACCTGGCCAAGCACGCCTTCCAGTTAGCGCAGGAGTTCAATAACTTTTATCACAAGCACCACATCCTCACCGAAGAAGACCCTGCGCGCAAGACTTTCCTGCTGGCCACAGCCGCAGTCGCGCTGCGGGAGTTGATCCTGGCGCTCAGTTGGCTCGGCATAGAAAGCCCGGAGGCGATGTAAATGCACCGCGCGGCGATGGTTTACAGGCTGAACATTTTCGGTAAGGCGCGCTGGTGTCTCTGGGCAATTGCGTTGATATGTACCGGTTGCTTTCTCTTTTCGATCACACCCAATCGTCTTTCTGAAGTTTGGTTCAAGCTGTTCTCCATTGCGATGGTACTGATCGGAATCTATATGGCGGCACGCGCCTTTTGCTATCGTGTGATCCTGGACGCGGAAGCAGTCACAGTGATTGAACCTTTTCGTCCGTACTCTTTGAAACGCATTGGAGTGAGGGGGCGCAGACGGTTCAAACATTGGTCGTGGGGGCCTTTTGAAATGTCGTTCCTGGAGTCAAAGAATCCGAAAGAAAGGAGATTGACGATCCTGGATGATGTGACCTTCAACAAGGAATGGGATGAGTGGTTCCTGCGCCTTCCGAATCTGGATTCTCCGAGTAAGCCGAAGATCCGTCTCAAGAAGACGGGGCAGAATAGGCAAAAGAGGCTTCAACGATGAATGAGGCGGAAGAAGCAGCCGCAGGTCCTTCGATTTCGCGGCTCTTCGCCCAGGATGACAGCTATTGGAGTCCGTTGTATTCCACCCTTGCGGTAGAAACAAGAACGTCGCAAGGATAAAGCGCCCGGTTGAGTTGTTGGACCGGTTTTCAAAAAGCCAATGCCAAGAGCTAAAGCATCTCCAGGATTACTGTGCCCGAACGTGCGCCGGATCCAACCTCACAAGACGGCGCGGCAGCGGTTCGGCTCGACGCTGGCGGAGCCGCACAATGCACCATGTTTTGTGCAAATATACCCTATTTTGAACAAATTCTTGAAAAACGGCATCCATAAGTTACACAGAATCAATGCTTTGCATTGACAGAAGCGAACAAAGAGAGAATGGACCTCGTGGAAATTTGGTGGAGAGGGCGGGGAATAGGGAGTAGAAAACAGGGAATAGGACGGCCCGCGCCTCTGGTGACTATTCATATTCCCATCTTGCGCCAGCCGAGGCTAATTATATGCAAATTCCGGCCCGGATTCTGCCGCGGAAGGAAGACGCGGTTGATGACAGCCGATTCGGGGTACAGCATTTGTGGATCGGCCCTAGAAGCTAGGAGCTATAACTCCTCACCCACTCCAGAATCGAGCGCACTCCAACCCCGCTCGGCCCTTTGGCGATGTAGGGCTTCGAGTCTTCCACCCACGCCATGCCGGCGATGTCGAGGTGAATCCAGGGCGTCTCCTCGACGAAGACCTTCAGGAACTCGGCTGCCGTGCAAGCGCCGCCCCAGCGGCCGCCGGTGTTTTTGATGTCGCCAATATCGCTCTTGATCTGCTCGGCGTACTCCTCGCCCAGCGGCAAGCGCCAGAAGTTTTCGCCGGAGCTTGCCAGCGCCGCGTTGAATTTGTTGTAAGTCTCGTCGTTGTTCGAGAAGACTCCGGCGTTGGCGTACCCAAGAGCGACAACACATGCGCCGGTGAGCGTGGCGGCGTCGATGAGGTGGGTTGCGCCGAGTTGGCGCGCGTAAGTCAGCCCGTCGGCCAGCACCAGCCGGCCTTCGGCATCAGTGTTGATAATCTCGATGGTTTTGCCGGGCTTGCCGGGAGCCAGGGGCATGGCCGTCTGCACGTCGCCGGGCTTTTGCGCCGTGCCCGAGGGCATGTTCTCCGCCGCGCAGATGACGGCAATCACGCGCACTTTGGGCTTGAGCAGCGCGATGGCGCGCATGGCGCCCAGCATGGCCGCGCCTCCGGCCATGTCGTACTTCATCTTCTCCATGTTGTCGCTCGGCTTGATGGAGATGCCGCCGGAGTCGAAGGTAATGGCTTTGCCCACCAGGCCGAGAACCGGGCCTTCGGTCACGCCTTTAGGCTCATAGCGCAGCACGATCAGGGCGGGCGGCTCGGCCGAGCCTTGCGCGACGCTCCAGAACGCGCCCATCTTCAGATCGTGCAGCTTGTCGGTGGAGTAGCTCCGGCAGTCGAGGCCGACTTCCTCGGCCATCTGCACGGAGCGCCGGCTGAGGATGGTAGGTGTCAGCTTGTTTCCCGGCTCGTTCACCAGCGAACGTGCGAAGTTCTGGCTCTCGCCGATGATGACTCCCTCGGCCAGGGCAGCCTCGAGAGCGGCCTTGTTCGCATTGGCGGGTGCGGCCACCGTGAAGGTCTTCACGCTCTGGTCCTTGCGGTCGCTGCGATAGGTGTCAGGGTCGAAGTCGCCCACAAGTGCGCCCTCGACGGCTGCGCGGATGCAGGGCCCAGGCGGCAGCAGCGCCAGGTCCGGCGAGGCCAGCGCCGCTTCCGGCAGCGCGAAGGCCAGCTCCCGGATGCCGCGCGGCTTGGCGAAGCGGACGGCAATTCCCGCGGCCGAGCGCGAAGAGTTGACCGTAACCCCGGCCAGCTTGCCGAGGCCGACCAGCAGCAGGCGCTTGGCGGTCATCCCGGCGGGGGCGTGCAGCAGCACCGTCTCATTGGCTCCAGCCTTGAATTCGCCGCTTCGGAGCAAGGCCTCCGCTGCGGACAAAACCGAAAGATCGGCGGTCAGCAGCACGGGCTGGGGCTTGGCATCGGGGCCTTTGGCGGTTTGGGTGTCAGCAGCCAGAACGGCCAGCAGTTCAGTCTCGATTCCGGAAAGTAGGGTTAGTTTGAGTTGGGTCTTCATCGTCTCCTCGTGTCTTTCATTGGCGAACCTGGCCGCTACCGCCCCATGCGATGTTTGCTCGCGTTGACGGCCGAGCGAGCCTCCCGGTCCGCCTCGCGCCGCTTCTCCGTCTCCCGCTTGTCCCAGTCCTGCTTGCCCTTGGCCACTGCCAGTTCGCACTTCACCCGCCCGTTGCGGAAGTAAAGCCGGGTGGGAATGAGCGTGTGGCCCTTGATCTGCGTCTTGGAGAGTAGCTTGCGAACCTCGTCCCGGTGAAGCAGCAGCTTGCGGGTGCGGGTTTCGTCGTGGTTGGAGATGTTGCCGTGGGAGTAGGGACCGATATGCAGATTCAGCAAAAATGCTTCGCCGTTCTGAATGAGGCCATAGGAGTCCTTGAGGTTGGCCTTGCCTTCGCGGATGGACTTGACCTCGGTCCCGCGCAGCGACACCCCGGCCTCGAATTTCTCCAGAAGAAAGTAGTTGTGGCTGGCGGTCCGATTATGCGCGGCATCCCGTTCGCCGCTGGCCACCGGATCGCGCGGCCGCGCCGGCTTCTGCGGGCCGGCGGTGGACGGCTGAACGATGACGTGGCTAGATTGGCGGGCCATGGGGAGGCATCCTCGAATCTCAATCCTAGCATTCAGGCGGCTTTAAAGCCCGCCATAGCGGGGCTTTGCTAAAATGGGAAAGCGCTGGATGGGAAGATTGACCCATAGAAATTGTGACAGGAATTGCGTCTCGGGCGGCCAAGGCAGCCCGCAAGGCCCGGAGGGGAACTCCGGGCCGGCGAAGACGCCTGGGAGTACGATGAACCGCCGCGTTGAACTACAGGCTGCATCGAGATCCGCTTTTTCCGGAGCCGCATTCTGGGTTGCGCTCTTCGCCGTTGTGGCCGTCTTCGGCCTGTCGAGCGCGCCGCTGCGCTCCCAGTCGGCCAACACGCTCTTCAAGCGCGGCGAGAGCGCCGAAGCGCGCGAGGACTACGACGCCGCCTTCGACAACTTTCAACACGCCTACCAGAAGGACCCCAAGGATCTGCGCTACCGCACTGCGCTCTACCGCGTGCGGGTTACCGCCTCGTCAATGCACGTGACCAGGGGCGAAAAGCTGCTCACGGCCGGCAACGATGCGGCGGCGCTGGCGGAGTTTCTGAAGGCCGCCGAGATCGACCCAGGCAATGAGGCCGCGCAGCAGGCCATCGCCAGGGTGCGGAAGAAGAATGGCGAGGTGGCGCCGACGACCGAGACCAGCATTCCTGAACCGGAGAACAAGCAGGAGGATCTCGACTCGATGGGTGCACCGGCCGAGCTGCGGCCGGTCTCAAACGAACCGCTGACCCTGCACATGACCGAAGACGCGAAGGTGATCTACCAGGCGGTCGGCAAGGCCGCCGGCGTTAACGTTCTCTTCGACCCGGACTACACCTCCAAGCGTATTCAAGTGGACCTTAACAACGTCTCGCTCCTGGATGCGCTGCGCATCGTGGGCACAATTTCGAACACCTTCTGGCGGCCGGTCACCGACAACACGATCTTCGTCGCCGCCAACACCGCCGCCAAACGCAGGGAGTTGGATGAGCAGGCGGTCCAGACCTTCTATCTCTCCAACGCCTGGCAGCAGAACGACCTGACCGACGTCAATACCGCCATTCGCAACGTGCTTCCCAACGTCAAGGCCTACGGCGTGGCCAGCCAGAACGCCATCGTGATACGGGGAACGCCTGACGAGCTTCTGCTGGCGCAGAAGCTGATCAACGACCTGGACAAGGCCCGTCCCGAGGTGGTGGTGGACATCGCGATCCTCGAGGTAAGCAAGAATTGGGAGAGAAACCTCGGCATTGCATGGCCCACCAACTACGGGGTCGCGCTGCAGGCCCCCGGCGCCACCAGCACCACATCGACTACGACCGGCACGACCAACACGGGCACCACGACCGGCAGCACCGGCGCCTCCCCGACGCTCTACGATCTCTCCCACCTGAAGGCTTACGATTTTGCCGTGACTGTCGGATCAGCCACGGCCAATATGCTGCTGACCGACTCGAATACCAAGATTCTGCAGAATCCCCGCATCCGGGCCACCGACGGGCAGAAGGCCACCTTCAAGGTCGGTTCCAAGATTCCGATTGCCACCGGCTCCTATGGGGGAGGCGGCGTCGGCGCGTCAGCTTTGGGGGGCATCAGTTCGCTGGTCAACACCCAGTTCCAGTACACCGATGTGGGTGTGAATATCGAGATGACGCCGACGGTTCACTTCGACCGCGATGTGACGCTGAAGATCAAGATCGAGGTGACCTCGCACAGCGGCGATGTAACCATCAGCGAAGTGACCGAACCGATCCTGAGCCAGCGCGTGGTGGACCAGGTGATCCGGCTGCGCGAGGGCGAGGCCAGCATCCTGGGCGGCATTCAAGACCAGGAAGAGACCTCCAGTTGGTCCGGTTTACCGGGGCTGAGTTCGATTCCAATCCTCAAATACCTCTTCGGCTCCAAGGATCGCAAGACCACGGACGATGAACTGGTCTTTCTGGTGGTGCCGCACGTGGTTCGCACGCAGTCTCTTGAGGCTGTGAATCTGCGCACCGTTGACACTGGCGAGGGCCAGTCGATCGAGATACGCCGCGTGCCGGTGGACGGCGCCGCCATGACTCCGGTATCGGCCCCGGCCCCGTCTCCGGCACCCAATCCAGCCTCCAACCCGGCGCCGCCGCGTCCTGGGCGGCCACAGGCCAACATGCGGCCCAATATGGGCACGGTTCCCGGCCAAACCGCCATGGCGGCAGCCCCGGCCGCGCTGGATCAGATAAGCAAGGCCGCGGAGTCTGCGGGAAACAACCCGGCAAACACCCCGCCGTCCTTGCCGCCCCATCCAGGAGGCGTGAGCCTGATGCTGAATGGGCCGTCCGCGCCGGTGGCCGCCGGCGCCACCTTCAATGTTCCAGTGGTACTGACAGGAGGAACGGATGTCGCTGCGGTTCCGCTGCAGATTTCCTATGACCCGGCGAAACTCTCGCTGGTCAACGTGGATAAAGGGGACTTTCTGGGCAGGGATGGACTGGCGTGGGATCTCTCCCACCGCGATGACCCGCCGGGCCTGATTCTGATCAACGCCGAGCGTCCGCCGGGAGCCGCCGGGGTCAGCGGGGCAGGCGTGGTCTATGTCCTCAGTTTCCAGGCCAAAGCCGCCGGGGAGAGCGCTATCGAGATTACTCATCCGGGGGCGGTCACGAGCGCGCGCAAGCAGCTGCCGGCCCAGGGCTCGCGGATCAGCGTTCATGTGCAGTAGGCAGATGAGGCCATATCGATGAGAGAAGCTCGGCCAATCCGGATCATCCGTCCTGGAGAGCGGGGGCTTTCTTTTGTCGAATTGATCATCACTGTGACCATTCTCACGATTCTCGCCTCGGCTGCATATCCGGTTGCGCGCTTCGAGGTCAAGCGCCAGAACGAGCGCATACTCCGCTACGATCTGTGGATGATGCGCGACGCCATCGACAAGTACAAGGACGCGGCCGATCTTCACGCCTTTCAGACCAAACTGGATAGCCAGGGCTATCCGCCCGATCTGGAGACGCTGGTCAATGGGGTAGAGGTGCAGACCAAGAAGGTGAGGTTCCTGCGCCATATTCCCATCGATCCGATGACCGGCAAGGCCGAGTGGGGTTTGCGTTCCATGCAGGACGATCCGAATTCGACCTCCTACGGCGGGCAGAGTGTCTTCGACGTCTATTCCAAGTCCACCGATACGGCCCTGGATGGAACAAAGTATGCTGACTGGTAGAGCGATGGCGGAGTGAGCAAATGCAGTGGAGGTAGCGTAGAAAGCGGAGTTCATGGTGTTCGCGGAGCCAGAGACCTCTGGATGAGTTGAGGTTTTGAAAGGGCACGGCTTTAGTCGTGCCGCAAAGGCGGCAAAATGAAGATGGGCTTTAGCTCCTGAGGAAAGGTCGCCTCCCCGCAATGACTTTCCTGGGAGGTTCTTTAACTCCGCCAACTCCGCTAGCTCCGCTCTAGCAAAGAGGATTCAGTGAATAGGATTCGCCGACAAGACGCGGGCTTTACGCTCATCGAGCTGTTGATCGTGATGACGATCATTCTGATCCTGACAGCTCTGGCTGTTCCCAGGTTCGAGGGCGCCATCCGGCATGCCAAGGAAGCGGTGCTCAAGGAGGATCTGCACGTGATGCGGGCCGCCATCGATTCCTACACCATGGATAAACAGAAGGCCCCGCAGTCGCTCGACGACCTGGTGCAGGAAGGCTACTTGAGGTCCATTCCCGAGGATCCGTTCACCTACGCCAAAGATTCCTGGCAGACCGAAACCGGCGATGCGCTTCACTCGCTGGATCAGACCGACCCCGGCATCGACGACGTGCACTCCGGCTCGCAGGAGTTGGGCTCCGATGGCCAGGCCTACTCAACCTGGTAGGCGCGGAAACGGTGATAGAGTCAATCTTAGAGGCATCAATGGTTCGACGGACTTATCGAGTGCTCGCCCTTTTAATTTGCATGGCTTCATTGTGCGGCTCGTTGTTCGCGCAAGCCGGCAGGACCATTACGATCCGGATGCTGGACGGCAAGACCGGGAAGTTGATTGCAACCTCGTATTTCCTCGTTCGCATCGATCACGACAAGACTCTCCACGCCGATTGGGTGGTACAAAATGAGGACGGCACAGGCAAGCTGACCCTGCCCAAAAGCGCATCCCTGCTTTCGATCCAGGCCACGTACGATAGCGCCATGCGGCTCTATGTCAACTGCGACTCCGTCGCCGGGAAGGCTGACCCCGCCGACCAGTGGTATTCGATCTCGGAGATTCTCGCCTCCGGAGTTGTAGCCTCCAACGGTTGCGTGAAGCCGAAGGAAGCCGCCAAACCCAAAGAAGCCGCCAGGATCACGGCCGCCGCCAAACCTGGAGAGTTCGTCTTCTTTGTCCGCAAGGAAAATGTCTGGGAAGAGGCGCAGGAATTTTCCTCGCGCTGATGCCGGCGCGGCAATCCTGATTGCGGAGGAGATCTTCTCTTGGCGGGTGATTCCATCGAATCGGCTGCATCCGGCTTTGCCTTTCAGGTCGAGCGCTTCTATGCGAGCCTGATCTCCGCTGCAAATATCGTCAAGGGCCCCGGCCAGGAACCCAGCCTGGGCGGAAGACTTCTCTACTCCGGGGAACTGGACGCGGAAGCCCGCGCTCTCCTGGTGGCGGCCAACATTGCGGGTGCCGCTTCGCTGGCTGCCACGGCCGATGCGGCCGCGGGCAAGCAGGCCATCCGCGATGGAGTGGCGGACTTTCTTGTCACCTCGCTCGACGAGGCTTTGCGCATTCTGAAAAACGAAATCCGCAAGCGCGAGACCGTGGCAGTCTGCGTGGCCGCCGCGTCCGAGGCGGTGGAAGGCGAGATGCTGCGGCGCGGCGTTGCGCCCGATCTCGCGCGGCCGCGCGCGGTGGTAGCCCCGCCGGAGAGTCAGGCTCTGCTCACCTGGAACGTCGCTTCCGCGCCGGCAATCTGGCTGCCCAAACTGGATGCTGTGGCTGCCGCTTGCCTTCAATTAAAGGATGAAACCGCGCGCCGCTGGCTGCGCCTGGCCCCGCGCTATCTGGGCCGGTTGGCGCAAGGAGTGCGGGTGCTGCGCTGCGGCGAAAGCTCCGCCGCCAGCTTCCTCAAACGGGTCCGCGAAGAGGTCGAACGCGGCCGGCTCGGCGTTGCAGTCGAACTCAGCCTTAGCCGCAATCAGCAGACTGAACGTCACAGCTTCACGCCGCCAACCAGCTAACCCCGCTAACCAGCTAACCCCGCGAGCTCCGCTC
>Ga0302189_10000406_pt1 | contig 37507 bp, 32 predicted proteins | sample II_Bog_E2_2_FD_194551 | JGI IMG/M metagenome (GOLD analysis project Ga0302189, IMG submission 194551) | Peat permafrost microbial communities from Stordalen Mire near Abisko, Sweden - II_Bog_E2_2 | ecosystem: Environmental > Terrestrial > Soil > Wetlands > Peat | place: Sweden: Abisko...
CACTGCATCGAGGGATTGGCACAGGTCAATCATCCGATGAGTGTAATCCTCCCAGTCAATGTCTGCGGCTTCAGGAATGTAGTTGGCTTTGCCAATCTTGAAGAGGTCAACGAATTCATGAGTCTTCCGAACAATGGCGAGGCTGTGGTCTGCATTCAACGAGGGTTCCAGAGAAACCCAAGTGAAAATGCCACGGTCATGAAACCGCTTGAGAGTGGCGATGCGGTCACTAGCAAGAGCCGCATTGAGTTCCCACTTCTTAGAGAAAGCGTTATCTACACTGGTCAGGGTACAAGCATAAGCGTCACGGTCAGGCCGATACAAGTCGATGTCCGCCAGTGACCGTGCGCCACCCTTGGTGAGGACGGTGAACGCCAAACCATACTCAATCAGGATTTCGATTGTGGGGCGAGTTAGACTCATGTCATAAGGATTGTAAACATCCGTGATGAAACTCAACAGTACCTGCGCCGTGACGCCCTCCGCCTGAAGCTTGGCTGCATCCATACGGAGCCGGTCGAGAAAACCGGGGCGAGTTATTGCGCCCGCATGAAATTTTTCCACATCAGACGGTTTCATGCGCTTGGTCACGAAGCAGTAGATGCAATTGTGACCACACCCTTTGTAGGGGTTGCACGCCCACGGGGAGTATTCAAGCGCCCGCCCGGTCGGTATGTAGAGCGCACGGCCACAAACGGGGGCGGCGGCTGGTGTGATTTGGACGAGGGCATTTGTAGTAGTAACTACAGAACCTGGCGCGGGCGGTGGACAGAGGAACCAGTACACCGCTGGACGCCCCTTTCCCTTGACGGTTTCCGACCGCACTTTGCCATCCTGTTCCAGCTTCCGCAGGATGTCACCGGCATCCTTATTGTTGTTGAACGCCATAAAGGTAACCTGTGCTGTGGTCAATCCCGCAGGGTGCTGGCGAAGCAGAGTCAGGATTTTCTGTTCGCTGAAATCTTGCTGCTGATGCTCGGGAGAAAAAAGGCAGCGGGCTGAGGCTTGGCAATATTCCCACACCGCGATGGCAGCGTCCAGATGCGAGACCCGAATGACACGGGACTTATCGAGCAAGGCATAGAGCAAAGCCAGCCGAAGAATGTGCGCCGGTTTCCGGCTTTCTACCGGAGCGTCAAAATCAGGAGGAGCCATGTAATATGGCGTCCAGACCTCTTCAAGAGCCTTTGAGTCAAGGCGAACCTGACCAGCTTTTCTTGCAAAAGCGAGTCCGTCTTGCAAGCTGGTCACTATCGCGTTAACCAATCCCTTGTTCAATTTCTCCAAGGGCGTCCCACCACTCGGCAACTGCTTGGACTGCCGCGCCATCGCCCACAGGAACCGATTAGCGTAGCCGTTGGTCAGGCTGATTTTGGGGAGGACGGCGTGGAGTCCATCGGGGGTGATGTCAGCGATGATGGAGAGGTGGGGATTCTGGCAGGAGTAGGAGCCGCCCTTAATCTGTTCACCCACCCGTTTGCTATCCCATGACTTGCGGAGGATAACATTAAGGTGAAATTTGGTGAGGATGCTTTCGAGTTCTTCCTCAACACAGAGCACGCGAGTGTCACCCGCTTCTTCCTGTTGTGAAAGCCGGAAAACAATGCCCTGTTCTGTGGCGAGTCCGTCCGCCCGATTGTTCTCCATGAAGTCGGGGTCAACGCGAGTCATTAACTTGTCGATGCAGTCTTGCGCTGTCCCCTTCCGGCTTGTGGAGGATTCTCCAACGATAGCGCAGAATTCGTTTGTGTGCTGAAGCGAATCACCTGTCACATAATAGGATGAGTTTCCAGCCGCACAGCCAAGTTCGGTTAGAAGGATAAGCAGAAGAGCGTTCTTGTCCGCTTCCGTTTCATCTTCGATGAGGTTGACATAGTCGCCGAGAACGCCTCGGAACGCCTTGTCCGCCATGGGCGTAGGCCAGTTTATTGCGTTGGATTTCATGCCCTACCTTCTCCCTTGTTCAGGTGTTGCTGATATACACGGGCCGCAATGGAACCGCTCTGCAAACGTGCAGGCGTAGCAGTGCTTGCAGCCGGGGCTAATCTTGTCGCAACCATGGATTGTGTTCCAGCTTGCGTCCGTCAATTCGATTTTGCTGTCGATACTCACTAAGTTTCTCCTTTTGGAACACGGCATCTAACGATGTTACGTTCTGAGTATCTTCAGTATCCCCCCGATGTAACATTCGGCCTAGTCACGCAAATCTGTTCGAAACCAAGGCCGCATCACAGAACTAGCGTTACCCGAGTAGACGGTCCTGCTTATGTTGGAGTCTTAGGCAATACAAGCACAATATTGCTGTCAGCAAGTCATCCTGCATTGTGCTATTTATCTTGACCCCATCTCATAAATGCCTGAGGAGCATGAGAAGGCAGGCAAGTTGGACGAAGCCGAGGAAGTTTTTGATGTGGTATTCCCATCTCGTCACCAGGCGGCGGAAGTTCTGCATCCAGGCAAAGAGGCGCTCTACTTTCCAGCGGTGGCGATAGCGGCGCAACGGGCGGCCAAGGCTGTTGTCGCATGCGGACCTCTTCTGCAACTGCCAGCTTCAATGGCCGATGCTGCAGCCTGCTAGCCTAACTCTTCGGCTTGAACTGGGGATCGGATCATTTCCGGTCCCTTTCACTTTTTGAAGCACTGTCGAAAAAACACGACAAGCCTACGGTCCAGGCCTGGCTAACCGCCGACGTATTTCAACGAAAAACCCGAGTGTCTCTGCGGACCATGATCCGCATCGCGACCGACTCCGGGATCACTCGCACACACGGTCCCAAGCCTGGCCGTGATAGCTAAATCATAAGTAAATGCGACACAAAGACATTTTTTGACTATTGAAAGACCTATTTAGGTGGGGCTTCTGGTTGCGCAACATAGTAAATCACGTCGCCCCAACTAAAAACTCCAAATTAGAGGACAAAAGGACAGATTACTTATGCAAATTAACAAAGACGACATCCACTTCTTCAAGCCCGAAGAGATTTCTCAATCTCGTAATGAGAACATCACTCCATCCGATGACACGACTACTGAATGCGCCCATCCCCACCTCAGGCATTTCACTTTCAGCGATGGCCTCGCGATTTCTATGTGCCCCGACTGCTCAGTTCCTTTCACCACTAGGACGGAATATCTCACGGCGATTGACAAATTGCGCGGTTGGATATTGCAGGGCAGATTGCCGCGTTAGGCCGGTGCTCCTTGACTGAGCCTTTGTCATTGCGCAAAGGGGCCGGATCACCCAGGTCCCTTTCACTTTCTTGGAGTACTGGCGGAGAAGCACGACGGGCCCGCAACGCCAGGCCGCTGCCATACCGGCAAAAGGCAACTAGCGAAACTGGCTAACTTTCCAACTATGGCCTCCATATATATAGGAGCAGCTATGACACAAATGAAATTGCGACCTGGGTCTCCCCCCATGACGCCCACTGAAGCATTCCACGCGGCCAGGCAGGAGTACGTGCAACGGGTACTCCAACTGCTGCAGGAGCAACCAGATCTTAGTTATTTTAGTGTCGCCTTCAAAGCCCGCGTCTCGCTGAGGACCGTAACGAGAATCACGGCCCAGGCCGGAATTCGTCGCAAGCGGGGTCCCAAGCCTGGTCGCCGTTCATAAGCTAATAAAAATAAATAAACGTCAGTGAGACACATTTCTCGACTGTCAAACCCGTAGGTAGGATGGGTTGCTGGTTCTGCAGGATGAGGATTATGCCACCCAGTCCACATTCCAATTAGAAAGAGAAAACACTATGTGTACAAATAAAACTTTCAGCACATTATCAACCACTGAGGAGACACATATCTCCACAATTGAAGACAACAACCTGAATGACGATGTAATCGACGTCGAGTTCGGCGACCCGCGCTTGATTGGCGACCTGTTCGACAACGTTGTCGAGCATGCCCTGAATCACATGCAAAGGGACGAGTTCGTCGACTGGATTGCTAACCAACTGCGCTTCTATGAGACGCAGGTGGAGGCTGCATCACGGTTCATCGAAACGGCAGATGCACTGCGGAATAAGCTTGATGACGTATGCAGGCTCATCCCGGAATCGTTATACCCAATCCTTAACCATTCAACTGAAAACTAATAGGTGAAAACTATGAAGAATAACGTAAAAAATGATGAACTCATCGATGAAATACCCCAAGTGACAACCGCTGCCACAACCAACCCTGCTGCTGCTGTTGTTCAACCTTTAACCCCAACCCAAGTAGACGACGATGATGACGCTGTTGACCTCATTGGAGACTACGAGGCACTCAAGTCGAAGCCCGGGTTGCCCTGTATCCTCCCGAAGGAGCAAGGCAAGACCGTTCGTTTTGCTCTCGTCAAGGGCGTCAAGGCCTTCGTAAAGCAGACGCATTTTCTGGCCGGTGTCAACAGCAAGGGATGCACGGTCATCTGCCCGGGTGGCGACTGTCCCGAATGTAAGAAGGGTGGCGACCACGCCAGCCGCCGCAAGGTGGTCGCGCTCGCCATCAAGTATGAAACAAACGGCGATGGCAAGTTCACTGCCAGCACAATTAAACCGTCGTTGTCGGTTGGGTTCATCAACCTGAGCCCGACTGCATATACCGAACTGTCTGACTGTCCGAGCGAGGGTGAGGACCTCTACTCCGTTGACTTCAAGGTGACAAAGAAGACCAACGGCATTGGCTGGACTTTCAACAGGATGTCTTCTCCGCCGTCTTACCTGAAGGTCCAAATGGAAGCCGAAGTCGCAGAACTTGCCGCACCTTACCTCGACGGCAAGGCCCTCAAGTCCCGCCTAGGTAAGGTGGTATCCCCCATCGAGATGAAGGTAATGCTCTTTGGCAGTGCTGCTGACACATCGCCGACCCTCGACGACTTGAACGTTTGGGACTAAGGCCATAACCCGGAGAGGGGCCGCAAGGCCCCTCTTCATTAAGGAGAACGACGATGGTAGAAATCAAACTCTCAGGAGGCCCTGAGAAGCGACCATGGCTGGCACAACTCACCGGGATCGAGGTTACAGAGGACGGCAAGACTCGGTTCGCTCGCAACTTCAAGAGCGGCACGAATGTCTCCAGACGATTTGGCACCACGGATGAGTACGTTGGCTCGATTCATAGCGATGGAATCTTCGAGGCCTGTGAAGCTCAGGGCCGTTACTTCCTAGTGGTGTGTGGCACTCGCAAAGTCATTCTCGGGAACACAGACATATTTCCAGACAACTGGAGCGAATACATGCGTGAGCACGACTGCTCCTACGAGAACGTTTTGGAACATGCGTGGGGCGCCCTCTGCGACGCCTACGAACGTTTGCAGGAAAAGATGAAATCGCTGAATTAGCGGCCGTTGTTGAGGCCCACGAGGATAACGAGACAACCCATGAAAGATGACGTACTAACAACCCTGAACGTACTCTTCGAGGACGATGAGACCGTCGTTATTGGCCTCCTCTCCCCGCAGGGCATGATTCATCATTTTGCAATGAACAAGCAGAAAATCGCTGAGTTCGTTGCAGAAATCGATCAGGCTGGCCCGAATGAAGGCATCTACGTAAACCTGCAACACCACAGCGGCCAGCGGAGAAGCATTAAAAGGGAGGACGTTGACCGCTACAAATTCCTTCTCGTTGACATCGACCGCAAGGTAAAGACCGGCTTGACCGTACAGCAGGATAAGGATCGCAAGATTCAGAACGACCAGCGGCCAAAAGATGACAAGCTACCCCGGCTGCCATACGTCCCGGCAACGCAGGAGGATCTTGACCAGCTTGCCGTCGTACGTGAAAAGGTAATTACATTCTTGCGTGAAGAGTTCGGCGTCGAGCCTACTTTAGTTGCGTGCACCGGAAATGGATGGCATGTATTGTATGCGCTCGAAGGTATGCTACCCAACGACAAGAGCATATTAAGCAACGTCCTGCTGGTGCTGTCCGAGAAGTATGACAGCGACGAAGGCAGCGGGGCCAGTATAGACCGCAGCACGGCGGATGAGCCACAACTGGTTCGGATGTACGGCACGTGGAACCGCAAAGGAGCAGCCACTAAGGAACGCCCACATCGACAAAGCTATATTGTCAAACACGCGATACAACCACCCGTGACGAAAAAGAAGCTACAGGCGCTATCCTTGGAGGTCGCTGAAGACAAATGTATTGAAGCGGCCAGCGGTGATTTTCCCGAGCTTGACGAGGATTTCGATTACACGCATTTGCTCGACTGGGCACATGAAAGGTTACCGGAGCATCTCGCGGACCTGTTCACAGAGGAAGCCTCATACGAGGAAGGCGGCATTCGGCACGTAACCTTATCAGGCTGTGTGAATGCCGGGCACAAGCATCGTGGCGACAAGGACAAGACGCAACTGCTCATCGGTCAGACGCTCGGGTATAAATGCTTCAGCGATGACTGTGAGGGTGTAAAAATTGGAGACTTCCTGCGTAAGCTGTGGGTATTGTGTGGTGAGAAGTACCCGTATCCCATTTTTGGGGTGAGGGAAGGACATGGACTCGACCTTGCCGATGATGATGATCCGCAGCCGCCAAGCACGACACCGGAAGCGCCCAAGCCCATCAAATGGGAACGCTACGCCAAAGCACTGGACATCGTTCGCGAGGGCAAAGAGAGTTACTGCACTGATGACGGTAAGATCAAGACTCGGAAGAAGCCGAAGCACGTGGTGGACGAGGAAATCTTCCAGTTTGTTCTGACGGAGATTATCAGCCCGAACTGCAAATTGTATTTTGATGCATATGGGTACCTCTTTGCTCCCGGCGACAACCGAATCTTCAATTGGTCGAATGACAACGATGCATACGAGTTCCTTGCCAACCTGCACCTTCGCCTGACACAAGCCGACGCCAAACTCGTGCGAGAAAATGTGGCCCTACACATCTTGGTGAGGGGCGAGCACAGCCGTATCGAGAAGTTTGGCTGCATGAAGGGCGACGCTATCTATGTCAACGACGGCCGGGGCGGAATGTTCAAGCTGACACCAGAGGAAATGAGCGAGGTCCCAAATGGCACAGACGGCGTGCTGATGCTCGCCCCGGAAGTGAAGCCATGGCCGACAATTGTTGGGAATGAGGCTCGGATCAATGCCATTGCGAAGCAGATCGGGTACAAGGGCGGCAGGATTGCAGACTCTGCACTGTGCCGCCACTTCACCGGAAAGTTTGAAGAGGGAAGCTTGACTACGTCACAGTACCAGCAATTGCTCTTGCTCCGCTACCTCAGTCTTTTCGTGGGCAACACCATCGCCCTGCGCCCGATCCTGATGAGTATGGGTGAACAGGGGTCGGGCAAGTCCACGCTATGGGAGAAGTTTATGTGGCTGTTGGAGGGTGAGGAGTACGAGAGCGGGGCTTTACCTTCTAATCTGAGGAGTTTCATCGCCGCTATTACGAACTCTCAGGTGCAGGTCTTCGACAATATCGATGGCATGAATTTTTCAAACCCGAAGTCTGAGGCTTCTTCCTATATCGACCTGATGTGCAAGGCATCGACCGGAGGCCAGATTCCCATTGCTCAGTTGTACGAAACTAACGTCTCGCGAACATATTCTCTGCGCTGCGATTTGTTCTTCACGGCACGGGTAAACCCATTCCCATCACACCGCTCCGACTTGGCGAGGCGTATGTTGTTCTTTCCCGTGCGAAAGCCGGAAACCGATGAGTATGTAACTGTCGAGCAAATGAAAGCAGACCTCCACGCCGACGCCGAGGAGATGAAGTTGGAGACTCTAGTTCGGCTGCATTACATCCTCAAGGCGATAGTCGCCAACCGGGAGGCGTACGCCCCTTTGTCCGAGATGCACAGCTACGAGAATTGGACACGTAGGATTGCAGTGTTTGAGGGATGGGGTGAAGAGATGGTTGCCATCTGGCAGGGCTGCAAGACGACCTACCAAGAACGAGTGACTGAGGATAGTCCGCTGATTGATGCCGTCCGCCGTTGGATTGGCAGCGATCCAGAGAAAAATGCCGGACGTTGGACAAGAGCAAGTGAGATTTACAAGGAGCTGTCTGAAAAGTACTACCGGCAGGTGACCGATGCTTGGCGGAGTAGTGCTGTTTTCGGAAAACGGATAAAAGAGAACTTCTCGGCACTCAGATTACTCGGCATCGAGAAGAAAGTTCTCGGCGGCGTTACCATGTACCGCTTTGACTGCTCCCCCACTCAAGTGGAGCAATGCACCACTTCGTACGAGGATTCAGTACCGAGCTGGCGTCTCTTTGCCGACAGAGAGGACGCGAAGTTGAAGAACCTGGACTTTGATGATTAGCGAAGTGGACGAGTGCCCCACTTCAGTGGGGGAGAAGTGGAGCAGTAATCCGATGAAAATACACGGAAAAGTGTTGTAAGTGGGGTATTCTCTTCTTAAGAAATCTATAGGAGAATAATAATAATTGTATATAGAGAGTATAGGCGGGGTTAAATTCCCCCCCTTCCCCCACTGGTTCACACTCTCCGGTATCAGCACGGTTTGCCCGACGCACAGTTTACGCCAAATGCACGCCCTCAGATCTTTTATTAATCGGAAATTTTCAAAAAGGCCGTCTATGCCCATGACACGCAATTTCCTGTGGAGCATCTCGCTAGCCGAACACTACCTTCTTGGATCACGGCGCTCCAGACTCCGGCACATTGGCAATTCAAGGGTTGATGTTGCTGCACTACTTAAAAGCTCACATGTCGTTAGGAGTTCCAACGCGCCTGGAAATCTGACCCCAGAATCACAGATGAATAATCTATTCGCTACAGGACGCTATTATAGGGGCGCTGATGCCCTCAGCACGCAATTTAATGCGAGGTCTTTTATGAATGAAATTTATATACCGCCTGAAATGTTTCTCAGCGAGGGCGGTTGTTACCGCCCCCTATGCCCGGTCGAAGATGAGTATGTTGCCGGTGAAATTGTTAACCGATGGTTCCACAGGGAGCAGTCCCGTCGCCTGGCGAACATGCATGAGACTGAAATGCTTCAATTCGATGCAGCTTTGGGTGAACTTCTTTACCGGAGGAAGCAGATGCTTTGTCGGCCCGGCAGGAACGGCGAGTGGAGTCGATGGTTGCGCCAAGAACGAATTGCGCGGTCAACTGCCGACCGGCTCGTCGCTCAGTACGCAGAATCATACGGTCTGAGCGATGAGTTGCGCCATCGTGAAATCATTGAGCCCTTGCAGGGGAATGTCTGCCTTGCTGCCCACCGAGTCTTTAAGCGCCTCAAAAATATGTTAAAGACTCCACGGTCGCGGATGACCTTCATCCGGGCTCTTGCGGACTTGTTTCAAATGAGTGTTGAGTGGGATGGTGGCGTTGACTCGGTTCGGTTGAGCATTCCCAAAGCAGTCGATGAGAACGAACCCTCCTCTTGCCGCGTCCCAAACGTGATGGAGATTGGGGCCGACGGCAAGCCGATGCCCGTGAACTACGAACTCAAAGATTGATTTGGCGAAGAATTTCCGCTTTGAATCCACGACACGCTCCGCCAATCATCCGTCTAAGGCAGTTACCCGTGCGGGGTCACCATACAAATTTGAGCCGGTCTTTGTGTTCACGAAGGCGGTACCGTACCTGATAGTTTCAAAAGTAAAGTAACGCGAATACTAGAGTACCAACAAAAAGTTCCCCTTCTCAATTTGTGCAGTGTTAATGGCACAAATCGACTGCCAAATAAGCTAATGCAAAAATGCACTGAGATTTTGCGACTTTCTGAGTATTCAGTAGTGACGGTTCGCTACTGTCATCCCCCGCAGTCGATGTTGGGTTTCTAAGAGGGGGTCGCCACAATGCGACCCCCAGTCCGAAGCACAACTGGCAGTGAGGGTCGGACAACCTAGAAATTCGACATCAATAGACTTCTCACTTACGGAACGATACTGACCCGCATTTCTGGGCTCCAAGAGAAATAACTTCGGAGTCCATCATGGATTACACACTTATTGAGCAACTTGCAGAGCAAGGCTTCCTTTCCTCGACCACGAGTATGGGAATGACGCGCTCAGACCGTACTTCGTGGCAGAATACGCTGGTAACCATTTCTGCCGATGAGAACCGCCCTGACCCTACAACAAGGCACAAGAAATACGTTAAGTCTACTCCGCCTACTTTTTCATACCCTGGTGGTAAGGCACGGATGGCAAAGACAATCGTTGCGATGGCACCGCCTTCGGGGAGGCTGTACGTCGAGCCATTCGCTGGTCGCGCCAATGTGTTCTGGAGGGCTGCGGGGGAATTGGCATACAAAAAATGGCATCTAAACGACATCAGAACGGCATCATGGCTTGAAAGCATCCGTGACCACGGTCACGAACTTGTTGTACCCGATTGCACACGCATGGAATACAACAAGCGTTTGGCTGACTCCAAAAACGGGTGCCCTTACGCACGGATGCTGGAACCGTACTTTACCTACAGCGGTGCTGGCTTTGGCTCAGGATGCTTTCGCTCCAATAAAAACGGCGGCTCAACTCAAGGCGGCTTTCGACAATCCATACAGATGGCGCAACATATCCTCCACGCCACAGGTGCGACCATCACGTCGGTAGATTGGAAGGAAGCGTTAGCCGGGTTGGGTGCTGACGATTTCGTTTACTTCGACCCACCCTATCTTGATTGCAACGTGACGGCGTACCGTCCTTCCGACCTTGACCATGAGGAGTTAGTGCGGCGTCTCCTTAAGGCTCCTTACTGCTGGATTCTCAGCGAGTATGACCAGCCTCTCTATCGGGAAGCGTTCGGGGTTCCCTGTGTGCAACAAAAGGCGACTACCCGCCATGGGGCTCCCCGCTTGGAATGCTTATGGACAAATCTCTGAACCACACGGAGCAGGTCAGCCATGTTTTAGGTTGGCGAGGCAGTGTGGGTTCGCCAGACGCACCTACTCTTCGCTCTGCTCGATGCCCACGTACTGACAGCCAAGCTTCAGCGCAGCCAATGCCGTGGTGCCGTTCCCGATAAATGGATCAGCGACAAGCCGTCCATCGGCGCTGACCAGAACAACTGAAGGTCACGTTTTAGGGTAAAGAGCGGCAAAATTGGCCCTGCTGATCTGCCGATCCGACTAGGCTTGCCGGCGGGAGAGGGAGGAAGGCGCCCCCGACTGTTTTCAAGGCCGTTTTAGGGGTTCGGGGGCACCCTCAGGCTGAGGACTGTCATAACATGGAAAACGACGTTTTGTACCAGGCTGGCGTGGCTCCGGCGTGCCGGTTCCATCGAAAGCAACCCCTAATGAGTGGTCCGGGACATGTGAGACGGCAGTAGTCTACGAATCTGCGGAAAAGATGGCAGACGACGGCGAGATATTGAAGGCCCTCGGCTACACGACGGTTGGAATTGTCACCGCCGAAGTTATTGTTAGCGACGACGTTAACTATTTTGAAAACATCGGCGCTCGTTGGCTCCCGGACGTCGATGTTGCTCTGCGCGTGAAAGCGAAGGCATTTATGACCCCGGATACGATACTAGGATTCGTCATGACAGTCCATGGGATGAAAGTCTATAGCAAAGCCGAACCGGAAACAAAGCACTAACCCGAGCCCGCCGGTAGCTGGCAGAATGAGGAAGCACGACACAAGCGGAATAATTTGTGAAGTTAGCCAACACTAACCCTGACGGTCTGCTGTCAGAGCAATCGTGGCATCTAATTCCATGTGGAACTGAATTCGATACGCACCCAACTCCCCGCTGCACCTCTCCCAGTCGTCTAGGACGGGCGTTATTCAGCCCTCCCGCTACCAACCACAGATGCAATTTGACATCCGGGGCGCTATGGCATAGCTTCACAGTACGCGCAACCCCTTTCCGGGCCAACGCGAGGCCCTTCGGTAACGAGGGGCTTTCGCATTTTATGGCTGTTGTCTCCGACAGTAGATCTTATCGTCCCGCGGAAGCCTCGGACGCAGGTTCTCCTCGATCAACCTATCTAGTTCGGTGGTGGGGATCATCATCCTGGCGCCCAGTTTGACTGACGCCACCCGGCCTTTGTAGGCCCAACCGCGAACCGTCCATAGAGACACGCCCAATAAGGCGCCGAAGTCCTTAACGCTTATAAGGCGCTGATTTGTCGCTACGGACGAGACCGGCTTGGCCGGCCGAGGTGCCGGCGTCGCTACGGGTATGATCTGCTTGTTCATGGCGGCATCTACGGCATCCGTGATTCTTTTGTACTGCTCCGCAAGCAGCTCGGCATCCCGCTGCCAAAGGAGGCCCACAGTGCTGAAGACGGGGTAGCCGTTCACGGTGCGGTTGTTCAACGAATCTTTTGTGTACGCGTAGATTAGCGACGGAGGATGGGCGTTGAATTCTCGCTGCCTCTCGTTAGTAAATGAACAAAGGGTGGAAAATATTGACGGTAGAAGATGTTGCTCCTTTTCCTCGACTTGCCCGGAAGTGAATACCTCGTGCCGATAAATCCCCAGCGCTAGATATTTGACCGACTCGGCAGGCAGTCGGGGTTCGATCCACTTTTTCCTGGTGCCGGCTTTCCCTGATGCAGCCGGACTTCCACGGCGCTGTTTGCTAACTGTAGACATGACATACCTCCATAGGGGAACAATCTACACCTCCCAGGTAGTGCAAAGCTCTGGGCACATGTCCTGTATAGATCGAAGCATTTCTTGGGCGACTCAATGACGAAAGTCTTAGCCTACGAGATTAAGGAGGTTGAGCGTGGGCTCTTTGAATAGTACCCCTCACGGCTTCCTCGACTTCAGCTTAATCATCTCGACTGGCCCAGCGCCCTCAGGCGGTCGGGAGGGCGGGAATGGGCGGTTGGGCTGTCAGGAGCTGGTTTGAATCGTTGCGGAAGTTTTGGATTAGTCGGCGAGGAATTTCTGTCGAGTTCTGATTATTTACTTGGACAGTGTTCTGTCTTCTACCTTCCCAACCCGGTTTTGGGTATTCTCAGGATCGCCAGCAGGCAAACAGAGGGCTGGGAAAGAGTCGGCGACAAGCTAGGAGCTACCCAATTCCCGGGCTCTGGAGCGTTTTCCAGGATCGGTCCGCCTTTTCCGGCTTCTGCGATTTGAGCCGCAAGGGTGGCTTTCCGCGCGACTCTAGCGGTTTGCATCTGCTGATTTCTTCCTGATTTCAACTGGAAAATCTCCTGCCTGCCGTTTTTCGCTATAACAGCTCAAAAATAATCTGGTTTGTCCGCTGGATATTCGCGTTATAGTGATGGCACTTCCATTGGGTCCCCGTTTCCGGCACTGAATTTTTTACTGTCAGAAAGGAATCCTATGCTATGTCTTGCATCCACTTCTTCCGCTTCCACGCAGAATTCAGTTTTCGCTCTCACACTCCTCCTACTGCTCGGCCCATTTGTGTTGCCCCCAACCCTTCTTGCCCAAGCGGCATCCGACCTCAAGATTGAATACACTGGAAAGCTTTTTGGCTACTACCGCATTGAGGCCAAGGAAAGCATCGAGGCTCGGTCCGATGAAGGCTCGGAACTTAAACTCAAACCGGTGCGCGCACTCCTTGCACCCACATCAATATCCAATTCTCTTGACCCTGATGCTCTTCTGCTCGGTATGGGCGATAACTTTGCTCCTGAATTCGGCGCCAGCATCCAGCAGGAGTTTCAACTACAAAACGATGCCGATAAATCGTCCGTGTGGGCTCCCTGCAACTTACCCGCCAGTTCCGGCCCACCCAAGAGCACCGACCCCAAGCAATGGCATCGCTCCGCTCCCGAAGCCCTCTATAAATCCCATGAGAGGGTGCCTGCCATGGCCGATTGCGATAATGTTACCCGCTTCCTGATGACTGCCGGCTACCGCGCTATTGTCCCTGGCAGGGAAGACTTCATCTACTCGGGCACCTGGCTCCGGAGCATTGCATTGCTTCTCAATAACGCCAGTTCCGATCAAAGTCCCATCAACCCTATCCCAAAATCACACGGTAAGTGGACCTTTGGCCAGATCAACAGCGCTGATCACAAGCTGCATATACTCGCCGCCAACATCCGCGTTAAAGTTGCCGATTCTAAGGTCAAAACCACCGCAGTTTCCTGTCCTTTGTTGTTTGCCCGTGATCTCACCATTGACACCCCCTGTGCTAGCTTCGATTCCGCTATCACTACCGAAATGGACTGGCTGCGCCGCCTGGATCAATCACTCGACCCTAGTGTGGAAATATCGCTCAAAAGACAAGCCAGCCAGGACAGCAACTTTCGTGCGCAACTTATCAAGAATCAGACAGACATCGTAAGTTCCCTGCGCATCGGGTATCATTGCGGGGCTTTACCGGATGCCTCAAAGCCGACTGCCAAGAGCGACGAAATGGCTCATAAAAAGACTCTTCAGGACCTCAACTCGCCTGATAATGCCGCGGTCTGCGACGGTCTCAACACTCTTCTGGGCGAGGCTGGTGCCGGCGACCTTCTGGGTCCGGAATTAAGAAAACGTGAGATTAGCCTCTTCCTTCGGCTCATCGCACAGGAACAGAAGAATGCCGGCTACACAATCGCCTCACTGCATTCGGGAAGGAAAGTACTCATCATCGGTGTTGTCGGCCAGGAAACTATGCAGGAGATCTCCAAGTGGAACTTCAAAGTCTATCCCGATCCCGATGTATTGCCCGACACAGATTCCAAGAGTCCAGCCTGCAAATTGTGTAACCAGAAGAAAACCGAGGCCCGGGACAAGCTCGCCCCCTATTCCCTTTCTGTCGGCGATCCGCGATTTGTCGTCACCACGCTCTTGCGCGCAGCCTGGGCTATCCGGGACACCAACGCAGCAAACTACTTCGACACTGTCGTGGTGATGGCGCAAATGCCCCGCGCCGAGGCCGAGGAACTCGCCGCTCACGTGCACACGGACATCAGAAATCTTCATTCGGCGACGGACGTCAACTCTCCGTATGACAGGCCCGCCATCGATTTGATCCTGAGTGAAGCCCAAGACGGCTATGAAAGCCCAAACCTCATCATGCAAATCGAGCATGGGGAGGTTGCTCCCGTACTTACGCCCGTCGAGGCCAGGAGCCGCTTGTGGAATCTCGAACCTAACCCGGTTTCAACAGCCACCCTCTCTTGCCATACCAATTCAAACAATTCCTCGCTTCGGCAGTGTTTAGCAAACACAATGCCTCCCGAGAATAGCTCAAAGGAAACCTGCCCCGATACGGACGCCAATTGCCAAACCGCCGCCAGCCTCCTAAGGGGCAAACTAGACGAAATACTCCCTGCCGCAAATAAAGACCTTGATGTGTTGTGGAAACAATGCGAAATCACCGATAAACCCACCTTGAAATCGAGCGACAGAATCTGCCAGAACACAGTTCTCATGCAGTATCTGCTTAGCCAGCTTCAGCGCAGCTCCGGCGCCGATGTCGCCCTGCTCAAGCGCCGCGACTTTTACTTCGACCGGCTCGGAGATGAATACGGAAATTACGAGATTTGCAAAACCTGGACCAGGGAAACAGCCTATCCGAGCCTGGACGGGAAGAAGATGCCTGCCGAATTTATCGACTTTTACACAAAGTACTGCCAGCTCCGTGTAGCTCTCGACCGCGTGCTATGGAAGAGTGACAATGCCGAGCGTGTCATGGTGGACGGAGCCACACTTACCGGTCTAATGAAGACCGCCCAGAAGCAAGCCGACCAGGAACAGACCTTGTTGGCGCGAGACCTTCACCAGGAGTGGCTGATGACCTACGGCATCGTCACCAAAAGGCCTACTAATCTTGTGGCCGCAGCCTCCGGCCCGGAGAGCTTTTCCGTCCCCGGCTCGGATGGCTGTGACAGAGCAGCCGATCCCTCGTTACCCCCTTATTGCATCAATGGCCAACCCATCATCCCCGACCGCGCATACTGGGTCATCGCCAGTGATCCGGTTGCCGAGGACCAGACCATTTACACCGTAATGGGAGCTCTCTACGCAAAGTATTCTGACTCCGTCGTGCCTCCCCAGCTCACTTTCCTTTCCACCGAGATTGCCGACGAGATATTCCGCCCTGGAAAGCCGCAAGAGCTCAGGGCAGGGAAGCACGAGTCCGCTGAAGCCAATTTGGCCTCCATCGAAACACTCCACCAAAACCGCAAGCTCATCCAGCTTGACATCAACAAGCTGGTGGCCGGCTACTCGATGGTCAACCCCAGCATTTCCGACGCCAATCTTGCCTCCAATTATTCCGGCGTCTCCAACACACAGGCTTCTACCCCCCACTCCCAAGAGCTCGATCTTGAAGCCTATACTCGCCTCATCTTGGCCCCGTGGCGCATGGGGCACGCCTGGCTCGTATTTGGCGCACAAAGCGACGCTGAGTACGATCGCAGGGTCACCGATAACCTGAGTGGAAACCCTGCTACGATTACCTACTCGCCCAACAACTTATCCGCTGGCGGTTTCACACAGGTAGCCTTCCACCACTTTCTTCCCGGACTTTCCCGAGCCGGGATCAACACGAGCACCCGCAATCTTCCGCGCGCCTTCGTTGTCATCGCTCCCTATCAATATCAGCGCCAGATGACTGGAGGCTTCCTTCGCTTCCCCTACTTCACTCCCCCCAGTACCACCAACAGCCAGGTGCAATTGTCCATCCACAATCCCACCGTGATGGGCTTTAGCCAGCGCGCCGGCGTACGCTATGAAGGTGCGGGAATCATAAAATGGCTGGACGATGTCGGCTCTTACGCCGAGATCGGCCCTGAGTACTCCGAGCAAAACAACGTTCTCGCTGCCCTCAAACTACCCCAACTTTCCACCACCGCAACCTGCGCTGCCGCCGCCAATCAATCCTTCACGACCTGCGTCGAAGCAGCCTACAAGGCCGCCGGCGTCTCCATAAATGCAGCCTCTATCATTGTCCCCATCACTCAAACCATCCACGCCGGTGGCTTCTACTGGGATGCACACATTCAAAAAGCCTATGACAAGCAGAAGAACTACTCGCTCACCTTCGATACCAAGGGCGAGAGCTTTCTGCTCCCCGGCGCCACGCTCACCACCCAAACCCGCTATGCCTTTACCTCCAAGCTCGCCCTCAACTTCAAAATCGCAGGAAATCTCTCCCTGTCGCCAACTTATACTGACTTCTTTTTTGAAAACCAGGGCATCTCCTCGCAGCGCACCAGCCTAATTGCCACTAGTTTTTCCATCGCGGCCAAGTGGTACTTTGCTCACGATGCCCAAGTTCCCTTCCGTAAGCAGATCGGGTTCACAGGCCCCGCCTCTATGGACCAGACCGGTTCCGCCAAGATTAAATAAATCGATTCTCTAAACAACGCGGCTGGGATAGCTTTGCTCAAACCCATAATGCTATTTTTGTCACATTCCCTTAACGCACGATCTCCATCGACAGCCCATCATCTTACGCAAGAGGCCACTACCACCTGAACAGACTTACTAAATTGGGCAAGAGAGGGATGCGCCTTGGTCCCTTTCTGTCCTAGGCTTGCTCTGAAATATTGGTTAGTTGGCCAGCACCATGGCAGCTCGAAGGCGCGGACCCGGCGAAATTGTGATGGTGCCGCGATTCATATTAGCGCTCCTTCCATCTTTGTGCTTGACCTGCCTATTCTAAGGCGAAGACTCAGCCGCATCCAGAGGAGGCATAACAGCAAACAGTACCAGCCAACTCCTACTCCATTACAGCCCTGATTTAGCTCGCCAAAGCGCTTCCCCTTGCCGTGGGAGGGAAATGACCCACGCTTTTAGATAACGATAGCTTCTACTGTCGAGGTTTCTTGGACAAAAGGGTACATGAACCTCGAATTCCTTGCCCACCCAATGGCGCTTTGGACTACAATCGCCAGTGATACCCATGGCTACCCTCCCACAAGCATTAGCTGCCGTACCCACCATCTTTTCTGTCTGCAAGCCCAAGGCAGACGTTCTTCAAGGCACAATGGCGGACGCAGAGTTCGCTGCCGACTTGGCACAGGTTCTCCGGGGCACTGCGCCAGCTCAGTATGTGAAGCCCAATCTGTTTTTTTCAAACACCTACCCAACCCGTGGATTAAAGGACCTGCTCCTGAATGTCTGCGGACGGCTGAGCACTGGGCAGGGGGTAGCCTCGATCTTCCGCTTGGATACCTCCTACGGTGGAGGCAAGACTCACGGCCTAATTGCTCTCGTCCACGCTGTGCGTAGCGGCCGGAAGATTCCTAATATCGATGAGTTTGTGGATCCGGCGCTACTGCCCATAGGGAACGTCCGTATTGCCGCATATGACGGAGAGAACGCCGACCCGGCCAACGGGCGCAAGATGGATTGTGGTGTATTGGCTTATACCCCCTGGGGTGAACTGGCAGCCCAATTGGCTGGCTCCAAAGGGTACGAACGTATCCGTAAAAGCGATGAATCACGCATCGCTCCCGGTTCCGAAACTCTTCAAGAGCTTTTCGGGGGGGAACCTACACTGATTCTGCTCGACGAACTCGCTGTATATCTGCGCAAGGTCCAGAGTATGCCGGCGGCGCGGGACCAGTTGACGGCTTTTCTAACAGCCCTGTTCAAGGCGGTCGAGAGTACCCCCAACGCGGTACTGGTATACACGCTGGCGGTCGGCCGGGATGGCAAGGCGCAAGATGCCTACACCCAGGAAAATCAGTTTCTGGCAGAAAAGATGGCTGAGGCAGAGAGCGTGTCTGCCCGGAAGGCCACGCTCCTGAACCCAACGGAGGATGACGAGACCGTCCTCGTCCTGCGCCGCCGCCTGTTTGAGTCCATCGATGAAGACTTCGCCACTCAAGCGGTGGATGCATACCGCGCTTTATGGTTAGCGCAGCGCGATTCCATTCCTGATGAGGCCCTCAAGCCCGAGATCGTAGATTCGTTTCGTCAGTCCTATCCCTTCCACCCCGAGGTTCTTGACACACTTACGGGCAAGACGGCAACCCTGGCGAACTTCCAGCGGGTCCGGGGCATGCTCCGTCTCCTCGCCCGGACTGTGGGCCACCTTTGGGAGAAGGGCAATCAGCCATCCGACGCGACCGCTATTCATATACACCATATTGATCCAGGTTATTCCCCAATCCACCAGGAGTTCGTCACCCGGCTGAACCTACAAATCTACAACCCTGCTATCCGGAATGACATCTCGGGTGAAGGGAACCGAACCGCCCTGGCACAGCAGATCGACTCAAGCTTCTACCGGGGGATGCCGCCTTACGCCAGTTATGTGGCGCGAACAATCTTTATTCATTCCCTCGGTTTCCCATCTCAAATCCAGGGGATTGCCCCCGACCATTTGCGATTCAGCATCTTGGCCCCATCACTGGATATTGGCTTTATCGAGGACGCTCGCAAGCGGTTCCAAGAACGCTCTGCCTACCTCGACGACAAGCCAGGCGCCCCGCTCCGTTTCCTCACTGATGCAAACCTCACGCAGATCGTCGAGCGGCAGATTCAACTCTGTGATCCTGGCGAGGTTCGGTCTGAATTGACTGCCAGGATTCGTACCCTATATCTCCAAGGTGACTTTGAACTCAGGCCGTTCCCAGCAGCTCCAGTGGACGTACCCGACGAGATCGGCAACAACAAGCCGTTTTTCGCCCTCATGTCCTACGACAGCGTTTCCGTAGGAACCACCGTGGACGTGGTGCCTGAACTGATCGCCCGCATCCACAAAAACGTGGGTTCGGATGGAGCCGGCTTCCGCAAGCTCCGCAACAACGTCATTTTTGTCGTCGCGGAGGAAGCCAAAATCAACGAAATGAAGCGGGAGATGGCCCGTTTCCTCGCCTTGCATGAGCTTATAAAGCCTCAACGTTTGACCGAGTTGGCACAGCATCAGCAGAACACGTTGCTGGAGTGGAACAGAAAGGCGAGCGGGCTTGTGAATATGGCTATTCAGCGTTGCTATCGCCACATCTTCTACCCCTCTCGGCAGCCCCTTTCGCCTGACACGGAACTGGCTCATTCCGCTATTGAAGTTACCCAGAACGACACGCTTGACTTCGGCCAGCGTCCCCCCACGCAGGTACTTCGTGAAATTAACAAGCTCCGGCTACCAGAAGATGCGCCCGATTCGCCCAGCTTCGTTCGCGATCGCACTCCACTGCGTAAAGGGCAGATGAGCACCTTCGATCTACGCTCAGAGTTCCGTCGCGATCCCGCCCTTCCCATCCTGATCAGCGACTCTCCGTTCATACGGGGGATTCAGAATGGCGTTGAACGTGGCGAGTATGTATATCGCTTCCGAGAGCTTCTCTTTGGCCCCGGCGACCCCTTTACTCACATCAACATCACCGACGATGCCTTCGTCTTCACGATGACCTATGCCCGTGAACATGGGATATGGCCTAGGCCACAGCCGGTTCCTGCCGAGCCCGCACAAATCCAAGTACCGACTGGGCCGGTGGTGCAGTTCCCCGGATCAGGAACTTCAGGACCAGTACAACAACCCCTGATAACTGGGGCGGCCGCACAACCCAGGCCAGGCGGCGCTACTACAGGTCCGGGACCCTTCTCCCATGAAGGTGTGCTGCGTGAAGCCCTCAGGGTTCTCTGGGAGAAGACCCGTGCCACTGGGGTCAAGCAGATTCGGCAACTCACCATTCGGCCGTTCGAACGCGTGGATGCCTTCAAGATGCTGGCCATCGTTGGTAGCATCCCCGGCGCCAAGGTCAGGGTCGAGTTCAAGGGTGAATACGGCACTAAAGATGGCGGAGAGTTTCACTTCACGTTTGAGGGGCCGGTAGAAGATGCCCTGCCCGTCAAAGATTTCCTCGGACCGCAGTACCGCGCTGCGGTGGACCCTGGCTTGGTAGCGACATTCACCCTCAGCTTCGCCAGCGGGCTTTCCCTGGAGGGAGACGCAACCGATAAACTGACGGAGAGGCTGACGCAGCAATCCATGGGAACGGCTTACGTCACGGCTTCAGCAGAGGCACAACCATGAGCAGCACCGCCAGGATTCCCCGCCTACGCCTGATCGAGACGCCCAAGTCCGTGCCTCAGTATGAGGTGCGCATCCGCCACCATGGGCTTGGCGATACGGAGATTGAAGTCTGGCGCATGCCCTCGCCTGCTACTCCGCAGCTCACCACGTCCACGCGCCTGGCCGGGCTGCGCGGGGAAGCATTGGAACTGGTCGAGTATCGTGTCTTCAAGCAAATGCAGCGTGCTGGATTGCGCATCGCCTCGCTACGCCCGGCGCTTGTCCGGAAGCAGGTTGAGCGTCCGGTGCAGGGTTACAACATCCCCGAGGAACTGGCCCTGACCCTGGGACTCTTGTTCCGTGTGTTGGCCCCCATGCGTAGCCGTCCTCGGATGCGCCAGGTAGCCGAGGGGGTCGAGGCAATGGAGAAAGAAGAAGCCAGCTACTGGCTCAGCATGGCAATCCATCGCAAGAACCCGCGACGAGTTCTAACCGCGCTCCGTTATCTGCTGACCGACCCACTGCGGTAGACGACTGGATACCCTTCTTAAATTTGCTTGGTATACCTCCCGTTTGCGGCATAGAATGGGTTTGCACTGGTGATAACGATTGCGGTCTCCGTGCATGCGTGAAATCAGGTTAATTCTCTGAAACGCTCCTGCATCCCAAACCGTCTATCCCATTGAGAGGTTGAGGCTTATGCCGCACAAGCCAAGAAAACCACGTGAATTTCGCTTCACGATCGACGCCTTCACGCCGAGTACTATACCTTTACTCCGTCTAGCCGAGTACATGCAGGACTTCGCTATTCTCCTAGGGAATGAAAAGAGTGTTCACCCCGGCGACCGGCTTGAAGTTGGCAGTACTGTTCTCGTCGCAAGAGTAGAGTGGGAGGCCGAACCCAAGGTTCGTGAGCGTCTTCGCGCCGTCCGGAGCAGGAATGCTAATGATTATGCCCTGGCTGCGGCGACGCGAATGGATAATCGCCTTGCAGAAGATAACGCGAAAGGCACAATTTCCGACCCTTCCGGCTCCAAGGTCATAGTATTTCCCGGCAGAGACCGCTTCCAGATGCCTGCCTTCGGTCCCATCCAACAGCCCGGCACCTTCCAGGGTATCCCCATTAAGATCGGTGGGGAGCACGACCCTGTCCCGGTACATCTTGAAGATGGCACCGAAAAGTACATCATCCATGCCAGTCGGACCCTCGCAAAGGAGATCGCCGAGCATCTCTTTACTGGCGTGGTTCGGGTTGAGGGCGTTGGGAAATGGACGAGAACCGCAAGCGGCGCTTGGGAGATGCAATCCTTTATGGCCCAGTCGATGTCCGTAGTTGAAGACGCGGACATCCGGAAGAACGTCGGTGAATTGCGTAGCATCGAGTCCGGTTGGAAGCGGGCAAGGGATCCGCTCCAGCAGCTTGAGCAATTGCGTCGCGGCGTCAATTAGAACGCAGGTAAGATCGAATGGTTGCGATCGACAACACGACACTAGCGCTCCTCCTCCACCCGAAGGCCAAACCGCCCAACGATCCTGCTACCAAACTGCCGCTAACGAAGGCACAAGAACGCATCGAGCATCTGATCACCGATCTGGATGCAGAGAGTGAGAGGATCATCATCCCCACTCCCGTGCTCAGTGAATTCTTGATTCTGGCGGCCAAAGACGGCCAACTCTATCTGGAGAAGATTCAGGCCGCAAGAACGCTTCTGATCAAGCCCTTCGACGAACGCGCTGCGATAGAACTGGCTGCCATGGAACTATCCGACCGGGGCAGGATCGGGAAGAAGGCGGGTTCCGAAGCACCGTACCAAAAGGTGAAGTATGATCGCCAGATCGTAGCAGTGGCTAAGGTGAATGGCGCACACACCATCTACTCAGATGACGATGACGTGCGAAAATTCGCGGAGAAGGCAGGGTTGAAGGTTGTGTCTACCTGGGAACTTCCTGTTCCTCCAAGCAAGACCCCGCTGCTTGATATACTCGACGATCTTCCTGAGCAAACCCTAGACCCCGATGAGGGGAAGAAAAAGAGCTGATGACTGAACGACGACTGATTGAAGAGTGGATGCCGATTGGGGCCTTGGGCGAAGAGAGTGTTCGCGAGCGCCGGTCGATGACGGCTCTTCCTCCGACGTACTACCTGCATGTTTGGTGGGCGCGACGACCGCTGGTCGCGTCGCGAGCGGCAGTGTTGGCATCCTTACTACCGGCCAATGCCGATCATGATGAGTTCCTTCATGCAATCGGTATTCATGGTGATCCAGTTCTTACGAAGCGGAGAATAGACGCTGCAAAGCGTACAGGTATGAGCGCCGGAGCAAAAATAGACCACAGAACGCCGCGAGAGCGGTGTTTTGCGGCGGAGTAAAAGTAGACCACCGCCGGATCTTGGTTTCGTGAGCCATTGCCTGGAAGGGGTGGTTTATGGGACACCGGAGGGATGTTCCAGGTGGAGATATACGGGCGTGTGCGGCGTGCGGTGCTGGTGGAAGGACGGAGCCGGCGAGCGGTGGCGCGGGAGTTTGGCATCTCGCGCAAGACGATTGAGAAAATGCTGCGGTATTCGGTGCCTCCTGGTTATCAGCGCCGGCAGCCGGCGCGGCGGCCCAAGCTGGGTCCGTGGGTGGGCGTGATCGACGCGATTCTCACTGAAGACAAGACGCGGCCTGCCAAGCAGCGGCATACCGCCAAGCGTATCTTCGAGCGGCTAAAAGAAGAACATGATTTTACTGGCGGCTACACCATCGTCAAGGACTATGTGCGCGGAGAGCAACTGCGCGGCCGGGAGATGTTCGTGCCGCTGGTGCATCCGCCAGGCGAGGCACAGGCCGACTTCGGCGAAGCGCTGGTAGTGATCGCCGGAGTGGAGCAGAAGGCGCACTTCCTGGCGATGGATTGTCCTCACTCAGATGACGGATTTGTCGCGGCGTTTCCTGGCGAAACGACAGAAGCTTTCCAGCAAGGCCACGTGCTTGCCTTCCAGTATTTTGGCGCCGTTCCCACGCGCATCCTCTACGACAACACCAAGATCGCGGTGGCGCGGATACTTGGCGGCGAGGAACGGACGAAGACGAAGGCATTCCTGGAGTTACAGAGCCACTATCTGTTCGCCGACAAGTTCGGGCGCCCCGGCAAGGGCAACGATAAGGGCGACGTGGAAGGACTCGTCGGCTATGCACGGCGGAACTTCATGGTTCCGATTCCCAGCGCAAATAGCTGGGATGAGTTGAACACGTACCTGGCCGGACAGTGTCGTAAGCGGCGTGAGCGGCGGTTGCGCGGCCATACGGAGACGATAGGCGAACGCTTCGAACGCGACCGGGCGGCGATGCTGCCGTTGCCCGCTGCTCCATACGAAGCCTGCGAAAAGGTCTCTACGCGGGTCAGTTCGTTGTCGCTGGTGCGTTATCGCACGAACGACTACTCTGTGCCCACCGAATATGGGCATCGCCAGGTGCTGGTGAAGGGTTACGTGCATCAAGTGGTGATCGCCTGCGGCAGCGATGTTATCGCGGTGCACACTCGAAGTTATGAGCATGAGGCGACTGTCTTCGATCCGCTGCACTATCTGGAGTTACTGGAACAGAAGACACGGGCGCTTGACCAGGCTGCTCCGCTGGTAGGCTGGCAACTGCCTGACTGCTTCATCACGCTGCGGCGCTTGCTGGAAGCAAGACTCGGCAAGCCCGGCAGCCGCGAATACATCCAGGTGCTGCGATTGCTGGAGACCTTCGCTCTCGAAATAGTCAGCCACGCCGTCGCAGACGCTCTGCGGCTGGGTACGATCAGCTTCGACGCGGTGCGGCACCTCTTGTTGTGCCGCATCGAGCAACGGCCGCCGCGGCTGGATATGGAGAACTGGCCGCATCTGCCGCTGGCACGGGTGCGGACCACGCAGGCCGCCGACTACATGGTGCTGTTGCCATGCCTGCCTGCAGGCACGCCGCACCTGGACGTGGAGGCTGCGCTATGAGCAACCAGCCTGATATGCCCACTCCCGATACCCCGCAGTTGCTGCTGGAGCATCACTTGAAGGCGTTGCGGTTGCCGACTATCTTGCGCGAGTACGATAAAGTGGCGCGGCAGTGCGCCGCGGAGAAGGCCGACTTCCCGCGCTATCTGCTGCGGCTTACCGAACTAGAGCTGCTCGATCGTGACCGCCGGGCCACCGAGCGCCGCATCCGCCAGGCCAAGTTCTCCGTGGTCAAGACCCTCGATACTTTCGACTTCCTGGCTATCCCATCGGCCAACAAGACGCTGGTGCTGGATCTGGCTCGGTGCGAGTTCCTCGCGCGCAAGGAGAACGTGTTGCTGCTCGGCAACAGTGGAACCGGGAAGACTCACCTCTCGCTGGCCCTCGGCCTGGCCGCGTGTCAGCGCGGCCACCGTGTCCGCTTTACCACCGCCTCGGCGCTGGTCAGCGAACTGATCGAAGCCCGCGACGAAAAGCATCTGCTCCGCTTCCAGAAGCTGCTCGCCAGCTACGAGCTTCTCATCGTCGATGAACTGGGCTTCGTCCCCCTGTCCAAGACCGGCGCCGAGTTACTCTTCGAGACCTTCAGCCAGCGTTATGAACGCGCTTCTTCGCTGGTCACAAGCAATTTGCCTTTTGAAGAATGGACCGAAGTCTTTGGCTCCGAACGCCTGACCGGCGCACTGCTGGACCGGCTCACCCATCATGTTCACATCCTGGAGATGAACGGCGACAGCTTCCGTCTCAAGCACAGCCGCCGCAAACGAACCCCGCCCACCGAACGCTGAACCCCCACCCCGCCGAACGCGCCGCGGGGGAGCAGGGCCTCTTTCGCTACGCTCAAGAGGCCCTGCTCCCCCGCAAATCCCTGCTTATCGTTCCCTCTACTGGTAACCTTTTGCTCCGCCCCAGTGGTCTACTTTTGCTCCGCCCTTGACAGGTTCGACAGGGCGAAGATGTGTTCCTGGTGTGGGACGCGGAAAAGATCGAGTCCGATGTCATCCTGCGTGCTGGTCTTTCGCTTGCGAAAGCTCTGTGCGTCCGCCAGCAGAAGGAACGAGATGATAAAGAAGGCAACTGGGAGGACATCGATGCTGCGATCTTGGCGGTCGAAAAGGAAGCTGCTCGTTTGGCAAACATGAAAACATGGACTGAGACCATCCAGTCAAACAGCGGAAAGATTCTCGAAGAAGTTCGCAAGATGGCAGACAATCTGGAGAAACAGCTTGTGGTACTTCGTGACAGTGTGGAGACCTTAAGGCGGGAATAGGAGAATTAGCTTCAACCTGGTCATGAAACACATGGAGCGGCTACCAACGACCGACGGCCGCTGCGCTTTCATCCTCAGCCACTCTGCTCTTCGCATGCGGCGATTTCAGCTACGCTACGTCCGCCGTTATCCATCCAACTGGAGGTTTCGATGAAGGTCGCCCTGTACGCCAGAGTTTCCACCAACAACGGTCAGCATCCTGAAATGCAACTGGGTGAACTTCGCGAGTATGCCGGTCGGCGGGGGTGGGAAGTCGCCGGCGAGTACGTCGATGAGGCTGTGTCCGGAGCTCAAGAGCGGCGACCTGCGTTGGACAGGCTATGGGTGGACTGTCGCAAGCGGAAGGTGGACGCCGTAGTGGTTTATCGATATGACCGTTTTGCTAGGAGCCTTCGCCACCTGGTGAACGCGTTGGAGGAGTTCCGGGCATTGGGCATCGAGTTCGTCAGTCTGCACGAGGGTGTAGACACATCGACTCCAAACGGTAGGCTAGTGTTCGGCATCTTCGCCACCATCGCGGAGTTTGAACGGGAACTCATCCGCTCGCGCGTCCGCAGTGGTCTAGCTTCGGCCAAGGCAAAAGGTAAGAAGTTGGGGCGCCCTCGTGTCGCGGTGGATGCCACACAGGTGGCTACTCTCCGAGCCGCCGGTGCCTCGTGGCAGACCATCTCTGAGCAACTAGGCATCGGTGTTGGAACCGCTTGCCGGGCTCTCCAACGACCTTCCAAAAACCTCCCGGAATCCTCCCTCGCAAGTGCCTGATTCCATGGCACCGAAATCGGCCGTTTCGACCCTTCCGAAAACATGTGTTATTGGGAGGAGCCCAGACTCTCTCAGCCGTGTTCTTGGCTGGCTGGATGTTTCAGGTCATGAAATTGAGATACCCAAGGCGTTGCTAGACTCAAAGCCTTGGGTCGACCGGTTCGCTTTCGAGCGCCAATACACCAAAGACGCACTCGTGTGTACGCCGCAAAGGTTCTTTGCGGACGAATCGCTCCAGTGCTTCGATGCCGAGTGCGAACTCACGGGAGGCAAGCGACCGTTTGGCGCCGAGACCGCGGGAACGGAGCCGATCCAGGTTTTCAGGCAGAAGATATTCAGGGCCGTAGATGATGCGTAGGTACTCCGGGCCGCGACACTTGACCGCAGGCTGCACAAATCCGCGTCTACCCTTGGCAATGAAGTCAAGCGGCTTGACGACCATGCCTTCGCCCCCGGTCGCGGTCATCTTCAACCACCATTCAGTTGCTGCATTGCAGCTCGCCGAGTCGTTGACATCGACTAATGTGCAGGGCGTCGCGAGGAGCAACGGGTTGTCGATTGCACAGAGTTTAGCGAGCGTTTCCATGTGCCAGGTATGCTGCTTATCCATGTGAACGGCGCCTTCGCTGGCAAGCAAATGGAAGGGCGCCAGCTTTAGGTCGTCGATCGATCGCACCGGCCAACAGTAGTGTCGATAGGCAACCCGGTACTTGATCAGGGCTTCCAGGCGTTGTTCTGTCCGCGCGGCCAGGTTAGAGAGGCCGTCTGTCCGCTCGAGCGCTTGCTTGAGGACAACTGAGGCAGCCGTAAGAGCCTCCGTCCCTGCCGTGCCCACAGGAGCATACTGCGAGACCAGCAGCTCCTGAGCCTTGGCGGACCATGGCATCAGTTCGCAATCGAGACAGAGCCAGTCCGTTTCCAACTCGTCCCACAGGCCTGCGTTCGTCGCGGCCCGGTGAACTTTCTGGAGGAAAGTCTGCTCTAGCTCAGCATCGCTGAAAAATGGCCGTCCGGTTCGCGTATAGACCACTCCCAGCGATGAGGACCTGACGCCGAATCGCTTGACCGAGACCGCATCATCTCGGCAGAGTACAACGATCGCTCGCGAGCCCATGTGCTTCTGCTCGCAGACGACGCGCGGTATGCCCTCATGTCGGTAGTAGGCGAAAGCCTCTTGAGGATGCTCCAGCATGTTGGGCAGCTTGGAGGTCTCGCACGGTGACATGGTGGGCGGCAGATAGATGAGCCACTTGGGATCAACTGCGAAGCGACTCATTACCTCCAGTGCGGCGATAGCGTTCTCCTGGCGGATAGTGATCTTGGGCAGCAGCCGCGTATCAACGAGACGCTTGCCAACCACATCGTCGATGTCCAACACATCGTCAGCGGCGTGTTGAGCGGCACGTGGCACTAACTCTTCGGCGGACAGGAACGGCTTCTTCGATTCGTAGTAGATTGCCTTGGCCGGAACGCTGACGGCTTCCCGCTCTGGATATCGGAGGGCAGTGAGCCGGCCGCCAAAGACGCAGCCCGTGTCAATGTTGACCGTATTGTTGAGCCAGAGCGGCTCCGGTACGGGAGTATGCCCATAGATCATCAGTGCCTTGCCGCGATAGTCAGAGGCCCAGTTGTAACGCACCGGCAGGCCGAATTCGTCCGTTTCGCCAGTCGTCTCTCCGTAGAGGGCGAATTCGCGAACCTTGCCGGAGCCGCGGCCCTGCATGGACTCCTTCATGCCGGCGTGGGCAACGACCAGCTTGCCGTCGTCGAAAACAAAGTGGCTGACCAGTTCGTCGAAGAACCCGGCAATCTGCTTGCGGAACTCAGGGGTTTCCTTATCGAGCTTCGCCAGCGACTCAGCAAGACCATGAGTTTGCTGTACGCTACGGCCTTGTAGCGCCTTCATCAACTTCACGTCGTGATTGCCCGGTACACAGATGGCCTGATCGGCGGCAACCATGGTCATCACCAGCCGCAGGACGTCGGCAATAGCCGGGCCGCGATCCACGAGGTCACCAAGAAAGATGAGCTTGCGGCCTTCCGGCGGAACAACCAAAAACTCGTCATTTTCGCGGCTGACCTGATAACCGAGTTGGGCCATCAGTTCCAGCAACTCGTCCATGCAGCCATGAACGTCGCCGATCACGTCGAATGGGCCATGCTCATTGCGACGGTTATTCCACAGAGGCTGCCGCTCAATCTCGACGGCATCTACTTCTTCCGGCGATGACAGCTTGAAGATGTGGCGAAAGCCTTCACGGCCCAAGCCACGCAGTGAACGGTGCATCTGTTGTTTCTGGTTGCGGACCACATGCGGACCAAACTGCCGGTTTGGACGGTTTGCATTCCGCTCGTGGCATAACTTCTCTGGTACGTCGAAGACGATGGCGACGGGCAGAACATGGTATTCACGCGCCAGTTCGACCAGCGACTTGCGGGCTTCCGGCTGCACGTTAGTAGCATCAATTACCGTCAGCCGGCCACGCGCCAGCCGCTTACTTACAATCGTATGTAGCAATGCAAAGGCATCATCGGTTGCACTCTGGTCGTTCTCGTCGTCGGAGACCAATCCGCGGCAGAAGTCCGAGGAGACGACCTCCGTCGGCAAAAAGTACTTCCGTCCAAGCGACGACTTGCCGCACCCTGACGGGCCTATCAGAACAACGAGCGAGAGTTCCGGGATTGTGATTTTCATGCCTGCTCTCCTGCTCGTGAAAAGATTGCCATCTGCGTTGGTGCACCGAGTGTTTCATCTATTGGGCCCACGGGCTGAAAGTGCAGGGTGTAGCCGTGCTCCGCGGAGACACGCTCTGCCCACCTGCGAAACTCGTCTCGGGTCCATTCAAAGCGGTGGTCGCGATGGCGGAGCTTGCCAGCTGGAAGCGTCGGAAACAGGCTGTTGTACTCTACGTTCGGTGTGGTCACCACCACGTGCCTGGGTCGGGCGAACTCGAAGAGGACGCGCTCGAATGCTGCCAAGCGGTGCTGGTCGAGATGTTCGATAACCTCAATTACCGCCGCGGCATCAAAGCCCTGAAGCCTCTTGTCGCGATACATCAGCGAGCCTTGCACTAATTCAAGCCGCGCTCTCTGCTTCTCTCCCATCTGGTTCAGCTTCAGCCTGTCAGAGGCAATCTCAATCGACCTCCACGACACATCCATGCCCAGAATCTGTTCAAACTGTCCGTCAGTAAGTAGCAGGCGCAGCAACTTCCCCTCGCCACAGCCCAAGTCGAGCACCTTCTTCGCGCCGCATCCACGCAGGACTGAAAGCACCGTTCCCATGCGCTGTTCGTTCAGGTTGAGCGGGCGCTCGACGCGCTCTTCCTCGACATCCCGCTGGAACTCTTGTGCTTCTTCCTCGGCGGGCGTATCCTCGGCAAGACGCTCCAATGCCTCCCGCGTCAGGCTGCGCTGCTTCTTCAAGTAGCGGGAGACGATCAATTCCTTCTCCGGGTGCTGCGAAAGCCACCCTTCGCCGCGCTTCAAGAGCTTTTCGATTTCGTCCTCGCCCATTCAATAGTGCTTCTCGTTATCGAGTACCGGGATCAGGACGTAGAGATGCGTCAGCAGGTTCTGCAACGTTGTGGTTGCAGCGATTTCGAGCGACACATAGGGCGAAGGCCCCCACTCAGGGAACTTCGAATCCAACTCATGATGCTTGACGCTGACTGCATAGCCGAGCGGCTCAAAGAACCGACAGACAAGTTCCTCGCCGCCGCGTGCCGCGATGACCGGCAGCCTAGCGGAGAGCGGAATCGCCGTCTCAGCAAGTTGTTGCCGCTCCTTGCTCTTCCCGTTCAACGCTGTCGTGAACAGACGGCCGATCGCCACGCTCAGAAACGAGTTCGCTCCATAAGGACGGTCGTTTACTTACTGCTCCAACTGGCCGCCCTCGCCTGCCGGACCGCGCCGTCCGCGGACAAGTGCAACAGGGTCCACTTCGAGCATCATGGCAACGGTGCAACGGTCCTCGGCAGCCTCCGGGTAGAAGACATGCACCTTCCCGAATGCAAGCTCATCCGTCTGTACATGGGCTGGGTTCTTATGCAGCAGGAAGCCCAAGTCCGTTGCCGGGCGATGAGTGGTTGTAATTGTCAGAAGCATTGTCTACTAGTTTACCTGTTAACTTCGCAGAAATCGTTCTATATCAGATTCGCGGCCCGGCAAAGGATTGCCTCGGCATTTGAATCCGGTGAGGCAGCACCATCCACCACAATATCTGCTAACGGCAGGAGTGCTTGTTCAAGAAACCTCTCCATAATGTGGTTTTCCGCTCGCTCAATCTCCTCCAGACTCATCCCACGCGCCGCTAGTCGATCGGTCCTGATACGATCATCGGTTCTGATAAACACCACGATTAACGGCACCTGATTTGCCAATAGCCGAATCTGCTCCAAAACACTCTTGTGCCGAAGACCGTCAATAATTATGCCGGCACAGAAATCGATGCTGGAGAAAGCTTCTTGCGTAAACGACTCTGGATCATTCGCGACTAATCGTTCACCAAGGTCTTGCAGAGCCTCACGATTCACACTTGTATTTTGAGTGAGTGCGATTTGCTTCACATACTGTCCAAATGAGAAGACCCGGTATCCGCTCAACAACCCTAGCGCCTGAGCCAATGTGGATTTCCCGGCCCCGATTCTACTCGCTAGAACGATAATTGCGGGCTTAGGCACAAGGACTCCCTCCATTTTACCAACGTCACCCAGCCGCGCCTGTCTCTCTTCGCAACAGAAAATGGCACAAGCTGACAAACGTCAGCAATCGTAATCAGCGTGGCAAAAGACGCTCTTGCTCGATCTTCCCAAAACTTCTCATTCTCGGGACAAATCATTTTTGAAAATCGGCTCTTCAATTCAAGAAGCCGGGCTTTGTCAAGTTCATAGTACGAGGCAGAGGTCGCTCTGCAAATACCTACGACCGGACCAGAGACCTGTTTCAGCAGAATGATGTCCCCCGGTAGAACGCGCTTATAGGGAGCACAGCGTACAGACGAGAATCGCGACTCGACCGTTTTTCGACCATCCAGAATGAATGAAAGATACGGTTCAACGAAAATCGCAAGGTGAAGATTATTCTTTTCGGGCAGGTTCGCTATATAAGTACGCCAAAAGGGATGGTCTTGAACAATGCGTTCGAGAGCATCAGCGCATCCCATTTGCCAATCAACTGACACTCAAACCCTCCGCTTGGTGCAGGTACTCTTGCTGTTCCAGAGAAATTATTTCTGTTAAGCGTCTCGCAGTCTCACCGACCTTGCAAATCTCTGCCGTGGTCAATTTTCGCCCAATTACGCCTTCCACGAATGTGACAGATAAATTACCAGTTCTGAGCCCTCTCAAGATTATCAGTAGCGTGGTCGTATCGGAGCACCTAAACACTCGATTTCCAGACGTCCAAACGTCGACATCCTGTCGCCGCCAGTCGCGCCGACTCACGGAGTCAAGCACATCGTCCGGGGCAATCTCAAAAAGTCCAGGAGAAACCGTGATACATTCCATCATTCGACGGAGTCGCCAACGAACACCCCCTACATTCTCCTGATGCCACAGGGCAAGCTCCGAAGAGGCGACAGGACGATCGACAACAGTGATTCGCTTGCGCACGAATGTCGCGAGGCATCCAGTTCGCCAATCGGAGCTGACAAATGCGTGCCCAGCCGCATTCAGAGCGTTCTGTTCAAACGGAGGAGTCTGATAGCGTAGTACCGGTTCAAACATAACCAAGTCAAAGCCCAGGGATTGAGTGAACTTCTTTATGTGTGTCCACTCCTCCACTGCTTCTGGTCGTGTGCCCTGATTAGGTCCGCATAGCAATAACATTCCGCCACTGCGGATAAGTTGCCCAGCAGCCCAAACAAACGCATGTGAAAATTCTTGGTACCACGGCGGATCGGCAACTACCACATCGACAATGGCTGTCGGCAATGATTCTTCGAGAAGGTCGCAAGCATATAGTCCTCTCCTTCCGTGCTTGGCTGCAAGAAACGAAATGGTTTCTACCGATCCGTCAGCTAGTACGATCGCCGCATCGGGACGCGTCTTCAGTAACTGCTCGAAAAGTGTCGGAGTTCCAAGTAACGTCACAGATCCTCGGGGAGGCAACAACGAGGTGACACGTTGTGACAGGGAGACTTGAGTGTCCTCAGTAAAGCGCCAATCGTAGTCCAGAGGATGCGGTACAGGAAAGCCATCCTCGCCAGAGGAACGTGGCAAGTCCATCTTGCGACCTGCAACTGTTAGGAGCCGACTCGATGTCTCTCCGAGAATCTGTACAAGATCGCTTGGATACACCCCTGGTAGTGCTCGAACGAGACCGTCGAGGTCCATTTCAGGATGCTGTTCTAACGCAGCGATGGCCCACTTCTGCACCAGTGAGCTAAAGTCGCCATCGTTCATACGACCTCCCGAAGCGGAATTTCATAAATTGCTCGCTCCAGCCAGGAACTCGGATAGAGACGTTCCAACTTTTCGGACCATTCAAGAACCGCAGCGCGCTGATTTTCAAGGGATTGGGATCTCAGAATATTAAATCTGCCCGAAGTGGGCGTGTAAGGCCAAATTTGCAAAGGAACAACTCGAAGCGGCAAATAATCGCTGATTGCTCGTAGGCGGTCAATGAACACCGACATCTTGGAGCCGAGGTTCGCAACGTTCGGACAGGTGAATGTGGCGTAACCGTATATATCAATGCCTAAATTGATCAGGCGCGCAATTCTATCAAACTGGAGGGAGAATTCATTCGGAGCAGCGCTCGTGTTAAAAGAGAAGGACTCATCGTCAAATCCTTTGAAACAACATACACGTCCATATCCAGCGTATCCTCTGATGAACTCGCGCTCGGCATCAGTTAATGCAGTCCAGAAGTAATCTGTACTCAGGTTGTCGTCTGACCATAGATAGACCTTTCTATCGAGACCTCTAGAACGAATTTCATTTATTGTCCAGACAATCCATTCGGGCACGATATCCGGCTGCCCTCCCGACAGATCTATCATCGCCGGCGGCTGTGGTTCTTTCTCCCAAAGATCGATAAGCTCACTTACACCCATCAGCGAGGAATGTTTGGTATTAGCATCAAGTAACCTGAAAGGAACGAAACAGTACCAGCAGCGCCAATTGCATACTGCGTTTTGGAATACTTGTGCTTCGATAGCGTCCGCAGGAACTAATTGCAGATAGTGCCGAGCGGGATCGATCGGCAACGGGTTGTCTGGCCATTCTGCAACTCGTGATCTCTGAAAGTGACGTATCCGACCATAGCCGTTGCAATTCGCCGGCACGGAGAGGTCGTCCTCTTGTTCGGTTCCGCTAAATTGTGTAACCAGAATCCTACGCCCAGGCACATCTAAGGCTTTCGAACGATAGCGATTTGCCATTTCGACGGAGTTCAAATATGAAGCTTTCATTGTATTATTCATCTTCCTCCCCCGGTGCGGCTCGGCGAATTGGTGGCACCTTTTCACCAAATTCGGAAAGCTGTGGAAGACGATCAGCAATAAACTTATTTACCATCCCTGTGCAGTAGCTAAGCTCCTCCTCGCTAAGCTCTCTTCCCTGAGGAATTCCATGCCAGTATTCAACGCATTTGCGGCAGCAGGTAGCAGTAGCGTGCTGCGCATAGAACAGTGGATTGCCGCTTTTCCCAGTTTGGCGCCCATCAAACGCAGGTTGCGCAGGGCCAATCGCTTTTCTAATTCGATTCTCCGCTGCGGCAATCATCCCGACTCGTCCTTTGCGCATTGCATAATTTATTGCCCGCTGATCAATCGAAACATGCCAATAGTGGTGGCGGATCAATTCGAACCGCAAAGAATTGAAAGTGTATTCCACATCGCGCTCCGTCCGCTGATGCACTCTCGGAAAATCAACCAAATCGGCCCCACATTCGATACAGCGACCTCCCACGACGTGGCTTTCACCCCGTGTCTTGGTCTGGCGAAAGCAGTGCAAGTTGTCGTCGCAGGCAGTGCTGGTGCAAGTGAGTCCTAGCGGTTTGCGTTCCTTAATAGCCATCGTTCTAGCCTCCGTCTGTTAACGCGAGCTGGAGAAGGTCAGCGTCAATCGAATTTAGGCGAGATGTGTTGATACGCGAAATCAGAATGTCTCGTGCATCTCTCAACGGGTCCGTTCCCTCCTCCTGCAAATTCTGTGCTGCTCCCCACCAGTTTTGTCCTTCCTCTGAAAGCCGATGGGCTAAGTAATTCGCGAGAACGTCGACCCGAACATCCCTCTGTTTAGCAATCTTTGGAACCACCGATTTGAGTGCCTGTAGCCGACCCTTAGCAGCCTTGGCACACTCCTCAGCAATCTCGTCCGCATCGCCTGCGAGGGTCACATTCACCGCAAAGTCGGTAACCGCGGTTTCATCTTTGGAAAGATCTTGCGCGTCCTCTAGATCGAATTCCTCGACAATGGAGAAATCGTGATCTTCTGGACGTTCACTCGCGTGCCTCAACTCGTGGAATAAGTCAACAATCCATTTACCAGTTGATGCTGTCATTTGCTTCAAGACGATCACATTCCGACCAGCGACCCGCCAACACGCACCGTGAAACCCGCCAGGATCGCTCAGGGGCAAAACGGGGATTCCCAAGTCCCATACATATTCGAGACAATTGCGAAGAGTGATTTCACCATAGGAGCTTCGGATTGCATCAAAGATTTCCTTCGGCGCATCTGGAATCGGCCGGCTTATGAGATGTTCGCTACATTGCAGTACCAGAAGTGCTAAGTAATGAGCGTATATGGCATACGTGTTAGCCCATTTGTGATCAGCATTTTTGGGAAGTTTGAAGCGCGTACCAATCAAGGAGGCCGAACTGAAATTGAGTGTGGCATCAGAAAAAAGAAGAGAGGTTGGTACATTGAAAATGCGCTCCAATCGAGCGGCCCCTTGCAGCACGATGGCATTTCCAACAGCTTCTCGTAAATCGTTCTTGTGTCTTGGTAGAATACGTTGTTCAATAAATGAGTCTCGGAGACCGAGCTCATTCGAACGAGCGAGGAATGTTGACAAAGAGAGACGGGAACTGGGAAGGAAAACTCCGCGACTAAGCGTAAGCCCTAACGCATTGACTACTTCTTTGATTCTGTCAAGACTTGCGGAGGAATACCCAGTAGCTTCGTATCTTTGAATCTGCTGCTCTTTCATCCCGAGTTGAGCAGCGAGGTCCTTCTGCGTTAAACCGGATGCAATTCTTGCTCTTACGAGAGATTCCGGTAGATCCTCCAGCGATACCACTTGAACACCTTGAACGCCACGATCTTGGAGGGCACGGTATTCCTTTAGCTCCTTTTCTAGATCGTTCAACTGTCCCTGCAATGCATCGCGTTGAACCTGTAGCCACAGTTGATCGTCGGACTGACTCACACTGAGGGCCATTAGAGCGTCCCCGAACTCTTGTACTCGCGCCTTAGTGATCCGATATTGCCGCTCGTTGCTGATCATATGAGACCTCCGAGGTCGATCTCCACTAGGCCCTTCGCGTTCGCTGTGCTTTTGTCCTTAGAAAAGAAGTCGATAAATGTCCTTCCCGTAATTCCCTCGGCGGCATCAGCCGGAAACATTTCACCGCCGTACCTCAGCTTTTGCGCCCTTCGACCGTTCGTGAAGTCGAGCAGAATAGGATCATGTTGCTGGAGATCAATCAAGGACATTCCTGTCCGTTCCCAACATCCATCAAAATCATTTGGGAAATCTTTATCCGTCACGAAACTCCCATCGATAAGGACCTTCATGCAACCTACTGATTTCAGAGATAATAGCATCTGTTTCATGCCAGCCAACAATCGTCTCCTGTGACCGTTCGTGCCAAACCGTTTAACAAAAGCATCCCAATCCGAGGCGTGGAACCCCGGTGGTAGATTGCCGTCTCTATCAAAGTCCGGAATCATCTCAACACAACAATAATGCTGTGTTGGGGAAATGTCAAGGGAAATTCTCGTGCAGCGAGTGATGCTGTCTATCTCGAAAAACAGGACATTCGGCTGCAAGCCCCCGATCCATCTGCGCCCACGAGTTCCTTGAGCCTGACCATCGACCGAAGTTCTAAGAGCCACCGTCCCTAATAATCACTTTGACAGGAAGGATGCCCGCCCTTCCCTCGTTATAGCGAGGAGAGCCAGTTCCAAAAAATGTACTGCTTTTGTGCCTCCAGGCTGCCGATTCGCGCGATTTTAGCGATTTCAGAGGATGTGGTCAGTGCCATGGGAGAACCGCTGCAGCAGTTGTTTTTCCAGTACTTATGGCAATATGTGCGTATTCCGGTCGATGTGGGCCGGTGATTCCATTGGATGTGGGCCACTGATTCCGGTGTGATGTGGGCCGGGATTCCGTTCTGATGTGGGCCTCATTTTTTGTTTCACCGTAATCGTGGCCCACATGGCGTAATCGCGGCCCACATCGAATGGAACGATGGCCCAGAAGCACCGTAACCGCGGCCCACATGGAACGTAATCGTGGCCCAGATGCAACGTAACGGTGAAGTGGGCCAGGGCCTGAGCAGGCGTCGTTGGTAATCCGGGGCGGATGTTTTCCTGAAATCAAAGGAGAACATGTTGCCAGAAAAGAGATTGACCATGCGACACACGAGAGAAATCCTGCGTCTCCACTTTGAATCCCACCTCGCCCCACGGCAGATCGCCAAAATGTCAAGGGCGGAGCAAAAGTAGACCACTGGGGCGGAG